>Ga0179596_10000374_pt1 | contig 13725 bp, 15 predicted proteins | sample CZODoug1_1_08_16_FD_155494 | JGI IMG/M metagenome (GOLD analysis project Ga0179596, IMG submission 155494) | Vadose zone soil fungal communities from Angelo Coast Range Reserve, California, USA - CZODoug1_1_08_16fungal (Illumina Assembly) | ecosystem: Environmental > Terrestrial > Soil > Vadose...
CGCCTCGCCAGAGACTACGAACGATTAGAGACAACGCTCAAAGGACTACACCACATCGCCTTCGCAATCCTCATGCTCCGGAACCTCGCGCATACTCTCAGATGAAGTCCCTAACAGACTCTAGAGAGGGCTATCACTCGTGCAAAGATGCGTTTCACAAGCTCTCTGGATAGCAACTATGCAGTCCAATTACTACAGGCATTGGCATCCGTTCAGAAGCAACAGCAATATCACGAGCGGATCGCCGTGGCTGTGAATGGGCGAATCCTCCTTGTAGACACTAAGGACATTGAATGGATCGAGGCAGACAGAAACAGCGTTCGTTTGCATCTAGGAACGCTCGTCTATGAACTGCGTAACACACTTAGCAATATCGAATCCAAGCTGAACCCGAAGCAGTTCACACGGATTCACCGCTCAACCCTCGTGAATGTCTCGAAAATAATGGAAATCCACCCTTGGTTTCATGGGCATCACAAAGTGCTACTGCGTAGCGGACAAGAGCTTCGCATGAGTCGGCATCAGAGCAAGAGCGCCCGAATACTTCTCGGAGGGCTGAATCAATAAGTACTGCCGACGAATACCTGCTCAATGTTCATACCGCCTCTGAGGGAATCTCACATGTGGGATAGAGATGTTGAATGTATTTGGGACTTTGTTCTCATCGCATCGTATCGCGCTGCCGCTGGCACCAAGGATAAGAGCGATCCCGCAAACATGAAAAAGCCAAGGTGGTTTGTTGTGGATAGGCTACTGCAAATCTACGATACGCCGAGTGATGTATGAGGAACACAGTTCCTGATGAACAGAAGGCTTACGAAGCCTTATCAAAACTCCTTGAACAAGCAGGTCAGAATACGAAACAGGCACGGTGCGTAGCTAACCTTCTGCTGGCATGGTACGACGCAACCATATTTGACAGTTGGGACCCGGTAGACATATGGAGTGTTGATGACACCACGGGCAGCGACATGATTGCTGTGCTTCATCTCATCAAAGAAAGTCATACCTACATTGATGAGCTAGAGCGTGTCATCAAACTCGCTATAGTCTGTGTGTCTTTCTTTGATTAGCGTTTTTGTATGGGCGTTCGGCGTTATGGGTTGCGTGATGATGAGTGGGAGCGCATCAAGGATCTTCTGCCCGGTCGATCTGGGTCGGAGGGCCGTCCTGCGAAGGATAACCGGCTGTTTGTCGAGGCCGTGCTCTACCGCTACCGCGCAGGCATTCCGTGGCGCGATCTTCCCGATCGTTTCGGGGATTTCCGCGTGCTGCATACGCGCTTCAGTCGCTGGGCCAAGCGTGGCATCTGGAAGCTGGTCTTTGAGCACATGGCCACCGAAGCGGACAACGAATACGCGATGATCGACTCGACCATCGTGCGAGCGCATCAGCACAGTGCCGGAGCGCTCAAAAAGGGGGCGACCAAGCCATCGGACTCAGCCGGGGCGGCCGCAGCACCAAGATCCATGTAACCGTGGATGCGCTCGGCAACCCGACCAGCCTGCACCTCAGCGCCGGCCAGGCAAGTACTCTGGAAGGCGCCGATGCGCTGTTGGGGTCGCTGCCCGCCAGCATCGTGATCGCCGATAAAGGCTATGACGCCGACGAACGTGTTCTGACGCGGTTGGAGCAGGCGGGCAAGACTGCGGTCATCCCACCCAAAGCAGGCAGAAAACAACAGCGTGAGTACGACAAGGACCTCTACAAAGCGAGGCATCTGATCGAGAACTTCTTCGCCAAACTCAAACAGTTCAGGGCTATCGCCACACGCTACGACAAAACAGCAAGAAACTTCCTCGAAGCAATCTACTTCGCATCAGTCCTCATTTGGTTAGTTTGATGACACGCTCTAGGACGATTTGGTCTCTTTTCGACCGTACGATGGTCGTGTATTGTGTATCGATCGTTAAATTTGGCGGGTACGCCACATGGATTCACCCTGCGTAGGGTCTTTACTCTCGCGGACCTGCTGGCGCTTAGTGGCTACCTCAAAGCAAATTTCTAAATTGGAAATTATAGCCTACAATTAGGCATGCAAGACTATGATATGGCGCTTCTTCTAAAACTCGTAATGTAATATATAATGAGTCGTAAGTGCCGTCCAAAGACGTGGCGGAAAACCTCTTCATCTCTCCGTCAGCTGTGTCGAAATCATTGAAGCGCAGTGCAGAGTCGGGGCTTTTCCTCATCGCCAATGGGGAAAAGAGAGTCAATCGGTCCGCGCTGATGGAGTTCTTGTCTCATGGATTCAAGTACGTCTTTCCGCCAGCAAAAGGCTCTCTGACCCGTGGTGTCCCTGCGGCTGCGGAGCCTTTGAAGTCGCGTTTTCTGGCCGATGGGGACCCTCCTGAGGTTTGGCCTTATGTAGAGAGGTGTGAGGAATTTCCTTCGCACCTCTCTACAAGGGCGCTTTACGAGATCCCAGGTTTTATGGTGTTCTCGCGCTCTGCGATGCGATTCGCGGTGGGAGAACTCGAGAGCGAAACCTTGCCATTGAACTGCTCGGTTAGGAGATCAATGCCTGATCCGAACTTCCCGCTGTTGGAAGACGCGATTCACAAGATCGCCCCTTTTCTGGACGAGATTGTTTTCGTTGGCAGCATCACCCTGGGCTTGCTGACTACCGACAAGGCTGCGGCTCCCATTCGCGGTACGAACGACGTTGACGTGATCGCTGAAATCGTAACGTATGCGGATTACGTTGCGTTCTCGGAACGTCTCCGCGAGGCCCATTTCACCGAAGACTTGGGGGAGAAGCCTCTCACCTGTAGGTGGCAGTTTTAGGATTGCTTGAGGCAAATTAGGCTAATTTGGGATGCGTATTGTTCGCGTGCCTCCAGAAGCTTTGCTCTTTATCTGATTGCAGTACTGCGATGAGAAGCTCTCTGCTTTCAGGTTTGGCCGGAACCACAATCCGAATTGGACGGGCGTCTAATCCGGATTAGACGCTATAATGACGCACTGTTTAAATCCATAGCGCCCAAGGTATTCGATCAGCATCGAGCAAAGCGCAATCTCATCGTCAATGAGGAGAATCTCTTCCACTTGTATCTCTCGCTCGCTTGAGCTTATGCCCTCAGCCCGGCAAAGCGCAGCCGTGGTGACCCTACTTGGCTGGTGCGATGTCTTGGTCGACGGATTCTCGAGTCTTGCGCAATAGTCACCTGGATCTTCTACTGCCATACCGCCCATGCCAGCCCGTCTGGCCCCACGTGCCCTCCGGGCTCCAGCGTCCTCAGGTCGATAACCACGACCTGTCGTCGGACCCGCACGCCACGTAAGCCCGCGCACCGTCCGGCTGCATCTGGATTCCTCCGGAGCCATGTACGGTTGTCAATCGCTTCACCTCTTTTCGAGTAGCGACGTTCAGAATCACCAGAGCCGATCCGGCGGTGACGAGCACATGCCTCCCGTCCGGCGTAAACTTGAGCCGGTTCGCGCGCTGAGCGTTGGCAGCCAAGGTTGCGACAACTTTTTTCGCAACAATATTGATTACAGACACCGTGCCGTCCTGTGCATTGGCCACCCATACCTCCTTGCCATCGGGGGAAACATCGAATCCTTCCGATCCTTGGCCCACCGGAATCACCGTAAGCTGCCAGTCGCCGTTCGGAGCTAACGGTGGAGGGCCCGGAGAACCACCATTTCTCGCTCCCCCACCCGACGGAGGGCCACCGACACGTCCCTCGGTCTCTTTCATAATTGTCACCGTTGCGGAGGTCACGTTGGTAGTCACGATGCGCTTCGCGTCCGGGAAGACATAAAGCATGTGGGTCCTGTCTTGGCCTGTTCCCATGATCCAATCAATCTTGCCGGTAGCCGGGTCATAACTGCCGATCGCTTTGGCAGCTTCGGCAGTGAACCAGACCTTGCCTTTCGCAAACACAAGACCATGCGGGCCGCGAAGCGCACCGAGATCGATGAACGACATCTGCTTCTGCCCCACCAGATCGATCACTGCAGCGTATGAAACGCCCCGAATCCGTAGTTGGAAACGTAAGCTGTCTTGCCATCCGCCGAGGTTACCACCTCATGCGGGTCGTCACCCACCGGGACGCGCGAGAGAACTTTCAGGGTTGTGGGATCAATGATGGCCAGCGTGTGGTCCTGCTTAGATAAAGCCAGAAGCGCCACCTTGGGCGTGGTCTGGGCCCCTGCCCACGCCGTCAACAACACTCCCAGGATCAAAGCTTCCCACCTCATTCGTCTATATGCATTCCGACACCTGACAGTACGAGCAGCCTGACTATAAGACCAGAAGCACGATAGAATAAACCCTGAGGGTGGAAGGCTCTCTCGGCTTGCGACTGTCCCCGCTCCGCGGATGCAAGAGCATGGTGCAGCCTCTAAGGTGGAATGAGTGGATCTGACGGCGACTGTTTCAGTCCATGAACCAACGGAGTGGAATTGGCTCATCAAGCTGTACCTCTTCCTTCTGGTCCTCCTCCTGCCCCTCGATTGGTTTGCGCCAACCGGCCTCCTATTGCGCGAAGGAGGAGCCAAACCGGCGATTCCACTCATGGTGCTCGCCTCCCTCCTCCTCGTCATCGCCCATCGCCATCGTTTTCTCTTCGACCTGCCCCCTTTAACCTCGCGCATACTTTGTATCTTCGGAGCGATCTTCGTATGTGGGTTCACAGCATTCATGCTGAATCTGCTCTTTGGCTGGTCACGCTTCGGCATCTCCAAGGACCCCGGCATCCAGTTCGGCACACAGGCAATACTCTTCCTTCTCATGCCGATTATCATCGTCGCGCACGCAGAGCTCTTCGAGGAAAGACGATGGACTGCCTATCTGCTTGACGTCCTTCCCTGGGCAGCCGCCATACATCTCACAGTTCCCATCGCGGAGATCGCGGGTATCCTTCGCTACGACCGGTTTCCTCTCACGCTCTTTCGGGTCGGTCAGATTGAGGGCAGCATGCGCGTGGCCGGCCTGTTCAGCGAGCCCTCCTACTTCGGCGCCATGGCCGCGATCTTCGGCCTTCCTCTTCTTCTCATCCGCCCCGCGCGGTATGCCAAGCTGCGTACCGTGCTAGCCCTCTCCCTCTTCGCCATGGCGATCTACACCGGTGGAAAGACGGTCGTTCCTGTTACACTCTGCGGTCTACTCGGTTTCTGGTGGTTCCGGCGCATCCGGATCTTAACCCCGCTCCGCGTTGGCGCTTTGCTCGCGGTGCTTGCCATAACGGTCGTCGTCGTCATCCAGACCTCCGTATTCAATGTCCAGGACAACCTCAGCAGCGCCATGCGGTTTGGATCGACCATCACCTCACTCAATGCTGCTCTCGTCGGTTACGGGCTCACCGGCACGGGCTTCGGCCAGTTTCACTTTATGTTTCGCCAACAGTTCATACCGTCCTTCCTGTTCTATTCTCAGGAAGCGCTCGACCAGATGTCCTCCGTCGCAGAGCATCGCAGCTCTACCTACAACCTCTTTGCCCGATACCTCATCGAGACCGGGATCATTGGCCTCTTTCTGTTCATCGCGTTTCTTCGCTCCATCCTCAAAGCGGCACGTAATGACCAGACCTCCGAAGCTCTCTTCGGAATCCTTCTCATTACGGTGAGTATCGGCTTCCTGATGACGCAGGACCCATACTGCTACCCTCCCATTATGTTGGGTGCCGCCCTCGTCCTAGGCGGCCACCACGCTGCACCACTCCCCCTTTAGCCGAAAGCGAGCCAATCCATCCCTGACAAAGCCAAGATCCGAGTCCTCATGCTCCTCCCCTCGCTTCGAATCTCGGGCGGAGTCAAGGAAGCCTTGCGCCTTGCGGAAGAGATGCAGGCCACCGGGATCGATATCGCCGTCGCCGCTCTCTGGCGCAGCGAGCACGAGCTCGACTGCCCGATCGTGCCCGTTCTTCCACTGTCTTCGTTCTATGCGAAGAGGACGACCGCTCCCCTGCAATACCCTGTCCTTCTTCTCCTCTTCCTCTGGCGCATCCTGCGGCTCCTCTGCACATCGCCGAAGACACGTTACGTGCTTTTCATGACCCACTTCTCCACCTTTCCCATGGCCTGGCTCGCACCGTGGCTCGACTGGTACTGCTTCAATCAGGACGTGGAGTGGATGTTCATCCCCGATGGCATAGGCCGACGCCTTCTGCGCCGTTTCATTCTCGCCACCAGTCGGCGCGCCAGCGTCATCACCACAAACGCTTATATCTCTGGGCGCTATCTGTTTGAAGATATCCGCCCCGTCAGCCAGGCCTCGATTTGGGCCACGGAGTTCTGGATCGACCCAGATTCCACCCCCATCGCCGACCGCGACATCGACGTCGTCATGCTGCCTCGCCGAGGCCACATGAAGCGCCTCGATCTCTATCAAGAAGCCCTTGCCGCTCTAAAGGCCGCCTCCATCCGCACAGCCGTCATGACGCCAGACTCTGACATCCAGGCCAGCCTCGCCCCAATAGTGCCCGTGTGCCTCCTGCGCCCGACGAATGAGGAGATGCGGCAACTCTATGGGCGCTCAAAGATCTTCCTTCTCCTGAGCGACACCGAGGGCTTTGGTCTGCCTCCCCTGGAGGCCATGGCCTCCAGCTGCGTCCCGCTCTGCCGCGACTCTGGAGGTCCTCGCATCTATATGGACGGAGCTCTGTCCAGCAACCTCATCCCGTTCGAGACCAGCGTCTCGGAGATCGTCCAGCGCGTACAAGCCCTCCTTGCAGATCCCGACTCGTTGACCACACTCTCGCATATCGCGCGAGACCGCTTCATGGTCGGGCTAAACACAACCGCCACAGAACGCAGGCAGTGCCTCGCAACTCTCGTCAACAAGTTGGCGGAGACCACCTCCGCGGCGCGGCAGTAGAAGATCCCACCACGCCTCATCGCGTGAGGGAAGGAACAGCCTGCGGACGGGTCAAAATACCGCTCCAAGCCGAGAGCCATACCATCTTCGCCAATCCAAAGCGCCCACGCAACAATCGGTACACGATCACTAAACCGATCCAGAGCATCGTAACGGGTAAACGAACCGGATAATACGTCCGCATAAAGAGCGCCCGGTTGCGCGAGAGATAGCGCTCCGAAAAAAGGCTTCTCTTCTCCTGCGACCGGTCAGAGCCGATACTCATCCCCTCCTTGTGATAGACCGTGCTCTTGGAGCAGTATCCGAGCGCAAAGTCACCCTTCGCTCTCGTCGCCCAGTCAATCTCCTCGAAGTAGAGGAAGTACTGCTCATTCATTAAACCGACTGTCCACAGAAACTCCGGTCGCAGAAACGTCGAAGCTCCGTTGATGTACTTGAGTTCTTGCTCAATTTTCGTCTCATTGGGCAACGCCTCGCCCGTAAACTTCGTGCCAACCGGCTTCACCCGCGCAGTCCACGTATTAAAATCGTAGCCGCCATAGCACTGCACCTTCTCAGGTTCGTCGTAAAACCGCAGGGTTGAGCCGCACAGGCCAACGTCGGGCCGTCGATGCATCGTATCGCGAAGATGCCGAAGCGAATCGGACGGTACCACCGTATCGTTATTCAGCAACCAGATAAACTCCGCGTCCGCTCGAGCCAGGACATAGCGAAGTCCCACATTGCATCCACCTGCGAAGCCAAGATTGGCTCCGGTCGGCACCAGAATGACTCGCGCCTCGTCATCACCGGACACAGCCTCACCCGGCACCCAGACCGTCGTAGGCACAGGCTTAGTCAACGGCGACTCGAACAACCCTGAAAACCGCTCGCTCGGCTGCGGACAAGGCTCGGTCCCCCCCGCCCACTCTTGAATACGGAGCAGCGACTCGTCGGTCGAAGCGTTATCGCACACTACGATCCGCACATCATGATCGGCCAATCGGAGAAGCGACTCCAGACACTCCACCGTGTCGCGCCAGCCGTTCCAGTTCAAAATAACAACGTAGACCATCTTGTTCGTATCCTAGTCCATCCCGCGATCAAAGCCGTCTCCACTGGACGCGCTCTACGCGTTGAAAACTCGAGATAGCACCACGTACCTCGTATCTGGACGATCGAAGAGCTATTCGGTATCGTAGGAGGAGGAGTTTCCTGCCCTCGGGACAGTCCAGATCGGAACAGGATTCGCAATGCCTTCAACCAGCGGGAAGCGGCTCACCAGCAACATCCTGGCGCTTTATATTCTGCAAGGTCTGAACTACATCGTTCCAATGCTTGTCCTCCCCTTTCTTGTCAGGGTGCTGGGCATTGAGCAATATGGCCTCATGGCCTTGGCTCAATCCTTCGCTCAATACTTCACCCTACTCACTGACTATGGCTTCAACCTCTCGGCCACCCGTTCCATCGTCCCCTTACGCGATAGTCCCGCAGGCATCTCGAAGATATTCTCGGCAGTCTTGTTTATCAAGGTTGCGCTTCTGCTGCTTGGGATTCCCATCCTCACTGGCATCCTCATGTTCGTCCCCAGTCTGCAGCAGAATGCAGCTTTTTTCGCAGTTGCCTATCTTGGCGTCGTAGGCAACGTGCTCTTTCCCAACTGGTTCTTCCAGGGCATCGAGCAGATGCGCTATATCTCGATCTTGATCGGTGCCTCGCGCATCCTCGGAGCCGCTGCCCTCTTCATCTTCGTGCATAAGCCTGCGGATGCGCTCCTCGCACTCCTCATCCAGACCCTATCACTCGTTGTCGGCGGCGTCCTCGGGCTTCTGGTTGCCATCAACCGCTTCAAGGTCCTGCTCGTCGTACCCACGCGGACCGATCTTCGAGTGGCTCTCGCGGAGGGATGGCATCTCTTCGTCTCTACCGCCGCAGTCAGCCTCTATACGAACACTAATGTATTCCTCGTCGGCCTTCTCGTCGGCAACACTGAGGCCGGTTACTTCAGCGCGGCCGAGAAGCTTATCCGCGCCCTTCAAGGACTCATGGCGCCCGTCAGCCAGGCGCTCTTCCCACATATGAACACTCTCGTCGCCAAATCTCGTCAGGCTGCCCTCGACTTTGCCCTCGAAACCCTGCGTTGGATCGGTGGCATTACGGCACTTGGCTCCTTTCTTCTGTTCGCCTTCGCGCACCCCATCGTGCAGATGGCTCTGGGAAAGAGCGCCTATCCCGCGGCGACAACCCTTCGTTGGATTGCGCCGCTGCCATTTATCATCGCAGTAAGCAATGTGCTCGGCATACAGATCATGATCCCCTTTGGTCTCGATAAGGCATTCAGCCGCTTGTTGATCGGAGCGGGAGTCCTCAATGTGGTCCTGGGATTGGTCTTGATTCCCCATAGCGGTGCAACCGGCGCCGGTCAGGCCGTCTTATTAACCGAGTTATCTGTGACCTGTTCCATGATCTGGATTCTGTATCGCAGCAATACCTTGAATCTCGAAAGAGTGAATGCTTCATGAAATATGATGTCGTGATCGTTGGTGCAGGTTTCGCTGGAAGCATCATTGCCGAACGCGCCGCCAGCTCGGGAAAAACCGTACTGTTGATCGACCGCAGGGAACACATCGGCGGCAACGCCTTCGATGAATACGATGCCAACGGCATCTTGATCCATCGTTACGGACCCCACATCTTTCACACCAACTCTCCCCGTGTCGTGGAGTATCTGTCGCGTTTCACCGACTGGCTCCCCTACGAACATCGCGTACTCGCCACCGTCGATCGGTCCCTCTACCCCATACCCATCAATCGCACCACCATCAACCAGCTCTATGGCCTCAACCTCAGCGAGGATGGTGTCCGCGACTTCTTCGAGAACGTCCGCGAAAACCGCTCCCCGGTTCAAACCAGTGAGGATGTAGTCCTCAACAGCGTTGGACCTGATCTCTGCGACAAATTCTTCCGGAACTACACAAAAAAACAGTGGGGCCTCGATCTCTCCGAGCTTGCCGCACTCGTCGCCGCGCGCATTCCTACACGCACCAACGACGACGACCGCTACTTCACCGATCACTTCCAGAGCATGCCCGCCGAGGGCTACACCCGCATGTTTGAGCGCATATTGGATCACCCCAACATCGTCATTCGTCTCAACACGGATTTCCGCTCACTGCGTTCATCCCTTCAATGGGATCAGCTCTTCTACAGCGGTCCCATCGATGAATACTTCGACTTCCGCTTCGGCAAGCTCCCCTATCGCTCCCTGAGCTTCGAGCACGAGCATCTTCCTCGGATCGACCAGTTTCAGTCCGTTGGAACCGTCAACTTCCCCAACGATCAAGCCTATACGCGCATTACGGAGTTCAAGCACCTCACGGGTCAGCAACATGCCGGCACATCGATCGTACGTGAGTACCCCGAGGCTGAAGGCGACCCCTACTACCCTGTTCCCCGCCCCGAAAACCAAGATCTCTACAAGCAATATGAAGAACTCGCCAGCCAGGAGCAGAACGTCTCCTTTATCGGGCGGCTCGCGCAGTACAAATACTTCAATATGGACCAGGTCGTCGCCCAGGCTCTTTCGGTAGCGACCAAGTCTGGATTCGATACCGACAACCGGAATCTCTCGCCCATGACCCAGCCTGCTAAACAGCCCATCTCTCTCACACAAAGCTCTGTCTGTGTCGCCCTCGTCACCTTCAACCGCAAGGACCTCCTCATCGAGTGCGTCTCTGCTCTCCTGCGTCAGACGCGTCCTGTCGACCTCATCCTGATCGTCGACAACGCCAGCAACGACGGTACCGGCGCCCTACTGGAAAGCACTGGAATCGCAGGCAATCCGCTGGTCCGCATCCATAGGGAGGAGCATAACCTGGGCGGCGCTGGCGGATTTGCCTCAGGCATGAAGATCGCTCACGATGAGGGTTATGATTGGGTCTGGCTGATGGACGACGACGCAGAACCCGCCCTCGATGCGCTTGCTCAGGCCATTGCCCATGAGCACGAGCCATCAGTCGCGGCCATCGCGAGCTTCAAGGTCTCACAGCACGATATTCCACAGAACTCACATATGCTCCTGGACTCCGGCCAGTTGGCCCAGACCGTTCGCGGCCAACATGCCGCTTACGAACTCAGCTTCTCCTCCTTCGTGGGCATTCTCGTCCGCAAGCAGACGATTATTTCGATCGGTCTTCCGCGAGCTGAGTTCTTTATCAACCGCGACGACAACGAGTACTGCTGGCGCATGCGTAAGGTGGGCCGCATCCTGCTCGCCCCCTCCAGCATCATCGTCCACAAAGAACTCGCCCGCGCCGACGGCATCACCCGCACCTTCATGGGCCGCAGCTCCGACCGCCAGCCTCTACAGAAGTTCATCTTTCGCTACTTCGAGATGCGCAACCTGCTTCTGATGTACGGCCTTCAGCACAGTCGTTCCAAGATGATCGTGCACTCAACCGCACGCGCCATGATGCACATGGCTGCGGTCATCGCGTTCCGCGACAGTCGCCCTTTTCTGCGCTGGAAGATCATCCTCAAGGCGCACACGGATGGTATCCGGGCGCACTTCGACAACCGCTATCCCTTCCGCATGATGGAGCGCGTCAGGCGTGGCAAATAAACAGCGCTCACACAGAGCTTCGAGAAGAGTCTTACGCAGCATGGTCACAGCACTGCGTGCGATCCCACAAAGTTCAACTCCCCAAGGAAGCACTAAGAGATGATCCGAGAACCTTCAAATCTGCGTGGATCGTGGTGGGTCGCCTGTCTGCTGCCTTTGGCTCTTGCTTCGCTGCAACCATTCGCCGATGCTCAGACATCCGTCATGCTTCCATCGCCCTGCGCCACCAGCTCCCTGCGGCCAACCGATATCTACATTCCCATGGACAACTGGGTCTACCCGGCCCTCGACCGTCTACACGCACTCGGATACCTCGATACAGCCTTCCTCGGCCTCCGTCCATGGACGCGCCGCAGCATCCAGCGCATGCTCGCCAACACTGCGATCGAGGGGATCGTCGAGCGTGATGAGGAAGCCGCTGACTCCTTCGCCATTCTCCAGCGCGAGTTCGGCCAGGAGGACGAGACTAACCAGTTACTCTACGCTTGCGAAGGCGTCTACACCCGCATTCAAGGCATCTCTGGCCTCACCCTGCGCGACAGTTTCAACCTGGGCCAGACCCTGAACAACGACTACGGCCGCCCCTATCAGACCGGCTTCAACACTGTAGATGGGGTCAGCGCCAGCGCGCAGTACGGTCGCTTCAGCCTCTTCGCGCGTGGCGAGTACCAGCACGCCCCTAGCGCTGCGGGCTACGACCCCACACTGGTCGCAGCACTCTCCATCCTTGACGGCACGCCCACGACCTCCACCTCCGTGCAACCCACCATCCCCGCTGGTCCCATCCCCTCCACTAATGTCTTCCGTCTCCTTGAAGCCAACGTCTCCTACCGAGCCCTCAACCACCAGATCTCGTTTGGCAAGAGTGATCACTGGCTCGCCCCCACCAAGGGTGGGAGCTTCCTCTATAGCAACAACGCTGAAAACATCTACGCCTTCCAGATCGACCGCACTGAGCCTCTCAGCGTCCCACTTCTCTCTCGTCTCACGGGGCCGTTCCGCTATGAGTTCTTTGTCGGTAGCCTCAAAGGTCACTCCGCCCCGAACGCTCCCTGGATTCATACGGAGAAGATCAACTTCAAGCCAACGGCTAACGTGGAGATTGGCTTTTCTCGCTCCACCATCTGGGGCGGCAAAGGTCACGTACCCATCACGGTGCATTCGTTCCTCAAAAGCTTCTTCAGTTTCCAGAATGTTTCGGTCGAACAGAAGCATTCCCGCGATGACCCCGGAGCCCGGTTCGGCACCTTCGACTTCAGTTGGCGTCTCCCCTTTCTTTCCCATTGGATGACGCTCTACACCGATTCCCTCGTCCACGACGACGTCAGCCCTGTCAGCGCTCCGCGCCACGCAGGAATACACCCCGGCATCTATCTCTCCCGCCTCCCTGGGGCACAGAAATTTGACCTCCGGCTCGAGGCGATGAGTACTGATCCGCCCACAGGGCGCAGCATCGACGGCAACTACCTCTATGCCGAGACAGTGCAGGTCCAGGGCTACACCAATAAGAGTTTCATCATGGGAGACTCCATTGGCCGAGAGGGCAAAGGAGGCCAAGGCTGGCTTACCTACCATCGTTCCCCACAAGAGTTCGTGCAACTGTCCTTCCGGCACTCCAAGAACGCGAAAGACTTCATCCCTCTCGGTACCACGCAGAACAGCTTCGATCTGCGTGTTGTCAAACGCCTGCGCAATCATCTGGAACTGTCGGCCGAGGTCCAGCACGAATGGTGGAAAGCCCCAATCTACAAGACAACCCAGCAGGACAACACCGTCGTCACCTTCCAGCTCACCATGCATCCCGCAGGAGCCGCCCACTAGCCCACTACACGTGATGGCTAATCCAGTCTCTCAGGATCAAACGATAGTACAAACCATCATCACTTCAGCACGTTGATCGCGGCAATCCCAAGGCCAAACTGGCCGATGATGGTCGCCACATCAACCAGGTTGCGGAGGAGCGGTCTCTTGTCCACCTGCTCCGGTACCATCACCGTATCTCCGGGGTAGAGGTGCGTAGAGTCAAAGTTCGTAGTAAAGAGCGGCGAAGTGAACTGGTGACTCATAATCGCCCCATTTGCACGCACTATGTAACTACGCCCCGTGTCGGCTGTGCGCGTCCCCCCGCCAGCCATGTGAATGTAGTCCTTCGCCCTGTAGTGCGAATCGTACATATACTGGTTCTGCGTATAGACCGAACCGAAGACTCCCACGCTGAGCGGTATCTGCGGAACGATGAATGTGTCACCATCCTCCAGCTCAAACTCCGGGATATCGTTCAGTGTCTTCGCATCCGGCTTGA
>Ga0179596_10000375_pt1 | contig 13715 bp, 10 predicted proteins | sample CZODoug1_1_08_16_FD_155494 | JGI IMG/M metagenome (GOLD analysis project Ga0179596, IMG submission 155494) | Vadose zone soil fungal communities from Angelo Coast Range Reserve, California, USA - CZODoug1_1_08_16fungal (Illumina Assembly) | ecosystem: Environmental > Terrestrial > Soil > Vadose...
GGCGATGAGCGTGCCACCGAGGTCGGCTACATCTTCTCCGCTGGTGAGCTTGGAGTTGATGTGGATGTCGTCGACGATGGTGTAGGTGGCGAATTGGTCGCGGAGGCAATTGATGCGGTCTTCAAAGCCCTTGGCGTCTTCCTTGGTCCACCAGTCCCTGAGATTGCCTTCGGCGTTGAACTGGCGGCCCTCGTCGTCAAAGGCGTGGGTGAGCTCGTGACCAATGGTGGAGCCGGTGTTGCCGTAGTTGGGGGCGTCGTCGGCTTTGGGGTCGTAGAGGGGCGGTTGCAGGACGCCCGAGGGAAAGTTGATGTCGTTCATCTGCGGATTGAAGTAGGCGTTGACGGTGGGCGGGGTCATGCCCCACTCGTTGCGGTCGACGGGCTTGCCGACCTTGTGCCAGTCGCGTGCGGACTCGAAGAGGTTGGCGCGGAGGGTGTTACCGAAGAAGTCGCCGGGGACGATCTTGAGTGCCGAGTAGTCGCGCCAGGTGTCGGGGTAGCCGATCTTGTTGCGGACGGCGTGGAGCTTGCGGAGGGCCTCCTTCTTGGTCTCGGGGCTCATCCAATCGAGGTGCTCGATCTCGTCACCCATGACGGCCTCGATCTGCTGGGTCATGACGAGCGTTTTGGCTTTTGTTTCTGCTGCGAACGTGCGAGCGACGAACTCTTGACCGAGGGCTTCGCCGAGGGTGCGGTCAACGGTGCGGACACAACGCTTCCAGCGCGGAGGAGGCTGCTGGACACCACGGAGGTAGCGGCTGGAGAAGTCGAAGGCTGCTGTCTCGAAGGGCTTGGAGAGAGACGGCGCGGCGGCGACGAGGAGGTGGAAGCGGAGGTAGGACTTCAGTGCCTCGACGGACTCGGTCTTGAGCTCGGAGTCAACGGCCTTTTGGAAGGTGGGCTGCGAGACGTTGACCGTTGAGAGGTTGGTGAGGCCGCGCTGGGCGAAGAAAGACTTCCAGTCGATGGTGGGGTTGAGCGCGGTGAGGTCTGCGACCGACATCTTGTGGAAGGATTTGTAGGGGTCGCGGCGTTCGACGCGGGTGAGCGAGGCGGTTGCGAGAGCGGTCTCGATGCGGAGGACGTCAGCTGCATCGGCGGCGGCTTTTGCTTCCGATTCGCCAGCTAATGTGAAGAGCTGGGCGATGTAGGCGGTGTATTTGGCGCGGATCTCGACGGATTTCGTGTCGGTTTTGGTGTAGTAGTCGCGGTCGGGCAGGCCGAGGCCTCCGGCCCCTACGTTGGCGATGACGGAGTTCGAGTCGGAGGGATCCTGGTCGGCTCCGGCGTTGAAGAAGAAGGTGCCCTGGGCGTCACGGTCAAGGCGGGAGACGGCGAGGTATACGGCGGCGCGGTCTTTGAGGGAATCGACGTAGGCGAGTTGCGGCTTGAGGGGGTCGAGGCCGCGTTTGTCGATGGCGGCGGTGTCCATGCAGGCGGCGAAGGCGTCACCGATCTTCTGCTGGACGGGGGTGCGTTTAGCGAGTTTGGCGTCGGCTTCGAGTATTCCCCAGAGGAATTGCTGGTTTTCGTCGGTGAGCTTGCCATAGACGGACCAGGAGGCCTGATCGGCGGGGATGGGGTTGTTTTTCTGCCAGCCGCCGCAGGAAAACTTGTAGAAATCCGTGCATGGATCGACGGTGCGGTCGAGTGAGGTGAGGTCCAGGACGGGCGAAAACGGCATCTGCTGGATGGGGGCAGGGGCGGTGGGCTGCTGCGAGGGCGCGACGGCCGCGACCGTGAAAAGTACGAGCGAGATCCCTGGCTTTCCGAATAACGACCAACACTTCATGCGAATTTCTCCCGATGTTCGCATCGTAAACCACCGGAGGGAGCGGTGTCGTGAGCGCGGCCGGGGCGGGGCGCCTTGACATCCTTGCGCAAGGCAAGCAAACTGCCAACATCGGTGCATTGGCGGAGAGCGGCCAGTGCGGTTAGTCTTCAGAAGCGGCGTTGAAGGTGTTTTATCAAAAGGACCGAGTTGGCCGAACCTACTACAAGCCGTGTGAGTTTTACGTTGGATTCGTCGCTTGCCAGCGTCAACAAGGTGGAGCAGACGGCAGAGGACTATGCGGAGCGGGCCGGGTTCGATGAGGACACGGTTCCGAATATCGCCATGGCCGTGCGCGAAGCCGCGGTAAATGCTGTGCTGCACGGCAATGCGTACGATCCGGAGAAGCACATTACGGCTTCGTTCGAGACGACGGCGGAAGCGCTGATTATTCGCATCGGCGACCAGGGATCAGGGCTCGATCCGGATACGATTCCGGACCCACTGGCGCCGGAAAACATTCTCCGCGGCTCCGGCCGTGGGATCTTTCTTATCCGCGCTTTCATGGATGAGGTAAACTTTCGCCAGTTGCACCCTGGAACTGAACTGACACTTATCAAGCATCGAACACCCGCGCAGCCGGGGACCTAATAGGAGACCAACTCAATGAGCATGAAAGTCAAGACCCGTCAGGTAGACGGTGTCACCATTCTCGATCTCAGCGGCCGCATCACACTCGGCGAAGGCAGCATCACCCTGCGTGATGCCGTACGCGATGTGCTGGCCAAGGGCTCGAACAAGATTTTGTTGAACCTGGGTGACATCAGCTACATCGACAGCTCGGGCATCGGCGAGCTGGTCAGCGCGTTTACGACTGTGAAGAACTCCGGCGGCGAGCTGAAGCTTCTGAACCTGACCAAGAAGGTCCACGACCTGCTCCAGATCACGAAGCTGTACACCGTGTTCGATGTGAAGGACGATGAAGCGACCGCGGTCAGCGCGTTTACGAAGTAAAACAAAAGCTTCTCAGCAAGAGAGAAGGGCCGCCGCTTTCGCGACGGCCCTCTCTGTTTGTCCTGCCGGACGGGCGCCCTGCGCGGGCGACGGTCACTTCGTGACTTTCAACTGCTTCGCGTGAGCCTTCCGTTGGTCGGCAACAGAAGGTCCGCGCGATCACCTATTTACTGAAATCTACCTTTGGGGCAACTGCGTTGCTAGCATCGCCCTTGAAGTACTCGTCGCGATACTTGAAGCCCGACATACCGGCCCAGATACTGGCTGGGAACTGGCGGACGTTGACGTTGTAGTCCTCGAGCGTCTTGTTGTAGCGCTGACGCTCGACGGCGATGCGGTTTTCGGTGCCGGCCAGCTCGTCTTCGAGGCGAATGAACTGCTGGTTGCCCTTTAGATCGGGGTAGGCCTCCTGCAAGCGCAGGAGCGGGCTGATCGCGACGTCGAGCTGCTTGTTGGCCTGAATGCTCGAAGCCCGGTCTGTGGCGCCGATGACGCCGGCGCGGGCGTTGGCGATGTTGGTGAGGACGGTGGTCTCCTCCGCGACGTAGCCCTTGACCGAGGCCACGAGGTTGGGGATAAGGTCCATGCGCCGCTGCTGCACGACGCTAACCTGCGAGTAGGCCTGGTCGACGGCCTCATTCTTCTGCACGAGTGTGTTTTTGGTGCCGATGTAGCTTCCGCCGACGAAGAGCAGCACGACGATGATGAGACCGACGACTCCGAGAGCGATCCAAAGAGATTTCATTGCGTTCCTCTGTATTGCTGGTGATTCTACTGGTTATGTACGGATTTTGGGTTGATTTCGTTCCGCATGGTGCCGGTTTACCAGTCGCCGCTGGCTCCGCCACCTCCTGAACTTCCGCCGTCGAAGCCTCCGAAGCCGCCTCCGCTGCCACGGTCGTCGTCGCGTCCTCTGCCGCCACCACCGCCTCCGCCCAGGATGTTGCCGAGCAGGAAGAAGATGAGGCCGATGTTCCCTGTCTTGACGAGCAGGAAGAGGATGAAAAGGACGATGCCGCCGACGATGAGGACCTGAAACAGGTTCAGGTGGATGGGCTGCTGGACCTTCTCGCGGTGGTAGGTGTGCACCGGCTGCGCGCCGGTGAGGGTGACGCCGGCGTCGGTCGCGATGACCTGCGCGATGGCGTTGACCCCGATAGGAATGGCGGTGTTGTAGTCGTTCAGGCGGGCGGCGGGGGACATGGTGCGTCCGATGTCGCCAACCTTGGCGTCGTTGAGGATGCCCTCAAGGCCGTAGCCGACCTCGATACGACCGGCACGGGGGCTCATGACGAAGAGCATCAGGAGGCCCTTGTCGGTTCCCTTCTGGCCGACCTTCCACTTGTCTTCGAGCTGGGTGGTGAACTCTTCGATGGACTGGTCGCCGTCGAGCGTCTTGATGGTAATGACGGCGATCTGGGCGTGGGCCTTTTGGTCGACCCGGGTGCAGAGATCTTCGAGGGATTGCTTGGTGGCGGGGGTGAGGACGCCGGCGAAGTCGTTGACGTAGCCCTTGGGCGCGGGTAGATCGGAGACCTTCTCCGCCAGGGAGACGTGGAGCCCGGAGACGAAGAGTACGAGGGCGAGCGCAAGTCTTCTAGGCCAGGTCATCGATAGGATTCTACGCTTTGTGGGAGAGGAAAGTTCCCCCTACGCGGGGGGCGGGCGTTCGCACGCCTTTTTACACCTTCGGGTGGCTCTTCCTTCGGTCGAGGACAGGATTCCGTGCCGACCAGCGGGCAGGGGGCTGTCCGCCGGGACTACTGAGGTGGAGGAGGCGGGGTGGGGCGCATCGGCATGATGTTGCGGTCCTTGGCCATCTTGACAGCCATCTTCATGTGGTCGCGGATGACGGCTTCACCCTTTTCGATCTCGGCCTTCAGGCTGGGATCGTTGGTGGCCATCAACTCCTCATGGAACTCGCGCCAGTCTTTGCGATGGTCCTGCACCATGGCGAGGATGTATGCCTTGTCGAACTCGTCGCCGGAGAGCGAGGCGAGCTGCTCGTACTTGGTCTTGTCTTCCTTGTTCATGTCGCGGGGCAGGCGGATGCCCATGGAATCGGCGATGGGCTTCATCTCGGTGGCGAGCTGGGTGTGGTCGGCGACCATCTTGCTGCCCATCGCCTTGACGTCGTCGCTCGTACCCTTATCCGCGGCGAGCTTGCCGAGGGCTACCTGAGCGAGGCCTCCCTCGGTTGTTTTGCGGAGGAAGATTTTGTCCTTCATCTCCTGGCCGGTGAGACCGGGGGTGGCGTTCGAATCGTTGTGCGCGGTCTGCGTAGCCGGGTGGCCGCTGGGATGCTGCTGTTGCTGCATGGGCTGCTGCTGAGCGGGTGACAAGGGCTCCTGATCGAGCTGGGCAAGCAGCGCCACCGGGCAAAGAAGGACGGCAGAGGTAAGAGCGAGAGTACGCATGCGCTTCAGTTCCATAAAAATCTCTCCTGTGGAGCGAATGAACGGGCTGCGAAAACCCTGTGCACCGGATAGTACACCTCCGAAGCACCACCCTCTATAGGTTGTCGAGACGGGGTGGTTGGTTGCCTTTGGGGCGGGTATGCTGGGGGTGGAGAGTTAGAGACATGCAGATTGCTTTGAAGGCGCCGGTCGCGCGCCGGGATACGAAGTCCGTGGCGATCCACGGAACGGAGCTGGTGGACGACTACGGGTGGATGCGGGAGAAGACCTCGGACGAGGTGATTGGGTATCTGAACGCGGAGAACGCCTATACCGAAGCGGCGATGGAGCCGACCAAGGATCTACAGGCTAAGCTGTATGCCGAGATGCTGTCGCACATCAAGGAGACTGATGAATCGGTTCCCTACCGCAAGGGCGGGTGGTGGTACTCGACGCGGACGGTCGAAGGTTTGCAGTATTCGATTCATTGCAGGCGGACTTCGCCCGAAGCGGATGAGGTTGTCTTTCTGGACGTGAATAAGCTCGCCGAAGGGCAGGCGTTCATGGCCCTCGGCGGGATTGCGATCAGCCCGGACGGCTGGTTGATGGCCTACTCGACCGACAATACTGGCTTCCGGCAGTACACGCTGCATGTGCGGGATCTGCGGACGGGTGTGGACCTGGCGGATACGGCCGAGCGGGTGGGGTCGTTTGTGTGGGCAGCAGATGGGAAGACACTTTTCTACACCACCGAGGACGAGGGGACCAAGCGGCACGACCGGCTGTTCCGGCATGTGCTGGGTGGTGTGCCGGTCGAGGTTTATCACGAGGTGGATGAGCGGTTCAATCTGGGCGTGGGCAAGACGCGAGATGAGAAGTACCTGCTGCTGGAGGCGGGTAGCCATACGACGAGTGAGTGCCACTTTCTGGCTTCGACGGAGGCTGAGGGGACGTTTACCTTGATCGCGCCGCGTGTGGACGACCAGGAGTACTCGGTCGACCATCGGGACGGGTTGTTCTACATCCGCACGAACGATACGGGGGAGAACTTTCGGATTGTGACGGCGAAGGTGTCGGCACCGGGGCGCGAGGACTGGATGGAGTTTCTGGCGGAGGATAAGGCTGTGCCACTCGAGGACTTCGATGTGTTCCAGACGTTCCTGGTGACGTCGACTCGACGGGAAGGATTGCCGGTGCTTTCGGTGTATCCGCTGAGCGGGAATGAGCTGGGTAGGGCGAAGGCGATTGCGTTTCCTGAGCCTACGTATACGGCGGGCGGTCATGCGAATCCGGAGTTCGATGCGAAGGTGTTTCGGTACAGCTACCAGTCGCTGGTGTCGCCTGCCTCGGTGTACGAGTACGACGTGGCTACGGGCGAGTCTAAGCTGTTGAAACGGCAGGAGGTACCGGGTGGGTTTGAGCCAGCGCGGTATGGGTCGGAGCGGGTTTGGGTGACGGCTGAAGATGGCGTGAAGCTGCCGGTTTCGCTGGTCTACCGGCGCGATGCGTTCAGGCGGGATGGAACGAATCCGCTGTATGTGTACGGATATGGGTCGTATGGATATGCGCTTCCGGTGGGGTTTGGTGCATCGCGGCTGTCGCTGCTGGACCGTGGTGTGGTGCTTGCTTACGCACACATTCGTGGTGGTGGCGAGATGGGCGATGCGTGGCACGATGCTGGCAAGATGATGGTGAAGCGGAACACCTTCACGGACTTTATCGCGGCGACCGAACACCTCGTCGCTGAGGGGTATGGGGCTAAGGATCGGGTGGCCATCGAAGGTGGTAGTGCGGGTGGGTTGTTGATGGGCGCGGTGGTGAATCTGCGGCCGGATCTGTTCCATGTGGTGCTGTCGCATGTGCCGTTCGTGGATGTGATGAATACGATGCTCGACGCTTCCCTGCCGCTGACCGTCGCCGAGTATGAGGAGTGGGGAAACCCGAATGAGGCGGAGGCATTTGCATACATGCGGTCGTATTCGCCGTACGACAATCTGACTGCGGGGGCTTATCCGGCGATGCTGGTGAAGACCAGCCTGAACGACTCGCAGGTGATGTACTGGGAGCCCGCAAAGTATGTGGCCAAGCTGCGGGCGCTGAAGACAAATGAGACTCCGCTGCTGCTGCACATCAACACGGATGCGGGGCATGGCGGGGCAAGCGGACGGTACGACTATCTGAAGGAGATCGCGTTCGATTTTGCGTTTCTGCTGCGCGAGTTGGGGGTTGAAACCTAGCCCTTCGCAGTAAGCGGTTCTTCGACAATATCGCCTTCGCCGGGGGCCAGGAAGAGATTCGATTCGAGGCCGTGCTGGCGGGTGTAGAGGTCGTAGTAGCGGCCCTTTGCCTCGTAGAGCTGCTCGTGGGTGCCGCGCTCTACGATGAGGCCGTGTTCGACGACGAGGATCTGGTCGGCGCGACGGATGGTCGAGAGACGGTGGGCGATGACGAAGGTTGTGCGGCCCTGCATGAGGTGCTGGAGGCCGGCCTGGATCATGGCCTCGGATTCGGAGTCGAGGGAGCTGGTGGCCTCGTCGAGGATGAGGATGCGTGGGTCGGCGAGGATGGCGCGGGCGATGGAGATGCGCTGGCGCTGTCCACCGGAGAGCTTGACGCCGCGCTCGCCGACGACGGTGTCGTACCCCTCGGGGAAGGACTCGGCGAACTCGTCGACGCGGGCGATGCGGCAGGCGGCCATGAGCTGCTCTTCGGTGGCGAGGGGGCGGCTGAAAAGGACATTTTCGCGAACAGTGCCGTCGAAGAGAAACGTCTCCTGGAGGACAACGCCTAGCTGTTCGCGGAAGCTTGAGAGGCGGACGTGCGCGAGGTCGCGGCCATCGACGAGGATGCGGCCTCCGGTGGCGGTGTGGAAGCCGCAGACGAGTGAGATGATGGTCGACTTGCCCGAGCCGGAGGAGCCGACGAGCGCCGTCACCGTGCCGGGGCGGGATTCGAAGGAGATGCCGTGGAGGACCTCTTTATCGGTCTCGTAGGAGAAGGTGACGTCCTCGAAGCGGATGTCGCCCTGGATGGTCGAGAGGGCCTCGGTGCGCGTCGGCTCGGAGTCTTCCATCTGCTCGTTGAGGATCTCGGTGGTGCGGTCGAGTCCGGCGAGGGCTTCGGTGAGCTGCGTGCCGATGGAGACGAGTTGGGCGATGGGCGCGATCATGAACGCGAGGAACATGACGTAGGTGACGTATCCGCCGGTGGTGAGATTGCCTGCGACAACCTGATGGGCTCCCAGCCACATGATGAGAGCGCCAACGAGGCCGAGGACGGCGGTCGAGGCAAGGGACATCATGGACTGCGCGGTGAGCGACGAGATGACGTTTTGGAGGAGGCGGTCGACGCCGGTAGCGAAGACCTTCGACTCTGAGGCCTCGGCGTGATAGCCCTTGACGACGCGGACGCCGCCGAGCGATTCAGTCAGGCGGCCGGTGACCTCGGCGTTGATCTTCGCGCGATCGCGGAAGATGGGGCGGATGGTGCTGAAGGCGCGCTGGAGGATGACACCAAAGACGACGAGGATGACAAAGGTGAGGAGCGTCATGCGCACGCTGAGGTGGATGAGGTAGGCGAAGGCGAAGATGGCAGTGAGGACGCCTCCGCAGAAGTCGATGACGCCCGTGCCCATGAGATTGCGGACGCCTTCGACGTCGGTCATGATGCGGGCGACGAGGGTTCCGGTGCGGTTCTCGTCGTAGAAGGCGACGGGCAGACGGCCGATGTGCGCTTGCACCTTGGTCCGGAGCTCCGCGATCAACCTCTGGCCCGCCTTCGAAAGAAGCTGCGTGAGGATGAAGCTGGTCGCGCCCTGGAGCAGGGTCGCGACGAGGACGGCGCCGACGATCTTGGGGAGTACGGCAAGGTCGTGCTGGCCCATGACGCGATCGATCAGGAACTTGGTCGAGGCGGGCAGGATCAAACCGCTCGCGCGGTTGACGATCATGATGAGGAAGCTGACTGCGAGCAGCATCCGGTAGGGCTTGATGAGCTTCCAGACCTCGGGAAGCATCTTCTTGAGCTTCGGTTTGGGGCGTGAGGCGGTGAGGCCGGCGGTGGTGGCGCGGCCTACGCCACGAGATGGGCGGTCCGCAGAGCGCATTCCCGTTCCGAAGTTGGAGGTTCCCATGGAAGCTGACATATACGAAAAGTGTACGCCCTGCGGGTGGTTTCTACGCCAGACGGGCTTTGCGGGCAGCGATGAACGAGCGCACGCAGAGACCAACAAAGATGAGGCAGAGGATGGACATAGCTGCCTTCTCCTCCACGGCGAGCGGGAGTTTGAAGTATGCGCCCTGGAGCAGCTTGATTTCGTCGTAGATCGACTTGGCGGTTCCGAGGAATCCGAGCAGGCCGACGGTGACGGCGATATGCATCCAGAGCATCCGCTTCTTCGCGTCTTCGGTATTGGCGAGGAGTCCGGAAATCGCGAGAACCAGGCCGAAGTAGGCGGGGATGAGCGATGTAGGGTACTGATGGCCGGTTCCAGCATAGGTGCCGAGGCCAAGTGCAATGAGCAGGACGCCGAAGACGATGGTCAGCTTGTACATGTAATTTTTTCCTTTTGAAGATCAGGATACTTGATGCAGTGCGCCCTGCGCGGGCGGCGGGCGTTCACACGCCTTTTTACTGCTTCGCGTGGCTCTCCCGATGGTCGAGAACTAACTTTTATTCTCGACCATCGGGAGAGCCACGCGAAGCAGTTACGAGTCACGAAGTGACCGCACCCCGTGTAGGGGGCCCGTCCGGCAGGACAGTCTCTTACAGCTTGGCTGCGCCTTTAACGTCGTTGAGCAGGTCGCCGGGCTTCCAGTCGTTGGTGGGGTACCACGCAGCGACCTTGCCATCCTTGCCGATGAGGATGGTCGAGAGCGAGTGCTGGAGGCTGGTGGGGTTGTCGCCCGGAGTGATCCCTACGTTGAAGAACTGGGTGATGGCGGGAAGCTCCTTGACGGACGGTGCGGCGAAGTCCCAGTGTTCGAACTGCTCCTTGGTGTACTTGCCGGTGTAGGCTCCGCCGTAGCTGCGGAGGACGGCGGGGGTGTCGTAGGTGGGGTCGAAGCTGATGTTGAGGAGGTGGGTCCCGGCGTACAGGGCAGGGTCGGCGGCGAGGGCCTGGTCGAGGTCGGCAAAGTTGCGCGACATGCGCGGGCAGTAGTCGGCCAGCGGGCAGCGAGTGTAGATGAAGGTGATGGCGACGACCTTGCCCTTGAACTGGGAGAGATGGATGGTCTTGCCGGATTGATTGAGCAGGGTGAAGTCCGGGATAGTGTCGCCGGCGGTGGGGACGTGGTATTGGACGGGCGGCTTGTAGTCGGGGCGGGCCTGCGCGGTGACGACAATCTGATCAAGGCGCGGATGGCGGTATCCGGAGGGGTCGTCGCCTCGGGTGGCATCGAGGATAAGGTGAGCGGTGATGCGGTCGCCGGGGTGGAGCTCGGAGAGGGTGTCGGGCTGGGCGAGCTTGTAGGGCATGGTCATCGCCTCCATGTAGCCGGGGATGGCTTCGTGGTCGAGCGTAACCTCGCCGCTGGAGGCGTCGGTGGCGACGACGCGGCCGTGAACAGGAAATGACTTCTGTACGGCAGGGGCCGAGGGGCCGGACTTGCGGCAACCGGAGAGGAGCAGAGCGAAGGCGAAGATGAGGCAGGTGGTCGAGCGCACGGTGGGGTGGATCTCCTGATACCTCCATGATAGCTGGGGACGCGTGTTAGGCTGGTCTCCCATGTTCTCCAGGGGACAGACACAGTGCTGAAGTTGACCGTGGTGCGGCAGCTATCAGAGGCGGTCTGGGCTGCTTTTCCCTGTTTCAGCTTGCCTGCTCCGTGCCACAGAATCGACGCATGTCCCCCATGACGCGACGGATCATGACACGACGGACGAGCCTACCGCTGATGCACGCGGCACTGGGGCTGGCGGGATTGGGGACGGCTCTGCTGGGGCCGATTCTGCCCCTGCTTGCGCATCAGTGGCAGATGCAGGACTCCGAGAGCGGGCTGTTGATGGCGGCGAAGTTCTGTGGGGCGTTTCTGGGTGGAGTGACGGTCTCGCGGCGGCTGGAACGGACGCTGCTGGTGGGGTTTGGCGCGGCGGCAGTGGGGTTCGGTGGGTTTGCGGTGGCTCCTGGGTGGGAGATGGGCGCGCTGGGGCTGGCGTTCGGTGGGTTTGGGATTGGGCGGATCATTACGGCTACGAACATTCTCGCCGGGCGGCGGTTTACGACGCATCGCGGGTCGGCGTTGGCGGCACTGAATTTTTCGTTCAGCGCGGGGGCTATGCTCTCGGCGCTGGGTGCGGCATGGCTGCTGCCCCGGTTTGCGCTGCGGGGGGTGCTGGAGTGCTTTGCGGGGGCGTTCGCGCTGGTAGGGCTTTGGCTTTGGGTGGAGACGCGGGGTGAAGGCGAGGTTGCCGCCGTCGAGGGGCTGCGGTTTACGCCACGTTTCGATGCTCGGGTGTTCGCTTATTTTGCGGGGTTGCTGTTTCTGTATGGCGGGCTGGAGACGTGTCTGAGTGGGTGGCTGACTACCTATGCCTTGCGCTACGGGGGACAGGCGCCAGGGGCGTTTGCGTTGAGCGAGTACACGACGCTGCTGCTTTGGATGGCTCTGACGGTGGGGCGCGCGGGCTCTTCAGGGCTGATGCTGCGGGTCGGTGAGAAGACGATGCAGCGTGTGGGGCTGGCTGCCTCCGCGGTGTGCGTGGCGGCGTTGACGGTGGCGCATGGCGGGGTGGTGATTGCGGGGATTGCGGTGCTGCTGGGGTTGAGTCTGTCGCCGTTTTTTCCGGCTACGTTTGCTCTGCTGATGACGGAAGGGCCGACGGCGGGACAGGCGGGGATGGTGATTGCGGCGTCCGGTCTGGGTGCAGCGGGCCTGCCGTGGCTGATGGGGGTGGTATCCACGCGGACGGGCTCGCTGGGCACGGCGCTGGGGCTGCCGCTTGGGGCGGCGGTGCTGCTTTTGGCGATGAGTTTTCTGGGACGATCCAAGGGCCATGAAGCGGTTGCGTTGAAGGCGTAGGGACGGCGTATAAACGAGAGATGGTAGATGGCTTGACCGGGGAGATTGCGGCGGCACTGGAGCGTGGGGCGACCGTGCTGACGGGGAACCAGCGTGCGGCGCGGGAGCTTCAGCGGGCATGGGACACGCGGAACCGGGATGCGGGCCGGGGGCGGTGGGCTCCGGCGCGTGTGCTGGCGTGGAGTGCGTGGACGGCTGGGCTTTGGCACGGGATGCTCCTCGCGGGAACGGCCGAGGCGATGCTGCTGAACCGGGCGCAGGAGGCGGCGGTCTGGCGCGGGGTGATCGCGGAAGACGAGTCGCTGGCGACGCTGCGAAGTGCCGATGCACTGGCGGGGATGGCGTCGCAGGCCTGGGCGACGCTGGCGAAGTTTCGTGGGTTAGGCAGGCTCAAGGGCTCGGCGACAAATGCGGATACGGAATCGTTTGCGGGATGGGCAGTAGGGTTTGAGGAGAGGTGCCGCACGGGGCGTTTTCTGCCCGAGGCGCGACTTGAAGGAATGCTTCGTAAAGCTCTGTTAGAGCGAGGCTTGGGCGTTTCTGGCGAGCTTCTGCTGGTGGGCTTTGACCGTTTGCTTCCGGCTCAGGTGGCTCTGCTCGATCCGCTGGCGGATACGGGGGTGGGGATTGAGACGGCTTCGGTTCCGGAGTTACCTGGTGAGCGGTTGCTGGCGGTTGCGGAGGACGAGGCCGGGGAGCTGTGGCTCGCGGCTGGGTGGGTGAGGCGTTTGCTGGAGAAGCTCCCGGAGGCACGCGTGGCGGTGGTGGTGCCTGGGTTGGGGGAGCAGAGGGCGAAGATCGAGAGGGTGTTCCGGGAGGTGCTGGCACCGGAGACGCTGGCGATTGGAGCTGAGAGTGGCAGTCCCTTCGAGTTCTCCGCTGGGGAGGCCTTGAGCGAGAGGCCGATGATTATCGCCGCGCTGGATCTTCTGGGCTGGGCGGCTGGCGAGTTGGAGTTGGAGCGGGTAAGCGATCTTCTGCTTTCGCCCTACTTTGCGGGAGGAGCGGAGGCTTCGGCACGTGCGGAGTTCGATGCATTCGAGTTGCGCGGGGCGCGGATGCTGCGGCCGGAAACCGGATTAGATTGGCTGATTAGGGCCTTGGCACGGTCGAAGCGGGTGGTGCGGCTGGGTCGAACGCTGGCGGCGCTGCGCGGGTTGCAGGCTGTAGCCAAGAGGAGGCTTGGGAGTAGCGAGCGGCGGGCTTACGGCGATTGGGCCGAGGCCGTGCGGGAGATGTTGACAGCGGCTGGCTGGGCGGCGCGTGGTGGTGAAAATTCGGTGGAGTTCCAGACACGGGAGCGTTGGGAGAGTGCGCTGGATGAGCTGGCGACGCTGGACTTTGAGGGTGGGCGGGTCTCGTATGAGGTGGCGCTGGGAGCTCTCCGGGGGATCGTGCAGGCGACGGTGTTTGCACCAGAGAGCCAGGATGCGCCGGTACAGATTTTGCGGCCTGAGGAGTCGGCTGGCCAGAGGTTCGATGTGGTGTGGTTTCTGCGGGCTGGCGATCT
>Ga0179596_10000376_pt1 | contig 13692 bp, 12 predicted proteins | sample CZODoug1_1_08_16_FD_155494 | JGI IMG/M metagenome (GOLD analysis project Ga0179596, IMG submission 155494) | Vadose zone soil fungal communities from Angelo Coast Range Reserve, California, USA - CZODoug1_1_08_16fungal (Illumina Assembly) | ecosystem: Environmental > Terrestrial > Soil > Vadose...
GTTGGCAGCGGCGCCCTGCACCGGCGAAAAGGCGAAGCACCCGACCCGATCAAGCTGCGCCTGCTCGAGAAATTCGAGCAGGAACTCGAACTCCGACTCGGTCTCGCCCGGGAATCCCGCGATGAACGTGCTGCGGATCGCAAGGCCAGGGCAGGCAGCGCGCCAGGCGGCGATCCGGTCCATGTTGCGCTCCGCGCTGGCCGGACGGCGCATCAACCCGAGAATTCGGGGGTGCGCATGCTGGAACGGCACGTCCAGGTAAGGCAGGATCTTGCCCTGCGCCATCAAAGGCGCCAGCTGGTCGACGTGCGGATACGGATAGACGTAATGCAGCCGGACCCAGACGCCCAGGCGCCCCAGCTCGATCGCAAGATCCTGGATCCGGGTTCGCACCGGCCGGCCATTGACGAAGTCGGTGCGGCCGCGCAAGTCGACCCCATAGGCCCCGGTGTCCTGCGACACGACCAGCAGCTCGCGCACGCCCTGCTTGACCAGCCGTTCGGCCTCGAGCAGCACCTGCGACATCGGCCGGGACACGAGCTTGCCCCGCATCGAGGGAATCACGCAGAACGAGCAGCTCTGGTTGCACCCCTCCGAGATCTTCAGGTAGGCGAAGTGGCGAGGCGTCAACTTCAGGCCGGCCGGCGGAAGCAGGTCGAAGAACGGTTCGTGGGGTCGAGGCAGGTGCGTGTGAACCGCATCCAGCACCTCGTCGGTGGCGTCAGGCCCGGTCACCGCCAGCACACCGGGGTGGATGCCGCGCACCCAGCGTTCGCCTGCGGAGTCCGCGCGCGCACCCAGGCAGCCGGTCACGATCACCTTGCCATTTTCGGCCAGGGCCTCGCCGATCGCCTGCACCGATTCCTCGACCGCGGCATCGATGAAGCCGCAGGTGTTGACGATCACCAGGTCGGCGTCGCGATAGGTCGCGCTGAGCGTGTAGCCCTCGGCCCGCAGGCGCGTCAGGATGCGTTCGGAATCGACCAGGGCCTTGGGACAGCCCAGAGAGACGAACCCCACCGACGCAGGCTCCGGCGGCCGGCGCCCCGGGTTCGGCTGCGCCCGCGGCGAAACGGCCGGCCGCCTGCGCAGCGACCGGGCCGGCATGCCGCTCACCCGCTCTTCTTGTCCGTCGGACCGCCGAACGGGAACGTCGAGAACATCGAGCGTGTCTGGTTCTGCATGTTCTCCTGCATCTGCACAAACAGGTTCTTGCTCTGCTCGATGTAGTTCGTCATCATGGATTGGATCATGGGCGCCTGCATGTTGACGAACTGCGCCCAGGCTTCGGGGCCGATCTTGTTGGTGTCGTAAAAGGCGCGACTCTGTTCCTGAAGCTTGCGCTGGATATCGATGAACGCCTGGATGTTCTTCTCCAGGTACGACCCCATGATCCCTTGCATCGCATTGCCGTAGAAACGGATGATCTGAGAAAGCACCGGGGACGTGAACATCGGGATCCCGGCCTGCTCTTCTTCCAGGATGATCTGCAGCAGGATCTGGCGCGTCAGGTCGTCGCCCGACTTGGCATCGACCACCTGAAATTCTTCCTGGTCGATCACCAGCTGCTTGACGTCGGCCAACGTGATGTAGGTGCTGGTTTGCGTGTCGTACAGCCGGCGGTTCGGGTATTTCTTGATTAAACGTGTACTGCCCATGTCGCTCTGATCCTGTTTGGTGCGCCAACGATGCGACGCCGCAATACCGTGATTGCCCTGCGGATTCTACCGGCTTATCGCGATGACGGTCCGCTGGACGGACCTCAGCCCATGTGCAAACCGCCGTTGCACGAGAAGTCGGCGCCGGTCGTGAAGCCCGCGTCCTCTGTGGTGAGCCAGCCCACGACCGAAGCGATCTCCTCGGCCTTGCCCAGGCGCTTGACCGGAATCGTCTGGATGATCTTCTCGCGCACGTCCTCGCGCACCGCCATCACCATGTCGGTGCCAATGTATCCAGGCGAAACCGTGTTCACCGTGACGCCCTTGCTGGCGACCTCCAGGGCCAGCGACATCGTGAAGCCGTGCATGCCGGCCTTGGCGGCTGAATAGTTGCTCTGGCCGAACTGCCCCTTCTCGCCGTTCACGGAAGAGATGTTGATGATCCGTCCCCAGTTGCGCTCGAACATGCCATCGATGACCTGCTTGGTGACGTTGAACAGGCTGTTCAGATTGGTATCGATCACGGCGCGCCAGTCGTCCAGGCTCATCTTGCGAAACACCCCGTCTCGGGTGATTCCGGCGTTGTTCACCAGGATCTCGATCGGCCCGCACTCGGCCTGCGCGCGCTGAAAAGCGGCCTGGGTCGATTCCCAATCGGCCACGTTGCCGATCGAGACGGAGAACCGGTACCCGCCGGCGGCCTGTTCGGCGATCCATTTGACATGATCCCGAGTCGGTCCGCAGCCTGCGATCACCTTGTAGCCCATGTCGTGGAACTTGCGGCAGATGGCAGTGCCGATGCCACCCATTCCTCCGGTCACGTACGCAACCCTGGCCATGATTGGTCTCCTTCTCCGTCTTTGGTCTGTGGCGATCGGTAGGTCCGAAGGGCGGTCTGGCTAGCCCCGCTCCACCACGAGCGCCACCCCCATGCCCCCACCGATGCACAGCGAGGCCAGCCCGCGCTTGGCGTCGCGGCGCTTCATTTCGTACAGCAGCGTCACCAGGATCCGGCAACCGGAGGCGCCGATCGGGTGGCCGAGCGCGATGGCACCGCCGTTCACGTTGATCCGGCTGGTGTCCCAGCCCATCTGCTTGTTCACCGCGCAGGCCTGCGCGGCAAAGGCTTCGTTGATTTCCATCAGGTCCAGATCGGACGGCTTCCAGCCCGCCCGGTCGAGCGCCTTGCGCGACGCCGGCACCGGACCCATGCCCATCACCTTCGGGTCGACTCCGGCCGAGGCGAACGCGCGAATACGCGCCAGCACCGGCAAGCCGAGCGCCTTGGCACGGGATTCGGACACCACGATCACGGCGGCGGCGCCGTCGTTCAACCCCGAGGCGTTGCCGGCCGTCACGCTGCCGTCCTTGTCGAATGCCGGCTTCAGCGCGGCCAGTGCATCCAGCGTGGCATCGCCCCGGATGAACTCGTCGTCGCTGAATGGCACCGGGTCGCCCTTGCGCTGGGCGATCAGGACCGGCACGATCTCCTCGCGAAAGCGCCCCGCTTCGCGGGCGGCGTGCGCCTTGCGCTGCGAGGCCACGGCAAACTCATCCTGAGCCGCGCGCGAAACACCGTGCTCCTTGGCCACGTTCTCGGCCGTAATGCCCATGTGATACTGGTTGTACACGTCCCACAGGCCATCGACGATCATGCTGTCGATCAGCTTGGAGTCGCCCATTCGAAATCCATCGCGCGACCCCATCAGCACGTGCGGCGACATGCTCATGCTTTCCTGCCCGCCGGCCACGATGATGTCGGCGTCGCCATTGGCGATCGCCTGGGCGGCCAGCATCACGGCTTTCAGTCCACTGCCGCACACCTTGTTGATCGTCATCGCCGGCACCGTCACGGGCAGGCCCGCTTTCAGCGCGGACTGGCGCGCCGGGTTCTGTCCGGAACCGGCCGTCAGAACCTGGCCCAGAATGACCTCGTCGACCTGCTCCGGGGCCAGTTTCGCCCGCCTCAAGGCCTCTGCGACCACGGTCGCCCCCAGGTCAGGCGCGCTGACGCGGGCCAGCGTGCCGGCGAATTTCCCGATAGGGGTACGGATCGCGGAAACGATCACGGCGTGTTGCATGGTTCAGCCTCCTGCAGTTGTTTCCTGGGACTTCTCACGAACGTAGCGGCCCGGCGCCGCCTCGATCGGCGCGTATTTTGCGCTGCCATAGGCGACTGGGGCATCGACCTGCCCGCCCGCGAATCCGGCCAGCCAGCGATCCCAGTGTATCCACCAGCTCCCCGGCAGTTCCTGCGCAATATCAAACCAGGCGTCGGCCCGCGCGGGCAGAACTCCGTCCGGGCCGAGCCAGTAATTGCGTCGATTCTTGGACGGCGGGTTGACCGTGCCGGCGATGTGCCCGCTGGCCCCGAGCACGAATTGAAGCAGCCCGGGGGCCACTCCGGTCAGCGCGCGCGCCGAGCTGTAGGCGCCCTTCCAGGGGACGATGTGGTCCTCCTTGGCCGCGAACACGTAAGTGGGCACCTCGATCCGGCCCAGGTCGACCGGGACGCCGCAGGTCGACGCCTTGTTGGGCACGATCAGATTGTTTTCCAGATAGGTGTTGCGCAGGTACCACGTGTACATCGGCCCGGGCAGGCTGGTGCTGTCGCTGTTCCAGTACAGCAGATCGAACGCCGGCGGCTGGCGTCCCTCCAGGTAGTTATTGACCACGTAATTCCAGACCAGGTCGTTGGCGCGCAAGCTCGCAAAGGTGTTGGCCAGGTCGCGCCCGGGCATCAACCCACCCTTGCCGATCGCCTGTTCGCGCATCCGCACATGCGTCTCATCGATGAAGATGTCCAGCACTCCGGAGTCGGAGAAATCAAGCAGTGAGGTCAACAGCGTCAGGCTTGCGACCGGGTCGTCCCCCCGTGCGCGCATCACCGCAAGGGCCGTCGCGATCAGGGTACCCCCCACGCAGAAGCCGAGCGCATTGACTTCTGGCGTAGCGCAGATCTCGCGCGTCGCATTCAGGGCTGCGATCGGCCCGCGCTCAACGTAGTCGTCCCACGTGAGGCGCCCCTGATCAGGTCCCGGATTTCGCCACGACACCAGATACACCGTGTTGCCGCGCTCCACGCAGAACCGGACGAAGGAGTTCTCGGCCTGCAGGTCCAGGATGTAAAACTTGTTGATGCACGGCGGCACGATCACGAACGGCCGGGCCCGCACCTTGGCGGTCAGTGGCTTGTACTGGATCAACTGGATCAGGTCATTTTCGAAGACGACGGCGCCCTCGCTGGTCGCCACATTGCGTCCGATCTCGAACGCCGCCTCGTCGGTTTGCGAGATCTTGCCCTTGGCCACATCGCTCAGAAGATTCTGAAGCCCGTGTGTCAGGCTGGATCCCTTGGTTTCGACCAGGCGCTTTTGAACCTTGGGGTTGAATGCGAGGAAATTCGACGGCGCGGCGGCATCGATCCACTGCGACACCGCGAATCGAACGCGCGCCTTCATCTTAGGGTCTGCATCGACGTTGGCGGCGAGCTCGTTCATGAACTCCGCGTTCACCAGGTAGGCCCGCGCCGCGAACGAGGCCAGGGAATTTTCCTGCCACGCCGGATCCGAGAATCGCGTATCCCGGATCGGGGCCGCGGTGCGGTCGGGGTGCACGACGAAGTCGTTCCAGAGCGCCGTCAGGGCCTTGACGTAGCGCTCCTGCAGCTGGGCCAGACGCTGCGCGGAGATCGCCAAGCCCGGCACGGATCCGGTCGGCTTGCCCTGCGGAATCCACCAGCGCACCCAGGACGCAAGCCCGAACGGGTCTTCGGCCGGCGCCGGAGCGGCAGCGGATTTGGCCACGGCGTCCTGGGTCGGGGCCTGGCCGGCTGGTGCCGGGGCTGCGGCGGGTTTGGCCGCAGCGTCCCGGGTCGATCCCCGGGCGATCAGCGCGGGCGCATCGGCGGGTTTGGCCGCGGCGTCCTGGGTCGAGTCCTGGACGGCTGGCACGTGTGGATTGTTCACAGTCATGTTGCAAGGCCTCGCGCGGCGCGCGCAAACCGATCTTGCATTCTCCTCCGGGGCCCATTGTGGCGACCGCGCCGCATCGGTGTCAAACCGTCAGCGCGGCTCCAGCCAGATCAGCGCGGCGTGGCGCCCGGTCTGTCGATCTCGCCGAAAGCTGTAGAACCGGTCCGGATCACTGACGGTGCACCAGCGGCCGCCGTAGACGCAGGTCACGCCAACCTGGGCCAGCGCCTGGCGCGCCAGCGCAGGCAGGTCGGCCCGAAACTTTCCGTGCCCGATCGGGCGGAACGCTGCCTGCGCGTCGGGCAGGCTGCCGCGCATCGCGGCCAGGACCTCGGCGCCGACCTCGAAGGCATCCGGCCCGATCGCCGGCCCCAGAAACGCGTGAATGTCGCCGATCGCGCCAACCGCGCGAGCCCGCATCGCAATCACCGTCGCCTGCACGATGCCCGCCGCAAGTCCGCGCCAGCCGGCGTGCGCGGCCGCGACCACAGATCCCGATCGATCGGCCAGCAGGACCGGCAGGCAGTCGGCCACGGTGACCGCGCACACGACACGAGGCGCGACGGCGGTCGAGGCGTCGGCGGCCGGCGGTGTCGTTCCCACCGACTCGGCTTGAGCCACCGCGCTTCCGTGCTGCAGGCTCAGCCAGCGCGGCGGCCCCGGCAGGTAAGCCTCGAGCAGCGCCCGATTGCTGGCAACGGCCGCTGCGCGATCTCCGGTACCGACTCCCAGATTCAGGCCCCGCCGCGCGCCGGCGCCCCAGGATCCCTCGGAAACCCCGCCCGCGCGGGTCGTCACCAACGCCCGCACCGAATCCGGCAGGGGCCAATCCGGAACGATCCAATCGGTCGGGAAAGCGAGCGCCGGCCTGCCGCTCCCGGGGCGACCCTCGATCACCCGGCAACCCCGGCCCCGAACGCGTCCACCGGGCGCTGCGCTTCGAATCCGACCGAGCGCATCAGCGCCCCGAGGTCCTCGGGAGGAGGCCGAAACCAGCTGATCACCTGCCCCGATTTCGGATGCCGCAGCGACAGGCGGCACGCGTGCAAGGCCTGCCGCGTCAGCCCCAGCGCTACGCCCCGCACGAGCGGGCGATGCTTCGAGTAGAGCGGATCACCCAGCAGCGGGTGCCCGATCGACTCCAGGTGCACCCGGATCTGGTGCGTGCGGCCGGTGTCGAGGCGGCAGGCCAGCCAGCTCAGCGAGGCGCCGATCAGGGCGGTGGCGGTCTGCGAGACGGCAACCCGGCGAAAATGCGTGCGCGCCTGACGCGCGTCCGCGCGGGCGCTGACCCGGAACCGCAGCGGATTGCGTGGATCGCGCGCCAGCGCCGCATCGATGACGCCCGAGTCAGGCGCCAGGCCGGTCACGACCGCCCAGTACTCGCGCACGACCTGCCGATGCTGCAACTGGCGCACCAGGTCCAGTTGAATCGCCTCTGTTTTGGCCACCACCATCAACCCCGACGTGCCCGCATCCAGACGATGGACGATTCCGGCCCGCGGCACGACCGACAGGCCAGGGGCGTGCGCCAGCAGCCCATTCAGAAGCGTCCCTCGCCAGTTGCCGGCGCCCGGATGCACGACCAGCCCGGGCGGCTTATCGAGCACGATCAGCCAGTCGTCCTCGTGAACCACCTGCAGGTCCATCGGTTCCGCGGTGAAGGCCGCCAGTTCCGGGGGCTCCTGCAACTCGATTTCGACCAGATCCCCCTGGTACACCCGGTCGCTCGTGCGTCCGGCGCCGGAGTTGATGCGCGCGGCGCCCCGTTCGATCCAGGTCTGGATGCGGCTGCGCGACACCGAGGGCACGCTGGCCGCGACGACCCGATCCAGACGCCACCCGTTGTGCTCGGCCCTCACCGTGAAGCGGGCCGGTCCGCTCTGAAACGCTTCCGAGGATTCGGGATCCCCGCCTGCATCGTCGGCGGGCGCGCTTTTGCCGATTGCGTCCGGCCCATCGTGCTCATCGATATAATGCCGCCCACTCATGGATACGATCTCGTGCCGCGGCGGCCGGCGTCCAGCCGCAAGGATCGGAACGCTCGCGCGCTGGCTTGCGCTCGCCAGCCTGGTGGCGCTGGCCGCCTGCAGTTCTCTCGAGAAGGATCCTACCTCGAAGTGGGACGCCGGGCGCCTGTACAAAGAGGGCCATGACGAGCTGCTTGCGGGCAACTGGGCCCACGGCCGCGAATTGCTGGAGAAGCTGGAGTCGCGTTATCCGTTCGGGCGCTACGCCCAACAGGGGCAGATCGAGATCGCCTATTCCTACTACAAGAGCGGAGAGACGGCCGACGCGCTGGATGCGACCGAGCGCTTCCTGAAGGCCAATCCGAACCATCCGCATGCCGACTACGTCTACTACCTGAGGGGCTTGATCAATTTCATCGAGCCACCGGCCCTGATCGGACGGCTGATCGGCTACCAGGTCAGCGAGCGCGATCCGAAATCGATGCTCGACTCGTTTGAAGCGTTCAAGGAGCTGCTGTCGCGCTTTCCAAACAGCCCCTATGCCAGCGACGCGGCGATTCGCCTGAACTACCTGCTGAACACGCTGGCGGGCCACGAGGTGCAGGTTGCCGATTACTACTACCGGCGCGGTGCCTACCTGGCTTCGGTCGAACGCGCGCAGGGCGCCCTGCGCCACTATCCGGGGGCCTCGTCCCAGCGGCAAGCCTTGACCTTGATGGCGCAGTCGTACCGCGCGCTTGGCCTGACCGAGTTGCAGGCGGACGCCGAGCGCGTGCTCCGGCTCAATTACCCCGACACCGGGGCCGTCAAGAGTCCCTGAAAAATCCGCAAGCGGTCGATTCGTCGCGCGTCAGCGTGAATGCAGGCAAGCTGCCCAGCACCGTCTTGCCATACGATTTGCTGAGTACGCGGCCGTCCAGGATCATCAGCACACCGCGGTCATGCTCGTCGCGGATCAGTCGGCCCACACCCTGCTTGAGCAGGGTCACCGCCTGCGGCAGCTGATACTCGAGGAACGGATTGCGTCCCTGCTCGCGCATCTTGCGCACACGGGCCGCGATCAGCGGATCGTCGGGCGGAGCGAAGGGCAGCTTGTCGATGACGACCAGTGACAGGGCCTCGCCGCGCACGTCGATTCCTTCCCAGAAACTGATCGACCCGACCAGCACCGCGTCGCCGGCCGCACGGAACGTCTCCAGCAGGCCGCGCCGGGTGCCCTGTCCCTGGGTCAATAGCGCAAATCCCGCGCCGCATCGATCCATGTGTTCGCGCAGGCGGGCCGCCACCCGCTGCACGGCCTTCAGGGTGGCGCACAGCACGAACGCGCGCCCGCCGCTGGCCCGGATGACCGGCCAGGCCGCGTCTGCGACCTGCTCGGCGAAGCTTTCCGAGGACGGCGACGGCAAAGGGTCCGGCAGATACAGCAGGGCCTGCCGGGGGAAATCGAACGGGCTGTCCCAGCGGCGGGTGGTGGCACTCAGACCGATCTCGTCCAGAAAGGCATCGAAGCGTGACGCCACCGTCAGCGTTGCCGAGGTCAGGATCCAGGCCTGCGCATGGCGCTGGCGCGCCCGCGCGAACGATTCGCTGATCGAAAGCGGTGTGGCGTGAAACTGCGCTCCGGAGACCGAAGTCGATATCCAGCGAACCACGCTGCGGTCGACCGGTCGAGCCGGGGTCGATTCGACCGCCGCCGCGCGCCAATCCTGCAGCAGCGTGCGCAAGCGCTGCACGCGCGGGGCGACCAGGTCCAGTTCGGGGTCGCGGCCGGCGTTGCGTTCCAGGGCCGTCGCCAGGAGTTCGACGCGCTGGTCCAGCGCTTCCAGGGCACCGGTCAGCCCCGCCCGATTGGCCAATCGCTCCAGGGCCACCCGAGCTCCGGTCGACAGCCCTGCTTCAGCCAGACTCGCTCGAAGAGCCCGGGCGGCCTGCTCCAGCGCTCGTGTCAGATCGGGCCAGGGGGCGCCGTCCCGGGCCGCGTGCAAGCCGGCCGCCAGCGTGTCCGAGGCCAGTTCGCCGACCTGCGCCAGGGACCAGGCCTCACCGAAGAACTCGGTCCCGATCCTGGGCAGCTGATGCGCCTCATCCAGCACCACCGTATCCACGGTCGGCAGCAGTTCGCCGAAGCGGTCGTCGCGCAGCGCCATATCGGCCAGGAACAGATGGTGGTTGACCACCACGACCTGCGCCGCCAGGGCTCGGCGTCGCGCCCGGTAAACAAAGCATTGGTCGAATTGTGGGCATTCGGCACCCAGGCAATTGTCCTGGGTCGAGGTCACCGCGTGCCAGATTCCGGCCGTTTCCGGCACGGATGACAGTTCTGCACGATCACCGCTGGGGCTGATCCGGGCGAATCGCTCGATCTGGCGCAACTGGGCCGCCGCCTCCCGCGTTTCGAGCAAGCCCTCGCCCGAGGTGCGACCCATCCGATGCAGGCAGACGTAATTCTGGCGGCCCTTGAGCAAGACGGCGTCGGTCTGGATTCCCAGCGCCCGATCGATCAGCCGAAGATCCTTGTCGTGAATCTGATCCTGCAGCGTCTTGCTGCCCACCGATATCAGAACCTTGCCGCCAGCCAGCAGTGTGGGAACCAGGTAGGCGAAGGTCTTGCCGGTGCCGGTGCCCGCCTCCGCGACCAGGGTGCCGTGCTCGACGATCGCGTCGAACACGGCCAGAGCCATTTCCTGCTGCGACGGGCGCGCCACGAAGCCGGGCAGCGAGGCGGCCAGCGCGCCCCCCGGTGCAAATGCATCGGCAACCCGCTGCCGCCGCGCCTGAAGCTGCGCCGAACCCGGCTCGACCCGCATCACGGCCATCAGGCTGGAATGTCGGGCACGAGCTCCATTTGAAGGCGAGCGATGCAGTCGCGCAGCAGCAACCTGCGCTTCTTGAGCCGGCGCAGCCTCAATTCGTCTACGCCGGCCTGCTGCGACAGGCGCTCGATCGCGTCATCCAGATCGCGGTGCTCGATTTGCAGTTCGACGATCCTGCGTTTGATCTGATCCGCATCCATGTGAACGCCAGGCCCCTCCACGGCGTCGATATGGAATGCTAGCAGGCTGTCGAAAAGCGACCGGAGCACGGCGGATTCTCGCTGATAGACTAGCCTGGGTTTCGCCCTACCATTGGCAGGTGAGTCAGCCTCAGCTAAAGATCAGCGCGGCGATCGGCGAGCATCTGGGCGATCGATCCGAACAGCAGGATAGGGTCGCAATCCTGACCAGCGAGCGCAATCCCGGTGCGGTGCTTGCCATCGTCGCCGATGGCATGGGCGGACGCACCGGCGGCCGCCTGGCCTCCGATCAGGTCATCTCGACCGCAACCAACCTGTTCAAGGAAATGTCCGAACGGGATACCTCGCTGGCCGATCTGCTGCGGCAGATTGCGACCGAGGCGCACACGGTCATCCGCCTGACCGCCTTGTCGAGCGAAAAGGAGCCCCACAGCACGATGGCGGCGCTGATCGTCAAGCGCGACCTGGCGATCTGGGCGCACGCCGGGGACAGCCGGCTGTACCTGTGCCGGGCCGGACGCGTGATCCAGCGCACCGTCGATCACACGGTCGCCTCCCAGCTCACCTCGGAAGGCCGTCATGCCGAGGCCGAGGTCGCCGCCCTGCACTACAAGAACGTCCTGTTCAGCGCGCTGGGAATCCGGCATGACTTGAAGCTGGACATCGGTGAAACGCGCGATCTGCGCGTGGGCGACGCATTCCTGCTGGCCAGCGATGGTGTCTGGGCCTATTTCGAAGACTCAGAGATCGCCTCGGTGCTCGACCGCATGCCGCCCCGCGAGGCATCCAAGCAACTGGTCAGCCTGGCCCGCCAGCGCGCCGAGGGCCGCGGCGACAACCTGTCACTGGCGATCGTGAAGCTGGAAGCTCCGGCCGACGTACCCACGTTCTCGGCGCCCGAACCGCAGGGCAGCTGATCGTGTCCTGAGCCGGAAGCTCGCCGCACACCGGGCTGGCTGCCGGTTTCATTTCTTCGAATCGGTCGGCAGCGGCGCCAACTCCTGGGCCGTCTGCGTCTTTTGCTGTCGCTCGCGCTCGCGTTGGGCACGGACCTTCTGGTTCTCCTCGCGTTCGCGGGCGCGGTTGGCGGCGTAGCTCTTGGCCTGGGCCTGCTTGTCCTTGTAGCGTCGCGTGTTCTCGGCGCTGCTGCGGATCTGCACCTCGGCGCGCTTGGCCTGCTCCAGGTCATGCTCCGAGTTGCGCCGTTCGAACTGCTGGCGCGCGGCCGGGCCCTGGGCCTGCTGGCGCCCGGCCTCCAGCCGGCGCTGCCCGGCGCCGTCGATCCGCTTCTGCGCGGCGCTCTGGGCCAGGCGCTCCTTTTCAGGCCGCTCGGCATCATCGCGGCGCTGGCGCGCCTGATCGATCTGCCGGCTCGATTCGCGCTGCTGTGCGGCAAGCCGTCGCTGCAGATCGTGCGCCTCGACCTCGACCCGCTGCGCTTGCGCCCGGCCCAGCGAGTGGGCCCGGCGCGCGCTGTCCTGGCACTGGGTCGACAGGAACACCTGGGAGCAGCGCTTGCGTTCGGCTTCGTACCGGGCGTCGACCGCCTGCGTTGCGGACGCGGCCTCGGCCAGCGCACGCTCGGCGATCGCCGCGCTCACGATGCTGCCCTTCGGGTAACGGTGATCCAGATCGACCACCGGCTGGGCGGCGATGGCCGCGCCCGCGCCGACCCCAACCACTGCGCACAGGCGGCGCAGCCGCCCCAGGCTGTCAGGCCCGATCGTCATTCAGTCCAGGCTCCGGGCCGACGGAGCACGCAAGCTGCCGCCGGGGAGCCACACTGTACTCTTGCGACTGCATTTCGATTAACCGCGACACGGTGCGCTGGAATTCCTGCTGCAAGGGCGCAGCCCGGTACAGCTCGCCCGGGGCCGCCGCGGCCGAGACGATCAGCTTGACGCCGCGGTCATACAGGATGTCGACCAGCCAGGTCAGGCGACGCGCCTCGGACGACTGGGCGATCGACAGGTACGGCACGTTCGAAAGCACCACCGTGTGAAACTGCGAGGCGATCTCCGGGTAGTCGTTGTGCGAACGGGGACCGCCGCACAGCTCGCTGAAGTCGAACCACACGATTCCCCCGGCCCGCCGCCGCGCCTGGATCGTGCGCCCTTCGATCCGCAGCATCGGCTCCTGGTCGCCCACCTCGGCGATGCGATCGAAGGCCACCTGCAGGCGCCGGTCGGCTGCCTCGCCAGGCGGGCTGACATAGACGTCAACCCGCTGCATGGCCTGCATCCGGTAGTCGACCCCGGCATCGACCTGGACCAGGTCCAGCTGCGCCTTGAGCAACTCGATGGCCGGCAACAGGCGGTCCCGATGCAATCCATCGGGATACAGCCCATCGGGTGCGTAGTTCGACGTGATCACGAAGCCAACCCTGAGCTCGAACAGGCGCGCCAGCAAACGGTGCAGGATCATCGCGTCGGCGATGTCCGAGACGTGAAACTCGTCGAAGCAGATCAGACGGCTGCGCCGCGCCAGCCTCAGACCGACCCGATCGAGCGGATCGACTTCGCCCTTGACTTCCTGCAATTGACGATGCACGTCGCGCATGAACTCGTGAAAGTGCACGCGCGTCTTGCGCACCAGCGGAACCGCGCCGAAAAAGCAATCCATCAGGAAGCTCTTGCCCCGCCCCACACCGCCCCACAGGTAAACGCCGCGCGGGATCGGCGGGCGCGCCAGCAGCCGCAGCACGGGGTTGGAGCGGCGCGCCTTGTAAGCGGCCCACTCCTGCGACAGGCGCTGCAGGCGCGAGGCCGCCAGGCGCTGGGACGGGTCGGCCGCGAACCCGCGCGCCGCCAGGGCCTGGTCGAATCGGCCGATCACGTCCACGGGCGGGACGGGGTCCACGCCGGCCCTCACCCAGCCCGGTCCCGCAAGATGCGGTGATGGGGCCGAACCCTCATCAATAGTTCAGGGACCGCCCGTCCACGGCCAGTGCCGCTTCCCGGGTCGCTTCGGACAGCGACGGATGGGCGTGGCAAACGCGGGCGATGTCCTCGGACGATGCCTGAAACGCCATCGCCAGGACCGCCTCCGAGATCAGCTCGGAGGCCATCGGCCCGATG
>Ga0179596_10000378_pt1 | contig 13625 bp, 10 predicted proteins | sample CZODoug1_1_08_16_FD_155494 | JGI IMG/M metagenome (GOLD analysis project Ga0179596, IMG submission 155494) | Vadose zone soil fungal communities from Angelo Coast Range Reserve, California, USA - CZODoug1_1_08_16fungal (Illumina Assembly) | ecosystem: Environmental > Terrestrial > Soil > Vadose...
GCATCGCTCCAATGCGGGCGCGGGCTGCGGGGTTGCGGGGGTCCTGGCCGAATATCCTCGCGGTGCCGGAGGTGGGCGCAATGAGGCCGAGGAGGCAGCGGATGGCGGTCGATTTGCCCGCGCCGTTGGGGCCGAGCAGGGCGAGGATCTCGCCGGGGCGGAGCGAGAGCGAGAGGCCGTCGAGGGCGCGGGTGGCGCCGTACTGCTTGGTGACGTGGTCGAGAGCCGCAACGGCGATGCGGGCTGCGGGTGGGGTGGGTGCGAGATCCTGCGCTGCGTCCAAAACCGTGATGGTAGCCATTCGGATCACCTCAAAAAGTTCCTGCTTCGATTGCTTGCAGGACGATGATGCGCGGTGGCAGACGGGGAAGACAGTGGCAAGGATCAGGCTTGTGAGGTGACAGATGTCACACGTGTTGACCTGCGTAAGAAAAGTGTTAAAGAAACGCTGGACAACGATGAAAACACAGGCCTACACTGCGTTCCTGATCGTTTCGGTCTACCTTTCCGTTGGGAAGGCGGATCCGGAACTCGACTTTGAGGTGCGTTATGCTTCCCTTCGACAACCGGCCATGGGCCAAGACCGTCGCGAAACTCGTGATTGCCGCCACGATTCTCTTTGAAATTGCCGTCATCTTCTGGCTGCGCCACTACGGGCCGCTCGATATTCCGGAGATTCTTGCGTTGGTGCTGTTTGCGATCGCGGTGATTCCGCCGAATATCCATGTCATCCGTGGGAAGTCGTACTACACCGACGGCCGGAGCGGGATGCGCAGCGGTGTGCTGCCCGTACACAAGTAGAGCTACATGAACTCCGTGCCGTACTGGACGGGGATTTGCGTGAAGGCAATGCGCGTGGGCGCGGCCTCGCGGGCGGGCAGCATGCCGGCGAAGTGAACGGTGGTGTGGCCGAACTTGAGGTTCAGCTTGTCCATGGTGGTGGAGAGCTGGGCGCGATTATCCGGATCGCCGAAGAGCCCAGCCTGGAACTCGCTCTCCGGGACGAGATTGCGCAGGGTGACGCCCACGAAAAAAGGCTTCTGACACTCGGGGCCGGTGGGGCTCTGCGCCCATAGCTTGCGCAGGACATCCAGTAAAGACAGGGTGTCCTGGCAATCCGGGAAGCGCGCCTCCATGCCCCAGCCGGAGTGCTTGATGCCGCTATAGTGCTGCTTGTTCTTGATGCGCGCGGCCTCTTCGCGGGTGAGCATGTACTTGATCGTGACGGCCATCGACCCCGTGTAGAACTTCTCCATGCGCAGGCGCATCGCGGCCTTGTGCAGGAGCTTGTGCGCGACCGCCCAGGCTCCCTCCTGCGAGCGATGTTCCGGGCCGAGGACATGGGAGTGGCCGAGGGACTTCTGGAGATCGGCGGCGACGGGCGCGCCGTCGTCGCCGGTGTCGGCTCCGCGCAGCCAGTGGTAGAGGCGGTCGCCCCAGACCGAGTCCCAGAGCTTGTGCATGCCCTGGCGGTCGAGCGCGAGGAGCTCCGGCATGGTGCGGATGCCCTTCGCGTTGAGGCGGATCTCGGTCTTCGCTCCTACGCCGGGGAGGTCGCGGAGCTCGAGATGCGCGATGGCACGGGGGAGCTGCGAGGGAAGCAGGCCGATGAGGCCGTCGGGCTTCTGCATGTCGCTGGCGATCTTGGCGAGGTATCGGTTGGGCGCCATGCCGATGGAGCAACGGAGGGTCTCGCCGACGTCGTCCTTGATGGCCTGCTTGATCTCGAGCGCGATCCTGCGGGCGCGGGGCGGCTCCTGTTCGCGGCCGATGAGCTGGCAGACCATCTCGTCGATGGACGGCGTGTGCGCGACGGGGCAGCAGCGCTCGACGGCCTCCGCGATGCGGTGGGAGAACTTGGCGTACTCGGTGTGGGAGCCGGCGACGAGGATGATCTCCGGGCAGATGCGCTTGGCCTCGCCGACCTGCGTGCCGGTCTTGATGCCGAGGGCCTTGGCCTCGTAGCTGGCGGCGATGCAGGAGGTAGTGTCGGCCATGGTGGGGACGACGGCAAGCGGGCGGCCGCGCCACTCGGGGTGAAGCTGCTGCTCGACGGACGCGAAGAAGCTGTTGAGGTCGATGTGCAGGAAGCCGAAGCGGTCGGCCGGGGCGCGGCGGAAGCTGTCCTCGTACTCCGGAATCCGGCCGGGTTGGGCTTCGTCCGTCATGACTCCCATTCTAGCGCTGATTCGTTTTTTGTTCGCTCTAAATCTAAAAGCGCCCTACGCGGGCGGCGGTCACTTCGTGACGCGTATACCGGTCGTGCCACGATTAAATCGTGCGGGCCTCACTCCGTTCGGCATGAACTTCGGTTCTCGACCAACGGGAGAGCCACACGAAGTAGTTACACGTCACGAAGTGACCGCCCCGCGCGTAGCGGGCCCGTCCGGCAGGACAGGTCTTGACAAATCGCTGCTGACATAGTCTAACTATGCAAGCAAGGAGGTGCTTCGATGAGCCGCGATGAGATTCCGCCAGGAACGCTGTATCTGCTGATCCTGAAGACGCTCGCTCTGGGCGGCGAGCTGCATGGTTTCGAGATTGCGAGTGCGATCCAGCGCGGCTCGGAAGACGTGCTGCGCGTGGAGGAGGGTTCGCTCTACCCGGCGCTGCAACGGATGCTGATCAAGGGTTGGGTGGTCGCGGAGTGGGGCACGACCGCGGGCAACCGGAGAGCGCGGTACTACAAGTTGACGGCGGATGGACGCAAGCAGCTCGAGGTTGAGATGTCGCAGTTCGAGCGGGTGATGGGCGCGATCAGGCGTGTGATCCAGATGGCCTAGGGAGGCTTCCATGGCGTGGACCGGTGAACTGGCAAGGCGGCTTCGGATGTTCTTTCAACGCAAACGCTTCCAGGAGGAGCTCGAAGAGGAGATACGGCTGCATGTGTATCTGCGGCAGCAGGAGCGCGTGGACGCGAATGTGCCGGTTGCTTTCGCGCATTCGGCGGCGCTGCGGCGGTTTGGGAACCCAACACGCATCAAGGAGGAGAGCTATATGAGCTGGGGATGGCACTGGCTGGAGAGCTTTCTGGAGGATGTGCGTTATGGGACGCGCTCGCTGTGGCGGAGCAAGGGGCTGACTGCGGTGGCGATTCTGTCACTTGGCTTCGGCATCGGGGCGAATACGGCGATCTTCAGCTTTCTGGACGCGGTGATGCTTCGGTCGCTCCCCGTGAAGGATCCCGCGCAGCTTGTGCTTCTGGGAAAGGGAGAGGTGCAGGGCATCACGGACAGCCTCAACCCGACCGAACTCTATTCGTATCCGTTCTACCGGGAGATGCAGAAGCAGAATGAGGTCTTCTCCGGTGTGGCCACGATGCTGAGCATGATGAACGACGTGCATGGCACCGTCGATGGACGCGGCGAGACGGAGTTGATGCATGTGCAGTTGGTCTCGGGGACGTACTTCCCCATGCTGGGCGTACCGGCATACCTGGGCCGCACGCTGACGGATGAGGACGACCATAGCGAGGGTAACCATCCGGTTGCCGTGGTGAGCTACAAGTGGTGGCAACAGAGGCTGGCGCAGGATTCGGCGGTACTGGGGAAGAAGGTGAAGCTGGGCGATACGACCTTTGAGATCGTCGGCGTGACGGCTCCGGAGTTCTTTGGCACGAAGGTGGGCGAGGCACCCGACGTGTGGGTGCCGCTCTCGATGATGACGTCGGTGCCGCCGCTCGTACAAGGGTACAAGGACTACTCGGCCTCTTCGCTTTACCTGATGGGCAGGCTGAAGCCCGGTGTGACGATGGAGCAGGCCACGGGCAATGTGAATCTGCTGTACCAGAGGATTCAGCTTGGGTTCGAGGGCTCGAAGCTGAACCGGAAGCAGCGTGTGGAGTTGGAGAAGACGTATGTTCCACTGAGCTCGATCGCAACCGGGCTGTCCTCGCTGCGTGGGCAGTTCTCCGAGCCGCTACGGATCTTGATGGTCCTCGTGGTGCTCGTGCTTCTGATCGCGTGTGCCAATGTGGCGAATCTTCTGCTGGCGCGGTCGACGGCGCGGGCGCGTGAGTTCGCGGTGCGGCAGGCGCTGGGGGCGAGGCGTCTGCGTCTGGTGCGGCAGTTGCTGACCGAAAGCCTTCTGCTTGCGTTTGGCGGCGGAGCGTTGGGTATTGCGCTGGCGTGGGGGGCGAACCGTCTTCTTCTGCGGATGATCTCGGCCAGCGCGACGGAGACGGTTCCGCTCGATGTGTCGCTGAACCCGAGGATGCTTCTGTTCACGTTTGGAGTGACGGTGTTTACCGCGATCTTCTTCGGCACGCTGCCGGCTCTGCGGGCGACCGGGCTGGAACTGACGGACGCCTTGAAGGATGGGCGAGGAACATCGTCCACGACGAGTACGGGAATCATCTCGAAGATCCTGATTGTGATGCAGGTCGCGTTCTCTCTGGTGTTGCTGGTCGGCTCAGGATTGTTTCTGCGCAGCCTGATTCATCTCGCCGATGTCGATCCGGGATTCAACAAGGAGGATGTGCTTCGCCTGCAGACGGATGTGAGCTCGGCCGGATACAAGGTGGACGATCCGCGATTGACGGCGCTCTACCAGCAGGTTGAAGAGCGGGTAAGCGGCCTGCATGGCGTGGTGGCGGCGAGTTACTCCTCGTTCACCTTCCATGAAGGGAGTTGGAACGGCTCAATTACGGTGCCAGGCATGCCTGAGGTAAAGGATCAGAATGTGAGGCACAACGTCATCGGCAACGGGTACTTCAAGACGATGCAGATTCCTCTGGTGGCCGGACGCACGTTCGGGCCGCAGGATACGGCGACCTCGCAGAAGGTTGCGGTGATCAGCGAGTCGACTGCGCGGACGCGGTTTCCCGCAGGCAGTCCGGTTGGACGGCACTACCATATCGGCGGAATGGGCAGTCCGTGGGATATGGAGGTCATCGGCGTCGTGAAGGATGTGAAGTACGGCTCGCTCGATGAGAAGCCGGTGCAGATCGATTATGTGTCATACGCACAGCGCGAGCACCTGCTGAACGACTTCGAGGTAAGGTATACGGGCGACTTCGGCGTGGTGTCGACGGCGGTACAGCAGGCAATTCATAGCGTGGACCGTACTCTGCCGATTACAAGGGTCACGACGCTGGATGAGCAGGTGTCGCGGTCGATCACGCAGCAGAAGACGGTGGCGCAGCTCTCGACGTGCTTCGGGCTGCTGGCGGTGTTTCTATCGTCGGTGGGGATCTATGGGCTGATGTCGTATGCGGTGAGCCTGCGGACGAATGAGATCGGCATCCGCATGGCGCTGGGCGCGGCGAGGTCGAACGTGCGATGGCTTGTGATGCGGGAGATCGTGCTTCTGGTCACGTTTGGCGTGGCGCTGGGCGTGCCGGTGACGCTTGCGGGCGGGAGGCTGATCGCGAACCTGCTGTTCGGGTTGAAGGGGGCGGATGCAACGAGCATTCTGACGGCGGTCGGAATGCTGCTGGTGGTGGCGGTGGTGGCTGGATTTCTGCCGGCACGGAGGGCTTCGAGCATCGATCTGATGCGGGCGCTGCGGTACGAGTAGGGCTTCGGTCCGGTGCGGTGCTTGCCCCATGCCGCCTCGATCCGCGATCATCGAGTGGTATGGAAAACCTTGCAGCCCTGACGACCGAAGCACGCAATCCCGCCTCCGAACGGATCGACCAGCTCTCGACGCTCGATCTGCTTACTGTCATCAACGATGAAGATGCCAAGGTCGCCGCAGCCGTAAGAGCGGAGCTGCCACGGATCGCAGCCGCGGTCGATGCAATTGCGGCGCGGTTCGAGCAGGGTGGGCGGATGTTCTATACCGGCGCAGGGACGAGCGGACGGCTGGGGGTGCTCGACGCGAGCGAGTGTCCGCCTACGTTTTCGGTTCCGGCCGAGCTGGTGCAGGGGCTGATCGCGGGTGGAGATCGTGCGCTGCGGTTGTCCTCCGAACATAGCGAAGACTCGAAGGAAGAGGGCGCGAGGGATCTTGCGGCGGCTGGGTTTGGGGCGGGCGATGCGCTGGTGGGGATCGCGGCTTCGGGGCGGACGCCGTATGTGATCGGGGCGCTTGAGTATGCGCGCTCGCTCGGTGCGCTGACGGTCTCGCTGACGTGCGTCGCGGGCTCCGCGATGGCCGGGGTGGCGGAGATTGCGATCGCTCCGGTGACCGGGCCGGAGGTGCTGACGGGAAGCACGCGGATGAAGGCCGGGACCGCCACCAAGCTGGTGCTGAACATGCTCTCGACCGGCGTGATGATTCGGACGGGCGCGGTCTTCGGCAACCTGATGGTGAACGTGAAGCCGACGAACGCGAAGCTGGTGGATCGCGCCGAGAGGATCATCGCGGCGGCGACCGGATGCGATGCGGCTACGGCGGCGAGGCTTCTGGTGGAGTCGGGACAGTCGGTGAAGACGGCGATCGTGATGGAGCGGCTTGGGCTGGATCGCGGGGCCGCCGAGGCACGGTTGGCGGCAGCGAAGGGTGTGCTGCGCAAGGCGCTTGGGGAGAAGGCTTAGGCTTCGATTGGGGTTCCGGGGCGCTACTCCCACCTTAGCGACGATAAGGCCGTCACGAAGGTGGGGCACCCAGCCGTATTCGCGTCATGAGCTACAGGTACTCCTTCAAGCGCTCGCCGAAGCGAGAGTAGAGGAACGACACTAAGAGCAGGGCGACGCCGACGGCGATCAGCAGCAGGTAGCGCTCGGTGGGCGCCAGACCCCAGACGTCGACGACGAGCAGCTTCGCCACGCCAAGCAGAAGAAGGCCAAGGCCGGAGAGGCGGAAGCTTCGCTCGCCCGCCGCGAGCGCGACCATGAAGACGGCTACTCCAAGGCCGCTCCAACCCATCGTCAGATTGGCCTTGTGGAAGTCGGCTGGAACCCACGCGACGAGGAGAGTCAGGGTCGAGAAGAAGAAGATCTGCTCCGGGTAGTGGAGGATCACGCCCAGCCAATGCGCGCGCTGGCCTTCGGGGAGAGCCTTGCGCCGCAGCAGGAATCCGATAGGCACGGCGGCCGCCAGAAGGGCGACGGCGGTGAAGAAGGCGAGGCGGTTCCAGTTCGAGCCTGCCTCGGCGGCAACGAGGACCGGACCAAGGTTGATCGCGAGGCCACGGGCCACCACCATTCCGGCGAGGATGAGGGACTTGCCGCGGAGCCGGGCTCCATCGCGAAGCAGCGCGGCCCCGGCGAGCACGAGGGCGAAGCAGGCCCAGCCAGCGGCCAGCCATGCTTCGGGAAGCTCCATGTAAAGCAGCGACGAGACGAGTGCGCTGGCGCACCACATCACCGCACCACTCACGATGGCGCGCTCACGGGCGAGTATCCCGTCCTCCGCACGCCCCAGGCGTTCGTAGAGCAGAAGGCATGCGGCGATCACACCTACACCGGCCCACAGGCGTGGATCCGTCCAAGCTGCCTGCGTGCCGCTCTGAAAGTTCACGATCACGAGCCACGCCAGCGCACCAGCTAACGCTCCGTAGGACTGGAGGCGCGGTCCAAGAGCGCGCTCGCGCAGCCCAACCTCGAGCAGCACAAGCGACAGCGAGGCCCATGCGACGGCGAGCCAGGGCGATGGGATCTCCAGGTAGAGCAGCCCCATGGCGAGCCCGCTGGCGCACCACATGGCCGCGCCGGAGACGCCGACCCGCTCTCCGTCATGCACTGCCTCGCCCGCGCCACGCAGACGCAGGTGCAGAAGCACGCAAGCCGTCAGCACGCCGAGGCCGGCCCAGAGGCGGATGTCTCCAAAGCCGCGTGTGCCCGCGGCAGAAAGGTTGACGGCGAGCAAGCGCATCAGCGCGACGGCCAGGACGCCGTAGCCCTCAAGGCGCAGGCCGATAGAGCGTGTGCGTAGGCCGGTCTCTACCAGGAGCAGCGCGAGGACGGCCCAGAGGAGTACGAGCGTCCAGCCCGGCACCGTGACCCATAGTCCAAAGACTGCGCAGAGAGCGGCCGCGAACGAACAGAGTATGAGCGCGGCGCGGTACGGCGCATGCTCTTCGGATTCGTCGTCCTCGCGCCCGAGCCACTCCGCGTTGAGCCAGAGCGCGAAGGCCGCGACGAAGAAGGTGACGGCGATTCCAACCCAGCCATCGGCCTGCGGAGCGAAGACGATGCCGCCGTGCATCGCGAGCATCTGCCCCACGACCAGGAGCTGCGCGGCCATGCCGAGCCAGCGCATCAGCCGCTCCTTGAGCAGAAAGCCGCAGACGAAGAGCGCCTCGCCTTCGAGCACCCAGATCAGGGGCCAGCCGATGCCGTGGAAACGGAACGGAATCGCCGCGACGAGCAGCACCGACGCGATGACGACAAGGACCGCGAAGGCCGGACGGCGGCGCTTGCGCATGACAAACGCCAGAGCCATCTCCACCGCGCCCAACGCGAGCAGCGCGCGGAAGGCGTACTCGGGGTGGAAGCTCTGGTACTTCATCAGCGTCAGCAGGCCGATGGAGTTGAGCACGGCGACGAGGCCCGACATACCCTCCGCCGTATCGTCCGACGGCTTGCGAATGCAGTAGCCGGCGCGGAAGATCGCCCAGAAGAGGATGAGCAGAGCCGTGCTCTCGCCCCAGAGAGGGAACGGGTGGCCGGGGCCACCGAAGTTTTCGAGCGTGCGGTCGAGCCAGAGGAAGTGGTTGCCATAGGCCGCGAGAATACCGGCGATCTCAAGGCCGTACCACTCCTCGCGGACGCAGACGAACTCAAGCCCAAGCGCGAGAACGGCGCTCGCGAGCAGGCTGAAGGCCGAGACCTGGCTGATCGTGACGGTCGAAAACGCCAGCAGAAACGCGAGGCCCGTAACCACCTGCGAACGGTAGCGCAGCGAGTGCACCACCATCCCAACGCCGACCAGGAAGAGCAGAGCGAGGTCGACCGCCTGCGATTGGAGAACCTGCGTCGCGGGGAAGAAGTACATCGCATAGGTGGTAAGGAAGCCGAGCGCCCAGCCTCCGCCGATGCCGGCGCGGGCGAAGATGCGGTACTGCGGCTTGCGCTCGAGCCAGAGTCCTCCGCCGAGCAGGATGACGCTGATCGCGAAGGACAGAAGCACCTTGCCGACGGGGCCGAGGTGGGTGACCTCATACGCGAGTCCGAAGGCTACGCCGAAGACCACGAGCACGATGCCGAGACGGTTGAGCCAGTTGACGCCGAGGGTCTGCTCGAGAGAACGTTTCTCGACGGGGACGGTCGCGGCGGGGGTGAACGATGGAGGCGGTGGAGGAGCGGCGTGGGGGAGGCCGGGCTGATTGAATACGGGTTGGACGGGCTCCGTGATGACGGGCTCCAGGACAACGGGTGGTGTCATCACGGGTGGGGGTGGCACCGGGGGAAGCGGCACGGGAGGTGCTGCCATGGGCTCAACCTGAACCACGACCGGAGGCCGATACGAGATCGGGCGAATCGTAGCTTCTTCCGGCACGCGCTCGGTCTGAGGCTTGGGTTCGGTGACGGCGGCCGGAGGGGCCACGGCCGGCTTCTTCAGCTCGGCGATGAGATCGCGCAGGCGGGAGATCTCGGCGTCCTGCTGATCGAGACGCCGCTGCGACTCTTCCCGGTCCATCCCGCGTACGACCAGCCAGCCGACGACCACCACCAGCAAAAGCACGATCTCCACGCGTCTTCCTCCGGGCCAGTGACTCTGCTAGGCAGACTACCTGATGATGACGCTAATGCACGATATCTTCTGTTCCCTTTGGTTGAGGCTGAGGAGCATAACGATGATCGAGCCACCCCTCATCCTCACAATGCTGGAGGTAATCCGCGACGTCGTCGAAATTCACCAGTAGCGGCAGATCGATCGCAAATAACTTCCCGTTCGCATTTTCATAGTTCGCCCCAAGCTCTTTGATACGCGCGAAGACCTGGTCCTTCTTCTCCATTCCTTCTTCGAAGAAAAGAATGTGGATCGACCGGTGCCCACCTCGACGGACTACTTCTTGCACTACCGGCTTCTTGTCTTCACTCGGAGAAATGGCCTTTACTACATCAAGAAAATTAATTTCGAGCGTATGCCAAGGGGAGTTGCGAATCTCATAAAGATCTTCCCCGACCTTGACCGACCAAACCCCTTCGCCGCCGACACCGTCTTCCGCGTCGGGCAGGTCGATCACGATCTTCACGAACTCTTCCTCAGCCATCCATCCCCCTGGGCCGTATAGACATATAACTGAACTTCGGACTCAACCGAGAAGTCGAATTTGCGGGCAAAAAAGGTCGAAATCTTTGGCGCTGCGTGCTCCATCGGGATCCTTCGACTGCGGTCGGCGCAAAGTGCGCGCCAACCTTCGCTCAGGATGACCGACGATCTCTTTGAAAATCAATCCGTTCCATCTGACTTATATGTCGATACAACCTAGAAGAGCCCGCGTGGGCCGGGCATCTCGATGCCGAAGTGCTCGTAGGCGAGGCGCGTAGCGACGCGGCCTCGGGGGGTACGGTCGAGGAAGCCTATCTGGATGAGGAACGGCTCGTACACCTCTTCAAGCGCGTCCTGCTCCTCGGCGAGCGCCGCCGCCAGCGTGTTCAAACCAACCGGGCCTCCGTCGTACTTCTCGATGATCGTCTTCAGCAGGCGGCGGTCGAGCTCGTCGAAGCCGTGCGCGTCGACCTCGAGCATCTTCAACGCGGCCATCGCGACGGTCCGGTCGATCTCGCCATTCGCCCGCACCTGGGCGTAGTCGCGGACGCGCCGCAGGAGACGGTTGGCGATGCGTGGTGTGCCGCGCGAGCGCATGGCGATCTCGGCCGCGCCGTCGTGGTCGATGGGCACGCCGAGCACCTCGGCGGAACGCTCGACGACGAAGCGGAGCTGGTCGTCCGTATAAAACTCAAGGCGCAGGAGGATACCGAAGCGGCTGCGCAGGGGCGAGCTCAGCAGCCCCGGGCGCGTGGTCGCGGCAACGAAGGTGAAGGGCTTGATCTCCATGACGTGCGTGCGCGCGCTTGGGCCGGTGCCGATCATGATGTCGAGCGTGTAGTCCTCAAGCGCAGTGTAGAGCTTCTCTTCGAGCACGGCCTGGAGCCGGTGGATCTCGTCGAGGAAGAGCACCTGCCGCTCGCGCAGGTTGGTGAGGATGGCGGTGAGATCGCCCTGGATCTGCAAGGCCGGGCCGCTGGTCTGCTGGTAGCCCACGCCCAGCTCGTTCGCGATGATGGTCGCAAGCGTCGTCTTGCCCAGCCCCGGAGGCCCGAACAGAAGCACATGGTCCAACGCTTCCCCGCGCGATTTAGCCGCTTCGAGGGCAATGGCGAGCTGCTCCTTGGCCTTCTCCTGCCCGATGAACTCGGCCAGGCGGGTAGGGCGAAGCTTCAGCTCGAAGGCTGTATCCTCATCGCCGCGTTTGCCCGAGACCAGACGGTCCGCATCCTTGCTCATCGTCCTAAGCCGCCCCCAGAGGCGATGGTAAGGCGAAGCCCGCCGCGAAGCAACTGGCTACTCGCCCAGCAAGTCTTCCCCCGGTGCGCCCGGCCCCTGGCGGAGCATCCACAGCACACACGCATGCGGCGGGATCACGACCGCATGGAGTTCGCTCACGCGGCCATGGGGACGGCCCTCCCAGACATCGCGCACCATGTACTTCTGCTTGCCGAGACCGTATTTGGCGAAGTCGACGTCGACCGTCATGGGCGTGTCCCCGACGTTGAAGAGGGCCAGAGCCTTCTCCCGGGTGGGCAGGTCAGCGGTCCACGCGACGAGGTTGCCCTCGTGCGAGACCTCGCGGCTTGCGGTCGACCTCTGGTCGATGCGGATGAGGTCGCGGTTGACGAGGAGCGTCGTCGTGAAGGCGTCGAGCATGGTCAGGTTCGCGCCCAGGATAAGCGGCGAACGCGCCATGGACCAGAGCGTCATCTGCGTCTTCTGTTCGTCGGGCGTCAGGCGCGTGGTGCGTGGCTTGCCCCATCCGGCTGCGGGCCGCAGCTCACCCAGAGGAAGCATGTCGGCGTCGGGCCAGTTGCCGGGCTTGGTGTACTTAGCCCAGGCGGCGGTGCGGGCGAACTGGCTTTCAATCCCCTGCGGAAATTCCTTGCCGGAATGCCAGACGTCCCAGATATCGTCCGACATCCGCCACATCTGCGCCAGTTCGCCAACCTCGGCTGCGTGGCTCAGGTTGGTGGGTCCGGGCGAGAGGCTGAGGACCATGGGGCGGCCCGCCTTGTCGATGGCGCGGCGGAGCATCTTGATCTCATCCACCTTGTACGGATGGTCGGAGATGCAGTCGACCTTCAGCAGATCGACGCCCCAGCCCGCGAACTGGTGGATGAGCGAGTCGTAGTAGGCCTGGCCGGCGGGCGTGTCCTTGATACCCCAGTTGGTGGGGTCCCAGGAGCAGGCGTCGGTCTGGTCGGCGACATCGACCGCGTGAAAGCTGCTGCCCTCGACCGGCGTGTTGGCGAGGACGGCCATGCGCGGGATGCCGCGGACGATGTGGATCCCGAACTTCAAGCCGGCGGCATGGACCTCCTTGCCGATCTGCTCGAAGCCGCGGCCACCCGCGGAGGAGGGAAAGCGCCCCGTCGCGGGGATGTAGCGGCCATACTCGTCGATCAACATGCCCGAGGTGGAGGGCTTGGGGCTGTCCGACGGGTTCACCATGAACCAGCCCTCGTCGATCACGGCGTAGCGCCAGCCATAGGGCTTCAGGGCGTTCGCGAGCACGGCCACATTCGCGCGGAACTGCTCTTCCGTGATGGTGAGGCCGTAGGCGTCCCAGCTGTTCCAGCCCATCGGCGGCCCCGGCGCGACGGGTCTTGGCCCCTGCGCGTTGGCCGTTGTAAAACCCGTGACGACACCGAGAAGAAGACCTGCAAGAAAACGTATCCGCATGGGCGAAACCTTACCACATCAGCGCTACTGGAGCAGGGAGATGGCGACCGCCGTCAGGCTCTTCACGCCGGTCGCGAGGGTGGGCTCAGGGTCCGGTTCGAAGCGGCTGGTGTGCCAGCCAGGGAGCTCCTTGCCCGCGGCGCGCGCGGCCCGCAGCTTCTCCGGGTTGGCCGAGCCGAGCCGGTAGTACATCACCGGGATCTTGCCGTCGAGGCCGAAGACACCCACGTCCTCCGAACCCATCGCGGCGGGTTCGTCTTCCACGTTCGCGGCGCCGAGGGTCTTCACCAGGGTCGCGCGTGCCTTCACCATGAGCGCGGGATCGTTGTATTGGAGCGGGGCGGATTCATCCTCGAGCACCGTCACGACGGGGGCGAGTTCCTTCGGCAGGCCGGCCGAGACGGCGATGCCGGCGGCCATCTGACGGATGCCGTCGATCACGATCTTGCGGCTCTTGTCGGAGAAGCCACGCGTCGTCAGCTCCAGCTTGACCTCGTTGGGGATGATGTTGCGCTTGGTGCCTCCGTGAATGTCCCCGACCGTCACGACGGACGGGTCCTGCGGGTCTTCCTCGCGGCTGACGATGGTCTGGAGCTGCGTGATGAACAGCGCCGCCAGCACGATGGGATCGCGGCCCATGTTCGGCCTTGCGCCGTGCCCTCCGATGCCCTTGATGAGGACGTCGATGGAGGTCGAGCTGGCCATCGCGGGGCCGCTCTTGAGCGCGACGGTTCCCGCCGCATGCTCCGCGCTGTCGTGCAGGCCGATCACCATGTCCGGACGTCCAAAGCGCTCGTACAGATGATCCGCCACCATCGCCTTCGCGCCGTCGATCG
>Ga0179596_10000379_pt1 | contig 13604 bp, 13 predicted proteins | sample CZODoug1_1_08_16_FD_155494 | JGI IMG/M metagenome (GOLD analysis project Ga0179596, IMG submission 155494) | Vadose zone soil fungal communities from Angelo Coast Range Reserve, California, USA - CZODoug1_1_08_16fungal (Illumina Assembly) | ecosystem: Environmental > Terrestrial > Soil > Vadose...
GGCGTGGACGATGTTGCCGGGGTCGACGGTACGGAGGCCCACGATGCCGTCGATGGGCGAGGTGATGCGGGTGTAGACGACGTTGACCTTGGCTGCCTGGATGGCTGCCTCGTCGGCCTGGATGGTGCCGACGGCCTGTCCGGAGTTGGAGACCTGGAGCTGCTGGCTCTCCTTGGAGATGACGCCGGCGTTGTAGAGGGCGGTGTAGCGCTTGGCCTCCGCGTCCATGTTGACGGCGTTGGCCTTGTCCTTGGCGAGCTGGCCCTCGGCCTGGGCGACGGCGGCCTGGTAGGGGCGGGGGTCGATCTGGGCGAGGAGCTGGCCCTGCTTGACGGACTGGCCCTCGCGGACGTTGACCGAGAGGAGCTGGCCATCGACGCGGCTCTTTACCGTGACCGAGTTGTAGGCAGTGACTGTGCCGAGCGCGGTGAGGTAGACAGGCACGGTGCGCTGGACGACGGGCTGGACGAGGACTGGTGTGGGTCCTCCGCCACCGGCGTTGCGGGCACCGGCCGCGGGTGTGGCTGCGGTTTCGGCGCGATTCTTCTGGATCTTCCAGATGGCTCCGCCGACGGCGGCTGCGATGACCAGGACGATGATGATCTTGCGGGTGGGGCCGGACTTCTTGCCCTCCGGCTCGACTGCGTAGCTGGGCGCGCCGGTCGCGGAGGCCGGGAGCGCAGCAATCGGGTCGTGATACTGTGGGCTCGAGCTGGCTTGTGGCTTAGGCTGATCTGACGGCACGGTCGGTCCTGGCATCGCTGCAGTTCACCATTTTCTTTCTTTGCTTCTTGGGCGTACCCCCCAGGGCGGGCTCAGGAGGGGTGTGAAACTTCGCTCGGAAGTCCCAGAATAAATAATAATGACGTTGGACCATCCTCGATTGTTTCCGAGCTGAAGCTATCTTATCGATTATCGGCCACTTAGCGATGCCAGAGCCGGCATGGGCGGTGGCGAGGCGCAGAGCCGATTCGTCCCGTTGGGGCGCTCAACCTTGGAAAGGAAGTCACTGATGTTCCCGAAACTCCTAAAACTGAACGCCCTGGCGATGTGTGGGGCGAGGAGCCTCGCCCGATGAGCAGCACTACGGCACAGCCGCAGTACACGATTCCGGCCGACCCGCTGCCGGAGGGGGTTCCGCTCTGCGTGGACCTGGATGGAACGCTGGTGAAGTCGGACACGCTGCTGGATTCGGTACTGGTGCTGGTGCGCCAGCATCCGATCGCGCTGTTGCAGTTCCCGAAGTGGCTGGGCGAGGGCAAGGCGGCGTTCAAGCGGCATATTGGAGCGACGGTGCAGTTGGATGTTGCGCACCTGCCGTATAACCGGCACCTGTTGCAGTATCTGGAGCAGCAGACGGCGCAGGGGCGGGAGATCTATCTGGCGACAGGCGCGGATGCGGCGCTGGCGGAGCGGGTGGCGGCGCATCTGGGGTTGTTTGCGGGGGTGCTGGCGTCCGACGGGGCGATGAACCTGATCGGCAAGAATAAGCTGGCGGCGTTTCAGGCGCGGTTCGGCGGGGAGTTCTGCTATATCGGCAATGCGAGGCCGGATCTGGCGCTGCTTTCGAACTGCATGGAGCCGATGGTCGCGAATCCGCATGGGGGGCTTTCGAGCGCGCTGAAGTCGAAGAAGATTACGCCGTCGGTGACGTTTACCGACCGGGCGAGCAGGGTGAAGGCGTGGCTGAAGGCGATCCGGCTGCACCAGTGGGCGAAGAATACGCTGATTTTTCTGCCGATGATCCTGGCGCATACGCGGTCGATGGCTCTGTTTGTGGCTGCGGGACTGGCATTTCTGTCGTTTGGGCTGTGTGCGTCGGCGACCTATATCGTGAACGATCTGCTGGATTTGGAGGCGGACCGGAAGCACATCTCGAAGCGGCGCAGGCCGTTTGCGGCGGGGGATCTTTCTCCGCTGGCGGGGGTGATGGTGATTGCGGGGTTCCTGGTCGCGTCGCTGGCGCTGGCTTTGGCGCTGCCGAAGGTGATCGTGACGATGTCTCCGGCGGATGCGCTGGTGCGGCCGTACCAGTTCCTGCAATGGATGGGGATTTACCTGGTGTCAACGCTGGCTTATTCGCTCTATCTGAAGCGGCGGGTGCTGCTGGATGTGATCGTGTTGTCGGGGCTGTATACGGTGCGGATTCTTGCGGGTTCGGCGGCTACGGGCGTGACGGTTTCGACGTGGCTGGCGGCGTTCAGCATCTTCTTCTTCCTGTCGCTGGCGTTTGTGAAGCGGTTTGCGGAGCTGGAAAGCCTATTGCAGCGGAATGCGGTGCCCTCGAACGGGCGCGGGTACAGGACGACGGATATTGAGCAGTTGCGGAGTTTTGGGACGGCGAGCGCGTATGCGTCGGTCGTGGTGCTGACGCTGTATATCTCGGATCTGGCAGGGTCGGCGCATCTCTACCGGCATAGCGGACGGCTTTGGCTGCTGGTGCCGATTCTGCTGCTGTGGCTGAGCCGGCTTTGGCTGCTGGCGAGCCGGGGCGATCTGGATGAGGATCCCGTGGTGTACGCGATTACGGACCGGCGTTCGCTGGCGCTGGGAGTGCTGGTGCTGGTGGTGGTGCTGCTGGCTCTGTAGATAGTCAATAGTATTCGGGGAGGTTTTTTTCTTCTAAGATGAAAGTTCGAGATGTGCTTCGCCTTATTCACGAGGATGGCTGGTATTAGAGCGCACAGCGGGGAAGTCACCGCCAGTTCAAGCACCCCTCAAAGCCTGGCAAGGTAACGATTGCTGGGCATCCATCGGAAGAGATGGATGAAGGAACGATGAAGAGCATTCTGAAGCAGGCGGGTTTGCCAAAATGAGAGATTACGCTGTTGTTTTCGAGAAGACGTCGACTGGATGGAGTGCCTATGCGCCGGACCTTCCGGGGCTAGGTGTTGCCGGGCCATCCTTTGAAGCTACTGAAGAGTTGATCCGTGAAGGGATCGCATTCCATATCGAAGGCCTGCTGGCCGACGGTGAAGAAGTTCCTGAACCTACTACCCGCGTCGCCCGGATGCCGATTTCCGCCTGAAAAGTTTATACATGTCTACGATCCAGATTCCTGTACTGACCGATTATTCCGCCTCCTCGCTTGAAGCCTTCTTCGGAGGGCTGACCGCTTCGTTTGAAGCCGATCGCAGCACGGTGACGACCAAGGACGACCACGAGTCGTTGCGGGTGCGTTGGACGGGCCGCAAGCAGGGGCTGATGAACCAGATCGGCGAGGTGCTGAAGGCGGCTCCGGCTGAGGCGCGGCGCGACGTCGGTATGCAGTTCAATACCTTCAAGAAGGCGATTGAGGCGGCACTCGATGCTCCCGTTGCGCAGGGCTCTTCTGCGAACGTGCAGGGGATCGACATTACGCTGCCGGGGACGGCGCACGCTCCGGGGATCGAGCATCCTCTGCTGAAGACGATGCATGAGATTGTGCGGGTGTTTCATCATTTGGGTTTTTCTACCTCGACCGGGCCGCAGGTGGAGAGCGACTTCTACAACTTCGAGGCACTGAACTTTCCTCCGAACCACCCGGCGCGCGATACGCAGGACACACTGGTGATCGCGGGGCAGCAGGGGCGGCCGTCGCGCGACCGGCTGTTGATGCGGACGCATACGTCGCCGGTGCAGATTCGGACGATGGTGGCTGAGGCGCCTCCGCTGCGGATTGTGATTCCGGGCAAGGTACACCGCAACGACGCGGCCGATGCGACGCACTCGCCGATCTTTCACCAGGTGGAGGGGCTTTGCGTGGATACGAACATCACGTTCTCCGACCTCAAGGGGACGCTGGACCATGCGATGAAGGCTTTGTTCGGGGCTTCGGTGAAGACGCGGTTCTTTCCCTCGTTCTTCCCGTTCACGGAGCCGAGCGCGGATGTGCAGATCTCTTGTCCGTTCTGTGGGGGCAAGGGGTGCAGGAAGTGCAAGCACTCGGGCTGGATCGAACTGCTGGGATGCGGGATGGTCGATCCGGCGGTGTTTGCTTCGGTCGATGAGAAGCGTGTCTCTGAAGGCAAGAGCGCGGCTTATGATCCGGCGCGGATCTCCGGGTTTGCGTTCGGCATGGGCGTGGAGCGGATCGCGATGATCCAGCATGGGATCTCGGATATTGGGCACTTCTATTCGGGCGATATGCGGTTTCTGGAGCAGTTCGCTTAGAGGCTCATGTCCTGCCGGACGGGGCCCTGCGCGGGCGGCGGGCGTTCACACGCCTTTTTACTGCTTCGCGTGGCTCTCCCGGTGGTCGAGAACTAGATTCTGTGCCGACCTACAGGGCAACAGCTGCTGAGGTTCATCGCGGCATCGTATAGTCTTGGATACCTTCACCACCTCTTAGGAGAACCACCATGCCACTCCCCAGCGACGAGAAGCTTCTTGCCCTTGCGAACGACTTGATTGCTCAGTTTGAGCAGATCTTTGGCGCGGATCCAGGGTTTCGACCGGCCCATGCCAAGGGCATTATGCTGACTGGGACGTTTGTCCCTACGGCCGTGGCTGCCGGGTTGAGCAAGGCCCCGCACTTCGCTACGGAGACACCGGTGACCGTCCGGTTCTCGAACTCGACGGGCATTCCGCTGATTCCGGATAACGATCCGAATGCGGGTCCGCGTGGGTTGGCCGTTCGCTTCAATCTGGGGGAGCACGTCCACACGGACATCGTGGGGCACTCGACCGATGGGTTTCCGACACATACGGGCGCGGAGTTTTTGGAGTTTCTGCGGGCGGTGGTTGCGAGCGCGCCGGGCACTCCCTCGCCTACGCCGATCGAGGCGTTTCTGGGTGGGCATCCGGCGGCGCTGGCGTTTGTGCAGGCTCCCAAACCCGCGCCGGTGAGCTTCGGGACAGAGGCTTACTACGGTGTGACCGCGATGGAGTTTTTGAATGCCGCCGGGGTGTCGCAGTTTGGGCGGTACCGGATTCTGCCGGTAACCGGGCTGGAGCATCTGGATGATGCGGCGGTTGCTGCTAAGAGTGCGAACTACCTGTTCGACGAGATTGGGGAGCGGGTTGCGGCTGGTCCGATTGCGTTCAAGCTGTATGCGCAGTTGGCCGCGCCGGGTGATGTGGTGGATGATGCGACGATCCACTGGCCGGCGGAGCGTGAGGTGCTGGAGTTGGGGACGATGACGTTGACTGCGCTGGTGGCCGATACGCCGGCTGAACAGAAGCACATCATCTTCGACCCGATTCCGAGGGTGGAGGGGATTGAGCCTTCGGAGGATCCGCTGCTGGAGTTGCGGGCCGCGATTTATTTGATTAGCGGACGGCGGCGGCGGGCGGCTTAGAAGCTTTCTATAAACCACTGGCACAGAGGTCTATTCGAGCTGGATGCGCTTGCCTTGGAATCGGTGGCGCTTCAACCCACCTTAGCGACGATGAAGCCGTCGCGAAGGTGGGGCACCCTGAGTTTTTAGAGCTGGATGGGGAGCGAGGGGAGGCGATCCTTTGTCTCGCTTCAAATATCTCTTCCGTCTTCTCATGGAATCCGTCGTTCTGCCGATACGTAGGATGAGTCCTTCATGGACCGATACAGACGATGCAAGATGCACTGCTGCACTTGACCCTGCTGGGCTTCCTGTTTTCTGTTGTTCGCGACGATGCTATGCGGGAGCGGAGGGTGGATGGAGGAGCTGTCGAGGGGTGAGGAACAGATTCTGGTGGTCGAGGACGAACACGCGATTCGCGAGATGCAGGCATATCTGCTGCGCTTGCTGGGGTACAGGGTGCTGGAGGCGGAGGATGGGCATGGAGCGATGGAGCATCTGCGTCATGCCGACGGGATCGACCTGCTGCTGACGGACGTGATGTTGCCGAACGGCATCAGCGGAGGGACGCTGGCGGCGAAGGCCAAGGCGATGCGGCCGAAGATCAAGGTGCTGTTCTCGTCGGGCTACACGCACAATGTGCTGGTTCACGACCGGCGGCTGGAGGAAGGGGTTCACCTGCTGACGAAGCCGTTCCGGGTGGCTGAGCTGGCGGGCGCGGTGCGCCGTCTGATCGATCTGGAGGACTAGGTAGTATCTGCGAATCGAAATAGCCCATGGTTGGCCTCTTTGGCGGGGGGGGAAGAAACCATGTCCCAGGGGCTAAATCCCCCCATTCATAGGCAATTCGGGATGTCTGGGCTAAAGCCCAGACCTATCTCAGAAGCAAAGAAAAACAAGGCAAAAAGGCAGCACTTCGATTCATCAGGCACTGACTAAAGGCTGTTGCGGCTGGGCACGGTCTGCCGTACCACGGTGGGGTAACGGTAGAAGCGGGCCCCGCAGGAGTCGCACCGGAAGGGGCGCATCCCAAGCAGTCTGGGGAGTTCGAGGAGTAACTTCTTCTTCTGCGATGGACGTACAGACTGATCAGTCTTGCAGTTGGGGCATTTAGGCATGAATAAGCTCCCTCGCTTCAGGGAAGCGGAGTAACGTTTCTAATTTCAGAAAATATCATTCCCCGGACGCCCCGGACGCGGGCGAGGGTGTCTTTTTTAAGCGGGACGAGTTTTTTTGTTGTTGATGAAAAAAGACTTCTGGCCTTTTGTATGTTACTTCCGTACCTTTTAGGGGCTGTTCCGGCGCGCTGGGTTGGGTTTACGGTGATGACGTCTGGGGCGCGGCCGGGCTGGAGCGAGGCGGCGTTTACACTGGAAGACGCCCATCATGAAGATTCTTACCCACTGGCTCCGTACCTTGCTCCCCACCCTTGCGGTCGACGACCGGCAGCTTGCCGACGACCTTACGCTGCGCGGCATTGCCGTGGAAGGCGTACACGAACTCCCGGGCGGGCACCTGTTCGAGATGGACATTACGACCAATCGCGTGGACGCGATGAACCACTACGGCATCGCGCGGGAGGCGGCGACGATCTACAACCTGGCGCTGCCGGCCTACGACACGATGCTGCCTGCTGGCACGGCCGCTGCGCCGTTTCCTGTGCGGATCGAGGCTCCGGAGCTTTGCGGGCGGTTTACGGCGCGGGTGCTGCGCGGAGTGACGATTGCGCCCTCGACAGGGCAGGTGGCGGAGTACTTCTCGCTGCTGGAGCAGAAGCAGATCTGGAATGCGGTGGACGCGTCGAACTTCGTATTGCTGGGCATGGGGCATCCGACGCATGCGTTCGACCTGGACAAGATCGAGGGCGGGATTGTGGTGCGGCTGGCTAAGGCGGGCGAGACGCTGAAGCTACTGGATGGCAGCGAGCGGACGTTGGCCGCCGACGATCTGGTGGTGGCGGATGAGGTGAAGGCGCTGGCGCTGGCCGGCGTGATGGGCGGATGGGACTCGATGATTACGCCGGAGACGAAGAACATTCTGGTGGAGGCGGCGTGGTTCGACCCGGCGAGCATACGGCGGAGCTCGCGGCGGTATGGGCTGCATACGGATGCGTCGCACCGGTTCGAACGTGGCGCGGACTTTAATGCAGCGCCGGTGGCGAATGCCCTGGTGTCGCAGTTGATTCTTGTTTCGGGCGGGCATGTGGAAGGCGAGTTGATCGACATCGTTGTGCCGGAAGTGCAGGCGAAGACGGCTGCTCGCCCCCGGATCGCGCTTTCCGTGAAGCAGGTGCAGCGGCATCTGGGGACGACGCTTGCTCCCGAGGGAATTACGCGGGAGATTGTGCAGCAGTATCTGGAGAGTCTTGGGTGTGAGCTGGAGGCTGTGAGCGACGATGCGTTCGCGGCGCAGTTGCCGAGCTGGCGTTTGGATCTGGAGCGCGAGATCGACCTGATCGAAGAGGTGTGCCGTGTGTACGGGTACAACCGTTTTGCGAATACGCTGCCGACGCCTCTGCCGGTGGTGGCGCATCCGGCTGCGGCGAAGGAGGCCGCAGTCAGGGCGAGGCTGCTGGCGTTGGGCTTCTCGGAGTCGGTCTCGAGCACGTTTGCGAGTGAAGGCGATGCGGCTTTGTTCGCGGCTGGCGTGGGAGCGATCCCGATGGAGAATCCTCTGTCGGATGAGGCGACGCTGCTGCGGCCGTCGCTGGTGCCGGGTATGGTGACGATGCTGGCGCACAACCTGAATCGCGATGTGAAGGAAGTGCGGCTGTTTGAGCAGGGGCAGGTGTTTGCGGGGACGACGATGGTGGTGGATGAGCAGCCGAGCCTGACGCTGGGGTTGACGACGGCTGCGGTCGACTCGCCTTCGCGGACTTATACGGCAGCGGATGCTCCGTTCTTTGCGCTGAAGGGCGCGGTGGAATCGCTGCTTTCGCTATTTGCAACTCCGTCTGTTACGTATAGCGCGAAGGGGTTGCCTGCGTGGCTGGAGGCTGGGCGAGCGGCCGGGGCTTCGCTGGGTGAAGGCGCGCCGATTGCGGTGTTTGGGCAGTTGAGCGTGGCCGAGGCGGCGAAGCGGAAGCTGCGGCAGCCGGTGTATGTGGCGGAGGTTGATCTGACCCGGTTGTATGCGATGCCGCTGAAGCATGTGACGGCGAAGGATCTCTCGCGCTATCAGGCTGTTGAGCGGGACTTCTCGTTTGTGTTTCCGGATGCGGTCTCGTGGGGCAGCATTGCGGCGGCGATTACGGGGCTTGCGATTGCGGAGATGCAGAGCCTGAAGCCGGTTGAGGTTTGGCGCGATGCGAAGAAGTATCCGGGCGTGTACTCGCAGTTGCTGCGCGTGGTCTTCCAGTCGAATGAGCGGACGTTGACCGAGGCGGAGCTGACTGCAGCTTCGACAGGGATCATCGAGGCGCTGAGCGGGCTGGGTGGGAAGCTGCGGGTGCAGTAAGAAAGGCTGCCCTGCCGGACGGGCGCCCTGCGCGGGCGGCGGTCACTTCGTGACTCGTCACTGCTTCGCGTGGGCCTTCCGTTGGGCGGCGCGGGATTTTGTCCTCGACCACCGTGAGGATAAGAGAATCTAGGTAGGTACCTTCTCTATTTATGACCGTTCTTCCACTTCAGACGTCGTTATACTGAAGGGATTATGAGTGAAGCGATGATTAGCGTCGATGAGTTTCAGGCGCTGGAGCAGAAAGTTTTGCGTGCAGTCGAGATTGTGCGGCATGAGCGCGAGGCGCGGGCTGCGGCTGAGGCCGAAGCGGCGAGCCTGCGGGAGCAGCTCGACCGGTTGACAGTACAGGTAAGCGATTCGCAGGCGAGCATGCAGACGCTGAACCAGGAGCGCGAGGCCGTGAAGACGCGCGTGGAAAGAATGTTGCGGCAGATGGACGAGTTGCTCTAAACGAGCATCGTACGAGAAGAAGGTATTGAAGCGAATGTCGAATTACTCCAATCCGGCGCCCGAGGCTAACGGGAATCCCGAACAGATGAGCGATGCTGTCTCGGTGGAGATCTACGATCAGGTGTACCACCTGCGTGGGTCGGACCCTGCGTACATTGAAAACCTTGCCGCATCGGTGGATGCCAAGATGCGCACCGTGGCCCAGCAGGGCACGACGGTCGATAGCCTGCGCGTGGCGGTGCTGGCTGCTTTGAATATTGCCGATGAGCTACAGAGGATGCGGCAACGGTATGAGAGCCTGAGCGGAAGTGTGCAGGCATCGGAGGTGAGCATGCGTTCGCGCGCGGGTTCGCTGGCCGGTATGCTGGACGACATTCTGGTTGAGCCCACGCGTAGAGCGGGGTAGCCGTCGGCACTAACCATATCCAGTGAAGGCATGTGGTTCGGACAAGAGAGCATACCCCAGGGGCTAAAGCCCGCATCGTAGGCTGCTGCTGAATGCCAAGGCTAAAGCCTTGGCCTACCTAGAAGCAAAAGCCACGAGGCGAAGCGGGTCGTGAGCGATGTGCTGAAAGAGCTGTAAACGCACAAGTTCATAGCTGTCGTCAACTTGCAATGCATCTCTCTAACGCATAGCATCCAACCTAGAAACCGGCCTGCAAAGCAGGTGCGGGGAACAACGCTGGTTGAACCAATACTCATTGAACAGGGACCTCGCTCGTAGATATGGCTCGGTGTGCAATGTCCGCCAGTCCGGAATGCCTAAAGAGCCACGGCAGGGTCCCGCCGTCTTAGGACGGGTTCACCAGCGCCTCGCTGCACGGCCCCGTGGGTCGGTTTTGCAATCTTCTCGATACTCCCGTGCATCCTGACCTCATCCACCTCGGACCTCTGCACATCCCCGTCTTCAGCGCGTTCGCGGTGGTGGGGCTTCTGGTCGCGCTGTTTCTGAGCCAGAGGACGGCTCGGCTTGCGGGGCTTCCTCCGGAGGCAATGTGGGATGCGGGTGTGGTGGCCGCGGTCTCGGTGTTTGTGATCTCGCGGCTGCTTCTGGTGGTGTTCAACTTCAAGAGCTTTCTTCAGTATCCGTTGCTTGTGCTGACATTGCCCTCGGTGACCTTTACGGGCTTCTTCGGTATGGGCGTGGTGATGTGGGTCTTCCTGCGTTATCGCGGACTTGCATATGCGCGTGTGCTCGATGCGGCTGCGCCTTGTCTTGCTCTGCTTTGGGCGATCCTGAGCCTGGGTGGATTTGCGACGGGCAGCAAGGGGTTGCCGACGACGCTGCCCTGGGGCATCGACGACGCGATGCTGGGCAAGATTCATCCGGTTGAGGTGTATACGGCGATTGCGGCTCTGGTGCTCTGCGTGGTGTTGCTGCGGGCGCTGATGGTGTCGCATGCGCGTGGCGATGCACCGGGCAAGACGGCGGCGACAGGGCTGTTTCTGTTTGGTGCGATTGTCTTCTTTCTTTCTTTTCTTACACAGCCGAGTGAGAGCTCGGAGATCCTTATCCTAGACCCGATCGAGTGGCTTGGACTGGCTTCGATGGCGCTCTCGGCTGTGATGGCTCTGCCGCATCTGGACGATGGTTCAACCGGCAACACTGCAGCAACGAATCAGGAAACGAGTCCCCATGCCATCTAAGAATATGTTGCCGAAGGGCCAGCGCAGGCGCTCTGTGCGCGCTGAGTATGTCGCTACGCGCGGCGTGGAGCCGGAGCTTCCGCCGGAGGTGCCGGTACTGGACTTTGAAGACGATAACGATGCTGAAGATGGGATTCGGCACTTCATCGCCGACCCAGCGGCCGCAGGCCTGCGCTTAGATCAGTATCTTGCGCAGGCTCTGCCGGACATCTCGCGGGCGCGGGTGCAGATGCTGATTGAGGCTGGGCAGGTGCGCGTGGATGGCAAGACGGCTAAGCCCAAGATGAAGCTCACGGGCGGCGAACCGATTGAGATTGAAGGGTCTCCAGTGCCTCCTCCGCTGCATGCGATTCCGGAGGATATTCCGCTCGATATTTTGTTTGAGGACAAGTACCTTGCGGTGGTGAACAAGCCCGCCGGGATGATGGTCCATGCGGGTGCGGGCACGACGGATGATGCGCGCAACCGGGGCACGCTGGTGAATGCGATCCTGTTTCATCTGGAGCAGCTCTCGACGACCCAGGGAGATCAGAGGCCGGGGATCGTGCATCGTCTGGATAAGATGACGAGCGGTGCGATTGTGGTGGCGAAGGATGACTCGACGCACCGCAAGCTGGGCGATATGTTCCAACAGAGGCAGGTACACAAGACGTATCTGGCGCTGGTGCATGGGCATCTGGCGAAGGACCATACGACGGTCGATCTGCCGATTGCGCGGGACCTGGTGCGACGCACGCGGATGACGACGCGGCGGGCCGATGGTCGGGGTGCGCGGTCGCATGTGAATGTGCTGGAGCGGATTACGACGCCTTACGGCCAGTTCACGCTGGTTGAGGTGAAGATCGAGACGGGGCGGACGCACCAGATTCGTGTGCATGTGCAGTCGTTGGGGCATCCGGTGGTGGGGGATACGCTGTATGGCGCGCCGCATCTGATTCGCGGGCCTGGGCCGAATCCGGGGACGGCTGGGCCGGATGAGACGGCGCTCCAACTCGAGCGGAACTTCTTACATGCGGCGCATCTTGCGTTTACGCATCCGCAGACTTCGAAGCCGGTGGATACCCATGCTCCGCTGCCTCCGGAGTTGGAAGACTTTCTGGCAGCTTTGCGGGCGGGACCTGCGTCGAAGTAAGTATGGATGCGAACGATCTAGTTCGGGGACGGCATGCGCTCGGCGAGTTTGAGCTGACGATTTGTACGGATGGCACGTACCTGCTGGATGGCGGGGCGATGTTCGGCGTGGTGCCGAAGACGCTGTGGCAGAAGCGGATTGCGCCGGATGAGCAGAACCGTATCCGTCTGGGGATGAACACGGCGGTCGTTCGCACGGGCACGCATACGGTGTTGATCGAGACAGGCATTGGGAATAAGCAGCCGGCGAAGCTAAAAGAGATTCATCAGAACCAGGAGCTGTTGCCTGCGTCGCTGGCCGCGGCTGGGATTCGGCCGGAGGAGGTGGATGTGGTGATCAACACGCATCTGCACTTCGACCACTGTGGGTGGAACACGACGCTCGATGCGGATGGGACGGTGCGGCCTACGTTTCCGAATGCGCGGTACTTTGCCCATGCGGGTGAGGTGGCGCATGGGCATCTGCAACTGGATCGGGATAAGGTGAGTTATCTTTCACCGAACTATGATCCGCTGATTGCGAGCGGGCAGATGACGCTGCTCGATCCGCATAACGAGGGTGGGTTCGCGACGAATGCGGGGCTGCTGCTGGGGCCGGGTGGGCATACGCTGCCGCATCGGGTGCAGACGACGGCGGAGATTGTGCCGGGGGTTTGGGTGGAGTGTTTTCCGGGGCACACGGCGCAGATGATGGCGGTGCATGTGGTGTCGGGCACGGCGCATGCTTGCTATGCGGGGGATCTGCTGCCGACGACGCATCATCTGGATCCGACTTGGGTGATGGCTTACGATCTCGATCCGGTAAGGGGGATCGCGGAGAAGAAGAGGTTCTTCGAGAGGGCGATTCCGGAGGGGTGGTTGGTGCTATTTACGCATGACCATGAGAGGCCGATGGCGCGCGTGGGGTTGAATGAGAAGGGGAAGCCGGTGGTGACATCCAACGATCACTGACCGGGAGCCTCGGCTAGCTGGTGGCTGTGGGCGAGCTGTAATCCTCAAGCGTCTTGACCTGAATGGTGGAGGTTGTGGTCAGGGTTTGGTCCAACAGGAGGATGGTGTGGGCCGAGCTTGCACCGTAGGTTGTGGCTGAACCCGTGTAGAGGGCTGTCGTGGTGCTACTGATCGTGGTGCCGGTGGCGACGATGTAGAGGGTATAGGAGACGCCGCTGGGGAGCTCGAGGTATCCGGCCGTGTCGCCAAATTCTACGTTGGTGGCAATGGCGTTGGTGGTCAGGAGCGTGGCGGTGGAGGGTACGGCGTAGATATCGACGGCACCGGCTGCGGCAGCCTGATCGAAGAAGCGCAGGGTGATATAGCCGGTGGGGGCGGCACTGCTCTGGTCGGTGAAGACCTTGCCGGTGAGGGTCGCGTTGACCTCGCTGAGGAGCAGGGTGTACTGCTTGCTGGAGGCGAGGGTGGTGCTTGTTGTGAGCAGTGCGGTGGTGGAGCCGTCCGCTGTGGCCTTGAAGGTGTAGGTGCCGGTCGAGATGGGCACGTAGGCAGTAGAGGAGCCATAGCCCAGGTTGTAGAGGGAGGCGGTGCTGCCCTCGTAGATATCGAGTCCGCCGGAGCTGGAAGAGGCATCGATCACGCGAATCTGCGAGGTGATGGTGCTGCCCGCGACGGACTGACAGCCAGCGCTGCAGAGCAGGGCAGAGG
>Ga0179596_10000380_pt1 | contig 13595 bp, 12 predicted proteins | sample CZODoug1_1_08_16_FD_155494 | JGI IMG/M metagenome (GOLD analysis project Ga0179596, IMG submission 155494) | Vadose zone soil fungal communities from Angelo Coast Range Reserve, California, USA - CZODoug1_1_08_16fungal (Illumina Assembly) | ecosystem: Environmental > Terrestrial > Soil > Vadose...
CCGCGAGGACTACGCCGTCACGGTATGGACCAAGATCAAGGCCGAGAACATCGCGGTCGAGCAGAAGTGGTTCGTCGGCTCGCACTCGAACGTCGGCGGAGGCCACGACAGGCACCCTGCCGATACCCTGCCGAATCTACCCCTGCGGTGGATGCAGGACAAGGCGGAGGCGACCGGGCTCGAGCTGCGCTCCAAGGAAGAGCCCGGGGCGCAGGACTGCCTCGCCGACATCGACGATTCCTTCAAGGAGTTCATGTTCGGGGCCTACAGCGTGCTGAAGAAAAGGTTCTGGCGCCCGTTCGGCAAGGGCGTCAACGAATCGGTCCACGAGAGCGTATGGCAGCGCTGGAAGGCGAAGCCCGAATACCGCCCGGACTCGCTGCGCGAGCACCCCGACAGGCCGGCGGTTTCACCGGGAGAAAATCGATGACGTTGACCGCGGATCAAACCCGAATCGGTTCCTCCTGCATCAAGGCGACCTGCTCCTTCAGCTCGAGGACGCGGTCCTGCCAGTAGCGCTGGGTGTTGAACCAGGGAAACGCTGCGGGGAAGGCGGGGTCGTCCCAGCGCCGCGCGAGCCAGGCCGAGTAGTGGATGAGGCGCAGGGTTCGCAAGGCCTCCAGGAGATGCAGCTCGCGCGGATCGAACTCGTGGAAATCCTCGTAGCCTGCGAGGACGTCGGCGAGCTGCCGCGACATCGACGCCCGGTCGCCCGACAACAGCATCCAGAGGTCCTGGATCGCGGGACCGGTGCGGCAATCGTCGAAGTCCACGAAGTGCGGCCCGTCGTCGGTCCATAGCACATTTCCGGCGTGGCAGTCCCCATGCAGGCGCAGCGCGCGCACCTCGCCCGCGCGCTCGTAGCTCGCGGCGACGCATGCGAGCGCCAGGTCGACCGCGCTCTTCCACGCGGCCACCAGGTCCACCGGAATGAAATCGTGCGCAAGCAGCCAATCGCGCGGCTCGCGGCCGAAGCTCCCGATGTCGACGACCGGCCGATCGGCGAACGGCCGCGTCGCACCTACGGCGTGAATGCGCCCGACGAAGCGACCGAGCCATTCGAGCGTCTTGCGGTCTTCGAGCTCCGGCGTGCGCCCGCCCCGGCGCGGATACACCGCGAAGCGGAATCCGCCGGATGCGTGCAGCGTCCTCCCATTGGCCGCGAGCGGCGCGACCACCGGAATTTCGCGCTCGACGAGCTCGAGCGTAAACGCGTGCTCCTCGAGAATCTGCGCGTCAGTCCAGCGTGCGGGACGATAGAACTTTGCGACCACCGAGGCCTGCGGGTTCGACCTCTCTTCCCCTTCGAGCCAGACCTGGTAGACGCGGTTCTCGTAGCTGTTCAGCGCGAGCAGCCGCCCGTCGCCTGCAAAGCCCGCGCTCGCAAGCGCGTCGAGCACGGTATCCGGGGTGAGCCCGGAGTAGGGCGGTTCTGCGGGCATCGCGCCATTGTAAGGGCCGGCGCGCTCAGGACCCGCGGCGCCGAAAGCGAAAATCCGCCCGAAGGCGGATTTTCCGTGGAGCGAAAGGGCTGCTCGAGTCTAGCGGGACAGTCCGTTACCGACCACCGCGCCGATCACCGATCCGGCGGCGATTGCGCCAGGGCGACCGTTGCCGACGGCGCTCCCGATCGCCGCACCGGCGATCGCGCCGCCGATCGTGCCCCAGGGTTGCGCGTAGTACCCCGGTGCCGGGGCGGCGTAGTAGACGGGCGCCGGAGCGTAGTAGACCGGAGCCGGGCGATACACCACGATGGGGCGAGGCACGAACGGCCGCACGATCACGACGCGATGGCCCGGATAGCCGAAATGTGGCCTGCCGTAGTAGCCGTGTCCGTAGAAGTATCCGTCGTGCGCCAGCGCGGGCATGCTCATCGCAAAGGCGCAAACGGCCAGACCCGCAAGGCTCAATGAACGGAACGTCTTCATGGTTGCTCCTTTCCTGGAGGTTACGATTCCAAGAACGGCCCGCGCGGGCGGGCTGTTGACCCCGACGTGTAACGGCTTGTAAGCCCTGTTTCGGCGGTTACAGCTAGACGGAGATTCGCGGGAGAGCGAATCGGGCGGTCAGGCGGGTTTCCTTGCCGGCTCCTTGGGTATGAATCGCAGCGCCACGCCGTTGTTGCAGTAGCGCAGGCCGGTAGGCTCGGGCCCGTCGTCGAAGATGTGGCCGTGATGCCCGCCGCAGCGCACGCAGTGGTATTCGGTGCGCTCCATGAAGAGCTTGCGGTCGGTCGTGGTCCCGAATACCCCGGGGATCGTGGTGAAAAAACTCGGCCATCCGGTGCCGCTGTCGAATTTCATCGCCGAGGTGAAAAGCGGCAGGCCGCAGCCTGCGCAGACGAACACCCCAGGGCGCTTCTCGCGGTCGAGCGGGCTCGTCCCGGCCCGCTCGGTGCCTTCGTGGCGCAGCACGTCGTAGGCCGCGGGCGACAGTCGCTTCTTCCATTCGGCGTCCGGGAGCTTGAGCGGCTCGGCGCTCGCGGCCACGTCCGCCCCTTCGGCCAGCAGGGTTTTCCAGTTCTTTTGCAGGTCTTCCACTTTCACGGCTCCTTTTTGTGCGGGCTTCTGTCCCCATCCTGCGGCACCGAAGCCCGCCAGAGACAGTGCCGTCAAACCTCTCAACCAGTTGCGACGATCCATTTTTTTCACCTCCGTCAGCCCGCAGTATAGACCGCCTTTTCCGGCCGGGATTCCCGCCGGCGTTTGCCTGAGTCGCAAGGACCGGGCAAGCCTTACAATGAGGCACCATGAACGCTCACGAAGTCTGGCTCGCCGCCGGCGTGCGCACGCCCTTCGCTCGCGTGGACGGCCCGCTCGCGCGGCTCGATGCAGTCGAGCTCTCGCTGCCGGTGGTGCGGGCGATGGCCGGATCGCAGTCCGGCGTGAAGCCGGACCTCGTCGTCTGGGGGACGGTGATCCCCAACCTCGGCTACTCGAACATCGCGCGCGAGGTGCAGATCGAGGCCGGCCTGGATCAGACGATCCAGGCGTTTTCCACGGTACTCGCCTGCTCGACCAGCATGGTCGCCGCTTTCGAGGCGGCAGGAATGCTCGGGCACGGCGGCAAGGAGCTCGCGCTCGTCGGGGGCGTGGAGAGCATGAGCCGCGTGCAGATCGGCCTCTCGCAGAATTTCTCCGACTGGCTGAGGCGCTTCTCGCAGGCGCGTTCGATAGCGCAGCGCCTCGCGCTGTTCAAGAACCTCCGGGCGCGCGACATCCGCCTGCACATTCTCGCCGTGGCCAACCGCGCCACCGGCAAGAGCATGGGCGAGCACTGCGAGGAAATGGCCAAGACCTGGAACATCGCGCGCGATTCCCAGGACAAGATCGCGCTCGCCAGCCACCACAAGGCCCTCGCGGGCCAGAAATCCGGATTCTTCGACGATCTGATCGTCCCGGTCGAAGGCATGTCGCGCGACGGCTTTCCGCGCGCGGACACGAATCTGGAGCGCCTGGCGAAGCTGCAGCCGGCATTCGACAGAAAGAGCGGCAAGGGCACGATCACCGCGGGAAATGCCTCGCCGCTTACCGACGGCGCGGCGGGTCTGTGGGTGGCCACCGGCGCGGGGATCAAACGCCTGCCCGGATCAGTCACGCGCGCGCGCCTTGTCGATTGGGAGGTCGCGGCGGTGAACGTCTTCACCGAGGGATTGCTCATGGCGCCGGCGTACGCGATTCCGCGCATGCTCGCGCGAAACGGGCTCGCCTACCGCGACATCGCCCTATGGGAGATCCACGAGGCGTTCGCCGCGCAAGTGCTGTGCAACGTCGCCGCGCTGGAGAGTGCGAATTTCCGGCGCGAGAAAGCCGGAGTGGAAGCGAACCTCGGCGAGTTTCCGTGGGACCGGCTCAATCCCCACGGCGGCTCGGTCGCGCTCGGCCATCCTTTCGGCGCGACCGGCGCGCGCATCCTCTCGCAGGCGGTGAAGGAGCTCGCGGCGATGCCCAAAGGAAGCCGGGCGGTGGTGAGCATCTGCGCGGACGGCGGGCTGGGCACCGTGGCGCTGCTCCAGGCGGAATGACAGCCGAAATGAAATCCGCCGCGGAAAATCTCGTCGAGATCTCCGGCGTCGAGTTCTCCTACGGTGCCAGGAAGCTCTTGAAGGGCCTGAGCCTCAAGATTCCGCGCGGCAAGCTCGTCGCGATCCTGGGCGCGAGCGGGTCGGGAAAATCGACGCTGCTTCGCCTGATCGGCGGCCAGGCGAAACCGGACCGCGGCACCGTCAAGGTCGCGGGCCAGATTGTCCATGAGCTCGACACGCACGAGCTCTACACGCTGCGGCGCAAGATGGGGATGATGTTCCAGGCGGGAGGGCTTTTCACCGACATCTCGGTGTTCGAGAACATCGCCTTCCCGATGCGCGAGCACACCGAGCTCCCCGAGAGCGTGCTGCGCAGGATCGTGCTGATGAAGCTGCACGCGGTCGGCCTCCGCGGAACGCAGGCCCTGGCGCCGAGCGAGCTCTCCGGCGGGATGGCGCGGCGCGTCGCCCTCGCGCGCGCGATCGCGATGGATCCGATGCTCGCGATGTACGACGAGCCTTTCGGCGGGCTCGACCCCATTTCGATCAACGTGATCGCGAATCTCATCCGGCAGCTGAACGATTCTCTCGGGGCGACCTCCATCGTGGTGAGCTACGACGTGAGCGAAGCCGTGAAGCTCGTCGACCGCGTCTACGTGATCGCCGACGGCGTGGTCGCGGGCGAAGGGACCCCCGAGGAGATGCTCGCTTCCAAGGATCCCTACGTGTACCAGTTCATGCACGCGCAGCCCGACGGGCCGATCGCCTTCCACTATCCCGGGCGGCCGATTGCCGAGGACCTCGGGGTGAGGGGCCCGGCCCGCTAGCGGATGCAGGCCGGCGGCGTCAGTCGGCGCGGATGTTCTTCTCGCGGATGATCCTGCCCCACTTCGCCGTTTCGGATCTGATGAGTTCTCCGAACTGCTCCGGGGTGCTCGCGACGATCTCGGCGCTTTGCAGCTCGAACTTCTCCTTCATGTCCGGTGCGGCGAGGATTCTCGCGAGCGTCCCGTTGAGCCTGTCGATGACCGGGCGAGGCGTGCCCGCCGGCGCGATCGCCCCGACCCAGGAAGTCGTCTCGAAGCCCGGATAGAAATCCGCGATCGTCGGCAGATCCGGGAAGTGCGGCGAGCGCTGCCGGCCGCTGGTGGCGAGGCCGACCAGCTTGCCCGACCGGACGTTCTGCCCGATCGAGCCTCCCGCCTGGATCAGCATCACCTGCACCGTGCCCGCGAGCAGATCGTTGATCGCGGGCCCGCCGCCCTTGTAGTGGACCGCTTCCAGCTCGATTCCGGCGGTCTCCTTGAGGAGCTCGAACGCGAGGCGGCTGGAGGAGGCGGGGCCGGCCGAGCCGTAATTCAGCTTCGCGCCGTTCGCCCGGGCGTAGGCGACGAACTCGGGAACGGTCTTCACCTTGAGGCTGGGGTGCACGACCAGGATCTGCGGATAGCGCGCCATCAGCATGATCGGCGCGAAGTCCTTCACCACGTCGTAGGGCAGCTCCTTGTAGAGGTGCGGGTTGGAAGCGAAGGTATCGAAGGTCATCATGATCGCGTAGCCGTCTGCGGGCGCTTTCGCGAGCTGCGCGGTGCCCACGATGCCTCCAGAGGCGACGCGGTTCTCCACCACGAAAGGTTGACCGAGGGTCTCGGCGAGCTTGGGGCTCACCAGCCGAGCCGCGATGTCGGAGGCGCCGCCCGGGCTCGAAGGGACGTAGACGCGGACGGGCTTCGAGGGGTAGTCCTGAGCCGCGAGCGGCGGGGCCAGCGCGGCGAGCAGCGCCACGGCGGTTGCGCGGATCGGATTCATGGTTGCGGCTATGATACCGCGGTTCAAAACGGACAAACTTCGCCCTTGCCGTTCCCGATCCAAAATTCCTCCGGCGCGCGTGCAGGCATTGGCGCGCCAGTCCCCCGCAAGGAAGACGCGAGGCTGCTCACCGGCAAAGGCTGCTACAGCGACGACGTCGATCTTCCCGGGCAGGCCTACGCCTTCATGGTGCGCTCGCCGCACGCCCACGCGCGCATCATCCGCATCGACGCGGCCGGCGCGATCGCCGCGCCCGGCGTGCTCGCGGTGCTCACGGGCGCGGACGCACTCGAGGACGGCCTCAAGCCGATTCCTCACCGGCCGTTTTCCGTGAGCCCGCCCGATGTGAGCCTGCAGAACCGCGACGGCTCGGAGATCTTCATAGCCCCGCACCATCCGCTTCCGGCAGACAGGGCGCGCTTCGTGGGCGAGGCGGTCGCGATGGTCGTCGCCGAAACCGTCCAGCTCGCCCGCGACGCAGCCGAGCTCGTGCGCGTCGACTACCAGCCGCTCGCCGCGGTGACGCGCGCGGCGGACGCATCGCGTTCAGGCGCCCCCCTTCTGTGGGAAGAGCGGGACTCCAACGTCAACATCGACGCTGACCTCGGCGATGCGGGAGCGACGGAAGCGGCTTTCGCGCGCGCCGCGCACGTCGTGCGCCTGGAAACCCGGGTGCAGCGCGTCACCGGCGTGCCGATGGAGCCGCGCGCCGCGGTCGGCGCATACGACCCGGCGGGAAAGCGCTACACACTTTACGCGGGCAGTGGCGGAGTGGTGCGGCAGAAGCGGGAGCTCGCGTGGATTCTCGGCGTCGATGAGGAGGCGGTGCGCGTGGTGGCCCGCGATACCGGAGGGAATTTCGGCACGCGCAACAGCTTTTTTCCCGAGTTCGCGCTGGTCGCGTGGGTGGCCAGGCGCCTCGGCCGCCCGGTGAAGTGGACCTGCGAGCGCGGCGAGGCGTTTCTCTCCGACTATCAGGGACGCGACCTGACCGTGGCGGCGGAGCTCGCGCTCGACGCGCAAGGCAATTTTCTCGCGCTGCGCTCCTCCAACCTGAGCAACGCCGGGGCGCACTCGGTCTCCCACGTCCCCCTCTCGAAGGGCGCTTCCATCATGACCAGCGTCTACCGCATTCCCGCCGCGCATGTGCGCGCCCGCGCCGTCCTGAGCAACACGCCCCCCACGACGCCGTACCGCAGCGCGGGCAGGCCCGAGGCGATCTTCGTCATCGAGCGGCTGATCGACCTCGCCGCGCGCGCGCACCGCTTCGACCGCCTTGAGCTGCGGCGGCGCAACCTCATCCCGGAATCGGCGATGCCGTTCAGAAATCCGTTCGGGCTCAGCTACGACAGCGGCGCGTACGGCAAGGCGATGTCCGCCGCGCTCGCCCTGGGCGACTGGGAGGGCTTTCCCGCGCGCCGCGACGCGGCGCGCCGGCGCGGCCGGCTGCGCGGCATCGGGCTCGCCAACTACGTCGAGGTGACCTCGGGATTTCCGACCGAACGCGCCGAGATCACCGTCCGTGCCGGGGGTCGCGTCGACGCCGTGATCGGCACGCTCTCGAGCGGGCAGGGGCACGAGACCAGTTTCGCGCAGCTCCTGGTCGAATGGCTGGGCGTGCCCTTCGAGAGCGTCAATCTGATCACCGGCGACACCGACCTCGTGTCCGAAGGAGGGGGCTCGCACTCGGGTCGCTCGATGCGGTTCGCGAGCATCGTCCTCGGCAAAGCTTCCGACGCGATTCTGGAAAAAGGGAAGACCGTGGCGGCGCAGCTCCTCGAGGTCGCCCCGGGGGACATCGAGTTCGCCGCGGGGCGCTTCTCGGTGAAGGGCACCGACCGCTCGGTCGGGATTTTCGAAGTCGCCGCGGCCCAGCCGCTCGCCGCTGCGCATACCGAGACCATCCGCGTCGCCGCGTTTCCCTACGGCTGCCAGGTGTGCGAGGTGGAAATCGATCCGGACACCGGCGTGGTGGAAATCGCGCGCCTCGCGGCCGTGGACGACGTCGGCCGCGCCGTGAATCCGCTCATTCTCCACGGCCAGACTCACGGCGGCATCGCGCAAGGCGCGGGCCAGGCGCTGCTCGAGGAATGCCGTTACGACCCGGAATCCGGACAGATGCTGTCGGCTTCGTTCCTGGATTACGCCATGCCCCGGGCGGATCATTTCCCGCCGTTTTCGACCGAGCTGAGCGAGCTGCCTTCGCCGACGAACCCGCTCGGCATCCGCGCCGGAGGCGAAGGCGGCACGACGCCCGCGCTCGCTTCGGTTGCGAACGCGATCGTGGATGCGCTCGCGGAATTCGGCGTGGCGCACATCGAGATGCCGGCGACGCCCGAGCGCGTCTGGCGCGCCATTCGCGCGGCGCGCCGGCCCGCGAGCGGAGGGTAGCGGGTTATCATTGCCGCCGGACTGCATCAGAGCCCCACGGAGGAATGCGATGAACTGCGAACAGGCTGGAACCGGCATCGGGTCGAAACCGGCAAGAATCTTTTGCGCCTCGGGCGCTGCGCTGCTCTGCGCGATCGCGTCGCAGGTTCTCGCCGCCGACCCGGCCGACACCATCCTCGTGAACGGCAAGATCGTCACCGTCGACGAGCGTTTCACGATCGCTCAAGGGCTGGCGATCCGCGGGCAGCGCATCGTCGCCGTCGGCAACAACGCGGACGTGCTCGAGCTTCAGGGCAGCGGCACGAAAGTGATCGACCTCAAGAAACAGACCGTGATCCCGGGACTCATCGACAACCACGCCCATTTCATCCGCGCGCCCGAGCACGACGAGCTGCGGCTGGACGGCGTCGCCTCGCGCAAGCGGGCGCTCGAGATGCTCGCCGCGCGCGCGCGCTCGGCGCGCCCCGGCGAGTGGATCGTGACGCTCGGCGGCTGGTCCGAGGAGCAGTTCACCGACGACCCGCGCGGGTTTCCGCTGGACGAGCTCGACCGCATCGCTCCCGACAACCCGGTGGTGCTGCAGGCCGTATACAACCAGAGCTATCTCAACAGCACGGCGCTCAAAGCCGCCGGGATCGACGCCGCCACGCCCGACCCGCGCGGCGGCACGATCGAGAAGGACGCGAACGGCGCGCCGACCGGCGTCGTGCGGGGCGCGGGCGGGGTCGCCTTAGTCGCGGCGAAGATCCCGTTGCCCGAAGGAGAGCAATGGATCGCGAACGTCCGCAAGCTCGTCGCCGGGCTGAACGCCATGGGGATCACGGCATGGTACGACGCGGGAGGACGCGGCATGAGCGAAAAGCACTACGCCGCGTACCAGACCCTCGCCGACCGCGGCGAGCTGAACGCGCGCGCCTTCTGGACCACCATCCGGCAGCCGGCGACGCCGGAGCAGGTCGGCAAGGTGCTCGTAGAAATCCAGCAGCACCGGCCTTTTCAGGGCAACGACTATTTCGAAAACATCGGCTGGGGCGAATCTATCTATCAGCCCGCGACGACCAACCTGCTGCGGAACGATTTCGTCGTCAAGCCCGAGGACATGCGCGAAGTGCGCCGCATCATGCAGGCGATCGCCGAAAGCGGAATGTTCCTGAACGCCCACGTCGAGATGGAAAACGCGATCGAGGCCTACTTGGGCGAGCTCGAGGAGATCAACAAGGTCGAGCCGATCAAGGGTCTGCGCTGGGTTCTCTCGCACCTGGACCAGGTGAGCGATGCGCAGCTCGCGCGCATGAAGCGACTCGGAATGTACGCGGGGCTGCACAGCCGGCCGCTCATCCAGGGCGCGCTGATGCACAAGGTGCACGGCGAGCGCGCGTGGGACATGCCGCCGTTCAAGCGCGTGCAGGACAGCGGGATCGTCTGGGGGCTGGGGTCGGACGCGACCGCGGTGACGACCTCCAACCCCTTCTATACGCTCTGGTTCTCCGTGACCGGGCGCATGATCGGAAGCCGCAAGGTCAACCGCCAGACCATCTCGCGCGAACAGGCGCTCATCGCGCACACGCGCAGCAACGCTTTGTTCGTTTTCCAGGAAAGCAACCTCGGCTCGCTCCAGCCCGGCAAGTACGCTGACCTGCTCGTGCTCGATCGCGATTACTTCTCGGTGCCCGCGCAGCAGATCAAGGACATCAAGCCGCTCATGACGATGGTGGGCGGAAAGATCGTCTACCGCGCGAGATAGAAGCCGGCTAGACCACCGCCCGGATCGCGGCGCGCAGCTTCTCGACCATGGTCTCGATCTCGGCCTGGGTCGAGATGAAGGGCGGCGCCATGGCGATGATGTCGCCGGTGAAGCGAAACAGCATGCCGTCTTCCATGGCGCGCTCGAAGACCTCGAGCGCACGCGCGCCTGGCCTTGCCTGCCCGTTTTCCCGAAGGGGCTCGAGCTCTATCGCGGCGACGAGGCCGATGTTGCGGATGTCCGCCACACCCGGCTCGCCCTTCAGCGAGTGCACGGCCTGCTCGAGCACGGGCTCGAGCTCGCGCACCCGCTTGAAGGACCCTTCTTCCTCGATCGCATCGAGCGTGGCATGCGCCGCGGCCGCGGCCATAGGGTGGCCCGAATAGGTGTAGCCGTGAAACAGCTCGACGGCGATGTCGGGCCCGGTCATAAAGGCGTCGTAGATCGCGGGTTTCACGATCACCCCGCCCATGGGGATGACGCCGTTGGTGACGATCTTGGCGAACGTGATCATGTCGGGAGCGACGCCGAAGCGCTGCGCGCCGAAGGGCTCGCCCAGGCGCCCGAACCCGGTGATCACCTCGTCGAAGATGAGCAGCATGCCGTGCTTGTCGCAGATCGCGCGCAGCCGCTCCAGATAGCCTGCCGGCGGCACGATCACCCCGGCCGAGCCCTGCATCGGCTCGACGATGACCGCGGCGATCGTCGATGCGTCGTGCAGCGCGACCAGGCGCTCGAGCTCGTCGGCCAAGTGCGCGCCCCACTTCGGCTGGCCGCGCGAGAACGCCATCTCGGCGGCGTTGTAGGTGTGCGGCAGGTGGTCGACCCCCTGCAGGAGGAGCGGCGCGAACATCTTGCGGTTGGGTGCGATGCCGCCGACGGAAATCCCGCCGATGCCCACGCCGTGGTAGCCGCGCTCCCTGCCGATCAGGCGAGTGCGCGCGGCCTCGCCCTTCATGCGGTGGTACGCGACCGCGATCTTGAGCGCGGTGTCGACCGCCTCGGAGCCCGAGTTGACGAAGAAGACCTGGCCCATTCCCGCGGGCGCGAGTGCGACGATCCGCTCGGCGAGGGAGAAGATCTTCGGATGCCCCATCTGGAACGCCGGGCTGTAGTCGAGCTCCTTCACCTGTCGCGCAACGGCCTCCGCGATCTTCGGATGGCCGTGGCCGAGCGGGCAGCACCACATGCCCGAGACGCAGTCGAAGAGACGCTTGCCCTCGGCGGTCGTGTAGTACGCGCCTTCGGCGCGCGCGAGGATCCTCGACCGCGGGTTTTTCTTGAGATAGCGGTTGTGGGTGAAGGGCATCCAGTAAGCCCCGGTCCGCAGGCTCATGGCCTGCCCCATGACCGCAGTTTCGTGTTTCATGAGGCACCTCACACTTTATACGGCAGAGAGCTTACACTGGCGCCCAGAAATTGGAATGAGCGATACGGAAGCGGCCGGGCTGGGCGGCCGTCCGGGCTCGGGAGCGCGAGAAAAGGAGCAAATCCTATGTATTCCAATATCGTCGTCGTCTTCAACTTCATCATCAGCCAGTGGAGCCTCACCCCGCAAGCGTTCAAAGAGGCGGTGCTCGCGGCGGCTCTCGCCAAATGCGTGCTCGCGGTGATCTGGTGGACGACGCGAATGCTCGTCTCCAAATTTCCCGCCAATCAAGCGCTCTCGGCTTGCCAGAAACTGCTCAACACCCGGCCTGCGAAGCTCGTCGTGCTGGTTCTCGACATCACCCTGATCGACGTGTTCCTCTTTTTTGCGGGCGTGGCGCTGCTCGACCTGAGCCAAAGCTTCTCGATCTTCTCGCTGTGGAGCGCGATGTTGTTCTCGTTCCTCCTCGTCTACATGGTGATGGTGGCGAACAAGGACATCAAGAAATACTAGCGGGCCCGGCATGCCCCTCTCCCACATCGAGCATTACCTCGTCCTTTCGGACGAAATCGACGCGACGCGCGACTGGTACCGCGACGTGCTCGGCATGCAGGAGGGCTGGCACCCGGACTTCGGCTTTCCCGTCTACTGGATGTACCTCGACGGGGTGGACGTGGTCCACGTCGGCAAGAGCGCGAAGCACGCGGGCGACAACCAGAGAGCGTACCTCGGGCGCCTCGCGCAGGATACCGGCGCGGGCACGGGCGCGATCGACCACATCGCGTTCCGCGCGAAGGGTCTGAAGCAGACCCTGTCGCACCTGCGCCGCCACAAGGTCGAATTCAGCGAGCGGCGCGCGAACGGGCAGGCGCTCTACCAGCTGTTCATGTACGACCCGAACGGCATCAAGGTCGAGTTGAATTTCGACGCCGCCGAAGCTCAAGGCATCGAGCCGGAGATCACCGCGGAGAAACTGGCGGCGCGGGAAAACCGGTAGCGTTGACCCGACCCGAGCATGCGCCTGATCACTTTTTCCGTGCGCGGCACGGGCTCTCCACGGATCGGCGCGCGAGTCGCGCGCCAGGTGCTCGATCTGGCCGCCGCCGCGGGCGTCGCCGGAGAACCGGCGCCGCCCGTTCGCATGAGGGACCTGCTCGCCGCGGGCGATTCGGCGATCGAGCGGGTGCGCAAGCTGGCGGCGGAGGCGTACGCGGACCGCGCGGGGTTCGCCGCGGCCCTGCTCGATGAGCGCGAGATCCGCTACCTGCCGCCCGTACCCGACGCCGACAAGTTCCTGTGCGCCGGGAAGAACTACCGCACGCACCTCGAGGAATTGAAGAGGAACGATCTGCTGACCGAGACGCCGCAGGAGCCGACCGGGTTCATCAAGCTCAACTCCTCCCTCTGCGGCCACGGCGCGCGGGTCGCGCGGCCCGAGGGCATCGTCAGTCTCGACTACGAGCCCGAGCTCGTATTCGTCATCGGCAGACGAGCTCTGGGCGCCAGGAAGGAGAACGCTTTCGACTACGTCGCCGGCGTCACGATCCTGAACGATCTCACGTGCCGCGATCTGCAGAAGCGCGAGGTCGCCTCGGGCTCGCGCTTCTGGACCGCCAAGAACATCCCCGGCTTCGGACCCTTGGGGCCCGAGATCGTGACGATGGACGAGATCCGCGACCCCTACGATCTGTGGATGACCTGCTCGGTGAACGGCGAGGAGCGCATGCGCGTCAACACGCGCGACCAGATCTGGAAGCTGCCCGACCTCCTCGAGCATTTCTCGCGCTACATCCCGATCGAGCCGGGGGACATGTTCGCGACCGGAGCCCCCGGTGGAGTCGCCGTGGGCAAGCCGAACGCGGCGGAATTGTTCTTGAAGCCCGGCGATGTGGTTGAATGCTCGATCGAGGGCGTGGCGACGCTGCGCACCCATATCGTTTCGCCCGGAACAGTCGAACGCCGACATGCAGGCTCATTGAGGTAGGAGGAAGCCATGAGAGGGATCGCAAAATCAGTACGCGGGTTCGGGCTCGCCGCGCTCGTCGCATCGGCCCCGGCCGCGGCGCAGGTGACTCTCAACGCGAGCTCCTGGGTTCCGCCCGGGCACCCCCTCACCGCGACCATGCTGGTGCCGCTGTGCGGGGACATCGAAAAGGCGACCGCGGCCCGCGTGAAATGCAACATCCTGCCCAAGGCCCCCGTCGGGGCCGTGCAGACTTTCGACGGCGTGAAGGACGGCCTGATGGACCTCTCGTTCG
>Ga0179596_10000381_pt1 | contig 13586 bp, 13 predicted proteins | sample CZODoug1_1_08_16_FD_155494 | JGI IMG/M metagenome (GOLD analysis project Ga0179596, IMG submission 155494) | Vadose zone soil fungal communities from Angelo Coast Range Reserve, California, USA - CZODoug1_1_08_16fungal (Illumina Assembly) | ecosystem: Environmental > Terrestrial > Soil > Vadose...
ATATCGGCGTGCCCCAGCATCTGCTGGACGCTGCGCAGATCGGCGCCGCCATCCAGCAAATGGCTGGCGAAGGCATGGCGCAGCACATGCGGCGAGACCTTGTGGGGGTCGATGCCGGCGGCAATCGCCAGGTCCTTCAGCAATTGGCCGCAGCGGTTGCGGGTGAGATGCCCGGACGTGCCGCGCGACGGGAACAGCCAGCGCCCTCCCCCCCCACTCCCCCCAGCCTTGCGGCCGGCCGGCAGGAAGGCCGGGCGAACCGCCAGATAGGCGTCGAGGGCGGCCCGCGCGGCCCCGCTCATCGGCACCAGCCGCTCCTTGTCGCCTTTGCCGCGGACGATCAGGTACCGCTCGGGCCGCGCCGCCGCGGCGAGCGGCAGGCCGACCAGTTCCGACACCCGCAGGCCGGTGGCGTAGAGCAGCTCGACGATCGCCCGCAGCCGCAGGCGGTCGGGCGGCGCGGCCGCCGCCGATTCCGGCACGCGGGCCGCCTCGGCGATCAGCCGGACCATCTCGTCGGCGGTCAGGATCTTGGGGAGCGGCCGGCCAAGCCGGGGGCCATCCAGCATCGCGGTCGGATCATCGGCCCGGAAGCCTTCGCTCAGCAGGAACTTATAGAACTGGCGCAGCGCCGAAAGCCGACGCGCCGAGGTGCGCGGCGCCATCCCTGTCGCCCGCAGCCGCGCCAGATAGTCCCGGATGTCGTCGACACCGGCGTCGGCGAGCGGCCGACCCGTTCCCCGATGGGTGAGAAACCCATCGATGTCGGCGAGGTCGCGTCGATAGGCGTCGAGGGTCAGCGGGGCGGCCCCCCGCTCCGCCGCCAGCATTTCCAGGAAGGCCTCGGCGTAACGCGGCAGCGGGGCCAAGGGCGCCTTCGGCCGTCCGGGACCGCGCCCCGTGACGGGCACTAAAGCCCGCCGGCGATGGCGGCGTCGACCGCCAAGCGGCGCCCCTCGTCGACCAGGCCCGCGCGGCCCAGCGATTCGATCGCCCGTTCCAACAGCAGCGGCGAGGCGGCCGGCCCGTCGCCGCCCAACGCCACCAAGGTCGCCAGAACCGTCGCACCCACCCGATGGCCAGCCGACGCCGCGCGCAGCAGCAGCCAGGGCTCGGTGGCAGGCACGGAACCCGGTGCCGCTTTGGGATCGCCGGGTTTGCCATCCGGCGGCGCCGCGTCGGACAGCAGCGACAACGTAGCCTCGTCCGGCGGCGGATCATCGAGCGCCACCATCAGGCCGGCCGCCAGCGTCGCCTTGCGGGCGGCCACCACATCCTTTTTGCCGCCGGCGCCGGCATAGAGATCGATCAAGCTGCCATGCCCCAGGGCCGGTGCCGTCGTCGGCGCCGCGATGCGCGCGAACGGAACCACGGTAGCCGCCACCGCCGGGTCGGCGGCGTTCAACCAGGCCAGCGCCGCGACCGGTTGGCCGGCGGCATAGAGGGCCCGCGCGAATTCGCCGGCGAGTGGTTTCAGCGCGTCGCTCGGCGGCAGCGCCACGAGGAGCGGCGCCACCAGCCGCGCCATCACCGGATAGGCATCGAGCCGAGGCGCCTTGATCAGAATCGCCGCGAGCAGCGCGCCACGCCCCGCGGGAATCGTGGTCTTGCGGGCCAGCGCATAGAGCAGCGCCCGGCCCCGCGCCCCACCCAATTGATCGGCGCGGGCGATCGGGTTGTCCTCGTCATCCGGGGTCAGCGGCGTCCGCGCCAAGAGATCGGCGAGGTCGCCGGTCGACAGTGCCCCCAGAACCGCCGCACGCTCGGCCGCGACGATGCGCTGCTCGATCGGCAAGGCCGATGCGCGGGCGATGGCGCGCAGCACGGCGGCACCGGTCTGCGGCGGCAGATCCTTGGGCAGGGCCAGCTTGGCGGCCTGGATCAGGCTCAGCGACAGCACCTGCGGCGCCGGCAGCGTATCGGCTTTCCCGACACCGCTCAGGACACGATCGACGAGGGCGGCGAAACCGTCATCCTTGTAACCTTTGCGCTCGCGCAGCACGCCCAGGCTGACGCTCGCCCCTTCCGGCTCGCCCTGGATCACCTGGCACGTCACCAAGGCCTGATCCCAGAACACGCCCTGCCAGGGCCGGCCGCGGTCGCGCGTGATGGCGCAGGCCCCGGAAGCATCGTTCGCCAGCAAGGCCATCTGTACCCGGGCGATCGCCATCGCTTCGGTCACCTGGTCGCGCGGCACCGCGTCGAGCACGCGTCCCGCCGCGTCGGGGTGTCCCAGCGCCAGCAGCCGATCGGCCCGCATCGCCAGCAGCGCCGCCGCATCGGCGATCGGCGAGGGTGCCGCCGGCAGGGCGGTCGCGGTGGCCCCAGGCTCGGAGGCCGGCGGGGTCGCCGGCGACGCGAGCAGCCGATAGGCCATGTCGTCCAGCGTCGCCGACGGCGTCGGCACGATGCGCGGCGCCAGCGCCAGGACCAAGGCGGCCGAGGTTCCCTGCCACAGCGTCGTCGGAAACGGCCGATCGGCGGCATCGAGCGCGCCGGCCCCGGCCGCGTCGGGTGCCGCCAGCGTATCGACGGCGATCCCGGCGGGCGCGGTCGGCGCCGGTTGGGCGGCAGGCGGTGTCGATGAGGTTGGCGGTGCCAGGGTTTGTTGTGGTGCCGGGGTTTGTGGTGCCGGGGTTTGCGCCGCCGGGGTTTGCGCCGAGGGCGGCAGCAAGCGAACCGGCGGACCGATCTGCGCCATCGCCGGCGTCACCCCTATCGACCACGCCAAGCCGAGGATCAGCCCGCAACCGAGGAACGGCCCGTAACCGAGGAACAGCCGGACAAGCACCTGCTGCGAGGTGCAGCTACTTCGGAAAACGGGCATCCGGGAGCACTTTTTCGACCTTCGTCGAGGGGGCGGAGAGCGGCCAGAACGCGAGAACGACCCCGCCGCAGACGAGGACGAGGACGACGATGGAAACCGCGATAAAGATAAACTTGCTCATCGGACCTGATCTATGTGACGGAGCCGTGCGTGACCGGAAAACGTGTCGAGCCGGGGAAACGTGTCGAGAAGGCGGTGGAGCCGGCGCTGCTGACCATCTGGGCCGACCATCTGGCACCTGCTCGCCGATTTCGTGTTAGGTTCGCGTCATGCGCCCCCATTGTGGCATTTTATCGATGCCCCGGAGCGTATACAACCGCGGGACAGTCTACGGCAGCCTTGGCCATGATATCGCCTTCCAAAATCCAGTACCGGCCCACCCTTTCGGATCGGCCCGACCGAGACGCTGGGCCGATCAAGCCGGCTCAGGATAAGCCCGTGCTCGACCGGACCGTCGTGCTGGTCGGCCTGATGGGCGCCGGTAAGACCAGCATCGGCCAGCGCCTGGCGCGCCGGCTGGGCCTCGGCTTCGTGGATGCCGATCACGAAATCGAAACCGCGGCGAACTGCACCATTTCCGAGATCTTCGCGCGCCATGGCGAGGCGGCGTTCCGCACCGGCGAGCGCCGGGTCATCGCGCGTCTGCTGGAAGCGCCACCGCATGTCCTGGCGACCGGCGGCGGGGCCTTCATGGACCCATCGACCCGGGAGCGAATCCGCGCGCGTGGCATTTCGGTGTGGCTGCGCGCCGATCTCGATACGCTGGTGGCCCGAGTCGGCCGACGCGGCAACAGGCCGCTGCTGGCCGGGGACGACCCGCGCGCGGTGCTGGAACGGCTGATCGCGATCCGCCATCCGATCTATGCCGAGGCCGACATCATCGTCGATAGCCAGCCGGGCGCCCCGGATGTCCTGATCGACACCCTGATCCGACTGTTGCCGACCGCCGGCCGAAGCGGCGGCCAGCTATGAGTGAAACGCGGGCCATGAGTGAAACAAGGCCATGAGTGAGACGCAGGCTATGAGCGAAGCGCGGGGCGGCACGGCGACGCGACTCACCGTCGGTCTTGGCGAGCGCGGCTACGACATCGTCGTCGGTACCGGATTGCTGGATCGGGCCGGCGCCTTGGTACGGCCGCTGCTGCGCACGACTCGGGTGCTGGTGCTGACCGACGAGACCGTCGCGGCCCTGCATCTGGCACGGCTGACGGCCGGGCTCGCCGAAGCGGGGATCGAGGTGCTGAGCCTCGCCGTGCCGGCAGGCGAGGCATCGAAAGATATCGGCCGGTTCCCGGCGCTGATGGAAAAGCTGCTGGATCTGGGTGTCGAGCGCGGCACGACGCTGGTGGCGCTGGGCGGCGGCGTCGTCGGCGACCTGGCCGGCTTCGCCGCCGCCACGCTGTTGCGCGGCATCGATTTCATCCAGGTGCCGACCACCTTGCTGGCCCAGGTCGACAGTTCGGTCGGCGGCAAGACGGGCTTGGACACGAAACAGGGCAAGAACCTGGTCGGCGCGTTTCATCAACCGCGTCTGGTGCTGGCCGATCTCGCGACGCTGGGCACCCTGCCGCGCCGCGAGTTGCTGGCCGGCTATGCCGAACTGGTCAAATACGGCCTGATCGGCGATGCCGCGTTCTACGCCCAGATGGAGGCGGAGGCGGCCGACCTGCTGGACGAGCGGGGCAGCCGGCTGGGTGCCGTGATCCTGGAGGCCTGCCGCATGAAGGCCGCCGTGGTTGCCGAGGACGAGCGGGAGGGCGGCCGCCGGGCGTTGCTGAATTTCGGCCATACCTTTGGCCACGCGCTGGAGGCGGAGACCGGCTACGGCGACCGGCTGCTGCATGGCGAGGCGGTCGCGGTCGGCATGGCGCTGGCGTTCGAGACGAGCGTCAGGCTGGGCCATTGCCCGGCCGCCGATGCGCTGCGCGCGCGCCGCCACCTGGCGGCGATCGGCTTGCCGACGCGGCTCGATCTCGGCCGAGGCGAACGGTTCGATCCGGACCGCCTGCTGGCCCATATGCAGCGGGACAAGAAGGTCGCCGACGGCCGCATCGGCTTCGTTTTAACCCGGGGCATCGGCACCGCCTTCGTCGATCGATCGGTGCCGCTGCCGCTGGTGCGCGACGTCTTGATCGACTTCGCCTGACCGGCTTTCCCCGGCACACCCCCTAGCCGTTTCCATTCACATGGAAGCGGCTCTAGCCTGCGCGGCGCTTGAGCGCCCCGCTTTAATTGAGCTGGAGCGATTCCACGTACGTGGAATTCGCTCTAGCACAGCGGTATTGACCCGGCGGCAAAGCGCTGCCAACCTTGCCCAAACGCGGCAAAACGCCGCAGCCGTGCAGACAGCCGCCCAACGCCCCCGGATGACCGGGAGGTGGTGCCAACGGCAGCACGCGAGGGAGAGAAGCGTCATGTTCCGTCGTATCGTACCCGACCTGGTTCGCGATCAAATGCTGACCGAACTCCATCCCACCACATTCGTCAGCGATGCCGCCAGCATCATGGCGGAGCGCAACATCGGCGCCGTGATGGTGTGCCAGGATGGTCGTTTGGTCGGCATTTTCACCGAGCGCGATGTGGTGAAGCGCGTCGTCGCCCATGGTCTTCAGCCAACGACCACCCGGCTCGCCGAGGTGATGACCGCCAATCCGGATACGGTGTCGCCCGACGAGGCGCCGCATCGGGCGCTGGAGATGATGCGCAGCCGCGGCTATCGCCACTTGCCGGTCGTCGATGCCGGCCGCGTCGTCGGCATGTGCTCGATCCGCGACCTCTACGCCGCGATCGCCGAGGATCTGGAGGCCGATCTGAAGCAGCGCGACGAGTTCATCATGGGCAGCTATAGCCTGAGCGCCTGAAGCCCAGCCTTCCCGAGCACCCCAGCGGCGATGCGTCGCGCCGGGTGTTAGGGGGAGCCGTTCCGCGCTATGTAAGCGGGACCATGATACCTGTCCTGCTGACCGTGTTCATCGACCTTGTCGGCTTCGGCGTCATCATTCCCTTGATGCCGTTCTATGCCGAACGGTTCGGTGCGTCGCCGCTGACCGTGACGCTGTTGCTGGCGTCGTTCTCCGCCCTGCAGCTGTTCGCGGCACCGCTTTGGGGCCGGTTGAGCGACCGGATCGGCCGGCGGCCGGTCCTGCTGATCAGCCTGCTGACCTCGATCGCGGCCTATCTGTGGCTGGGTGTGGCCGATGCCCTATGGATGCTGTTCGCGGCCCGCGCGCTGCAAGGGGCGAGTGCCGGCAATATCTCGGTGGCGCAGGCCTATATGGCCGATCTCACCACCGCCGAAAACCGGGCCAAGGGCATGGGCATGCTGGGGGCGGCCTTCGGTCTCGGCTTTATCGTCGGCCCGGCGATCGGTGGCTGGCTGGCCGGCTCCGACCCCTCGCTGATGTCGGTCGAGCGACCGGCCTTCGTGGCGGCGGCGCTGTCCGCCCTGGCCCTGGCGAGCGCCCTGATCTGGTTGCCGGAAAGCCTGCCCGCCGCGCAGCGGGCCGCGCCCGGGGCCGCCCGGCGCGGCCGCGTCGCCAGTGTGACCGATGCGTTCCGCCGGCCCCGCCTGCGCGCGCTGATGGTGCTGTTCTTCACCACCATCTTCGCCTTCGCCGGGATGGAGACGACCTTCGCCCTCTATGCCTCGCGCGAATTCGCCTGGGGACCACGCCAGGTCGGCTTGATGTTCGGCTTCATCGGCATCGTGCTGGTGATCGTGCAAGGCGGTTTGATCGGCCGCCTGACGCGTCGGTTCGGCGAACAGCGGATCCTGCTCGCCGGGACCTTGACGATCGGCCTCGGCATGGCCGTGCTCGGCCTCGCCTGGACCCCCACGATCGGCATCCTCGGCAGCGTCTTCCTGGCGATCGGCATGGGCATGGCGCAACCGACGAGCAACGCGTTGATCTCCCGCGAGGCGGCGAGCACCGAGCAAGGCGAGATCATGGGCGTCAATCAATCGGTCGGCAGCCTGGCGCGGTTCGTCGGCCCGGCGGTGGCCGGTCTGGCCTTCGGCTCGCTCGGGCCGCGGGCACCCTATCTCCTGGGCACGGCGGTGATGCTGCTGGCGGCGGTCCTGGCAAGCCGGCTGGCCCGGCAAGATTGGGCGAGGCCTCCGCAGGCCCAGCCTCAAGCCCCGGCTCAGCCTCAAGCCCAGGCCCAGGCTCAAGCCCCGGCCCACCCCCAAGCCCAGGCGAGATAGCGCCGATGCGGTCCGTCGACCGCCGCTCGCCACCGGAATCCGGCGGAAAATCCAGCGCCCGGCTCCGCGACGGCATGCGGGCGCTGCGTCGGCTGCTGCCCTATCTCCTGCCGCGCGGCCAGGCCGGGCTGCATGCGCGGCTGGGCGCCGCGGTCGCCTGCGTGGTGGCGGCCAAGCTGGTCAATGTCCTGGTGCCGCTGCTGTACAAGGCGACGATCGACGCGCTGACCCCCGGCACGGGCGCGACCCAGGGGACCGACCTCGTCCATGCCGCGGCGGTGCCGATCGGCCTGATCGTCGGCTATGCCTTCGCCCGGGTCGGCGCGCAGGCCTTCGGCGAATTGCGCGACGCGGTGTTCGCGCGCGTCGCCCAGCGGACCGTGCGCACCGTCTCGCTGGAGGTGTTCCGCCATCTGCACGATCTGTCGCTGCGGTTTCACCTGGAGCGGCAGACCGGCGGCCTCGGCCGGGCGATCGATCGCGGCACCGCGGCGATCGGCAGCGTGCTGGGCTTCATGCTGTTCAACATCCTGCCGACCCTGTTCGAGATCGGCCTGGTGGCGGTGGTGCTGTGGCGGCTCTACGGCGCCGCGCTGGCGCTGGCGACGCTCGGCACCATCCTCGCCTATGTCGGCTTCACCATCGCGGTGACCGAATGGCGCGTGCAGTTTCGACGCACCATGAACGAGCGCGACGCGGAGGCCAATACGCGGGCGGTCGACAGCCTGCTGAACTTCGAGACCGTGAAGTACTTCGCCAACGAGGCGCTGGAGGCCGACCGGTTCGACCAGGCGAAGCAGGCCTATGAGACGGCCGCGGTGAAAAGCCAGCGCACCCTGTCGCTGCTGAATCTCGGCCAAGGCGGGATCGTCGCCGGCGGTCTGGTCGTGGTCATGGTGCTGGCGGCGCGGGGCATCGTCGACGGCCGCATGACCTTGGGCGATTTCGTGCTGGTCAACAGCTACATGATCCAGCTCTATCTGCCGCTCAACGCGCTCGGCATCATCTATCGCAACGTCAAGCAATCGCTGATCGACCTCGAAGCGATGTTCGCGCTCCTGGATATCCGGCCGGAGGTCGAGGATCGCCCGACGGCCCTGCCGCTTGCCAACCCGATCGGCACGGTTGCGAGCCCATCGTTCGGGCGGGTGGTGTTCGACCGGGTCAGCTTCGCCTATGACCAGCGGCGGCCGATCCTGCGGGACCTCAGTTTCACCGTCGAAGCCGGCAAGCGGGTCGCGATCGTCGGGCCGAGCGGCGCCGGCAAATCCACCATCGCGCGCCTGCTGTTCCGATTCTGGGATGTCGATGAGGGCGCCATCACCATCGACGGCCAGGATCTCCGGGACGTAACACAGGCCAGCCTGCGCCGCGCCATCGGCGTGGTACCGCAGGACACGGTGCTGTTCAACGACACGATCCGCTACAACATCCGCTATGGCCGGCCCGAGGCCAGCGACGCCGAGCTGCGCGAGGCGGCGCGGCAGGCGCGGATCGACGATTTCATCATGCGGCTGCCCGACGGCTACGAGACCCGCGTGGGGGAGCGCGGCCTGAAGCTGTCCGGCGGCGAGAAGCAGCGGGTCGCCATCGCGCGGGTCATCCTGAAGCGGCCGAGGCTGCTGATCTTCGACGAGGCGACCTCGGCGCTCGACAGCGCCACCGAGCAGCAGATCCTGATCAGCCTCGACGAGTTGTCGACGGCGCGCACCACCCTGATCATCGCCCATCGGCTATCGACGGTGATCGACGCCGACGAGATCCTGGTGCTGGATCACGGGCGCATCGTGGAGCGCGGGCCTCATGCCGCGCTGGTCCGCCGCGACGGCGCCTACGCGGCACTCTGGGCCCGCCAGCACCGGCCCGCGGAGGATGAGGTGGCGCCGGATTAAGGGTTAGTGAGCCACTTCATAAAATGTTCAGCATTAACCTTTTACCCTGTCCCCTGTCTGAACCAGCATGCGGGAGACAGCAGTCATGGGCACACATATCGTCGAGGACATCGCGGAAGCCGAAGTCGCGAATTCGATGCTGCTGCGGCAGTTGATCCGGCCGCGCCATCGGGATGACGAGATGCCGCGCTATGCCAACGAGCAGCCGCAAGCCGCCACCCCGACCGAGCTCAGCGCGATGATCGCGGCCGCCCGCCGGATGATCGAAGCCCGCTGACACGAGCGTCGCCGTCGCTTCGGATCACAAGACCGAAATCGTCGGCCGACCGGTCTAGGGTAACAAGATATCGACAAATTTCGGCGTGGTGATGGACACCCGACGGAACCGCATATTAGCCTCGCCCGGATCCGCAGCACCTGCGGGGGGCGGGAGCCAATACGGATGACGACCAACCACAAGAAGACCATCAACCTGGCCCTGCAAGGCGGCGGCGCCCACGGCGCCTTCACCTGGGGCGTGCTTGACCGGCTGCTGGAAGATGATCGGCTGATCATCGAAGGCATCAGCGGGACGAGCGCCGGCGCCATGAACGCGGCGGCCCTCGCTCAAGGCTACATGGTCGGCGGCGCGGCCGGCGCCCGCGCGGCCCTCGACAAATTCTGGATGCGGTTAAGCGAATTCTCGGTCTTCGGCCCGGTCCAGCCCGGCTTGATCGACCGCCTCATGGGCAATTTCAACCTCGACACGTCGCCCAGCTATCTGATGTTCGACGCCGTCCAGCGGATGTTCTCGCCCTATCAGCTCAACCCGCTGAACTGGGACCCGCTCCGGACGATTCTGGAGGAAGAGATCGACATCGAGGCCATCCGCAAGAACTCTCACATCAAACTCTTCGTCTCGGCGACCAATGTGCGCACCGGCAAGATCCGCGTCTTCGAAAATCCGGAGATTTCGATCGATACGCTGCTGGCCTCCGCCTGCCTGCCGCTGGTGTTCCAGGCGATCGAGATCGATGGCGACCCGTATTGGGATGGCGGTTATATGGGCAACCCCGCCCTATTCCCGCTGATCTATGGCTGTAAATCACCCGATCTGCTGCTGGTCGAGATCAATCCGATCGAGCGGGACGGCGTGCCGAAGACGACCACGGAGATCCTGAACCGGCTGAACGAGATCACGTTCAACTCATCGCTGATGCGCGAGATGCGGGCGATCGCCTTCGTGCAGAAGCTGATCGAGGACAATGCGCTCACCGGTCCCGGCAGCAGCCAGATGAAAAAGATGCACATCCACATGATCACCGCGGAGAAGGTCGTCAGCGATCTCGGTGCCTCCAGCAAGATGAACGCCGATCTGCGGTTCCTGACCTACCTCAAGGAGTTCGGCCGCGAGTCAGCCGGACGCTGGCTGGACGAGAATTTCAGCCATATCGGCCATAAATCGACCGTGGATATCCGCGAACGCTTCCTCTGACCTCCTCGACGGCAACCGCCGAGGCCGACCTCGCACCTCTGGGAACAGGCGCGCCTATAGGCGCCGGACGAGCCTGATGACCAGCAGAAGAAGGATGGCACCGATCGCGGCATCGACGATCGCCCTGACGATGCCCACGCCCAGACTGAAGCCGAGGCGGGGAAATAGCCATCCCGCGATGAACGCACCGATGACGCCGACGACGATGTCGCCGATCAGACCGAAACCGCCGCCGCGCACCACTTGGCCAGCGATCCAGCCGGCGATAGCGCCGACGATAAGAAAAACGAGCAGGCTTTCATTCGACATCAACCGGCATTCCCCCTGAGAGCAGCGATTCTTGGCGTCACTCTGCCTGGGTACGGCATTCCCGGCAATCATGTACAACTCGCTCGAACAATTGTCGCATCGCCACCGATAGGCGTGACTCCCAGGCTGATGAGTTATATTGGCGGCATGCCTGACGAACCCATCGTCCAACCTTCCCCCGATACCACGGCATCGCTCGCCGAGCGGATCCTGGCGGGCGATCGGCGAGCGCTGGCGCGCGGCATCACCCTCGCCGAATCGAGCCGGTCCGACCACCGGCTGACCGCCGAGGCGTTGATCGAGCGGATCTTGCCGCATACGGGCGGATCGATCCGCCTGGGCATCTCCGGCGTTCCCGGCGTCGGCAAATCGACCTTCATCGAAAGCTTTGGGTTGACCCTGATCGGCAGCGGCCGGCGGCTCGCGGTGCTGGCGGTCGATCCGTCGTCGAAACGGGGCGGCGGCTCGATCCTGGGCGACAAGACGCGCATGACCGACCTCGCCCGTTCGCCCGCCGCGTTCATCAGGCCGAGCCCCGCCGGCACGACGCTGGGCGGCGTCGCCCGCCGCACGCGCGACGCCATCCTGCTGTGCGAGGCCGCCGGCTTCGACACGATCATCGTCGAGACGGTCGGCGTCGGCCAATCGGAAACCGCCGTCGCCGATCTGGTCGACCTGTTCTGCCTGCTGTTGCTGCCATCGGCGGGCGACGAGCTGCAGGGCATCAAGAAGGGCATTGTCGAATTGGCCGACCTCATCCTGGTCAACAAGGCGGATGGCGAAATGCGCGCGGCGGCCCAGCACACCGTCGCCGATTATCGCTCCGCCCTGCGGCTGATCCGGCCGAGTTCGCCCCATTGGCAGCCGCCGGTGCTGGCCGTCTCCGCGATCACCGGCGAGGGGTTGACCGCCGCCTGGGCCGAGATCGAACGGCACCGGACCACGCTGGAAGCCACCGGCGATCATCAAGCGCGACGCCGTGCCCAGGCGCTCGCCGCCTTTTGGGCCGATCTGGGCGACGGCTTGCGGGAGGCGGTCCGGCGCCATGCCCGTATCGCCCCGGATCTTGCCGCCATCGAGGCGGAGATCGGCGCCGGCCGCACGTCCCCGACGGTCGCCGCCCGACGAGTGCTGGACCGGTTCCTCAAAGGCTGAGCCGACACTCGCATCGCCCGTGCAAGGTTGGGATTTCTCAATCGGCAAGTCGAGAAGACCCAATACGAGAGGGAGCTTACTGATCACCGCCGGGCGTACCATCCTCGTGTCACCAGATGCCAAGTTCGGTCGTCCAATTGACTCTAAGGAGAGAGCCATGACGTTCGCAGCGGACCGAAACACCGCGGAGATGCTGAACAAGGTGCCCGAGATCACGCTCGCGTTCTGGGTCATCAAGATCATGTCGACGACCGTGGGCGAGACCGGCGCGGATTATCTGGCGGTGCATGTGGGCCTCGGCGCGGCCGTCACGGGCGGCATCATGGCCGCTCTGTTGATCGCGGCATTGCTTATCCAGTTGCGGTCACGACGGTATGTGCCTTGGATCTATTGGCTGACCGTCGTCCTTGTGAGCGTGGTCGGAACCCAGATCACCGACGCCCTCACCGACGGGCTGGACGTCAGCCTCTATGACAGCACGGCGGTCTTCGCCCTGATATTGGCCGCGACCTTTGCGATTTGGTACGCGAGCGAGCGGACGCTCTCGATCCACACGATCGTCACCAAGCGGCGCGAACGCTTCTACTGGGCGGCCATCCTGGTCACCTTCGCCCTGGGCACGGCCGCCGGCGACCTGGCGACGGAAGCGCTCAGCCTTGGCTTCGACGTCGGCGTCTGGGTTTTCGGCGGGCTGATCGCGGTCATCGCCGGCGCCTATTATTTCGGCGCCAACGCGGTCCTTACCTTCTGGCTGGCCTATATCCTGACACGGCCGCTGGGCGCCTCGCTCGGAGACTTGCTATCCCAATCTCGGCCCAACGGCGGATTGGGGATAGGCACCGTTCAGACGAGCATCCTCTTCCTCGTCGTCATCACGGCCCTGGTCACGTTCCTGAGCATCGGCGCGAACCGGCCGGGGATCCCGCCAAAGGCGGCGGAGAAGGCATGAGCCGGCTCGACGAGGGGTCGCTGTCGCGGCGGATCAACCAACAAGGAGCCATACGATGAACAAGTCTAAGCTCGCCCGGATCATGTTCCTGCTCCCCGTGATCGGGATCGCGTCATTCGGCGCCGGGACGCTCGTGCCGTCGAACCGGATCATCGCATCGGCCGAGGCGGCGGCCGCTTCGAAGATCGGCGACCCTCGTCCTATCGGGCCATCGTTGTCGATACCGCGTCCTTGGTCGACAAAGGCGACCTCGGCGGCGCGAAGACCCGGATCAAGGACCTCGAGACGTCCTGGGACGATACGGAGCCTTCGCTGAAGCCGCGCTCCCCCGCGGAGTGGCACACCATCGACAAGGCCATCGATCGCGCGCTGTCGGCGCTACGCGCCAGCACCCCGGACGCCGCCGCTTGCAAGCAGTCCCTGGCCGATCTGCTCGCGATCATGGACGCCGCCAACGGAAAGGCCTGAGCCTTATACCAAACCTCCCTGAGTCGAACCGCTGGTTCGCCTCAGGGAGAGCCTCAATCGCCGGGCGGCGGACATCCGTCCGCCTTGGCTTTCGCACCATGCGGTGCGCGCTCGCCGTCGCTCGCGATACGATCTCGATGAGTGGTACTCATCGAGATGGCGTATTAAGCAGCCTTACGCACGCCGGCGATACCAGGTGCCAGGACGCCGATGACGGCGGCCAGCACGGCCGATGCCGCCAGGAAGTAGAGCGGTGCGACGAAGCCATTGGTACTGTCCTTGATCCATCCGACGATGACGGGGCCGGC
>Ga0179596_10000384_pt1 | contig 13520 bp, 9 predicted proteins | sample CZODoug1_1_08_16_FD_155494 | JGI IMG/M metagenome (GOLD analysis project Ga0179596, IMG submission 155494) | Vadose zone soil fungal communities from Angelo Coast Range Reserve, California, USA - CZODoug1_1_08_16fungal (Illumina Assembly) | ecosystem: Environmental > Terrestrial > Soil > Vadose...
CGAGGCAAGCCGGTCGAGCGTAAGGTAGTCAAGCCCCACCTGATGCAGGAAGTGCGTCCTCTGCCGTACCTCCTCCAGAATCTTGCCCGCGATCTCAGTCTCCGCCGGGGAGAGTTGCAACTCGTTGAAGAACTCCGCTGCGGCCGTGATGGTGAGGCTCGTCACCTCGGTGATGTTCTTGCCGCTCAGCAGTACAGCGCGAGCCTCCGCGCGCAGCCGCGTGCCCTTGCAATCCGGACATGTCGCATAGCCGCGATACTTCGAAAGAAAGACGCGTACATGCAGCTTGTACTTCTTGCGTTCGAGCTCATTGAAGAACCCACGCACGCCCGGATAGCTGCTCTTGCCCTCGCCGCCTTTGCTTTCACCTTCATAGATGAACTCCTGCTGCGCGGGCGTCAGGTCATACCAGGGAACATATGTGGGGACTCCCGCGGCCTTCGCGGCGCGCTTCATCTCACCGTGAAAAGGCCTGTACTTGCCGGAGGCCCAGGGGGCGATTGCATCATGGTCCAGCGATTTCGACTTATCCGGCAGAATCAGGTTGGGGTCGAAGTCGATCGTGTTGCCAAAGCCCTGGCACCGAGGACACGCGCCGAAGGGATTGTTGAACGAGAACAGCCGCGGCTCCGGCTCGCGATACGCACGATGGCAGCTCGTGCACTCGAACGCGGCCGAGAAACGCAGCTTCACCTGAGGCTCTCCGTCGCGCGGCACAGTGTGGAACTGGATCTCGCCGGCCTCACGGTATCCGGTCTCAATCGCGTCCACGAGGCGCGCGCGAATGTCGGGTGAGAGCGCCAGACGGTCGGCCAGCACGAAGATCGGCAGATCGAAGTTCAGCTCCAGCAGGCTCTCCGGCGTGGAGAACTCGACGATGTTTCCGGGTGTTCCTTCGATGGGCTGGAAGAGCCGGTTATAACCTCGCCGCCGTAGCTCCAGCAGACGCTCCTTCAGAGTCTCGGTCAGCGTCAGCGCGGCGATGTTGGTCGTCGGCGCAGCCTTGGCGGTCTTCTTTGCAACCTTTACGGGCTTAGGCGGAGCAGCCTCTTCGGTTGCGGGCGCCTGCATCGGTTCGAGCTTGATCTCCGCCCGTACGATCGGGAAAAGCGCGTAGGTGCGAGTGCCCTCAGGCAGCGCCATCAGCGCCGTCACAATCTCATCGACCGAGTCGCGCTTCACGATGCCGCCGCAGTGCAGGCAGGTCACCGTGCCACAGCGCGCATACAGCAGCCGCAGATAGTCATAGATCTCGGTGGCGGTGGCCACAGTCGAGCGCGGATTGCGCGTCGTGTTCTTCTGCTTGATCGCGATGGCCGGCGCGAGCCCGTCCATGTGGTCCACATCGGGCTTTTCGATGCGCTCCAGAAACTGCCGCGCATAGGCCGAGAGCGACTCGACGTACCGCCGCTGCCCCTCGGCGTACACCGTATCGAAGGCGAGCGAGCTCTTGCCCGATCCTGAGACGCCCGAGACGACGGTCAGGGCGTTATGCGGGATATCGACGTCGATGCCCTTCAGATTATGGGTACGGGCCCCGCGAATGGTGATGTGATCGATCGCGGCGGCGCGAGCAGGTGCTGGTTCAACTATTTCGTCAATCATGGCCACTCTCTATTGTCGGATAGATGGGCCGGGATTGCGAATCGGAGCCAGATTTGGCTACTCTTCATCGGAATGCCGATGCCGTTCGAGCCGAAGTTTGCGCCAGGCGTCAGCCAGTGCTTCCACCCCGTCGCCGTCCGTAGCCCCGTCCGTGGCCAGTGAGGCCAACAACTGCTCCTTCGCTCGCCGCTTCTGATCCTGACGGACAAGCCGACCGACGTACTCAGCCGCATCGGCATACTCGCCCTCACGCACTGCGGCGTCGATGGCAGCCTGCAAGTCATCTGAGATGATGATTGTCGGCATGGATCAGGCGTCCTTCGGCTGAGGCCGCAGAATCTCCAGCAGAAGCAGGCAGGCCCCCGTCACAATCGCCGAGTCGGCGATGTTGAAGCTCGGCCAGAAGTGCGTCTTGATGTGGAACTCCAGGAAGTCGACCACATGCAGATAGACCACACGGTCGTACACATTCCCGATTGCTCCGCCAAGGATCAGCGCCAGCGCCACGGCCGACGCGCTGAACTCCCGCCCGGTCTTCCAAAGCATCACCAGCACCACGATGATGGCGAAGAGCGAGAAGCCGATCAGCGACCGCCGAACGGCATCCGGGGACATGGAATCCGCGAAGATCGAGAACGCGGCACCGGTGTTGTATACGTGGTCCAACCGGAAGAAGTGCGGGATGATGACCTTCCCGTACCCACCAATGATGTTGTGCATGATCCAGAGCTTCGACAAGCGGTCGAGCAGGATCACAAGGGCCACGATGCCCAGCAGCATGGGCCGTGCATCGCGGGTGCGGGCGTCGAGGTTCTGGTCGTGTTGCATAGTAAGTGACATTTAGGCGTTCAACTCCGGTGCTTCGTAGAGCGGAAAGGCAATCGCGTCCAGCGCCTCGGCGCAGCGCAGGCAGACCGTAGGGTAGCTTGCAGCCTCGCCCACATCCCCGACATACCGCCAGCACCGTTCGCACTTGGTGCCAGTCGCGCGGTGGACGTTGGTCGAGACGCCGGCGAGTACACTCTCCTGCCCGCTGACGTTGACCACGTCGTGGAACGTGACCTCCGAAACTCCGAGCAGCTCAGCGAGCGAGCCGCGATACTTATCGAGTGTTCGGAACAGATAGTCTTCGGACTCGTCGTAGCGGCTAACGGTTACCCGTGCCTCCAGCGATTTGCCGATCGTCTTCTCTGCACGCAGCGTCTCCATCTGCTTCAACACGCTATCGCGCCACTCCAGTAGCTGCGCCCACTCCTCTTCGATCTGCTTCACGCTGCCCGGGATGATCTCCGACATAGCAGGGAACAGCGCAAGATGCACACTCGCCTCACGCCCCTCGACCTTCGGCAGCAGAGGCCAAACCTCATCCGCCGTAAAGCTGAGGATCGGCGCGATCAGCCGCGTCAGCGCCTCGGCGATCCGCCATAGCGCTGTCTGCGCGCTCCGTCGAGCGGGCGAGTTAGGCGCAAACGTATAGAGCCGATCCTTGAGTACGTCGAGATACAGCGCCGAAAGATCCGTATTCACATACTCGTTCAACGCGTGATACGCCCGGTGAAACTCAAACGTATCGTAGGCCGAGCGGATCTTCGCATCGAGCTCCGCCGTCCGCGCCAGAATGTACTGGTCCAGCGGCTCCAGTTTCGCAAACTCACTTACCGCATTGGTGGAAGGATCGAAGTCGTGCAGGTTGCCAAGCAGGAAGCGCAGCGTATTGCGCAGCTTCCGGTAGTTGTCCGACACACGCTGCATCAGCGTCTCGCTCGCCGCGACATCCTCGCGGAAGTCGACCGACGCGACCCAGAGCCGAATGATCTCTCCACCAAGGCGCTTCGCCACATCGACCGGATCGACACCGTTGCCCAGCGACTTCGAGAACGCACGGCCCTGCTCGTCGAGCGTCCAGCCCGACGTTGCAACCATCTTGTACGGAGCCACACCCCGCGCCGCGACCGAAGTCAGCAGTGACGAGTGGAACCATCCGCGATGCTGGTCGCCACCCTCGGTGTAGAGGTCGGCCGGAAACTCCAGCTCCGGTTCAATGTCGAGCACCGCATGCCAGCTCGCACCGGACTCGAACCAGACATCCAGAATGTCCATCTCCTTGCGGAACTCGGTGGTATCCGCGTTGCCGCAGCTACAGCTCGTCCCCGCAGGCAGAATCTGCTCAGGCGAGTGCGTGTACCAGGCATCCGCCCCAAGCTCGCGGAACAGCTCCACAACCTTGGCGTTGATCGCCGCCTCGCGCAGCGGCGCGTGGCAGCGGTTGCAAAGAAACACCGCGATCGGCACGCCCCAGATGCGTTGCCGCGAGATGCACCAGTCCGGCCGTGTCGCGATCATGTTCGAGATACGCTCCTCGCCCCACGACGGATCCCATTTGACGTCCTTGATCTCGTCGAGCGCACGCTGCCGGAAGGTCGTCGGAGCTCCACTCTCCGGCTCCGTCATCGGCGTCTCCATCGCGATGAACCACTGCTCGGTCGCCCGCACGATGACGGGGTTATGGCAGCGCCAGCAGTGCGGGTACGAGTGCACAAAGCTAGTCGCGCTCAACAGCGCCCCACTCTTCTCCAGCAGCTCGGTGATCACCGGGTTCGACTTGAAGACGGTCAGATCTTCAAACGGCTGTCCACCCGTGTTCCTCTGGCGTCCGGCGTTGTCGACGTACTGGATCTCCGGCAGGTTGTACCGCTTGCCGGTATAGAAATCGTCGACGCCATGCGCTGGCGAAGTATGCACCGCACCGGTACCCTGGTCCGCAGTCACATAGTCCGCCGTCACCCCCAGAATGGTGCGATCCAGGAACGGATGCTGGTAAGTCGTAGCCTCAAGCAACCGTCCCGGCAGACGCACCAGCACATCCGCCGCCGTAGCAATCTCCTCAGGAGCAATCGCACTCTTCAGGCCGCACGCCGCGACCACCGTACCCAGCAGCTCCTCGGCAAGGATGTAAGTCCCACCCACGCAAGCCAGCGCGACGTAGCTCATATCCGGATTGAAGGCCACTGCCTGCGAAGCGGGAATCGTCCAGGGAGTTGTCGTCCAGATGATCGTGTACACATCATCCCGCCCCGCGAACGCCTCATCGAGCGCAGCCGGATCGGAGGTCATCTTGTACCGCACGTAGATCGACGGGCTGGTGTGCTGCTCGTACTCCACCTCGGCCTCGGCCAGCGCGGTGCGGTCGTGGATGCACCAGAACACCGGCTTCAGCCCCTTGTAGACGAACTCCCGCTCGAAGAACTCGTAGAACGTCTCAACGATGGCGGCCTCGTAGTGGAACGACATCGTCTTGTACGGATCAGCCCACCGCCCAAAGACGCCCAGCCGCTGGAACTGCGAGCGCTGGAGGTCAACGTACTTTTCGGCATACTCACGGCAGGCCCGGCGGACGGCGACGGGGTCCATATCCAGCTTCTTGCGGCCGAGCTGCTCGTCGACCTTGATCTCGATCGGGAGGCCGTGGCAGTCCCAGCCCGGGACGTAGGGGGCGTCGAAGCCCGCCATCGTCTTGGTCTTCACCACAAAATCCTTGATGCACTTGTTCAGCGCGTGTCCCAGATGGATCGCGCCGTTGGCATACGGCGGTCCGTCGTGCAGAATGTAGCGCGGCGCGCCGGCGCGGGCGGCACGAATCTGCGCATACAGATCCTGCTTCTGCCACGCTTCCAGGCGCAGCGGTTCGTTCACCGGCAGGTTCGCCTTCATCGGAAAGTCGGTCTGGGGCAGGTTCAGGGTGGACTTCAGGGGCTTCGGCGCTTGGTTCTCGGGCACTTCCGGCATGCATTCCTCGGTGTTTTGGCTACGTTACTGCGTATCTTCTGGCGGTCTCGCCCGCAAACCTTTATTGTATCCGGGATGTAACCGAAGCATTCGGTTGACCGTCACATGCCGAGAAGCGTCCAATCCGCTGTCTGATACGTCAATCAACTGATGGGCTTTACAACGCATCGAATGAAAGATGAAATCTTTTGTAAACTCTTAGTTGCAGCCAGGTTTGCTGGGCGGATGGCGCGGACGGATGGCAGGGCAGTTGGGACTCGGCACCAAGACCGGGCGCAGGCCCTGGGGACACTTTGAGAAGGGGAGGCACGGCAGTCAAGGCTGACCGATGCCGAAAGACGCGCATCACGCTATGGAAAATATCAGTTTAGTTCCACCCGAAGATGGCAGTGAGCACCCAGCACCTGTTCTCAGACCGGCCGATGAGCCCTTGTGGGGGAAGCACGCCGAAGAGGTCGGTATCTTCGAATCGCTCGTCGAGAGCTTCCGCGACATCTTCTTCCCGAAGAAGCTTCCGCCGCTCGTGCTCGAATCGAAGCCGATCGCGGTCGTCGACCGCATGGCCGTCAAGCGCGATCCGAAGTCGACCGCGGTCGCCGTGGTCGTGCATGCCCTGGTCATTCTGCTGATCGCCTACCTGGTGGCGAAGAAGGTCCAATTCTCGGCGCCTCCGCCGAAGCTCCTGACCAACCTCGAGGCTCCGCCTCCGATGAAGGCTCCGCCCAAAGCCAACGTGATGGGCGGCGGCGGTGGTCAGAAGAGTCCCACGCCGGTCGCGCAGGGCCGCCTGCCCAAGTTCGCGCAGGAGCAGATCACGCCGCCCAAGGCTCCTCCCATGGAGCAGCCGAAGATCGCGATTGAGCCCACGGTCGTCATGCAGAAGGACCTGAAGATGGCCAACTCCACGCTGCCGAACCTGGGTATGCCAAACTCGCCCATCGTCGGCACGGGTTCGCTTGGCAACGGCTCAGGCACCGGTATTGGCTCCGGCAACGGCGCTGGCGTCGGCGCAGGTTCTGGCGGCAACACCGGCGGTGGCGCAATGCGCATCGGTGGTGGCGTCTCGGCCCCGGTACCGATCTCGATGCCTGACCCTGAGTTCTCGGAAGAGGCACGCAAGGCGAAGGTCGCGGGCAACGTGCTGGTCTACCTCTGGGTCGATCAGAACGGCAACCCGACCCACGTCCGCGTCATCCGTGGCATCGGCATGGGTCTCGACGAGAAGGCCATGGAGGCCGTCCGGCAGTACAAGTTTAAACCCGCCCGCAAGGATGGAAAGCCGGTTACCGTCGAGATGAACGTAGAGGTCAACTTCCAGATCTTCTAACCAAGCACCAGGCAGGGGGCTCGCCGTGACTGGCGGGCCCTTTTTGCTTGCCTCCCCCCTCCCCCCATCGAAGTCTTAAAGTCTGTGATCGAAAGGACTTAGGTCTGGACTTGTCTATTGCAAAGTCTGTAAAGATTGCTGGGAGAAGAGGATAAAGATAGGGAAGTAGAGACAAAAGCCTGTAGGTTTGGCTCCTACTTCCATTGTAGGCTTTGGATGGAAACTAATGGATCACGGCTATTTCGTTTGTTTTCTTTAGCTTGAGGGGTTTCAGGGCTTGACATGCTATTTTGCTGGTGTTTTGAGGGATTAAATTTTCGATAGTGATTGCTGGATGTTCCTATCCCGTCAAACCGTAGGTACAGCCTGGCTCTCCTCGACCTCTGCAAAGGTGAGGTTTTCGGCCTGGCTTTCCGTGCGGGCCTTCCAATCGAGAAAGAGCTTTCCGTAGCTTTTGGTTGTACATGTCGCCGGATCAATCTCCAGCGCCTCCAGCATCTTGTCGATCCAGACGGTGGGGCCTTCGAGTTCGCCGTAGATCCCGATGGGCGTCTCATCGATCACCAGATGCAGAGGCGAAACCGCATCCTCAGTTGGATGCGACCACTCGGTCCTGTACTTCTCGTAGCGGAACATAGCGCAGTAGCCGAGCTGGCAGAAGATCTCGGCGATGGCGGAGGCGTCGTCGACACGGGTCTCGGTCTCGATGCGGATCTTGTAGCGGGGATCGCCGTCCATGGCAGAGGGGCGCTTATGCGTCACAGTCCAGAGGTCACCGTACTGGCGAATCCGCAGGATCTGCTGCGAGTCACGCAGCCGTCGTTCGGGTGTGTCGTAGAGGGTGTTTTGCTCGAAGGTTCGGGGGGTGTCGAGATGGAAGCCCAGGGCAGGAAGACGGGCTTCGAGGCCGGCGGCGTCGGCGATGAGGAACTTCAACTCAATCTCTGCGCTCTGCATGGCGTGATTCTACGCCCGGCGGCTTAGGATAAAGAGGATGAAACTGACGGAAAAATTAGGTTTGGATCGGGTCGAACGAGCGGCGGAGATCCTGCGGAGCGGCGGTCTGGTGGCCTTCTCAACCGAAACGGTCTACGGACTCGGCGCAAACGCCCTCGACGAGGAAGCAGTCGCGGGCATCTTCACGGCGAAAGAACGCCCCCGCTGGGACCCCCTGATCGTCCACGTAGCCGACCGCGCCATGGTGGACCGCATCGCAGTCGTCTCGCCCGAGGCGGAGAGGCTGATGGCCGCCTTCTGGCCTGGCCCCCTGACCCTCCTCCTCCCAAGAACCTCGGCTGTACCGGATGCGGTGACGGCGGGAAGGGAACTCGTCGGCGTCCGCATGCCCGCTCACCCTCTGGCTCTCGACCTCATCCGCCAGGCCGGAGTGCCCATCGCAGCTCCCAGCGCAAACCGCTTCGGCCGCACCAGCCCGACGACGGCTGCTCACGTTCTGGCCGACCTTGACGGGCGCATCGACGCTCTCCTGGACGGCGGTCCCACGACGGTCGGAGTCGAGTCGACGGTGCTGGACGTCGGCGCGAAGGTGGTCTATCGCCCCGGCGCGGTCAGTCTCGAAATGCTCGGAGATGGCTTCACGATCTTTTCCGGCTCTGTCTCCGAAGCGCCGGAGAGCCTGCCCTCGCCCGGCGTGGGCATCCGCCACTACGCCCCCCGCGCTCGCCTCGTGCTGGTCTCGGGACAGGAGGAGCTGGAGCAGGTGGTCGACGGCCTGGAGGCTCGCGTAGGAGTCATGCTGCCGTCGGGCTGGTCCGCGCACGCCGCGTCGGAGGTCTACTCCTGGGGCTCCTGGGACGATCCCGAGATGCTCGCCCGCAACCTCTTCGCCGGCCTACGAGAGCTGGACGCGACCGGAGTCAGTGTCATCGTCTGCCCACTCCCCGCAAGCGGAGGCATCGGAGCAGCCCTCCGCGACCGCCTGGAAAAAGCCGCCCGCCCCCGCGAACCAAAAGCTCTCCACGAACGCACCACACGTTGACCACGTTTACCACACATTGGCCCACAAGCTAACCAGCGTTTGGCCGCGCCAATTGCGTTGCAAAACTATCAAGCGAAAGATTCCGCAGCAGGTTCCGGCGCATCCCACTGTAGACCTGATCCAGCCCTCGGCTGGCCTGCTCGATCCATTGGAAGGTGACCATTTTGGCGAGGCGCTCAAGCTCGGGGCGGAGGTCGATATTCCGCACCAGCTCCGGCGTCCCCGACATCAGCAGCAACAAGTCCTCTAGAAGCAATGTGATACCGCGCAGCAGGGCCGTGGTCTTTTGCTGCCCCTCCGCCCCCGCCCGGTAGGTCTCGGTCATCTTGAAGAGCGGGGTGTGCTCGGGATCGCCCTGGCCTGCGGCGGATTCAGCCGCGTTGCGAAGGATCAGCATGGCATCGGCCCGAGCCGTGGTGTACTCCTCCAGATTGAATGAGATAGCCCGTCCCGCCGCCCCCTGGGCGAGCCGGGCGATGAGGGCGCGGTGCTTCGGGGTGACGTCCGGACGACGGTCGGCGAGGAGCATCTCCAGCTCTTCCACCGGAAGCGCGCCCAACCGGACAGTGGCGCAGCGGGAGCGGATGGTGGGCAGGAGTTCTCCGGGATTTTCGGCCAGGATGATGAGGTGTACTGTCGCCGGCGGCTCCTCGAGGATCTTCAATAGTGAGTTCGCCGCCTCCTTCATAAAGTTCGCGGCGGTAAACAGGAAGATGCGACGGGGAGCTTCGGAGGGGTGGCGCTGAGCTCGTTGGATGACGGTGCGGACCTGGCCCAGCTTGATGAGGAGCTGCGGCGGATCTGGCGGGATAATTAGCACATCGGGGTGTTGCTGGATGAGGACACGCGTCTCCTTTTTGTCGGTTTCACGGAGGTCTTCGCGGGCTGCTACCGCAGCTTCCACGAGCTCCTGAAGCTCGGCGGCGGAGGCGATGCGGGTGCAGTTGTTGCAGACGCCGCAGAAGGTGGCCAGGGACTGGCCGGAAGACCAGAGATCGCGGGGCTGGCGCTCACACTCCACCGCCATGATGAGCATGAGGGCAAGGGTGTACTTACCGGCACCGGCGGGGCCGGCGAGGATGAGGGAGTGCGGCAGCCGGCCAGCCGCGATAGCGGTGCGGAGCTGGTCGATGGTGGGAGTATTGCCGAGGAAGTCGTTGAAGGTGGTCGGGAGCGGCATCTGGTCTAGTTTATGCCGCCTTGAGCTTGCGCGAGAGGTGTTTGGCGGTGAAACCGGCCCCGCAGGCGAAGCGGAGCATGGGGCCGAAGCTGTTGGACGCCGCCAGGCCAACGAAGAAGAGACCGGGGACGGTGGATTCGAAGTTGCTGTTGAGGATCGCTGTGTCGTCGACAGTATCGATCTTCTGACGGATGGCCTCGGAGAGGAACTTGAGGCGGCTGACGAGGGGTTTGAAGCCGGTGGCGGCGATGACGTGGTCGAGGGTGAGGACGGTCTCTGTGCCGTCGGTCTCGGTGAGGGTGAGGACTACCTTGCCATCCTTGACCTCGGCGGACTTGATCTGGGTGCTGAGGTGCAGGGGGAACTTGCCGACGACGCGGTCGCGCATGAACCAGCCGGGCGCGGGGCCGAGGTGGCGCTCGACGGCGCGGAGGCGCAGCTTGAGCGGGAGTATGTGGAAGACGAGCGGAGCGTCGCAGCAGATGAGGGACTTCCAGCCGAGGCCGAGGCCGGAGCGAGGGTTCTTGATGCGGTTGAGCAGAGGGCGGGGCTCTTGCGGGGCGTCGTGGAAGAGGAGCGCCTTGCGGCGGCCGACGAGGTGGACCTTGGCTCCGGCCTCGTGGACGAGCGTGGCGACATCGACTGCTGACGATCCGGCGCCAATAATGGCGATTGTCTTGCCGTCGAAGCCGGAGAGCTCGTTAATACCGAGGCTGTGGCTGAGGAACTCGGGCGGGAGAGCGGTGAGGGTGGGGGGGACGTGGCCGAAGTGGGTGATTCCGACGGCGGCGACCACCTGCTTGGCCTGGAAGGTCTCGCCAGCGGCGGTGGTGAGGGAGAAGCCGCCGGGGACCTGCTCGACGTGGGTGATGTCGATGGGTTCGAGGGTGGGGACGAGGCGGCGCTGGAACTCCTCTCCATAGCCGACGAAGATCTCACGTGGGACCGGGTCGCCGATGGGGGTATAGGGAACGCCTATTTCGGCGTAGTAGTCCTCAAGGGTAAAAGGATCGCCCGGGGCATAGAGGGTGGAGGCGAAGCCGTCGCTCTTGAGGTGCATGCCATGCGGCATCTGGTTTGCCCAACTGTGCATGGGGGTGCCGAAGATGCGGAAGGAGAGCTTCGTTTTGGCGAGATAGGCAGCGAGCGAAAGGCCGTATGGTCCGGCACCAATGATAACGACGTCGATCAAAGCAGTCAGGCTCCGGGAAGGGGTGTGCAGTGAGTTATATAATACTTGACGCGGCCGATGGGTGATTCCCGTACGACTGTACTCGCAGACTAGGATGGGTGTTCGATTGGGCCATGTATTGGGGGTAAATTTTACTGGGAATTCGTCGGTGATAGCGCAGCCAAAGGTGCTGGTGGCGGCTTCGACATGGTGGCCTTTGTCGGCGCGCATGGCGATGGCGATGCTGCGCAACGGATGCAGGGTCGTGACGATTTGTCCGCCGGGAAGCCCGCTGCGCGTGGTGCGGGGGATTGAGCGGCACCACCTTTACCGTGGGATGCGGTCGCTTGGCACTCTGAAGGCCGCGATGCTGCGGGAGCGGCCTGATCTTGTGATCCCGTGTGACGATGGCGTGGTTTGGCAGATGCAACGGCTGCATGAGACGACTCCTGAGCTGCGGGGGCTGATCGAACGGTCGCTGGGCAGACCGGAGGGCTTCGCGGTGGTCCGGGATCGGGCTTCTCTGCTGGAGCTGGCGGTGGAGCTGGGGATTCGTACGCCCATGACGAAGCGGGTGGAGACGGCGCAGGACATCATTGTCTCGGGGATGGCCGGGCGCGGAGTGTTGAAGCGGAGTGGGACCTGGGGTGGGAACGGCGTGGAGGTGGTCGCGTCGGAGGAGATGGCGCTGCGGGCGTTTCGGCGGTTGAGTGCTCCGGTAAAGGTCGGCTTCGCATGGAAGCGTTTACTCGTGAATCGGGACCCCCTGGCGCTTTGGATGTGGAGTTCGCAGGAGACGGCAGAGGTTACGATTCAGCAGTTTGTGCATGGGCGTCCGGCGAATGCGATGCTGTTTTGCTGGCAGGGCCAGCTTGTGGAGATGGTCACGGTGGAGGTGCTGCGGTCGCAGGGGACGACGGGCGCGGGGACGGCAGTGCGCGTGATCGAGAGCGGGGAGATCACCGAGGCGGCACGGAAGATCGCCGAGCGGCTGGGGCTGTCGGGGTTCTATGGGCTGGACTTCATGCTGGAGGAAGGGACCCGGCTGCCTTATCTGATTGAGCTGAACCCACGTTGTACGCAACTGGGGCATCTGAATCTGCTCTCGGGGGGGAGTCTGGCGGGGGCTCTGGCGTCGAAGCTGACGGGGGGGGCGGTGGCTTCGGTGGGGATGAAGGAGCGGAGGGCGATTGTGTTCTTTCCGCAGGCGGTGAAGCTGAATCCGGAGAATCCGTATCTGCACCGGGGTTTCCATGACGTGCCCTGGGATGAGCCGGAGCTGGTGAAGGACCTGCTACAGGGTGGGTGGGCGGAGAGGCAGTTGGTGTCACGGATATATCACTGGCTGCGGCCGACGACTGGGGTAAAAGAGGTCTCGTTCGAACCAGTGATGGGGATACGGGACATCAAGGATGGATCGGGGCCGCGGTAACCATCGGGAACGGGACGTTGGATGTGGGGATGCCTGAGTTGCGCATGGCCTGGACGACCTGCGCGGCGGACCATGTGGGGTTGGCCGCGCGGTAGAGTGCGGCGACGCCCGCCGCGAGGGGGGCCGAGGCGCTGGTTCCGATCGCCTGGACGTACTGGGTGTGGCCGAGATTGAAGCAGCCGAAGGAGTGCTGGGCGTCGGGCAGGCCGGTCTCGGTGTTGGGCAGGCCTGCGCTACAGGCTCCGCGCACCCAGCCGGAGATGCCGTAGTCGTCGCCTGCGGGATAGCTGCCGCCGGGGGCTGAGAGGGCGTTCAGGGGAGTGCCGTAGTTCGAGTAGTAGGCGAGTGAGGTGGGGCCGGAGGTGCAGGTGGCTCCGGGGGTGATGTTCTGCGCACAGGCTGGGTTGGTGGTGGCGACGATGGTCAGCACGTCGCGGGACTGCGCGGGGATCTCGACGTAGCGTGGGTTCGAGAGGTCGAATCCGTCGTTGCCTGCGGCGGCGATGAGGATGACCCCCGCGTTGGCAGCGGCGTGGGTGGCGGAGTCGAAGGTCGCCTTGAGGCCCGCGCCGTCTCCGGTGGAGAGGTCGATGATGGAGCCGAGGGAGAGAGAGATGATATCGGCGTGGTTGGCGACGGCATCGTTGATTCCTTTGAGTACCCAGCTTAGGAGACCGCTGGCCTGCCCGGCGTTGCACTGCGCGGGGAGGGTGGTTCCGGCGCCGGGCATGCGCTCGAGCACCTTGATATTAAGCAGTGTGGCGGTGGGGGCGACGCCGATCATCAGTCCGGTTCCGGGCCCCATCGCACCGGCGGCGAGTGAGGCCGAGAAGGTGCCGTGCCCCTGTTGGTCCTGCGGGGTGCCGTCGTCGCAGGGGCTGGAGAGGGCGGTCTGGTCGATCTCGGAGAGGTTGAGGGCGATATTGGGGGCGAGGTCGGGGTGCTGGGCGTCGAGGCCGGAGTCGAGGATGGCGATACGGATACCGGTGCCGGTGGTTACGTCCCAGGGGCCGGTTGCGG
>Ga0179596_10000385_pt1 | contig 13519 bp, 11 predicted proteins | sample CZODoug1_1_08_16_FD_155494 | JGI IMG/M metagenome (GOLD analysis project Ga0179596, IMG submission 155494) | Vadose zone soil fungal communities from Angelo Coast Range Reserve, California, USA - CZODoug1_1_08_16fungal (Illumina Assembly) | ecosystem: Environmental > Terrestrial > Soil > Vadose...
CCCTGCTCTCGCTCATCGCCTTCTCCGTCCTCCTCGCGGCCCTGCTCCTCCTCTTCCTCGACCGCCACGCCAACACCAGCTTCTTCATCCCCACCGGAGACCTCACCAACGGAGCCCTCCACGCGGCCTCCTCGCACGGCAACGGGTCCCCGCTCCTCTGGCTGCACCTCTTCTGGTTCTTCGGACACCCCGAGGTCTACATCGCCATCCTGCCCGGTATGGGTCTCACCTCGATGCTGCTAGCGAACTTCTCCCACCGCCGGCCGTTCGCCTATAAGACCATGATCGCGACCACCCTCCTCATCGGTGGGTTAGGCATCCTCGTCTGGGGCCACCACATGTTCGTCGCCGGATTGAACCCCTTCGCCGGCACAGCCTTCTCCATCTCGACCATGGCCATCGCGCTCCCGAGCACCGCGAAGGTCCTGAGCTGGCTCGCAACCACCTGGCGCTCGAAGCCTCGCCTCACCACCCCCATGCTCTGGTCCCTCGGCTTCGTCTCCCTCTTCGTCACCGGAGGACTTACCGGCCCCATCCTCGCCCAGCCCATCCTTGACCAGTACCTCCACAACACCTTCTTCGTCGTCGCCCACTTCCACCTCATCATGGCGATGGCCGGCGTCTTCGGTCTGTTCGCGGCGATCTACTACTACTTCCCTCTCTTCACCGACCGTCTCATGGACGAGACGCTGGGCCGCTGGCACTTCTGGCTCACCCTCTTCTTCGCCTATAGCACTTTCCTCCCGATGCACATCACCGGCCTTATGGGCGAGCCTCGCCACTACGCCCAATTTACTGGCATCCCCAACGCCGCTGGCCACCTCCTGGCCCAGACCATGCCCTGGCAACGTCACATCACTTTCTCCGCCATCGGCCTCGCCCTATCGCAGCTCCCCTTCTTCTGGAACCTCCGCCAAAGCCTTCGCCGTGGCACCCCAAGCCCACAGAACCCCTGGAGCGCCACCACCCTCGAGTGGCACCCGGACCTCGCTCCCTTCTCTCCTGAATCGGACGCCCCCATCACCGTCCACCACGCCCCCTGTGAGTACCAACAAAATACCTTCACCCCGCAATGGCTCCCAATCTCTGCATCGAACGAGAAACCGGAGTAATCTGAAGCCAAGCAGGACGGAGCCCCCATGCCCGCGATCTTCACTCCAACCGATACCGACCGCAAACGCCCCTCGACCGACGACGGCGACCACGGCTCCGGCCGGCGTCCACCCCATGACGACGGACTGAAGCGCACCGGCGGCGGCGGTGACGGCGACAACTGGAACGACCGCCCTGCGGGACGGCGCGGCCCCCGCGAAAAGCTCGAGCGCTACCGCCTCGGCCTCTTCTTCGCTCTCGCAGGCGACCTCATGTTCTTCGTCGCCATCATCAGCACCTTCTTCGTCACCAAGTCGTCCGGTCACTTCGACGCCTACGACCGCTACATCAACGAGTGGCTCCCCACCGCAATCCCGCGCATCCTCTGGCTCAACACGGCAGTCCTCTTCCTCTCCTCCGTCACCATCGAGATGGCTCGCCGCCACATGTTCCACCAGTTCGACGTGATGGAGGAATGGTTCGGCCTCGGCAAGCCCACCAGCCGACGCGCCATGCCTTGGCTCACCGCCACCATCGTCCTCGGCCTCGCCTTCCTCGCCGGCCAGACGGTCGCGTGGCATCAGCTAGCCGCCCAGCACGTCTTCCTGAAGACGAACCCCAGCAGCCACTTCTTCTTCCTCATCACCTACACCCACGCCTTCCACCTCATCCTCGGCCTCGGAGCCCTCATCGCCGCGCTTGTAGGCCTCTACGTCTCCAGACAGATCGAGAACCGCCAGATCCTCGTCGACTGTGCCGCCTGGTACTGGCACTGCATGGGCGTCCTCTGGCTCTTCCTCTTCGCCCTGCTAGCCTTCTTCCAATGACGCCGATACAGCCAGAACAATGGGTGCCCCATCCTTTGCGTCTTGTGCAAAGGGTGGGGTATCGAGCGAAGCGAGACCGCCTTCCCTCCATCCGGCTCGGCATCCTCCTTCTAGCCCTCATCCCAGCCACAGCCCATTCCCAGGGCTGCCCCCAGTGCAAAGATTCGACGGCCGCCACACCACCCGCCACCCAATCCGCCTACCGCGAAGCAATCCTCTTTCTCGCCGGAGCAGCCGCGACCGTCTTCCTCGCCACCCTCGTCATCCTCAAGCGCCACCGCTAGAGCGCAAGTATTCCACCCGCGCATATATATTTTCATTTGCAAAAATTTAAACCCACAAGAAAAACAGAGACAGCCTCGACGTGCTACTTTGGATGCCTTATGGATCGCCGCCAATTTCTCGCTGCCTCGTCCGCCGCCGCCCTCACCCTGAAGGCTCCTGCCGCCTCCGCGCCCAAGCCTTCCGCAGCCCATACCGGCCCTGCCCTCTTCAAGCTCGGCTGCCAGTCCGCACCCACGAACGACGCGCATCTCGGCTACTTCGCCCGCTACGGAGTCCGCCACATCTGCGGCTATCCCGAGACCTCCGGCGGCCGCACCTTCGCCAACCTCGAAGAGCTCAACCGCATGAAGGATCTCGCGACCAAGCATAAGATCGAGATCGTCTGCGTCGGCCCGCCCATCCTCGAGTCCAGCTTCATCGACCGCGAGAAGCACCCCGCCATCATGCTCGCCCAGTCCCCCGAGCGCGACCGCGACATCGAGCAGTTCCAGAACCTCATCCGCAACTGCGCACAGGCCGGCCTACCGTCCATCAAGTACAACATGAGCATCCTCGGCGTCCTCCGCTCCAGTACCAAGCCTGGCCGCGGCGACGAGGTCGACGCTGTCTGGAACCTCGCCGAAGCTCCCTACTCGAAGAAGCCAGTGATCGTAGGCGGCCACGACGACACCAAAGGCGCAACCATGGCCGTCCTTCCTAATAACGACCCCACCAAGGGTCTCACCAAAGCCGGCCACGTCAACGCCGAGGCCTTCTGGGAGCGCATCACCTACTTCCTCGAGCGCGTCGTCCCCGTCGCCAACGAGTACAAGATCCGCCTCGCCTGCCATCCCCACGACCCGGGCGTGCCACCCGAAGGCTACATGGGCGTCGATCGCGTTCTGGGCACGGTCGACGGCCTCAAGCACTTCATCACCATCAAGGAGAGCCCCTACCACGGCCTCAACTTCTGCCAGGGCACCGTCTCCGAGATGCTCCACAACCCAGGCACCGAGATCTTCGACGTCATCCGCTACTTCGGCACGCGCAACAAGATCTTCAACGTCCACTTCCGCAATATCCGCGGCCACCGCGACAACTTCGTCGAGGTCTACCCGGACGAGGGCGACGTCGATATGGTCAAGGCCATCCAGACCTACAAGGAGGTCGGCTACCAGTACATGCTGATGCCCGACCACGTCCCCACCGCAGCCAGCGATCCAGGCGGCCTACAGTCCTTCGCCTTCTGCTACGGCTACATCCGTGGCCTCATCCAGTCCGTCAACCACGCTTAAAGCGCCCTACGCGGGCGGCGGGCGTTCGCACGCCTCTTTACTGCTTCGCGTGGCTCTCCCGATGGTCGAGAATAAAATTTATTGCCAACCATCGGGAGGCCCACGCGAAGCAGTTACATGTCACGAAGTGACCGCCCCGCGCGCAGCGGGCCCGTCCGGCAGGACTAAGCTTTAGCAGGCCAAGTAGCCTTGCCCCCGCTCTTATAAGCCAGATTCCCAATATGCCCCGCCCGAGCCGCTGCCACGCCCGTCTCCACCGGAGCATGCGGATCCTTCCTCGACTTCACGCACTCGAAGAAGTTCCGCATATGCGCGATCGTCCCATCTTCAAAACTGTGCTCGGCGAGTACCGGATTCACATCACTCTTCACACCCTCGCGATACAGCGTGAACCCACCCCGCCCAAGCTTCAGACTCCCCTCAGTCCCCCGGAAGTCCAGCCCTCCATCATCGATCGAAGAGCTCATCATCCCTTCGTACACCACATCGAACCCCGGATACCGGAACGCCGCCTGAATCGTATCCGGACAGTCCCAACTCTCATACACATACTTGTCCCCCAGCATCAACGCGGTCGAGGGCGCATCTTCCTTCATCGCCCAGTGCACCACGTCGATCCAGTGCGTAAACAGGTCCGTCATCGCACCGCCGCCAAAGTTCCAGAACCACCGCCACCGCGCATACTTCTCGATGGTGAACGGCTGGTCCGGCGCATCCCCCAGCCACCGCTTCCAATCCAATTGCGACATATCCAGCGGCTTCGGCACCCAGCTCCGGCCGTAGTTCTGCCACCAGAATGTCCTCACCTGTGTCACCCTCCCCAGGCTCCCACCCTGGATCAGGTCGACCGCATTGCGAAAGTGGCTCCAGCTCCTCTGCTGCATCCCGCACTGCAGAATCTGCTTGCTCGACCGCACCGCATGGATCAGCGGCGCGCCTTCTTCGAGCGTATGCGTCACAGGCTTCTCGAGATACACGTCCTTCCCGGCAGCCACCGCATCGCTCGCCATCTTCACATGCCAGTGGTCCGGCGAAGCGATGATGACGGCATCGACATCCTTCCGCGCCAGCACCTCGCGATAGTCCACATGCCCCGTCGCCGCGCCCCCCTTGGACCGCGCCTTCACCGCATCCACATGCGGCCCATACACATCGCTCACCGCGACAATCTCATAGCCACCCACGGCATCGGCCGCGTTGAGCAGTTGGCCCATCCGCCCGCCCGCGCCAATCACGCCGACCCGCAATGTATCGCTAGCTCCAAACGCCCGTGCAGACGCTAAAGCAGTCAACCCACCACCCACAAGAAACGAACGACGATCCGGCTTCAAAAAGGAATTAGGCGACAAAGCAATCTCCTCGAAAACTTTGCCGCCATCCTATCAGCAGCTCTCGCCTTTGCTTCTTTTTCCCAATTTTTCCGCCTTTTCCCCACAATCTTTTAGAGACCTTCGCATAGCCTTACTTCGCCGGCTCCGCAAACGAGTAGTCGAACTCATACGAGTGCGCTCCACCCTCGATGATGATCTTCATCGAGCCGGTAAGCCCTACCAGCTCGTCCGTCCCCGAATCCGGCACCACCGTTACGCTCAACCCCGGCACCCCACGCGCCATCGTGCCTGTGTGCTGCAGCACAAACGAGCCCTTCTTGCCCCCTAGCGTCCCCACCACGCGCTCCAGCGCAACATAGCCGGCCGAGCCCTTCACCGGACTCATCGCGGCCAGCATCTGCCCTAGACTGTGCGCCTCGAGATCGCCATGAAACTGCTTGTCGATCCCCATCCGCCCAATCCCCGGATCGCCCACGCCGTCTTCCGGCTTCTGCGGCGTCATCTTCACGTCGAACGTCCCACGCGCATGATGCATAGAGGTCTCCCGTAGTCCTGTCGTCTGCCCACCAGACACATTCCCAACCAAAAGCATCAGCCCCAACAGGCAGGCCATCACGCCCTTCGAACCACCCCGAAGCCTGACTCTCATCCCATGTCCTCGAAAACACTTCAGACACAACCGCGTGCCCCATCTTCGCGACAGTCGTATCGTCGCTAAGTTGGGTGAACCGCCGGAAACACAAAAGGGAGATACAGCAAACATCGGGAAGGAGCTAGCGCCCCTTCTTCACAGCCTTCACCGGAGTCTTGCCCTTTGTCAGGGTCTTCTTCGCAGCGGCCTTCACCGGCGCAGCCTTTTTGGCCACAGCCTTCTTCGCAACAACCTTCACCGGAGCCGCAATCTTCTTCGCAGCCTTCACCGGAGCGGCCTTCACGGCTTTCTTAGCAACCTTCGCAGGCGCGGCCTTCGCCACAACCTTGCCCTTAACCGGGGCCGGGGCCAACACCTTCTTCACAGTCTTCGCCGGTGCAGCCTTCACGACCTTTTTGGCCGCCTTCACAGGAGCAGCTTTCCCCTTCACTGGCGCAGCTTTCTTCACCGGCACAGCTTTCTTCGCAGGAGCAACCTTCCCCTTCACCGCAGCCACCTTTGCCTTCACGGCAGCGATCTTCACCGCGGCAGCCTTGGCCGGAGCCTTCGTTGCCACCTTCACCACGGTCTTCGCGACAGGAGCCTTTGCGGCGACCTTCACCGCAACCTTCTTCGCCGGGGCCGCAACCGTCTTCTTGGCCACGGGAGCCGCCGGAGCCTTGACTGCTGGAGCCTTAGCAACCGGAACAGCCTTCGCCGCAGCCTTGGGAGCAGCCTTCACCTTGGCAACAGGTGCCTCCTCCCGCTCCTCCACTGGAGCAGACTTCTTCGTGGGCTTCTCGTCCTCGTCGCCCGCGTCGTCCTCGTCCAGGTCCATCTCGTCCCGGCGACGGCGTCCGCCCAGCGACAGCTCGGCGACCTCGCCCATCTCATCCTCTTCGCCGTCCTCGTCATCCGTTGGCGCATCTCCGCTGTCTTCATCGGAGTCCTCGTCATCCTCATCCGACGCCTCGGCCTCGCGCTTCGCCTTGGCCTTCGCGCCCTTGGCATCCTTGCGCGTCGCCCGGGGGCGCCGCATGTGTACCGGGGGAGGTGGTGCGGGCGGCGAGTAAGGCTCCAGAAACGCCTTCATCTCCTCCACCGTACCCAGATTCCCATCCATCAGCTCGAAGAACAGCGTCTCCACCAGCTCCGCGTAACCAGGCAGCTCCGGCGTAATCCGCATCTCCTGCATCAGGGCATACGGAATCGTCGTCTTCACCGCCGGCCACTCACCAAAGAAGCTCTTGAACTTCGCCTGGAGCGCGGCGCTCTTGGTCCCATAGGCCACCGCAAGCACGGCCTCCGGCTTCGCGGCCAGAATCAGCCTGTACGCCACCGAGGGCTTCGCAGCCGCCTTGCCGCCCAGCTCCGCCGCAAACGCCTTTGCTTCGGCATCCAGCGAGTCGATCTCCGCCACGAAGCCCGGCCGCGGGAAGCTCTTCTTCAGCTCCGCAACCTCCTTCGCGCTCATCTTCGCCGTCAGGAACGGGAAGTTCACCGTCGCCGGCTCGGGATGAATTCCCTGCATCTGAAGCTGCGTCTGCGTCTCGCGAATCTTCTCCAGCTCGACCAAATTGGCCTTCGAGGAGTTCCAGGCTGGCGCAATCATCTGCATCCACCCCTCGGACTCCAGCCTCCGCATCACGCGCAGCGGATCTTCCTCATGCGCGATCTCCTCGGCCTCATAGCCCTTCTGCGCCACCTGCAGCGCATCGATGTATCCCTCGGACTTGCCCGTCTCGTACCGGGTCTGGGTCTTCTCCTCGAGCGTCCAACCCAGCCGCGCCGAGAATCGCACCGCCCGGATCATCCGCACCGGCTCCTCGATGAAGCCGTAGTTGCTCACCAGCCGCAGCTCCCGGTTCTCGATGTCGGCCACGCCGTTCAGCGGGTCCATCAGCAGCCCGTACGACCCGTCGTTCAGCGACAGAGCCATCGCGTTGGCGGTAAAGTCCCGCCGCCGGAGGTCTTCAAGGATCGTGGCCGGTTTATAGACCGGCTTTCCCGGTTTCGGATAGCTGGCCGATAGCGTACTGCCAATCTCCATCCGAACACCACCTTGGAACCGCAAAAACAGGCTTTGCGTCGCCTCCAGGGTTCCGGTCACGAATGCGCCCGCTAACTCCAGCTCTTTCCGTAGCTTAAGGGCATTTCCCTGAACCGCTACATCCAGATCGCGCACCGGCGATCCGCTGGTCAGATCACGCACCGCGCCGCCTACCAGGAAAAGTGTTAAACCCTTTGCCTTCAATACTTCCCGCACCGCCAAAAGAGCGTTCTTCTGTGCCGTGGAAAGCCGGTTCTCAAGCAGATAGATGTAATCGGCCATAGTCTCTCGCTTACGCTCCAACCCATCCGTAGAGGCCTTGGGGAATCAAGCTAAATACTTATTTTTCAACACCTTACAAAGCGCAATGAAGCCCGCGCAAAGCTCGAATGTATCATAGAAGAGGCTGATTGACCACCCGGGCTGCACCTTTTTTGGAGCAGACTGCTACCACGCGAAAAACCATGGCACCATCTCGCAAAAAAGTAATCCTCCGACGCCTCGACAACTCACACCTCCCGGGATACCTCCCCGCGAGCGGTCTACTTACCCGCGAATTCGCGCCGTCGGTCGATCTCCTCGATCTGGCTGGACGCATCCTGCCTATTCCGCTCGCGGAAGTCAAGCTTATCTCCTACGTCCGCGACTTTAACCTCGACGATCCTATCAACCCAGAGCGTCTCACCCGCACCACCTTCCTCTCTCGTCCCCGCGCCGAAGGCCTCTGGCTCCGCATCACCTTCCCGGCGGGAGATCAACTCGAGGGTCTGGCCCCACTCGACACCGCCCTCCTCGACGCCCTTGTCGAAGATGCCGGCCTCTACCTCACTCCCCCCGGCCTTTCTGGTTTGGGAGATGCGCGGACCAACACCCACCGCGTCTTCGTCCCCCGCCCGGCCATCGCCAGTCTCCAGCTCCTCGCCGTCATCACCACGCCCTCTCGCACCGTCAAGCCCGCCAAACCCACCGAGCCACAACCCCTGCTCTTTCCCTAGCCCCTCTCCACCCGATGTACCCTTGACCGTATGGCCTATTTTGTCCGCGTTCTCCGTCTGCTGAGCCTCGTCGTCTGGGTTGGCGGCATCGTCTTCTTCGCCTTCGTCATGGCTCCGGTCGCCTTCCACAACCTGCCCAGCCCGCACGAGGCCGGTATCGTCGTCCGTGGCACTATCGGCATCCTGCATATTCTTGGCATGGTCTGCGCGGGCCTCTTCCTCATCGCGACCCTGCTCCTGTTCAACGGAGCCAGCCCCCGCCAGAAGACCGCCCTCATGGTCGAGACAGCCCTCGTCGCCGTCATGCTGGCCATCACCGTCGTATCTCAGTTTGGCGTCCTTCCCCCAATGGAGGCCGACCGCACCCAGGCTGGCGGCATCATCGAGTCCGTTCCAGCCGACAACCCCGCTCGCATCCACTTCGAGCGCCTCCACATCCTCTCCGAACGCCTGGAGGGAGCGGTCCTCTTCCTCGGCCTCGGGGTCTGCCTGCTCCTGGCCCGCAATCCCGACGAAGCCGCTTACTGAACGGTAAGCGTCACCACCGCCGTATGCACCAGCACCGCCCCGGAGGCCGTCGTCGAGGTCCCGGTCACGGTAATCGGATAGTTCACCGTCCCCGTGGAACTTGTTGCCAACGAGGTCACCCGGTCGCCGCACCCCGCCAGCAGCCCCAACCCAACCATCAAGCCCATAATCCTCCCGCGCCCCCTCCGTCGCCACCCAAACGGCAGCCAGACCACCCACATCCCCAGCAGCACCGCAGCCGCCCGCACCGGGGCCACCGCTGCTTTCTTCACTGTCAGGATCGTCAACGTAAAGCTCGTCACCGCCCCGCCCGGAGGAATCAGCGCTGGATTGAACGAGGCCGTAGCCCCCGTCGGCAGTCCAGTTGCTGCAAGCACGATTGGCCCGCTCAAACTCCCATTCGTCACCGCCACGCCAAACCCGAAGGCCGCCGACGCTCCACCCACCACTGCCTGCGTTGCACTCGTCGGGTTGAGTGCAAAATCCGCCGTAACGCCTGAGACAGGGTTCACGACCTCCGAAAGACTCGCCGACATACTCCCCAGAAAATTCCCATCCCCCCCATACACTGCCGTCACCGTATGGTTCCCCACTCCCAGCAAGGTACTCAACCCCGCCGCACCGCCGCCATCCACCGTGCCCAACGCCACCGGAGTTCCCCCCGTCACGTCATAGAACGTCACCGAACCTGTTGCCCCCGCCGCCGACGCAACCACCGGAGTCCCAACTCCGTACTGCACCACGGCTGGCCCGCTCAGGCTCAACGCTCCCACCGGCCCCACACCCGCCAGCGTCCGAATCACCCCCGCCCCATCTACCTGCCTCACCCTCTCGTTCCGCGTATCCGCCAACGTCACCAGCCCCGCAGGCGACACCCCCGTCGCACCCGGGCCGTCGAGCAACGCCGCCCCTGCCGCTCCGCCGTCCCCGGCAAACCCCTCCGCCCCCGTCCCCGCCACCACTGTTGCCACACCACCCATCACGCGCAAGACCCGATGCCCTGCCGCATCCGCCACATACACATTCCCCGCTGCGTCAACCGACATCCCCTTCGGTAGCCCCACCCCATCCGCACCCGCCTCGATCACCCCCGTCGCCAGCACCACCTTCCTTACCCGATGGTTATGCGTATCAGCAATCCAAAGATTCCCCAGCCCATCCACCGCCAGCCCCCCGGGTGCGTCCAGCGAAGCCGCGGTTGCCGCTCCACCATCCCCTGCATCCCCCTCTGTCCCGTTTCCAGCTACGGTCGAGATCACTCCGGTCGCCAATACCACTCGACGCACCCTGTGATTTCCCGCATCCGCGACAAACAGATTCCCTGCTCCGTCCAGAGCCACCGCGACCGGCTGGCTCAATCTCGCTGCCGTGGCCGCTCCCTGGTCGCCGCTGAATCCAGCCACTCCCGACCCCGCCACAGTCGAAATCAACCCCTTTCCCGCGTCCACCCGTCTCACCCGCTGGTTCCGTACATCGGCAATGTAAAGATTGCCCGCCCCGTCTAGAGCCACCCCCTGAGGCCCATCCAGCTCCGCCGACGTAGCCACCCCTCCGTCCCCGCTGAACCCCTCCGTCCCATTCCCCGCGACCACCACGAACTTCCCTGTCGCCGGATCGAACCGGTCCACCACATGCCGTCCAGCCTCCGCGACATACACCCCACCGCTTCCATCGAACGCCAGCCCAGACGGTCCCAGCAGAGGCACCACCGCCGTCTGCGCCCCAGCCGCAGCCACACCGGCACACAGGATCCCAAGCAGGAGCCCGACCACCAACCTCCCTAGGTTGTTCCTACTCTGCATCCCCATAAGTACCTGTTCCAGAAGATGTGAGCCTAACACGATATTTTCTCGCTCCGCTTCAGGGAACCCAACCCCATGATTCTGCATCCATGTACATGCGGCCAGGCAAAAGCCAGTCTGGACCAACGGGTCCATCCAAACGCCGCAGGAGAACGACATGAACATCAGCAAGCCCAGCACGACACCGATCCATTTCGCCAAGGCCAGCATCGCCGCCACCCTTCTCTTCGCCTCACTCGCAGGCTTTACCGGCTGCAAGAGCAAGCCCGCTGCCCCCACCGCGCCGGTTCAGGGCACCCTGAACCCCGACGGCAGCTTCACCCCGGCTCCGAACCAGCCCACCGCCCCGCAGCCCGGAGCCCCGCAGCAAGGCGCGCTTCAGTCCGACGGCACCTACGCCCCCGCCGCACCCGGAACTCAACCAGCGCCAGCACCCGCCACCCAGCCCGCACCGACCCCAGCTCCGACCCAGGCCTATGCGCCAGCACCGGCCCCAGCGCCCGCTGCCCCTGTCTATCGCACCATCGCCGCCGGGACGCCCGTCACCGTGACGATCACGCAGACCCTCAGCGCCAGCCACAATGAGGTCGGCGACAGCTTCACCGGCGTCCTCGCCCAGCCCATCACCGGCTTCGCTCGCGGAACCCGCGTCGCTGGTACCGTCGTTGCCGCCAAGGGCCGTGGCCGCTTCGCCGGCTCCGGAGCCCTCGGCATCTCGCTCACCTCCATCGGCGACACCCGCGTCAGCACCAACTCATACGAGCGCGAGGCCAAAGGCCGCGGCAAGCGTTCCACCGGCTTCATCGCCGGCGGTGCAGGCCTCGGAGCCCTCATCGGCGGCCTCGCCGGCGGCGGCAAGGGCGCAGCCATCGGAGCCCTCGCCGGAGGCGGTGGAGGTACCGCAGCAGCCGCGTACACCGGCGACCGCGACGTAGTCATCCCGTCGGAGTCAACCGTAACCTTCCGCCTCAACAACTCCATCCAGGTCCGCTAAAGAGAAATCCTTTCAAAAAACAAAAGCGGCACTCCAACTCAAGGAGCGCCGCTTTTGCTTTTGCCTCTTCTTCCACCTTTTCCGCTTTTTCCCCACAATCTTTTGCCTTTGTCCGTCCTGCCAATCGGGAGCGGTAAACTCGAAGCATGCGTCTCACCCCGGTCTTCCTCCTCTCCGCCACCAATCCGTCGCACTTCCCCACGGAGGCGAAGACCCACAACGCGCCTGAAGTGGCCTTCCTCGGCCGTTCGAACGTCGGCAAGTCGTCGCTCATCAACGCGCTGCTCGGCTCCAAAGAAGCCCACACCTCCTCCACCCCGGGCCGCACCCGCGCCATCAACTTCTTCGCCCTGCACGAAGGCTCCGGCTCCAAGCAGAAGACCCGCCCCACCCTCATCTTTGCCGACCTCCCCGGCTACGGTTACGCCAAGATCTCGAAGTCCATCTCCGCCGAGTGGCCCACCTTCATCGAGCCCTATCTCCAGGAGCGCGAGCAGCTCGCCCTCGCCATCTGCCTCATCGACACGAACATCCCCGCGCAGCAGTCGGACACGCAGCTCATCCACTTCTTCCAGCAGACACAGCGCCCCTACTTAGTTGTAGGCACCAAGGCCGACCGCATCTCGAAGAACGTTCTGAACAAGAACCTAGCGGCGTTGAAGAAGGCGCACGAGATCGACGAGATCCTCCCCGTCTCCGCCAAGACCAACGACGGCATCCCCCAACTCTGGCAGCGTCTCCACGCCCTCGCCGAATAAAACGAGGCGGCCCCAAGTGAGGCCGCCTCTGCAATTTGTAACTGATTGCGCTACTAATCCCCGTAGTACTCCAGCCCAAGGTGAGTAATCAGATCCTCACCCATGATGTGCCGTAGTGTGTTCTTCAGCTTCATCGACTGGATAAACAGATCGTGCTCCGGATATACCCCAGGAGCCGTATCCGGATCCTTGAAGTAGAAGCTCAACCACTCCTGAATCCCCAGTCCCTTCAGGCTCGGCGTACGTGCCGCCAGATCCATGAACAAGCAGAGATCGAGCGCCAGCGGAGCCGCAAGAATCGAGTCGCGGCACAGGAAGTCCACCTTCAACTGCATCGGATACCCAAGCCATCCGAAGATGTCGATGTTGTCCCACCCCTCTTTGTTGTCGCCGCGCGGAGGATAGTAGTTGATCTTCACCTTGTGGTACACATCGCCATAAAGATCCGGGTGCAGATGAGGCTGGAAGATGTGCTCCAGCACCCCCAGCTTCGAGACCTCCTTGGTCTTAAACGACTCCGGATCGTCCAACACCTCACCATCGCGGTTGCCCAGAATGTTTGTCGAGTACCACCCGCTCACACCCAGCATCCTCGTCTTGAACGCCGGTGCCAGCACGGTCTTGATGAACGTCTGCCCCGTCTTGAAGTCCTTGCCACAGATCGGCGCGTTCATCTTCTTCGAAAGCTCACGCAACGCCGGAATATCGACAGTAAGGTTGGGCGCACCATTCGCAAATGGAATGCCTTCCTTCAGCGCGGCCCAGGCATACAGCATCGAGGGCGAGATCCCCGGATCGTCATTCACCAACCCCTTCTCAAAGGCTTCGAGAGTCTGATGAACCTCCGTCTGCTCGAGAAAGATCTCTGTCGATCCGCACCAGATCATGATCTGCCGGTCGGTCTTCGTCTTGAACTCCGCAATATCGTTGCGAATCTGGTTCGCGAGATCGC
>Ga0179596_10000386_pt1 | contig 13489 bp, 11 predicted proteins | sample CZODoug1_1_08_16_FD_155494 | JGI IMG/M metagenome (GOLD analysis project Ga0179596, IMG submission 155494) | Vadose zone soil fungal communities from Angelo Coast Range Reserve, California, USA - CZODoug1_1_08_16fungal (Illumina Assembly) | ecosystem: Environmental > Terrestrial > Soil > Vadose...
GGGCGGTCATCGAGATACTGCACCGCGCCTATCCGGACCACGCGATTCTAGCAGAGGAGTCCGGCGCTTCCGCCGGCAACGCGGGCGAGTCCGAGTACACCTGGATCATCGACCCGCTCGACGGCACGACGAATTTCATCCACGGCTTCCCCCAGTACGCCGTCTCCGTCGCCTTGCGGCACAAGGGCCTTCTCGCGCAGGCGGTGATCTACGATCCCACCAACAACGAGTTGTTCACGGCGACGCGCGGCCGGGGCGCGTACCTGAACGAGCGGCGCATCCGCGTCTCCAAGCGCGCGCAGCTCGGCGAAGCGCTGCTCGGCACCGGTTTCCCCTTTCGCGATCTCCACAGCCTCGACGAATATCTCGCCATGTTCCGGGAGTTCACTCTGCGCACCGCCGGGCAGCGCCGCGCGGGCGCCGCAGCCCTCGACATCGCCTACGTGGCCGCGGGAAGGCTGGACGGATTCTGGGAAATCGGCCTTTCGCCCTGGGACATGGCCGCGGGCGCCCTGCTCGTGCAGGAAGCCGGCGGCCTGGTCGGTGATTTTCGCGGCGACTCCGGCTACCTCGATTCGGGCCGCATCGTGTGCGGCAATCCGAAAATCTTCTCCCAAATGCTACAGGTCATCGGGCCGCTCGCCGCGAAGTAGGCGGGGTTCCCGAGTCCATGCGCCACCTGTTCCGCATCCTCGCCGCGTGCACGACTCTGTGGGGTGCGCCCGCCCACGGCGCCGAGCTGCGCATCGGCCTCGCCGCGGACGTGACCTCGATGGATCCGCACTTCCTCAACATCGCGCCGAACATCAATATCTCCTGGCACGTGTTCGATGCGCTCACCCACGTGGACGAGGACACGCGCCTCATTCCGGGCTTGGCGGTTTCATGGCGCGCGGTCGACCCGACCACCTGGGAGTTCAGACTGCGGCCGGGCGTGCGCTTTCACGACGGGGCCGAGCTCACCGCGGAGGACGTGGTGTTCTCGATCGAGCGCACCTTCCAGGTTCCCAACGGCCAGTTCCGGACCTTCACGCAGCGCATCGTCGGCAAAGAGGTCCTGGACGCGCACACGCTCCGCCTGAAGACGGCGACGCCCTATGCGATGGTCCCCTACGATCTGGTCTCCGTGTTCATCGTTTCGAAGAAGGCCGCGGCCCGCTCGGGGCCGGAGGATTTCGACTCGGGCAGGGCGATGGTCGGCACCGGTCCTTTCAGGTTCGTGCGCTTCTCGCGCGGCGACCGCGTCGAGCTCGCGCGCAACGACGGCTATTGGGGAGCGAAGCCCGCCTGGGAGAAAGTCGTTTTCCGCATCGTACCCACCGACCCGGCGCGCCTCGCCGGCCTCCTCTCCGGAGAGCTCGACGCGATCGAGCAGGTCCCCACCGCTGACCTGCCGCGCATCCGGCGCGACTCCCGACTGAACATCGCGCAGAAGGTCTCGTGGCGCACTATTTTCTTCTATCTCGATCAGTATCGTGATCGCGCGCCCGGGCTCACCGACAAGGCGGGCCGGCCGCTGGCGCGCAATCCCTTCCGCGACCTCCGGGTGCGGCGCGCCCTCTCGAAAGCCATCAACCGGACGGCGATCGCGGAGCGTCTTATGGACGGGGCGGCGCTGCCGGCCTCGAACCTCGTCTCGCCCCCCGTGTTCGGTTACGCGCCGGACCTCGCTCCCGAGCCCTATGATCCCGAAGGGGCGAAGCGGCTGCTCGCCGAAGCGGGATATCCCGACGGATTCGCGGTGACGCTTTCCGCGACCAACAACCGCTACGTCAACGACGAGCAGATCGCGCAGGCCGTGGCGCAGATGCTCGCGCGCGTCGGCGTCCGCGCGCGCGTCGAGACGCTGCCGGTGAACGCGTATCTGCCCAAGGGGCGCAAGGGGGAATTCGCGTTTGCGATGTTCGGCTGGGGCTCGTTCTCCGCAGACCTCGCGCTGCGCGCGCTCGTCGCCACTCCCGATCCGGACAAGGGCTTCGGCGCATTCAACTGGTCGGGTTACTCGAATCCGCACGTCGACGCGCTGCTCGAGCGCGCCTTCGCGAGCGTCGACGAGAAGCGACGCGAGGCGCTCGCGCGCGACGCGATGCGCCTCGCCATGCGGGACCACGCGGTCATCGCACTGCATCACCAGGTCGCGGCCTGGGCGATGCGAAAGCCGCTCGCCTACGTGCCGCGCACGGACGAATTCACGCTGGCCCATCAGATCCGGGAAAAATGACCGCAGAGATTTTGGAATGCTGCTGAATCTTCTGCGCCGGTTCTTCGGCCAGCGGAAATCTGCGCGGCTCTTCGCCGAGGCCCAGCGCCTGTTCCGGGAAGGCGCTTTCGATGAAGCGGAGCGGGCGGCCGCGGAGTGCGCGAAACTCTTGCCCGATCTCGCCGATGTGCACTATCTGCGCGCCTCGATCGCGCTCGCGCAGCAACGAAACGAATCGGCCGCGCTACACTTCACCCGCACGCTGGAGGTCCTTCCTCCGTCCGACCCGAGTCGGCCGCGCACGATGCTGCGCCTCGCTGCCGCGCTCCAGGATTGCAACCGGCAGCGCGAGGCGGAGCAGTGCTACCGGAGAATCCTCGAGCTCGACCCGGGCAACCGCGACGCTCTGCTTTGCCTCGCCGTGATACGCGAAGACTCGGACGTCGAGGAGGCGCGGGGCCTCATGGACCGGTACACGGCGCTGCAGGCCGGGGCCGCTCCGCGGCTGCGGCGCGCGCTGATGCTTCCCGTGATCCTCCAGTCGAGCGACCAGATCGACCGGATAAGGCAAAGGCTCGATCGTGACCTCGATGAACTGCTCGACCTGAAACCGTCCAGGGTCCGGAACCCCGAATTCGAGGTGGGCGCGACCCCTTTCAATCTGGCCTATCACGGCCGCAACAACGCCGAGCTGCTGCGCAAGATCGCGCGGGTCTGCCGGTCGATGTATCCGGCAAGAACCGAATACGCCGGTCGAGCGTTCTCCCCGGGCCGGCGTCTGCGCATCGGTTTCGTTTCGACTTATTTCTATATGCACTCGGTCGGCCGGACGACCTTCGGCCTCATCCGCGATCTGCCGCGCGACCGGTTCGATGTCCAGGTGTTCGCCATCGCCCCGCAAACGGACGAATTGGCCGAAGCCATACGCAACAGCGCCGACCACTATGTGCCGCTCCCGCTCGATCTCGGCCGGGTCCGCGACGCGATCGAATCCGCCGCCCTGGACATGGTGTTCTTCGCCGACATCGGCATGCACCCGCTCACCTATTTCCTCGCATTCTGGCGGCTTGCTCCGATTCAGATGGTCACCTGGGGACATTCGGTCACGAGCGGCATCGACACGATCGACTACTACCTGTCCTCCGACGCGATCGAAGCAGCCGGAAGCGAGAAGTACTACACCGAGAAGCTCGTGCGCCTGCCCGGCTATTTCATGCCGCGCTATCGCCGGCCGGTGCTCGGCGGGCCGCGCGCGTCGCGCGGGCAGCTCGGCTTGCCCGACGGCAAGCACCTCTATTACTGTCCGCAGAATCTCTTCAAGCTCCATCCCGATTTCGACGCGCCTATCAAGGCCATCCTCGAGCGCGACCCGGAAGCCGAGCTGGTGCTGCCGGAGTTCGTCCGGGCGGGCGTCGCGGAACAGCTGCGCCGGCGTTTCGATCTCGCGCTCGGGGCGCTCGCATCGAGAATACGCTTCGTTCCCCGCTCCGAGCACCGCAAGTTCCTGCAGTACGTCGCCGCTGCAGACGTCGTCCTCGATCCGTTTCATTTCGGCGGATGCAATTCGAGCTGCGATGCGCTGTCCCTCGGCGTCCCCGTGGTCACCCTGCCCGGTTCGCAGCTTCCGGGAAGGTTTACGCTGGGCCTGTACGAGGAAATCGGTCTCGACAGCTGCATCGCCCGCTCAGCCGAGGAGTACGTGGAGATCGCGCTGCGGCTCGGCCGCGACGCGGAATATCGAAAATCGGTGTCGGAGCAGATCTCGGCCCGCTGCGCGCGCTTGTTCGACCGGCCCGACGCCGCGCTGGCTCTGGGAGAAGAACTGCTTCGCATCGCCGCGGCTGCCCGCTGATGCTCGCCCTTAGCGTTCGCCGCCTCGCGCAAAGCGTCGCGGTCCTGTTCGTCATGTCGCTGCTCGTGTTTGCCGGCGTATACGCCGTCGGCAACCCGATGGACATCCTCGTCAACCCGCAGTCCGACCAGAACGAGATCGCGCGCGCCACCGCCGCGCTGGGCCTCGACCGGCCGCTCATCGAGCAGTACTTCGTCTTCGTCGGGCACGCCGCAACCGGAGACCTCGGAAGATCCTTCGCCTTCAACGTGCCGGCGATCGGTCTCATCCTCGAACGCATGCCCGCGACGCTCGAGCTCGCGACCGCGGCGATGCTGATCGCGGTGCTCCTCGGAATCCCGCTCGGGCTGTGGGCGGGCTTGAAGCCCCGATCGGCCGCCGGCAGGACCATCATGGCGGGCTCGATCCTGGGGTTCTCGCTTCCGACTTTCTGGGTCGGGCTTATGCTCATCTTCGTGTTTTCCGTGTGGCTCGGCTGGCTGCCGACCTCGGGCCGCGGACCGACCGCGAATCTCATCGGGATCCCGGTGAGCTTCCTCACGGCGGAGGGCCTGCGCCATCTCGCCCTGCCCGCCGCAAACCTCGCGCTCTTCAATCTCTCCCTCCTCATCCGGCTGACCCGCTCGGGAACGCGCGAAGCGATGCGGCAGGACTACGTGCGCTTCGCGCGCGCCAAGGGCCTGACCGAGGCGCGCGTCGTCGGCGTACACGTGCTCAGGAACGTGCTCGTTCCGGTCGTCACCGTGGCCGGCGTGGAGTTCGGCTCGGTGATCGCTTTCGCCGTCGTCACCGAGTCGATCTTCGCGTGGCCGGGAATGGGAAAGCTCCTGATCGATTCGATCAACGTGCTCGACCGGCCGGTGATCGTCGGCTACCTGTGCATCGTCGTGACGCTGTTCGTCGCGATCAACCTTTTCGTCGACCTCGCCTACTCGTGGCTCGATCCGCGGGTGCGGCCCGGGGAAACAAGGTGACGCCGGCCCGTCGATTCACCGCCGAGTTCGCGACGAGCCGCATCGCCCTCGCGGGCCTCGCGCTCCTCGCGCTGGTGCTGCTCGCCGCGCTGCTTGCGCCGTGGATCTCGCCTCAGAATCCCTACGATCTGGCGCAGCTCGACCTGCTCGACTCACGCCTGCCGCCCGGGGCACGCTCGGCCGCGGGCGCGATCCATTGGCTGGGCACCGACGACCAGGGCCGCGACATGCTGTCCGCCATCCTCTACGGCCTTCGCACCAGCGTCGCCGTTGGTTTCACGAGCACGATTCTCGGCCTTGCCATCGGCGTAAGCCTGGGCCTCGCGGCGGCCTGGCTCGGCGGCTGGTTCGAAGCGCTGGTCATGCGCCTCGCCGACCTCCAGCTCTCGTTCCCTTCGATCCTTATCGCGCTCGTGCTGCTGGCGGTGCTCGGGCAAGGCCTGGACAAGATCATCATCGCGCTCGTCGCGGTTCAATGGGCGTATTACGCCCGCACGGCGCGCGCCGCAGCGCTCGTCGAGCGCAGGAAGGAATACATCGACGCCGCGGTCGCGCTCGCGTTATCGAACGCGCGCATCATTTTCCGTCACCTGCTGCCGAACTGCCTGCCGCCCCTCCTCGTGCTCGCGACGGTCCAGGTCGCCGCGGCGATCACGCTCGAAGCCACGCTCTCCTTCCTCGGCCTCGGCCTGCCGATCACCCAGCCCTCGCTCGGCCTGCTGATCTCGAACGGCTTCAACTACCTGCTCTCGGGCCACTACTGGATCAGCGCCTTTCCCGGAATCGCCCTGCTCCTCGCCGTCGTCAGCATCAACCTGGTCGCGGACCGCTTGAGCGAGGTCCTGGATCCGCACGAGCGCCGCCGATGAGTCTTATACTGTCGCTTGAATTATTCGGAGGAGGAACGATGAACGCGCTCAAGAAAATCGCAGCCGCCATGGCGCTTTTTTCCGCGGCCGGCGCGAGCCTCGCGCAGGGACTCAAAACCCTGGAGGTGATCGCCTTCGGAGGCGGCGGGAACTGGCCGATCTGGGCGGCGCAGGAGAAAGGGCTGTTCGCAAAGAACGGCATCGCGGTGAAGCTTTCCCTCACGCCGAATTCCGTCGAGCAGATCCGCAACCTGATGTCGGACAAGTACGACCTCGGCACCACCGCCTACGACAACGTCGTCGCCTACCAGGAAGGGCAAGGGGAGACCGAGCTGACCGCGCAGCCCGACCTGTTCGCCTTTATGGGCGGCTATTCGGGATCCCTGCGCTTTGTCACCCAACCGGATATCAAGACCTATGCCGCACTGAAGGGCAAGACGGTCGGCGTGGACGCGGCGACCACCGGATTCGCGTTCATCCTCTACAAGCTCGCGGCGATGAACGGCCTCGGCGCGTCCGATTACAAGATCGAGAAGCTCGGCGGCACGCCCGCGCGCGTGCAGGCGATGATGGAAGGCAAGATCGCCGGAACCATGATCAGCTCTCCTTCGGAGATATTGCCCGAGTCCAAGGGCTACACGCGTCTCGGCGATACGACGACGACCTTTGGCCCGTATCAGGCCTCGATCGGGGTGGCGCGCCGCGCCTGGGCGGCGAAGAACGGCGACCGGCTGGTCGCCTTCGTCCGCTCGTACGTCGCCGCGATGGACTGGCTGCAGCAGCCGGCGAACAAGGACGAGGCCGTCGCGATCTACATGAAGTACGTCCCGGGCGCACCCCGCCCGGCGGCGCAGAAGGCCTACGAGGTGATGTTCGCCGAGAAGGAGGGTTTCCAGAAGAAGGCGAAGCTCGACATCGAAGGCTGCCGCACGGTGCTCAAGCTGCGCAGCGAATTCGCCAAGCCCCAGAAAAATCTCGCCGATCCGATGAAATACGTCGACGAGAGCTTCTACTGGAAAGCAGTGCAGTAGCCCTAAAGGAGACTTGAAACATGTCCATTGCTAACCCCGCGGTAAAAGCGGCCCTGGTGGCGACCCTTGCCGCCGGCCTTGTCACCGGCTGCGAGACCACAACCGATCCCTATACCGGAGAAAAGAAGACGACGAGCACGACCTTCGGCGCGCTGATCGGCGCCGGAGCCGGCGCGGCGATCGGGATGATATCCGGCCACGACGCCAAGCAGCGCAGGCAGCGAGCCCTCGTCGGCGCCGGGGTCGGCGCGCTCGCCGGCGGCGCGGTCGGCAACTACATGGACAGGCAGGAAAGCGAGTTGCGGGCGCTGATGCGCGACAGCGGCGTCACAGTCACGCGCAAAGGCGAGGACATCGTCCTCAACATGCCCGGCAACGTCACGTTCCGCACCGGCAGCGCGGACTTGAACGCGCAGTTCTTCAAGGTGCTCGACGGGGTCGCCCAGGTGGCGAAGAAATACGACAAGACCATCATCGAGATCGCGGGCCACACCGACAATGTCGGCGGCGCGGATTTCAACCGGCAGCTCTCGCAGCGCCGCGCGAGCGCAGTCGCGCAGTACCTCCAGAGCCGCGGCGTGACCGAACCGCGCATCATGACCGCCGCAGGCGGCGAGGAGCACCCGATCGCGAGCAATTCGACCGAGCAGGGCCGCGCCGCGAACCGGCGCGTCGAAGTGACGCTCGCGCCGCTGAAGGAAGGCTGAGCCGCCCGACCCTACTCGTACAGCCCGGTGCGCGCCTTGCCGCGGAACACGCGGTAGGCGAACACCGTGTAGGCGAAGAGGAAGGGAAACACGATCGCGACACCCACGAGCATGAATTTGAGCGCCGACGGGTGCGAGGCCGCTTCCCAGATCGTCATGCGGTCGATCACTACGTAGGGAAACAGGCTGTAGGCGAGGCCGGCGAAGGCGAGCGTGAAGATCGCCACCGTGGCTGCGAGGGGCATCCAGTCGAATTCCCGCTCGCCCCGCTTCAATCGGCCGGTGGCCGCCCAGACCCGCCAGCCCGCCGCGACTGTCGCTAGTGGCAGCAGCATCAAGGCTAGGGTGCGCGGAAAATCGAACCACTTCGCCTGCACCGTGTGGCTGACGAGCGGCGTGGCGAGGCTCACCAGCGCGACGCCGAGGGCGACCCACAGCAAACCCCAGCGCGCCCAGGCGAGCGCCTTTTTCTGCAGCGCGCCCTCGGTTTTCAGGATGAGCCACGTCGCCCCCAGCAGCACGTAGCCCCCGCACAAGCTTGCGCCCACCAGCATCGCGAACACGTGGTAGCCGAATCCGGGATGAAACCCGGTGACGTAGCGCCCGAGCATCAGGCCTTGCGCGAACGACGCGAGGAACGAGCCGAACCAGAACAGCCAGTTCCACAGCCCGCGGTGCCAGCCTTCGGCCTTGACGCGGAATTCGAAAGCGACGCCGCGCAGCATCAGCCCGACCAGCATTGCCGCGACCGGCAGGTAGAGCGCGCCGAGCACGAGGCCGTGCGCCGCGGGGAAGGCGACCAGGAGAATGCCCACGCCCAGAACGAGCCAGGTCTCGTTCGCATCCCAGAACGGTCCGATGGAGGCGACCATCAGTTCCTGCTCGCGCTCGTCCGCCGCGGGCATCAGCATGCCCACGCCCAGGTCGTAGCCGTCGAGCACGACATACATCAGGATCGCCAATCCCATAAGGGCGGCAAATACCAGAGGCAGATCGATGCTCATGCGTTCGCGCCTCCGCCCGCGAGGTGCGTCAGCACCACCAGGTACGCGATCAGCATCACTGTATACGTAATGATGTAGCCGGTGAGGCTCGCGCCGAGCTGCGCGCCGGAGATCCCGCCCACGGCGTCGGCGGCCTTGAGAATCCCGGTCACGAGCCAGGGCTGCCTGCCGATCTCGGTGACGAGCCAGCCGGCGAGCGTCGCGATCCATCCCGCGAAAGTGAAACCCGAGAAGGTCCACAGCATCCATCGTTGCGGCAGCCTGCCCCGGCGCGTCGCCCACACGCCGCTCCACGCCGCGAGCAGCATCAGTACCCCCATCCCCACCATCACCCGGAACGCGAAGAACACCGGCGCCACCGGCGCGGCATCCGGCACGAAGGCGTCGATTCCTTGCAGCTCCGCCTCCGCATCGTGCCTGAGGACGAGGCTCGCGCCCTTCGGGATCTCGACGGCGAAATCGTTGCGGCGCCTTTCGTCGTCGGGCACGGCGAAGAGCACGAGCGGGACGCCCTTCCCCGTCTTCCAGATCGCCTCGATGGCCGCGATCTTCGCCGGCTGGTGCTCGAGCGTGTTCAGGCCGTGCAGGTCGCCGACCAAGATCTGCAGCGGCGCGAGCACCGCGGCGAGAACGAGTCCGGTGCGCAGCGTCTTCCTCGCCGAGACGTCTTCGCTTGCGCGGAGCAGGCGCCACGCCGAAAGCCCTGCAACGACGAACGATGCGGTCAGCCCCGAGGCGAGCAGCATGTGGGTCATCCGGTACGGAAACGACGGATTGAAGATCACCTGCAGCCAGTCCCCGGCGATGATCTGCGCGCCGTCCATCGCGTGGCCTGCCGGGGTCTGCATCCACGAGTTGAGCGCGAGGATCCAGAACGCCGAGAGCGTCGTGCCGACCGCGACCATGGCAGAGGAGAAGATGTGCACCCAGTTCGGCACGCGGTTCATGCCAAAGAGCATCACCCCGAGAAAGGTCGCTTCCAGGAAAAACGCGGTCAACACCTCGTAGGCGAGGAGCGGCCCCGCGATGTTGCCGACTTTCTGCATGTATCCCGGCCAGTTGGTGCCGAACTGGAACGACATGGTGATGCCGCTCACCACGCCCATCGCGAAAGAAAGCGCGAACACCTTGGTCCACAGCCTGTAGGTCGCGAGCCACGCGGGGTCGCCCGAGCGCGCGTAGCGGACGCGGAAGTAGAGAAGGAGCCACGCGAGCGCAATGGTGAGGCTCGGAAACAGGATATGGAACCCGATATTCAGCCCGAACTGGGCGCGGGCGAGGAGCAGGGCCTCTGCCGTATCCATGGGTGCACTATCATACGGAAGTCTGCGAGATTTGCATGACCGGGACTCGAACCCCTCCTCGCGTTGACTTCTACCCCTAGGAGATAACCATGCGAATCGGCATTCTCGGTTCAGGCTTGATGGGCGCCAAGCTCGGAACGATCTTCGCCCGCGCCGGCCATGAAGTGGTCTTCAGCTACGCCCGCAGCGAGCGGAAGCTCAAATAGGGAACGCCCACTACATAGATGAGGTGACGACATGTCGGAGTTCGCCGAATGGGATAGCTTTTACGTAATCGTCGGCTCGGCCGCGGGTGCCTTGATCGGTTTGCAGTTCGTCGTCCTGACGCTCGTTGCCGAGAGGCCGCCGCTGCGAGCGGCAGACGCCGGCGCCGCCTTCGCGACACCGACGATCGTTCACTTCGGCACGGCCTTGCTTTTGTCGGCAGTCCTGCGCGCTCCATGGCAATCGGTCACGCCTGTGGCGGCTCTTTGGAGCCTCGTGGGCTTCGTCGGCGCGTCCTACACCTGCATCGTGGCGCGACGCATGCGCAGGCAGACCACGTACCGGCCGGGGTTCGAGGACTGGTTATTCCACGTCCTGCTGCCGTTCGCCGCGTACGCGATACTCGCGCTATCGGCGTTCGCGGCTCACTCTCATACCCGCGAGGCTTTGTTTGTCGTCGGAGGTTCTGCGCTGCTGCTGCTCTTCATCGGGATTCATAACGCCTGGGACGCCATCGCCTACCACGTATTTGTCCGCATGCGGGATGCGGGGGACTGAGCGGCGCTCAGCGCATGCGTATGGATTAGCATTCACCGCCCGCCCGGTTCCTTGCAACCTGCCCTCGCCTGCTGCAACATGGCGACCGAACCGGCAAACAGGCGCGCGTGATCGAATGGAAAGGCCGTCGGCGGATCTCCCCGGCACGACCCTCATGATGCAGCAGTACCTGCGCCTGAAGGCGCAGTACCCCGACATGCTGCTCTTCTACCGCATGGGCGATTTCTACGAGACGTTCTACGACGACGCGGAGCGGGCGTCGCGCCTCCTCGACATCACGCTCACCACGCGCGGCGCCTCGGCGGGCGCGCCGATCAAGATGGCGGGCGTGCCTTATCACGCGGTCGACCAGTACCTCGCGAAGCTGGTGCGAATCGGTGAGTCGGTGGCGATCTGCGAGCAGATCGGAGACCCGGCTACGTCCAAAGGCCCGGTGGACCGGCAGGTCACGCGCATCGTCACGCCGGGAACGCTCACCGACTCGGAGTTGCTCGAGGAGAAGGCCGACAACATCCTGCTCGCCCTCTCCCGCACGAAAGGCGCCGTCGGCCTCGCATGGCTCAATCTCGCGAGCGGCGAGCTGCGCGTCACCGAGATCGCGCCGCATCTTCTCGAGAATGAGCTGCGCCGCATCGCTCCGGCGGAAATTCTCGCTGCCGAGGATACGGCCCTGACCGGGTTCGCGGTGACCAAGCTCCCCGAATGGCATTTCGATTTCGACGCCGGGCGAAAGATCCTGTTGAAGCAGCTCGGCGCGGCGAGCCTCGCGGGCTACGGCTGCGAGGACCTGGAACCTGCGATCGGAGCCGCAGGCGCCTTGCTCGAGTACGCGAAGAAGACCCAGGGGCAGGCGCTCGCGCACGTCGCGGCGGTGATTCCCGAGCGCGCGAGCGAATACGTCCGCATGGACGCGGCGACACGGCGCAACCTGGAGCTCACCGAGACCCTGCGCGGGGAACCGACGCCTACGCTTTTTTCCCTGCTCGACGAGTGCGCGAGCGGAATGGGGAGCCGGCTCCTGCGCCACTGGCTGCACCATCCCCTGCGCGATCACGCCGCGGTCGGTGCGCGCCACGAAGCGGTGGCGGCGCTCGCCGACGCCCACGCGGGAATCGAGAAGCTGCTGCGCCGCTTCGCCGACGTCGAGCGCATCACCGGGCGCATCGCGCTCAGGAACGCCCGCCCGCGCGATCTGTCTTCCCTGCGCGACAGCCTCGCCTTGCTGCCCGAGCTTTCGTCCGCGGTTCCGCGCGACGCCACGCTGCTCGCGAAGTTGCTGGACGATCTCCGGGTTCCGGCCGAATGCCTCTCTCTGTTGAAACGGGCGGTGCTGGACGAGCCCGCGGCGATGGTTCGCGATGGCGGCGTGATCGCCGACGGCTACAACCGGGAGCTCGACGAGCTGCGCGCGCTTCAGACGCGCTCGGGCGAGTTCCTCGCCGAGCTCGAGGCGCGCGAGCGCAGCCGCACCGGCATCCCCAGCCTGCGGGTCGCTTACAACAGCGTTCACGGCTTCTACATCGAGATCACCAACGCTCATGCTCAAAAGGTGCCTACCGATTACCGCCGCAGGCAGACGCTCAAGAACGCCGAGCGCTACATCACGCCGGAATTGAAGGAGTTCGAGGACAAGGCGCTCTCGGCGAGGGACCGCGCGCTCGCGCTCGAGAAATCGCTCTACGACGAGCTGCTCGGGCTGCTTGCCGCGCACCTCCCGGCGCTGCAGCGCATCGCGCGGGCCCTCGCGCAGCTCGATGTGCTCGCCTGTTTCGCCGCGGTGTCATCGAAGCGCAACTATTGCAGGCCAGAATTCGCCGGAGACATTCTCATCGAGATCGATGCAGGCCGCCACCCGGTCGTCGAAGCGCAAGAATCGACCCCTTTCATCGCGAACGGCGCCCGGCTCTCGCCCGCGCGCCAGCTGCTCCTTATCACCGGACCGAATATGGGGGGCAAGTCCACCTACATGCGCCAGGTCGCGCTCATCGTGCTGATGGCGCACGTGGGCTCGTTCGTCCCGGCGAAATCGGCGCGCCTGGGGCCGATCGACCAGATCTTCACGCGGGTGGGCGCGGCCGACGACCTTGCCGGCGGACGCTCGACTTTCATGGTGGAGATGACCGAATCGGCCAACATCCTGCACAACGCGACCGGCAAGAGCCTGGTGCTGATGGACGAGGTCGGGCGCGGCACCTCGACCTTCGACGGCCTCGCCCTCGCCTGGGCCATCGCGCGGCAGCTCCTGGAGCGCAACAAGTCGCTCACGCTCTTCGCCACCCACTACTTCGAGATGACGCGCATCGCGCTCGATTACAAGGAAGCCGCGAACATCCACCTCGACGCGGTCGAACACAAGGACACGATCGTGTTCCTGCACGCGGTCGAGGAAGGCCCCGCGTCGCAGAGCTACGGCCTGCAGGTCGCGCAGCTCGCCGGCGTGCCGAAGAACGTCATCCGCAACGCGCGCCGGTATTTGCAGATGCTCGAGGAGGCGAGCCTGACGCAAGGCGGGCAGACCGATCTCTTTGCCGCGGGGAAGGCGGAACCCGAGCAGCCTCCGGAATCCGACGCGCTGCGCGGGGCACTGGATGCGGTCAGTCCGGACGAGCTGTCGCCGCGCGAAGCGCTGGAGCTGCTCTACAAGCTCAAGAGGCTGTGATTCAAGGCTGCGTCAGGCGAACAACTTCCGGATCGCTGTCATACTTGGAGACCTTGACTTCTTGCTCGGCGGTCACGCCGACGTAGCCTTCCATGGCCGCAACCATGACCGGAAAAAACTTCGCCAA
>Ga0179596_10000387_pt1 | contig 13488 bp, 13 predicted proteins | sample CZODoug1_1_08_16_FD_155494 | JGI IMG/M metagenome (GOLD analysis project Ga0179596, IMG submission 155494) | Vadose zone soil fungal communities from Angelo Coast Range Reserve, California, USA - CZODoug1_1_08_16fungal (Illumina Assembly) | ecosystem: Environmental > Terrestrial > Soil > Vadose...
GCGCTCGATGAGCTGCGCGACAAGGCGCCGTTCGTGAAGATCTTCGGCAGCTATCCGGCTGCGGTTCTCTAGGGCGGCTCCATGGATTTATGCGAGCAGTCTCCGTCGTACATCCGCGCCATCGCGCCCTACCAGCCGGGCAAGCCGATCTCGGAGCTCGCCCGCGAAATGGGGCTGGACGAGAGAAAAATCGTCAAGCTCGCTTCGAACGAGAACCCGTTCGGCATCTCGCCCAGGGCGAAGGCCGCGATCAAGAAAGGGCTCGCTGAGCTCGGACGCTATCCCGACGGCAATGCCTTCGAGCTGAAAGCGGCGCTCGCGCGCCGCCACGGCGTCCGAGAGGAGTGCATCGTCGTCGGCAACGGCTCGAACGACCTGCTCGAGATGGCCGCGGGCGCCTTTCTGGCCCCGGGCCGCGCGGCGGTGTACTCGCAGCACGCCTTTGCCGTCTACCCGCTCGCCACCCAGGCACGCGGCGCGGCGGGGATCGTCGTGCCGGCGAAAAACTACGCTCACGATCTCGAGGCGATGCTCGCCGCGATCACGCCCGAGACCCGGGTGGTGTTTATCGCCAACCCGAATAACCCTACCGGGACATTCGCCACCGGCGAGGAGCTCGAGGGTTTCGTCGCGCGCGTGCGGCGCGACGTGGCGGTGGTGGCGGACGAGGCCTACTCCGACTATCTGCCGACTAACCTGCGCTACGACAGCGTGGCCCTGCTCAGGAAGTACCCGAACTTCATCGTCACGCGCACCTTTTCCAAGGTCTACGGCCTGGCGGGGCTGCGCGTCGGCTACGGGCTCATGCACCCGGATGTCGCCGACCTCCTCAACCGCGTGCGCCAGCCCTTCAACGTCAACAGCCTCGCGCTCGCCGCGGCGGTCGCCGCGCTCGAGGACAGGAAATTCGTCGCGAAGAGCACCCGGATGAACCGCTCGGGCCTCGCGCGGCTGGAGCGCGCGCTGAAGACGCTCGGGCTCGAGGTCATCCCCTCGTGCGCCAATTTCGTCACCTTCCGCGTGTCGCGGGCGAGAGGGGTGTACGAGAAGCTGCTGCGCCTGGGCGTGATCGTCAGGCCGCTCGCGAACTACGATATGCCCGATCACTTGCGAGTCACCATCGGTACGCCCAAAGAGAACGAGAAATTCCTCGGCGCGCTGAGAAGCGCGCTCGACGATTGATGGCGCGCATCGAAAAGCTGGTGATCGTGGGCGTCGGCCTGATCGGCGGCTCGTTCGCGCTCGCGATGAAGGAGGCGGGTGCGGCCGGCCGCGTGATCGGAGTCGGCCGCGGCGGCCGGAACATCCGGCGCGCGCTCGATCTGAAAATAATCGACGCCGCCGGCGCGCTCGACCGCGCGACCTTCGCGGACGCCGATCTCGCGCTGCTCGCGGTGCCGGTCGGGCAGATGCGAGCGGTGATGCGCGCCATCGCGCCGCTCATCGGTCCCAAGACCGTCGTCACCGACGCGGGCAGCACCAAGGAGGACGTGGTCGCGCTCGCCCGGCGGGAGCTGAAAGCCGCGCTTTCGCGTTTCGTTCCGGGGCATCCGATCGCGGGCACCGAGAAGAGCGGCGCCGAAGCCGCGTTCGCCGGGCTCTACCGCGGGCGCAGGGTGGTGCTCACGCCGCTGAAAGGAACCGCGCCGGGAGCGCTCGCCCTGGTGCGCGCCGCGTGGGAGCGCTGCGGAGCGAGCGTCTCGGAGCTGCGTGCAAGGGAGCACGATGCGGTGCTGGCGGCCGTCAGCCACCTGCCGCACGTGCTCGCGTACGCGCTCGTCGACCAGGTCGCGCGCGCGAAGAACGCGAAGCAGCTCTTTTCCTACGCGGCGGGGGGATTCCGCGATTTCACCCGCATCGCCGCCAGCCACCCCGAGATGTGGCGCGATATCTGCCTCGCCAACCGCAAGGCGCTGCTCGCCGAGCTCGCCCGCTACGGCGGGGAGCTCGAGCGCGTGAAGAGGATGCTCGAGCGCGGCGACGGCAGGGCGCTCCATACGCTTTTCTCGGGGGCGCGGGGAGCGCGCGACCGCTGGCTGAAGGACGCGCAATGAGGGCAGCGGGACGCGCAATGAGGACAGCGCCTGGATTTTCCCCTCCTCTTTCGAGGAGGGGTGCCGCCGAAGGCGGCGGGGTGGTGTCGCCGCGAGAAGGATGGTCGACCACCCCGTCGCGCTGCGCGCGCCACCCCTCCTTGTCCAAGGAGGGGAAAAAGACCGCCGGGGCGCGGTCCGCCTGAGGGCGCGCGTACCGTGAAATTCCTCGACCTCGATCCGATCGCGAGCGTGGCGGGCAGCGTGAAGATGCCCGGATCGAAGAGCATCTCGAACCGGGTGCTCCTGCTCGCCGCGCTTGCCCGCGGCAATACCCGGGTTCGCGGTCTGCTCGATGCGGACGACACCCAGGTGATGCTCGAGGCGCTCGCGCGCCTGGGCGTCGAAGTGGAGCGCACTCCCGAAGGCGTCACCGTCCATGGCGTGGCCGGTAAGTTTCCGGTGAAGTCCGCGGACCTGGCGCTGAGAAACGCTGGCACTGCTTTCCGGCCGCTTACCGCCGTCCTCGCGCTCGCCGGGGGCGAGTACCGGCTCTCGGGCGCGCCGCGAATGCACGAGCGGCCGATCGGCGGCCTGGTCGACGCGTTACGAGCGCTCGGCGCGCGGATCGATTATCTCGGCAAAGAAGGCTTTCCGCCGCTTGCCTTGCACCCCGGCGCGATCCGGCGGGGCGCGTCGGTCCGCGTGAGCGGAGATGTGTCCTCGCAGTATCTCTCGGCGCTGCTGATGGCTGCGCCGCTCGCGGGATCGGAAACGCGGATCGAAGTCGAGGGCGAGCTGATCTCGAAACCCTACGTCGAGATCACCCTGAACATCATGCGGCGCTTCGGCGTCGAGGTGCGGCGCGAGGGCTGGAGGTCGTTCATGGTTCCGGGCAGGCGCTACTCGAGCCCCGGGGAGATCCGCGTCGAGGGAGACGCCTCCTCGGCCTCGTATTTCCTCGCGGCGGGCGCGATCGGCGGGGGCCCGGTGCGGGTGGAAGGCGTGGGGCGTTCGAGCATCCAGGGCGATGTCCGCTTCACCGAGGTGCTGGAGAAGATGGGGGCGAGGATCTCGATGGGCGACGACTGGATCGAATCCAGCGCGCCGGCCCGGGGAAAACTGAAAGCCATCGACGCGGACTTGAACCACATCCCCGACGCGGCGATGACCGCGGCGGTCGCGGCGCTGTTCGCGGAAGGGCAGAGCACGATCAAGAACATCGCCAGCTGGCGGGTCAAGGAAACCGACCGGATCGCGGCGATGGCGGCCGAATTGCGCAAGCTCGGCGCAACCGTGGAGGAGGGGGCCGACATCCTGCGGATCACGCCGCCCGCGGTGCTCAAGCCGGCCACGATCGCGACCTACGACGATCACCGCATGGCGATGTCCTTTTCGCTTGCCGCGCTGGGCGGAGTCCGGGTCCGGATCGACGATCCGGACTGCGTGGTCAAGACGTTCCCTGAATACTTCGGCGTGTTTTCGAGTATTTCGCGGCGGGTTGCGGCGTGAGCGCGGTGCCGGTCATCGCGATCGACGGCCCGTCGGCATCGGGGAAGGGGACAGTCGCGCAGCGGGTCGCCGGGACGCTCGGCTTTCATCACCTGGACAGCGGCGCGCTGTACCGGCTGGTGGCACTGGCGGGCGCGCGCGAGGGGATCGACTCGGGCGATGAAGCGAAGCTCGCCGCGATCGCGGCCCGGCTCCCGGTCCGCTTCGAGGGAGAGGAGATCTTCCTCGAAGCCGAGCGCGTGACCGACGCCATCCGCACCGAGGAAAACTCGTTCGCGGCCTCGCGGGTCGCGGCCTTGCCCGCGGTGCGCCGGGCGCTCCTGGAGAGGCAGCGCTCCTTTCGCAGGCCCCCGGGGCTGGTCGCCGAGGGGCGCGACATGGGCTCGATCGTGTTCCCCGATGCCGGCCTCAAAGTGTTCCTCACGGCGAGCCTCGAGGCGCGCGCCGAACGCCGGTATAAACAGTTGAAGGAAAAGGGAATCGCTGCTACACTGGCCGCCCTTTTGCAGGATTTGCGCGACCGCGACGCACGCGATGCGACGCGCAGCGTGGCGCCTCTCAAGCAAAGCCCCGGAGCGCGGCAGCTCGACACGACGTCGATGAGCGCCGAGCAGGCGGCGGCCCAGATTGTGGACTGGTACCGCGAGGGGAACAGGTGACACAAAGCCAAGTACCGCATTGACTTGGCTTTTTGTTGTGGATCAACGAACCCCGTCTTTAAGTGACGGGCAGATGCCAGGTGTCTATGTCGAGTGCAACCCCCGCAGTAGCTTCTGATTCTCCGGAAACCTTCGCCGCCCTTTTCGAGGAAAGCCTGACGCGCAAGGAAATGCGCACCGGCGAAGTGATCACCGCCGAAGTCGTCCGCGTCGACATGAACTACGTCGTCGTCAACGCGGGCCTCAAGTCCGAATCCTTTATCGCCCTGGAAGAGTTCAAAAACGACAAGGGCGAAGTCGAGGTCAAGCCCGGCGACTTCACCAGCGTCGCGATCGAGGCGCTCGAGGACGGCTACGGCGAGACGCGCCTGTCGCGCGACAAGGCGAAGCGCCTCGCGGCCTGGCTCGACCTGGAGAAGGCGCTCGAAGCCGGCACGCTCGTGAAAGGGATCATTTCCGGCAAGGTGAAGGGCGGCCTCACCGTTATGACCAACGGAATTCGAGCGTTCCTGCCCGGGTCGCTCGTGGACATCCGCCCCGTCAAGGACACCCTGCCCTACGAGGGCAAGGAGATGGAGTTCAAGGTCATCAAGCTCGACCGGAAAAGAAACAACGTAGTGGTTTCACGGCGCGCGGTGCTGGAAGCCTCGCAGGGCGCCGAGCGCCAGGCGCTGCTCGCGAACCTGCAGGAGGGCGCCGTCGTCAAGGGCATCGTCAAGAACATCACCGACTACGGCGCGTTCGTCGACCTGGGCGGAATCGACGGCCTGCTGCACATCACCGACCTCGCCTGGCGGCGCGTCAAGCACCCTTCGGAAGTGCTCAACGTGGGCGACGAGGTCACGGCGAAGGTGCTGAAATTCGACACAGAGAAGAACCGCGTTTCCCTCGGCTTGAAGCAGCTGGGAGAGGATCCATGGGTGGGTCTCTCGCGGCGCTATCCCACGGGAACGCGCCTCTTCGGCAAAGTGACCAATCTGACCGACTACGGCGCGTTCGTCGAGGTGGAGCAGGGCATCGAGGGCCTGGTGCACGTGTCCGAGATGGACTGGACGAACAAGAACGTGCATCCGTCGAAAGTGGTCGCGCTCGGCGACGAGGTCGAGGTCATGATCCTCGAGATCGACGAGGAGCGGCGCCGCATCTCCCTCGGGATGAAGCAGTGCCTTCCCAATCCCTGGGAAGAGTTCTCGATGAACTTCAAGAAGGGCGACAAGGTGAAGGGCCAGATCAAGTCGATCACCGACTTCGGCATCTTCATCGGCCTGCAGGGCGGAATCGACGGCCTGGTGCACCTCTCGGACCTGTCGTGGACGCTTCCCGGCGAGGAGGCGGTGCGCAATTTCAAGAAGGGCGAGGAGACCGAGGCCCAGGTGCTCTCGATCGACGTCGAGCGCGAGCGGATCTCGCTCGGGATCAAGCAGCTCGAAGGCGATCCTTTCAACAACTTCGTCGCGAGCCACGAGAAGGGCAAGCTTATCTCGGGTACGGTGAAATCCGTGGACGCCAAGGGGGCGGTCATCTCGATGGGCGGCGACCTCGAGGGTTACCTGCGCGCCTCCGAGATCTCCCGCGATCGAGTCGAGGACGCCCGCAACCATCTCAAGGAAGGCGACAGCGTCACGGCGATGATCATCAACGTCGACCGCAAGAACCGGACCATCAATCTTTCGGTCAAACAGAAGGAGTTCGCCGAGGAGAACGAAGCGATGGCCAAGCTCCAGAGCGAAAGCGCCGCCAGCACGGGAAGCACCAACCTGGGCGCGCTCCTCAAGGCGAAATTGGACAACAAGAACGCGCAACAGTAATCGAGGACCGGCATGACCAAGTCCGAACTTATTGCGAGGCTCGCGACGCGTTATTCGCAGCTCGTCGCCAAGGATGCCGAATTCACGGTCAAGATGATCCTGGATGCGATGACGCAGAGCCTGGTCAAAGGGCAGCGCATCGAGATCCGCGGGTTCGGGAGTTTCGGGCTGAATCATCGGCCGGCGCGCGTCGGCCGCAATCCGAAATCGGGCGAGAGGGTCCACGTACCCGAGAAATTCGTCCCGCATTTCAAGGCCGGCAAGGAACTGCGCGAGAGAGTCGATCAAAAATAGGAGCCTGGGCCGGCGGCATGCGGACGGCGGCATCGACGAGGTGCCGCCGTTTGCTTTGGAGCTCGTGGTTGGCAGGCTGTTGAAAACGCTTCCCGAGAGGGAAGCGTTTTCCTGCAGACTCAAATTTTGGGGATATAAAGGGGGCGTGCCCCCTTTTCGACGATCTGTTAGATGAAGCTCATCACCCATCTGTCGTGGCTGTTGCGCGCGCTGCTGTTCCTCGCCGTATTCGCCTTCGCGCTCATGAATACGGACCCGGTGAGGCTGCGCTTCTTCCTCGGGCAGACCTGGGAGACCCCGATGATAGTGGCCTTGCTCCTGTCCTTCGCCTTCGGCGCCGGGATCGGGGTCCTCGCCTGCCTGTCGCGCCTGCTCGGGCAGCGCCGCGAGATCCAGAAGCTCGAGCGCGAGCTGCGCGCGGCCGGCAATCGCACTTTGCCGCCGCAGGCCTAGGTCCGGACTGTCCATGGACTTCGAGCTCTGGTGGCTGTTCGGGTTCGCGCTGTTCTTCGGGCTGGGCTGGCTCGCGGCGCGCGTCGACATCAAGCAGCTGCTGTGGGAATCGCGGCAACTGCCGCGCTCGTATTTCAAGGGCCTCAACTTCCTGCTGAACGAGCAGCCCGACAAGGCGATCGAGGCCTTCATCGAGGTGGTCAAGGTCGATCCGGAGACGGTCGAGCTGCACTTCGCACTGGGGAGCCTGTTCCGCCGCCGCGGCGAGACCGAGCGCGCGATCCGCATGCACCGGAACCTGCTCGAACGCCCGGATCTGGGCGCGGAGCAGCGGCGGCACGCGATGGTCGAGCTGGGGCAGGATTATCTCAAGGCCGGGCTCCTCGACCGCGCGGAGGAGATGTTTCTCAAGCTCAGGGACTCGCCGCATCGCGCCGAGGCGCTGAAATTCCTGCTCGAGATCTATCAGCAGGAAAAGGACTGGATGAAGGCGGTCGGGATCGCGCTCGAGCTGGAAAAGGACTCCGGGCAGTCCGCTCAGAAGGAAATCGCGAACTACTATTGCGAGCTCGCGCTGTCGGAAGTGACGCATTCGCGCCCGGAAGGGGCGAGGCGTCACCTGGAGGCGGCCCTCGCCGCGCACCGCAAATGCGTCCGCGCGAACATCATCCTGGGCGAGATCGCGGCGGCCTCGGGCGATCACGACGGCGCGATCCAGACCTGGAAGCGGATCGAGCAGCAAAACCCCGCCTATCTCGCGCTCGTCGCGCAGCGCCTGCTCGAGAGCCATCGCGCGATCGGGCGAACCGAGGAGGGGCTCACGCTGCTGCGGGGCTACCTGGCGAACTTCCCTTCGCTCGACCTGCTCGATGTCGCCTTCCAGTCGACGCTGGACTCGGAGGGCCCCGAGACGGCATACAAGCTCGTGAAGGACGAGCTGCGCCGCAACCAGACCCTGCTCGGCCTGGACAAGCTGCTCGAAGCGCAGCTCCTGGTCGCGCCCGCCGAAAGGCGCCACGATCTGGAGCTCGTCCGCAATCTCATACACAGCCATACCCAGCGCCTGGCGCGCTACCATTGCGAGAACTGCGGATTCAAGGCACGGCAGTTCTACTGGCACTGTCCCGCCTGCGGCGGCTGGGAAACCTATCCGCCGAGGCGCAACGAGGAATTCGAGCTGACGCCGTGAAGCGCGGAGACAAAATTTGAAGATCACCATCGTTGGTACCGGCTACGTCGGTCTCGTCAGCGGCGCCTGTTTCGCCGAAGTCGGGAACGAGGTGCTGTGCCTCGATCTCGACGCGGCCAAGATCCGCATGCTCGAGGCAGGAGAGATCCCGATCCATGAGCCGGGGCTGCTCGAAGTGGTCAGGCGCAACCGGGCCGCGGGACGCTTGCACTTCACGACCGACGTCGAGCGCGCAGTGCGCTTCGGCACGGTGCAGTGCATCGCGGTCGGGACGCCGCCCGGCGAGGACGGTTCGGCCGATCTCCAGCACGTGCTCGCCGCGGCACGGGCGATCGGCCGGCACATGACCGAGTACCGGGTGATCGTGGACAAGTCCACCGTGCCGGTCGGCACCGCGGACAAGGTGCGCGCCGCGCTCGCGGAAGAGCTCAAGAGGCGCGGCGCGGACACGCCCTTCGCGGTGGTGTCGAACCCCGAGTTCCTCAAGGAAGGGGCCGCGGTGGAGGACTTTATGCGCCCCGACCGTATTGTCGTGGGTGCCGACGACCCCAAGGCGATACAGATCATGCGGGCGCTCTACGCCCCGTTCCAGCGCAACCACGACCGCTTTTTCCTGATGGATGTGCGCTCGGCGGAGCTCACCAAATACGCGGCGAACGCGATGCTCGCGACGCGCATCTCGTTCATGAACGAGCTCGCCAATCTCGCCGAGCGCCTCGGCGCGGACATCGAGGAAGTGCGCAGGGGCATCGGATCGGACCCGCGCATCGGCTTTCACTTCCTGTACGCGGGCGCCGGTTATGGCGGCTCGTGCTTCCCCAAGGATGTAAAGGCGCTTATCCGCACCGCGGAGGAGGCCGGCGGCGTTCTCCCGATTCTCGAGGCGGTGGACGAGGTGAACGCGGCGCAGAAGAAAGTGCTCGCGGGGAAAATACTTGCGCGATTCGGCGGGGAGCTCTCCGGACGGCGTATCGCCGTGTGGGGGCTCGCCTTCAAGCAGAATACCGACGACATGCGCGAAGCCTCGAGCCGCGTTCTGATCGAAGAGCTCGTGGCGAACGGCGCGACCGTCACGGCCTACGACCCGGTGGCGATGCCCGCGGCGAAGCGCGCGCTCGCCGGGCTCGCCGGAATTCGCTACGCGGAATCGCCGCTCGCGGCGCTCGACGGCGCGGACGCGCTCGCGGTCGTCACCGAGTGGCAGGAGTTCCGCAGTCCCGATTTCGAGGCGATCCGCGCGCGCCTCAAGACGCCGGCGATCTTCGACGGGCGTAATCTCTACGATCCGGCGCAGCTGAAGCGGCTGGGCCTGGAGTACTATCCGATAGGACGGGCAGCGGTGAGGGCGGGCGCGTGAAGGCGGAAAAACCGGTGTTCTCCGACCTGCACAAGGCGCGCGTCCTCGTCGTGGGCGACGTGATGCTCGACCGCTACTGGTTCGGGGAGGTGAGCCGGATTTCCCCCGAGGCGCCGGTGCCGATCGTGAAGATCGAAGCCGATCGCACCAGGGAAAGTCCCGGAGGCGCGGCCAATGTCGCGGTGAACGCCGCCGCGCTCGGGGCAAGCGTGACGCTGCTCTCGGTGATCGGAGACGACGAGCCCGGCCGCAGGCTGGAGCGGCTTCTCGGGGAGCGCCGCGTCAACACGAGCCTTCGCCGCGACGCGTCGATCGAGACGACGGTCAAGCTGCGCGTGATCGGAGGGCGGCAGCATCAGTTGCTCCGCATCGACTTCGAGAAATTGCCCAGCCGCGAGGTGCTCCGCGACAAGCTCGACGACTACCGTCAAATGGTCGCCGATTGCGATGTCGTGATCCTGTCCGACTACGGCAAGGGCGGGCTCACGCATATCTCCCAGATGATCGAAGTCGCGCGCGAGCGCAAGAAGAGCATCCTGGTCGATCCCAAGGGAGACGACTACTCGCGATACTCCGGCGCGACCGTGGTGACTCCGAACCGGGCCGAGCTGCGCGATGTCGTGGGAAGCTGGAGCAACGAGGACGAGCTCACGCAGAAGGCCCAGGCGCTGCGCGAGCAGCTCGGGCTTCGCGCGCTTCTGGTCACCCGCGGCTCGGAAGGAATGACCCTGTACGAGGCCGGCAGCCGGCGCCACGAAAGGGCGACGGAGCACGAAGTGATCGACGTGAGCGGCGCCGGAGACACGGTCATCGCGACGCTCGGGGTGATGCTCGGGGCGGGGATGCCGCTCGACGAGGCGGTGAAGGTCTCGAACGTCGCGGCCGGCATCAAGGTCCTCAAGTTCGGCACGGCCGTCGTGCAGCCGAAAGAGCTGCGCGACGCGCTCGCGCAAGGCTAGGCGAGGCAGACGTGTACTACGTAGTCACCGGCGCGGCGGGATTCATCGGGTCGAACCTGGTCCGCGCGCTGAACGCGCGCGGCGAAACGCAGATCCTCGCCGTGGACGATCTGGAGCGGAGCGACAAGTTCCGCAACCTGGCGGCCTGCGAGATCGCCGATTATCTCGACAAGGACGAATTCCGGAGGCGCCTCGAGGCGGGCGACTTCTCCGGGGCCATCGATATCGTGTTCCATCAGGGCGCCTGCTCCGACACCATGGAAACCGACGGCCGCTTCATGATGGAGAACAACTACCGCTATTCGACGGCGCTGCTCGACTTCTGCGTGGAGGACCAGGTTCCTCTCCTCTATGCCTCTTCGGCGGCCGTCTACGGGGCGGGCAGGGAGTTTCGCGAGGAGCGAAAGTCCGAGGCGCCGCTCAATATCTACGGCTACTCGAAATTGCTGTTCGATCATGCCGTCCGGCGGCGCCTGGGCGAAGCGGGGTCGCAGATCGCCGGGTTCCGCTACTTCAACGTGTACGGCCTCAACGAATGGCACAAGGGCCGCATGGCGTCGGTGGCCTGGCATTTCTTCAACCAGTATTCGGCGGAACGGCGCGTGCGTCCCTTCGTCGGGTCGGGGGGGTACGGGGACGGCGAGCAGCGCCGCGACTTCGTCTCGGTCGAGGACGTCGTCAAGGTCAACCTGCATTTCCTCGACCACCCCGAGCTGTCGGGCATCTTCAACGTCGGCACGGGACGCGCGCAGAGCTTCAACGACGTGGCGCTCGCCACCATCAACGCCTGCCGCAAGGCCCAGGGCGAGGCGCCCCTCGCCCTGGACGGGGCGCGCAGTCAGGGCCTGATCGAGTACGCGCCGTTTCCCGATGCGCTGAAGGGCAAGTACCAGAATTTCACTCAAGCCGACGTCGGCGCGTTGCGCCGCGCAGTTTACTCCGCGCCTTTCCTTGCGGTCGAGGAGGGCGTCGGCCGCTACTGCCGCCAGCTGCTCGACGAGGGGAAAGCGGCCGACCCTGATGCTCCGCGCCATGGGATATCATAGAAACATGGATCGCAATCCCGAACTCACCTACAAGACGATCGAGGATACGGTCGGCGACACGCCGCTGGTGAGGCTGAAGCGCCTGCCGGGAAAGACCTCCAACATCGTCCTCGCCAAGCTCGAGGGCAACAATCCCGCGGGCTCGGTGAAGGACAGGCCCGCGATGTGGATGATCGTGCGCGCGGAGAAGCGCGGGACGATCAAGCCCGGCGACGCGCTGATCGAAGCGACGAGCGGCAACACCGGCATTGCGCTTGCGATGGCCGCGGCGATCCGCGGCTACCGCATGGTGCTCGTTATGCCCGAGCATCTGTCGGCTGAAAGGCGCCAGACCATGCGCGCCTTCGGGGCGGAGATCGTCCTCACGCCCAAGGCGGGCGGAATGGAGGCGGCGCGCGACCTCGCCGAAAAGATGCAGCGCGAAGGCAAAGGGCGCATCCTCGATCAGTTCGCCAACCCCGACAATCCGCTGTCGCACTACGAGGGCACGGGGCCCGAGATCTGGCGCGACACCAAGGGGACGATCACGCATTTCGTCAGCAGCATGGGCACCACCGGCACCATCATGGGCTGCTCGCGCTTCTTCAAGGAAAAGAGCCCGAGGATCCAGATCGTCGGCTGCCAGCCCGAGGAGGGCTCGCAGATCCCGGGGATCCGCAAGTGGCCCGAAGCCTACCTGCCGAAGATCTACGACAAGGCGCGCGTGGACCGGCTGGAATACGTGAGCCAGGCCGACGCCGAGGAGATGGCACGCCGGGTGGCGCGCGAGGAAGGCATCTTCGCCGGCATTTCATCCGGCGGCGCGCTCGCGGTCGCGTTGAGAATTTCGCGCGAAGTCGAGAACGCGACCATCGTGACGATCATCTGCGACCGCGGCGACCGCTACCTTTCGACAGGCGTTTTCCCCGACTGACGGCTTCACCGCGCAGGCGAATGACGCCGATCCTCGCATTCGATATCGAGACGGTGCCGGACGTCGCCGGCCTGCGCCTGCTTCGCGATCTGGACGCCAAGCTCTCCGACCGGGACGTCGCCGAGCACGCTTTCCAGCAGCGGCGCGCGCAGACCGGCCAGGACTTTCTGCCCCTGCACCTGCATCGGGTCGTGGCCATCGCCTGTGCGCTGCGCGAAGGAGACAGCTTCCGCTGCTGGTCGCTGGGTTCCCCCGCGGACGGCGAGGGAGAACTGCTCCGGCGCTTTTTCGACGGGATCGAAAAGTACACGCCGCAGCTCGTTTCCTGGAACGGCGGCGGATTCGATCTGCCGGTGCTCCACTACCGCGGACTGGTGCACGGCGTGTCGGCGCCGCGCTACTGGGATACGGGCGACGACGATCGCGAGTTCAGGTACAACAATTACATCAGCCGCTATCATCAGCGTCATCTCGACCTCATGGATACGCTCGCTCTCTACCAGGGGCGGAATTACGTGCAGCTGGACGAGCTGGCCCGGCTCCTGGGATTTCCGGGCAAGATCGGAATGGACGGATCGAAGGTCTGGGAAGCGTATCAATCGGGAAAGATCGACGACATCCGGAAGTATTGCGAAACGGACGTGGCCAACACCTATCTTGTCTTCCAGCGTTTCCAGCTTCTGCGCGGCGCGTGCGATGAGGCGCTCTACCGGCGCGAGCTGCAGCTGGTCCGGGACACGCTCGCCCATTCCAAGGAAGCCCACTGGCGCGAGTTCATCGGCCGGTGGAGCTGAAACCCGCAGTCCCCGATGCCGATCGCCCTTATCGAGTCCCTCGACCGGGAGGGTCGCGGCGTGGCCCACGTCGGGGGAAAAGCGGTGTTCGTCGACAATGCAGTCCCCGGCGAGCTCGTCGAATACTCCGCTTACCGCAAGAAGCCCGCGTGGGAAGCCGCGCAGATCGTGCGGATCGAGCAGGAGAGCGCGGCGCGAATTTCCCCGCGTTGCGTTTTCTTCGGGACCTGCGGCGGATGTTCGATGCAGCATATCGAGGAGCGCGCGCAGGTGGCGGCCAAGCAGCGCGTGCTCGAGGACGCGCTCTGGCACATCGGGCGCGTGCGCCCCGAGACGATGTTGCGACCTCTCTACGGGCTTTCATGGGGATACCGGCACCGGGCACGCATGTCGGTGCGTTGGGTCCCGAAGAAGGGCGGGTCCCTGGTCGGGTTTCGCGAGCGCAAATCGAGCTTCGTTACCGATATGACG
>Ga0179596_10000388_pt1:0-7500 | contig 13469 bp, 7 predicted proteins | sample CZODoug1_1_08_16_FD_155494 | JGI IMG/M metagenome (GOLD analysis project Ga0179596, IMG submission 155494) | Vadose zone soil fungal communities from Angelo Coast Range Reserve, California, USA - CZODoug1_1_08_16fungal (Illumina Assembly) | ecosystem: Environmental > Terrestrial > Soil >...
ATTAATGAATTAAAAATTTATTTAAAATTGATGATATAAAAAGTTTGACCACGCCTAAAAATCTTAATAAATTAATTTGATTATTAAAACTGCTTCTCCTAGAAATAACTAATGGACTAAATTAAAGGTTATTAAACGTAGAACAAGCCTTATATAATTTGTTTTCATAATAATAAAAGAAACGAGGTGATATTAGGGTTCAAAGTGGACGTAGTAAGGTAGGACGGTGACCTTTGGAACGTTTAGAAATAAATTACTCGTTCAAAGGTTGTTTAAACATCGAATCTGACCGTTTTATATTAATTTAAATGAAAAATTAACTAAGAAAAAGTATAGTCCATAATTTAAACGAGTGTTATTGATGAATTAAAAAATTATTTAAAATTAATGGGAGGCAAAGTTTGTCCACGCCTAGAAATTTTAATAAATTTATTTGATTATTAAAACTGCTTCTCCTAGAAATAACTAATGGACTAAATTAAAGGTTATTAAACGTAGAACGAGGCTTATATAATTTGTTTTCATAATAATAAAAGAAATGAGGTGATATTAGGGTTCAAAGTGGACGTAGTAAGGTAGGACGGTGACTTTTGGAACGTTTAGAAATAAATTACTCGTTCAAAGGTTGTTTAAACATCGAATCTGACCGTTTTATATTAATTTAAATGAAAAATTAAATAAGAAAAAGTATAGGTCTTAATTTTAACGAGTTTAATTAAGCTATTTAAAAAATAATTAAAAATTAATAAGTTTCAAATTTGACCATGGCCACTCGTGTTTACAAATTTAATTGACCCACAAAACTATTGCTCCTAGAAATAACAAATGGACTAAATTAAAGGTAATTAAACGTAGAACAATTGCTATTTAATTTATTTTCATAATAACAAATTAAATATATATTAAATTTGGGTTCCTAGTGGACACATTATACGACATATTGTATTTAGGAGCGTTTAGAGTTTAATTAGTCATTCAAATGTTATTTTAACCTCAAATCTGACTGTAAAAAACGATTTTAAACGAAATATTAACTAAGAAAAAGTATAGGTCATAATTTAAACGAGCGTTATTAATAAATTTAAAAATTATTTAAAATCAACAACTTTAACTTTATAAACAAGTTTATTTTTTAATCAATATAAATATTCGAGCTAGAGACTCTATTCAAAAAGTTATAGGACCTAAATTTAGCGTAGATTAAGTATTTCCGGTTTGTTTTGGATTATGTATCCCGGAAACCCGGAAAAAAACGGAAAACATAAAAAAAAAAAGCTTAAAACTTTGGGGCTCGATCAGAAGGTCGAAACGGGGTCTAATCCTAAAAACTCTGATATATTTGGAATCCTCGTTCGATTCTGAACCAGGATCCAATCCTTAAATAGATGAATCGATTTAAAAAAAGGTCGAAAAATCGTGCCGCGGCAAAAATCAGTTTTTTCGTGTTTTCTTAATTAAATCTTTGTCCAATCTTATCGTGGTTGGGTCGGTTGGAAAGAGCTCGAAAAACGCAACAAGATGGACTGTTAAAATTATTTTTTTAATGACGTTTCGTAGGTAAAAAAAAAAAAAATAGGCAAAAAAAATATTTAAATTTTTTTCAGCCATTTTTTAAAGGGTTAAAAACAAATATATTTCAAATTTCAAATAGGCAGCCTTCAAGAGCTTTTTAAGCTCTTTTTAATGAGCTATAGTGGGTTATTTTTAGATTATTTTTAGTAGGTTTAATTAAAGTTTAAAAAATTTTTAATCATTTTTTGAACTTTTAAGAATTTTTTAAAAATACAAAGAAAGGGTTTAGAACTTTTGTTTTGGGTCCATCGTAACCGTCTCGTAAAATGGCGTCCACTAGTATTTTTTATTTTTAAATTGGCCCAGTAACCAAAGAGTTACGACCGCTTGAAGCTCCGTCCCCGTACCCCTCACCGTGCCTATATTTCCAGACGCCCGGTAAAGCGCCACCGTTCATGCCATACATACGTTCCCGCCGAGTTCTTTTCTATTAGTAAGGGGCAGTTTAAAGCAGGCTGTCCCCCACCGGGCCTCGCGGGGTCCGGCGTTAGCTCGTTAGAGGGCGACTAGCGACGAACGGACCTAGGAGCAAGGTCCGCGCTCGGGAACTTGTCCACCCCGAGCGCGCTTCGGAGCCGAGGCTCGAAGCAAGACACATCTTGACCCACGCTACGCGTCGGGCTAGGTGTGTCGAGTACGGTAGAATGAGTACGCGCCACGAGACTTGAGGCACCTCGTGGCGAGAAGCATCTTGTACCGGTCGTACGCGCCGGGCTAGGTGAGATGAGTCGCCGTACAGAGTACGGGGCAAGGAGAGAGCGGAATGTAAACGGCGGTGAGGGAGGCTGCGGACCCTTAGGCAAGGTCCGCAGAGAGTACGGTGAAGGACTAGCGCACCCGACCAAGACGGGGCGCCGTACGAGGTACGGGGAGTGGAGAGAGTGGAAATTAAGCGCTGGTGAACGGCGGTGACCCTTGGGCAAGGTTCCCCGCAGAGAGTACGGTAGAATGAGTATAGCTTGGCCGGGCTAGCGCACCCGGCCAAGACGGGGCGCCGTACGAGGTACGGGGAGTGGAGAGAGTGGAAATTAAGCGCTGGTGAACGGCGGTGACCCTTGGGCAAGGTTCCCCGCAGAGAGTACGGTAGAATGAGTATAGCTTGGCCGGGCTAGCGCACCCGGCCAAGACGGGGCGCCGTACGAGGTACGGGGAGTGGAGAGAGTGGAAATTAAGCGCTGGTGAACGGCGGTGACCCTTGGGCAAGGTTCCCCGCAGAGAGTACGGTAGAATGAGTATAGCTTGGCCGGGCTAGCGCACCCGGCCAAGACGGGGCGCCGTACGAGGTACGGGGGAAGGAGAGAGTGGAAATTAAGCGCTGGATTCGATGAACGAAAGTAGCAAATACGATTTTAAGGTAAAAAGGCTCGCAGAGGCGAGGGCGAGTACGGGAGTGGTGCGTGTGTAGGCCCTTAGGCAAGGCGTGGAAGTAGTAGCAAATACTCGTGGAGTGGCGAGACACCGTCGAAAAGTATTATTTCGAGGACGGTGGACGCAGCGTATGCGCGGTAGCGTATACCAAAAACAGAACGAAAGTTGAACGAAAGTTTATGGATTTACTGGACCCTACGTGCTCAGTAGGCCGGGACCCGGGGTTCCAGCGGCCGAGAAGCGCGGCAGAGGCCGATAGGCGCGTCGTCGAGGCTAGGAAAAGCGGGCCACATCGACGAACGCGCCGACTCGGGCTCACGGTTCGGATCTTTAAGCTGGCTTCGCCGAGGCGCTCGTTGGCGTCTCGGAGACGGCCTTTTATGAAATGAAACACAGACGTGACTGACCGCAGCTCCGAGCTACGGCTATGAGAAAGTTAAAAAGCTTGTAAAACGACCGCGGTCCGACCTTTATAGGGTCGGGCTTCGCCGGTTAAAAACGGGAACTCTCGTGCAAGCACGTTGAGTTTTAGTGGTGCATGAATTACTTTGGGAGAATTATCTCGCGTCGTCGGATTTATTTAATGGCCCTCAAGGGGTCCGGCGATAAAAGGTAGTTTTCCCGGTCTTCAATATATATAACATATTGTCGGCCTGATCTGAAGCAGAACTGGCGAATTTTACGTGGAGGGTGGTGCATGGTAACCAACGAATTGAATTGTACGGAGGGTTAACACATAACCTAATTGCCCGTTCTTTGAAAAAAGTCGGGTCAAGCTACGTGGACGCAGTGCCAGGACTCGGCGGTCGCCCGAGGTTTTCATTTAACCAAAAGGTACGCCACGGCCCTTTTAAGGAGAGGGGCCCGGTAACTGACGCCACAAACGATATTTAAACGCCGTCCAAGGCCGCGTTCCCTAACACGCGGTTTTGGACGGCTTTTTTTATCAAAAAAAATTCGTACCATCGATCCCCGAGGCCGAGGCGGCTAAGGCTTCGGGGCTATAATATACTGGTTAATTATAGGGGAGTGATGCCCCCAAGTCGCGGAGAATGAGTAAAAGGGAAGGGTTTTAAAAATTGCCCTTGGTTTACTGAGCGGGGACACGGCCCCCTCGGTAAAATTTGACAGGTCTGTGCTTAAGAATACGGAGGCTATAGTCGTGGTGTTGTCCCAGCCACGACCCTCGTAAGAAAGAAAGAAAGTGCGTGCTATGACGAGCCATCGTTAAATTCGATGGGCGGATAGTAGCGAAGACGGGGTCCTAACCTAACCTAAGGGAATACTTGGACCTAGTCGACTGGAATGGATACCTGGTTGATCCTGCCAGTAGTCATATGCTTGTCTCAAAGATTAAGCCATGCATGTCTCAGTACACGCCCTTCAGCAAGGCGAAACCGCGAATGGCTCATTAAATCAGTTATGGTTCCTTAGATGGTACACTTTTACTTGGATAACTGTGGTAATTCTAGAGCTAATACATGCGTTAAGCTGCATCCCTCGGGGTGGAGCGCACTTATTAGACCAAGACCAGACGGGGTTTCGGCCCCGACTGTCGTGGTGACTCTGGATAACTATGGCGGATCGCACGGTCTCGTACCGGCGACGCATCTTTCAAGTGTCTGCCTTATCAACTTTCGATGGTAGGTTACGTGCCTACCATGGTTGTTACGGGTAACGGGGAATCAGGGTTCGATTCCGGAGAGGGAGCCTGAGAAACGGCTACCACATCCAAGGAAGGCAGCAGGCGCGCAAATTACCCAATCCCAGCGCGGGGAGGTAGTGACGAAAAATAACGATGCGGGACTCTATCGAGTTCCCGTAATTGGAATGAGTACACTCTAAACCTTTTAACGAGGATCAATTGGAGGGCAAGTCTGGTGCCAGCAGCCGCGGTAATTCCAGCTCCAATAGCGTATATTAAAGTTGTTGCGGTTAAAAAGCTCGTAGTTGGATCTCAGTCTAGGTCCGCCGATCCGTCCCAGACGGCTATTGGCGGGCCCGACAAGAAGCCGGACGGCGCTGCTGGCCTTTACTGGTCGGTAGCGTCGTACGGCGATTTTACTTTGAAAAAATTAGAGTGCTCAAGGCAGGCTAGAAGCCTGGATAATGGTGCATGGAATAATGGAAAAGGACCTCGGTTCTATTTTGTTGGTTTTCGGAACCCGAGGTAATGATTAAGAGGGACAGACGGGGGCATTCGTACTGCGAGGCTAGAGGTGAAATTCTTGGATCCTCGCAAGACGGACTACTGCGAAAGCATTTGCCAAGAATGTTTTCATTAATCAAGAACGAAAGTTAGAGGTTCGAAGGCGATCAGATACCGCCCTAGTTCTAACCATAAACGATGCCAACTAGCAATCCGGCCGAGTTCCTCATACGACTCGCCGGGCAGCTTCCGGGAAACCAAAGTTTTTGGGTTCCGGGGGAAGTATGGTTGCAAAGCTGAAACTTAAAGGAATTGACGGAAGGGCACCACCAGGAGTGGAGCCTGCGGCTTAATTTGACTCAACACGGGGAAACTTACCCGGCCCGGACACCGGAAGGATTGACAGATTAAGAGCTCTTTCTTGATTCGGTGGATGGTGGTGCATGGCCGTTCTTAGTTGGTGGAGTGATTTGTCTGGTTAATTCCGATAACGAACGAGACTCTAGCCTGCTAAATAGCGGCCCCGTCTCGTCAGCGGGGCCGATCTTCTTAGAGGGACAGGCGGCTTTTAGCCGCATGAGAGAGAGCAATAACAGGTCTGTGATGCCCTTAGATGTCCGGGGCCGCACGCGCGCTACAATGAAGGGCTCAGCGTGTCCTTACCTAAGCCGAAAGGCCGGGGTAATCCGTTGAAACCCCTTCGTGATTGGGATAGGGGCTTGTAACTGTTCCCCTTGAACGAGGAATTCCCAGTAAGCGCGAGTCATCAGCTCGCGTTGATTACGTCCCTGCCCTTTGTACACACCGCCCGTCGCTACTACCGATTGAGAGATTCAGCGAGGACTTCGGACTGGCGCTCTGGGAGGCTTCGGTCTCTCTACGGTGCCGGGAAGATGCCCGAACTTGATTTCTTAGAGGAAGTAAAAGTCGTAACAAGGTTGCCGTAGGTGAACCTGCGGCAGGATCATTACCGTACGCGAGATTTATGCTCGTAACGGAGTTTAGCCCAATATGCCGGCGGTCGTGGTTTAGGCGCGTTCCCGTATAAATGGAGCGTGCCGATGAGGCCACGAACGCTGGGACGGAAGCTCAATAGCCCCGTTGTACTAAGGTAGCCGTTATGGTCCTTCGGATTTTCATCCCTCGGTCCAGTGTAACGTTTAAAACCGTTGCTAGGCGTAAACCCGAAAATAAAACTTGCCTTCTTATACAGCCGTGTTTCCCACCACGAGACTGTCGTAGAACTTGTTTTATCGTTTAAAATTGGCCGTCCTACGGCCGCGTTCCCTAACACGCGGCTGTACGGACGGCTTTTTTTATGAAAAAATTTCTAAGATTGAAAGAGCTTCCCACTACTTTACGTCCATCGGACGGTAAAAAAAAAAATATAAAAAGCCCGAAAGATACCCAATTCACGTCCCCAGGACGTTAAGCAAGCCAAAGCGTTTGAAGTCCGTGCATGTTAGGCCCTTCGGGCGTTGTACGGTCGTCTTATGTTATGGCTACGTCCGAGGCCCCCCTTGCCGAAGGGGCCGGGACGTTAAAAATATATAGAGAGAGAGAGAGAGTAGTACGGGGGTGTGTGGAGATTCCTCAGTAGCCGAGGTGCACGGCCAAGCGGATCCCCCCCCGTACATATATAAATAAAATCGCGTTATATAAAGCTATGCACCTGGGGCCCGGGCGGTGACTGCCCGGACCTCTTTAAAAAAATTTGATCTAAGGTGCCTAGTTGCCCACCCGCGAACTGTACCACGGGGGGCCGTGTGTCGTGTGGGACTTTGAGTTCTTCAAAGGACCCCGCGCCGCTGAGGCTTAAAGAATGAGCATTGCGCTATCGCCCAATTATATAGTCCCGTAGGTCTTAGGAAAACTCCATTTAGCGAGTTCGCCGACGTAGACCGCGGGACAAAAATTTAACAAACTTTGAAAAGTTTCATCCCTGTGTGTAGAATACGCAAACAAAGCGTCTAAAATAAAAAAAATGACACGACTCTAAGCGGTGGATCACTCGGTTCTCGGTTCGATGAAAGACGCAGCCAGCTGCGTTATGTGGTGTGAATTGCAGAACACATTGAGCACTAAATTTCTGAATGCATATTGCGACCGTGGTTCCTATCCCACGGCCGCGTCCGTTCGAGGGTCGTTTTATAAATATCAGAGGGTAAGTCTACCTCGGCTCCGTCCCACTATAAAAAAAATAGCGGAGCCGAAGAGACGCGCCTAATTGCCCGTTCTTTTGAAAAAAAAAGTCGGGTCAAGAGACGGTGGCGGTCCGCGACAAGGTGCCCGACGGTAACGTCAAGCGCGCGTAGTCCGATACAGGTAAACGCGGTCAGTTTGACTTACGATGGGTAACTATAAATGAAGGCCCCCTTTAGCAAGGGGCCGGGACCAAGGTGCAAGCCACT
>Ga0179596_10000389_pt1 | contig 13368 bp, 10 predicted proteins | sample CZODoug1_1_08_16_FD_155494 | JGI IMG/M metagenome (GOLD analysis project Ga0179596, IMG submission 155494) | Vadose zone soil fungal communities from Angelo Coast Range Reserve, California, USA - CZODoug1_1_08_16fungal (Illumina Assembly) | ecosystem: Environmental > Terrestrial > Soil > Vadose...
TTGGCGTTGATTTTCGCCGCGCCCGCGGCCTTGGCGATCTCGACCGCCTTCCTCGTCATGTGGTCCGACATCTTGTACTCGTTGTCGTGGAAATCGAAAGTCATGCGCAGGAGCGGCAGGCCGTAGGCGTCGCGATAGGTGGGATCGAGATCGAGGCAGTTCGTGCGGTAGCTCTGGCAGGAGCCGTGGCAGGTGATGCCGAACGAGCGGTTGTAGTACCTGGAGACCGCTTTTTTCCAGTCCGAGCCCCAGCGCGGCGTTCCCGAGGGCACCGGGTTGGTGTCGATCGGCCGGGCGCCGCTGCTCGCGGCGCCGATCCAGCCGCCGCCGATGAAGCCCAGGCCCGCGTGGTCGAAGTTGTCACCGTCGAGATCGTCGATCATGGTCGAGAGCGCGCCCGCGCCCATGAACTGGTTGAACACCTTGTCCTCGAAGAAGAGCGTCACGTTGCTCGTCGTCTGGTACGCGTAGTTGCGGCCGACCGTGCCGCGGCCGGTGGCGGGATCGTACGGCGCGCCGATTCCGGAGAGCAGCATCAGACGCACGTTGTTGAAGACGTAGGAGGTCAGCAGGACCAGCTCCGCCGGTTGCTCGAACTCGCGCCCGCGCGAATCGACGTAGGTCACCCCGACCGCGCGCTTCTTCTCGGAGTCGAGGTTGACCTTGATGACGTTCGCGAGCGTGCGCAGCTCGTAATTCTTGTTCGCGAGCAACACCGGCAGCACCGTGGTCTGCGGGCTCGCCTTCGCGCCCATCTCGCACCCGAAGCGCTCGCAATAACCGCAATAGACGCACGCGCCCAGCGTGACGCCGTACGGATTGGTATACGGACGCGTCATGTTTGCCGAAGGCGCCGGGAACGGGTGATAGCCCAGCTCGCCCGCTGCCTTGCCGAAGAGCGACCCGGCGTAGGCGGTCTTCATCGGCGGGTTCGGGTACTCGCGCGATCGCGGGCCCTCGAACGGATTGCCGCCCGGCTGGATTCGTCCCTGCAAATTGCCGGCCTTGCCGCAGATGCCGTACAGGTATTCGAAGCGGTCGAAGTGCGGCTCGAGCTCTTCGTAAGTGACGCCCCAATCCTGGCTGGTGCAATCGGGAGCGAGCTGCTCCTTCCCGTAGCGCGCGAGGGTGCGGCTCTTCGTCTCGAAGTCCCAGGGCAGGAAGCGCCAGGTGACGCCGTTCCAGTGCACCGCGGCCCCGCCCACGCCCTCGCCCGGGAGGAACGAGCCCATCTGGCGCATCGGCAGCGCGGTATCGCCCTGCGCGTTGCGGAAGGTGAGAGTCTCCCTCGAGAGGTCCTGCATCAGCTCGTGGCGCCGGGCGTACTTCAGCTCGTCGTGCGCGTTCGGCATGTCGAAATCCGGATGCGTGTCGCGCCACGCGCCGCGCTCCAGGCCCACGACTTTCAGCCCGGCGTCGGCCAGCTCTTTCGCGAGGATGGTGCCGGTGAGCCCGACGCCGACCGTGACGACGTCGACCGGTTTGAGTTTGGTCGCCATGCGTATTCCTACGCCAGCGCCCCCGGCTTCTTCAAATACTTCGTCTTGATCGCCTCGAGCGCCTGGAAGGTCAGCGCGCCCACCGTTCCCGTCGGGTTGTAGCCGCCGTTCTGCGGGAAGGCGCTCGCGCCGACGACGAAGACGTTCGGGACGTCCCAGCTCTGCAGGTATTTGTTGACCGCGCTCGTCTGCGGGTCTGCGCCCATCACCGCGCCGCCGGTGTTGTGAGTGCTTTGATAGGGAACGATCGTGTATTTGCCGGTGCGCGGGCTGACGTTCATCTTCGCCGGGCCGATCGTCTTTGCGATCTCCGCCGCCTTGTTGGTGAGCCACACCGACATCTTGGTTTCGTTCTCGTGTCGGTCGAAGGTCATGCGAAGCAGCGGCAGCCCGTAGGCGTCGCGGTAGGTCGGGTCGAGATCGAGGTAGTTGGTGCGGTAGCTCTGACACGCGCCCTGGATGGTGATCGAGAAGGAGCGGTTGAAATATTTCGCGACCGCCTTCTTCCATTCCGGGCCCCAGCGCGGCGTGCCCTGCGGCACCGGGCGCACTTCGATCGGGCGGGCACCATTGCTTCCCGCCTGCATAAATCCGCCTCCGATGAAGCCCAGGCCCGAGTGGTCGAAGTTGTCGCCGTTGAACTCGTCGATCGCGAGACCCAAGCCGCCTGCGCCCATGAAGGAGTTGAAGTTCTTGTCCTCGAAAAACAACGTAACGGAAGAAGGCGTCTGGTACGCGTAGTTCCTGCCCACGACGCCGGTGTTGGCGACCGGGTCGTAGGGCTTGCCGATTCCCGAAAGCAGCATCAGGCGCGTGTTGTTGAGCACATACGAAGTCAGGAGCACCAGGTCCGCGGGCTGCTCGAACTCGCGCCCGCGCGAGTCGACATAGGTGACGCTGACCGCGCGCTTCTTCTCCGAGTCGAGATTCACTCTTACCACGTTGCACAGCGTCCTCAATTCGAAGTTCTTGTTCTGCATCAGGGCGGGCAGCACCGCGGTCTGCGGGCTCGCCTTGGCACCCATCTCGCAGCCGAAGAACTGGCAGTAGCCGCAGTACACGCACGCGTTGATCGTCGCGCCGTACTCGTTCTTGTAAGGGCGTGAGTTCGCGCCCGTGGGCACGGGAAAAGGCTTGTAGCCCATGGCCTGCGTGGCCTTGGCGAAGAGCGCGCTGGAATACGCGGTCTTCAAGGGCGGGTTGGGGTACTCGCGCGAGCGCGAGCCCTCGAACGGATTGCCGCCGGGGATTATCTTCCCCTGTAGATTGCCCGCCTTGCCCGAGATGCCGTAGAGGTATTCGAAACGGTCGAAATGCGGCTCGAGCTCGTCGAAGCTCACGCCCCAGTCCTGCAGCGTGCAGTCCTCGGCGACCTGGTTCTTGCCGTAGCGTGCGAGCGTGCGGCTCTTCGTCTCGAAGTCCCACGGCAGGAAGCGCCACGTGAGGCCGCCCCAGTGCACCGCCGCGCCGCCCACGCCTTCGCCTGGAAGGAAAGAGCCGAGCTGGCGCATCGGAAGCGCGGTCTCGCTCGTCGCATTGCGGAAGGTGAGCGTCTCCTTGGACAGGTCTTGCATCAGCTCGTGGCGGCGCACGTACTTCAGCTCGTCGTGGGCGCCCGGCATGGAGAAGTCGGGATCGGTGTCGCGCCAGCGCCCGCGCTCGAGCCCCACCACTTTGAGGCCGGTGTCGGCCAGCTCCTTTGCGAGGATCGTGCCGGTGAGGCCGACGCCGACCGTGACGACGTCGACGGACTTGAGTTTCGTCGCCATGGCCTAGCCCCTTTCCTCGGCGGAGATCATCACGTGCTTCGCGTGCCCGTGCTCGTCCACCTGTGCGGTCCGCTGCTGGATGTCGGCGATGCTGACGGGCTGCGCCCGATAAGGCACGTTGTGCTTGTCTATGTACGTGGTGTATACAGCGGCCACCCCCGGGAAGCCCACGAGCTTCCAGCCCGCCTTGTCGCGGTTGCCTCCGTATACCGGGTCGGCGAAGAAGCCTTCGATCGTGTTATTCAGGAGCATGTTGAAGAAGAACTGCGCGCGCACCGATTCGAGCTCTATCTTGCCTTCGTCGAGGCCGCGCAGTACCTCGTCCTGCTGCGCGGCGGAGAGCGCGTCGAAAGTCTTTCCGTGCTGCTTGCGGCAGTAATTGTTCGCATCGCGGATCGCGGCGCGATACACCTCGGCCGGCGTGAGCGGGGACTGGTAGCCCTGCTGCGGCGTGCCCTCGGGCCAGGGCCCCTGCTTGTATTTCTTCGCCATCGTGCCGTAGCCGCCGAAGAGCTGCTGGTCGATAAAGTAGCTGACGCCGGCTTCTTTTGCGCCGGGTCCGAGCTCGTCCTTGGGGATCAGGCGCGCGACCGCGGCGTCGAGGAAGGCTACCTCAGTCTGACTCAGGAACATGTACGGGCGCGCCTGCGGGGAAGGCGCCGCTGCGACGCGCTTCGGTGCGGCGTGCTGCGCGTGACTTTCCTTCGGCTCGGCCGCAAGGGCGGCGGTCGGAAGCGCGGCTGCACTCATCGCGGCGGCGGATTTCAGAAAACGGCGACGGCCTGGCGAACGTTCCATAGCTCCTCCTTCTTATGGAATAGCGGGAAGCCCGGTAGCAGCGGGATCGAGTTTTTCGGGGCGGAAAAGATCATACGCCTGCGCGCGGCGGCGCGCATGCTCCCGCGAGTCGGGGCGGTGGGCTGAAAACCCTATGCGGCGCGCGTCGGCGTCAGCAGGCCGTCTTTGCTCGCGCGGACCGTGCTCGCGAGCGAATCGGCGACATAGTCGAGGTTGCGCGAGTTCAATGCCGCGACGCAGATGCGGCCCGACTCCAGCGCGTAGACGGAGAAGCGCTCGCGCAGGGCGATCATCTGGTCGCGCGACAGACCCGAATAGGAGAAGATTCCTCTCTGCTTCAGGATGAAGCTGAAATCCTCCCCGGGAATCTTCTGCCCGAGGCGGTCGACGAGCTCCCGCCGCATGAGGCGGACGCGGTCACGCATGCCGACGACCTCTTTTCTCCACAGCACGCGCATGTCGGAGGATCCCAGTATCGAACTGACGATCCTCGCCCCGTGTGACGGCGGGTTCGAATAATTCGTACGGATCATGCGTTTCAGCTGGCTCAGCACCCGGGCCGCCTCGTCCTTGTCCGCGGCGACGACGCTCAGGGCCCCGACGCGCTCGCCGTACAGCGAGAAGGACTTCGAGAAGGAGTTGGCCACCAGCAGGAGGGGCATCGCCTCGGCAAACCGGCGGACCACCTCCGCGTCCTCGTCGATCCCTTCACCGAAACCCTGGTAAGCGAAGTCGAGGAACGGTACCAGCCGGCGCGCCGAAACGAGCTCGATGACCTCTCCCCATTGCTCGTCGCGTATGTCGACCCCCGTGGGGTTGTGGCAGCACGCATGGAAGAGGACGATAGCGCCCTTCGGGGCCTTGCCGAGGAAGGACATCATTTCGTCGAACTTGATTCCGTGGGTGTGCGGATCGTAGTAGGGATACATCTCGATCCTGAAGCCCGCCTGCTCGAACAGCGGCCGGTGATTGTCGTAGCTCGGATCGGAAAGATAGATCGCCGCGTCGGGGGCCAAGCGCTTGATGAAATCCGCGCCCACCTTCAGGGCTCCCGTCCCTCCGACGGCCTGAACCGTCGTGATCCGTCCCTGCCGCGCGGCGGGATGATCTGCGCCGAACAGCAGGGCCTGGACGGCACGGACGTATTCCGGGATCCCGTCCATGGCCAGGTAGGGGCGCGCGAGGCTGCTCTCGGTGAGCGCCCGATCGGTCAATCGCACGCACTCCAGGAGTGGAACTTTCCCGCGGTCGTCGTAATAGACGCCCACGCCCAGGTTGACCTTGTCGGGATTGGAATCGGCGACGAAGGCCTCTGTCATCCCGAGAATCGGATCCCGGGGCGCCATCTTCAGGTTTGCGAGCAGGCTTTCTTCCTTCTTGAAGTCCATGCGGAGCGACCGGTCCGGTAAGTGAAAAATACCGGCTGATTATACAATCACGGGCATCGTAGCGGTCCGCCATTCTCGCGCTCGAGCGCGGCTACACCATGCCCCGGCCCATCCAGTTCCAGTGGAACACGCCGCCGAGTACCATCGATACTACGGTCGCGAGGACCAGCAGGATGATCATGGCAGGTATCGCCGCGATCGCCCATTTGACGAGCAGGACCACCATCGACCAGAACGGGATCTTCACATCGACGACCACGACTTCTCTTGTTTCGCTCATTGGAGGCCTCTTGCTGAAAAATGAAAGGGTACACCACCATGACTAAGCCGGTCGCAGTGCGCACGCTCCTGGGGGATTACCCGGTCACCCTCGCGCTGAAGAAGGGCGAGGTGAAATCGTCTTCGGTGAGCCTGGAGTTCGCCGACGTGAAGACGCCGAGCACCGCGTTCAAGCGGGTGGTGCGGAACCTCGAGTTCGACTGCGCCGAGCTTGCCATCGTGACCTTCCTCATGGCGAAGGCGCACGGCAAGCCGCTGGTGCTCCTGCCCGCGGTCGTGCTCGCTCGCTTTCAGCACCCCCACATCGTCTACAACATCGAGCGCGGACCGCTCGCGCCGGCCGACCTTGCAGGTCGCCGCGTGGGCACGCGTTCCTACACCGTGACGACCTCGACGTGGCTGCGCGGAATCCTCGCCAACGAACACGGCGTGGACATCGACCGCGTGAAGTGGATCACGTTCGAGGAAGCCCACGTTGCCGAGTTCCGCGATCCGCCGTCGGTGGAGCGCGCGCCCGAGGGCAAGGAGCTGACTGCGATGCTCCTTGCCGGGGAGATCGACGCGGCGATCCTGCCCGCCGTCCCGACCGACCCGCGTCTTAAGCCGCTCATCCACAATCCGGCGGCGGCGGCCGAGGCCTGGCACAAGAAGTACCGGGCGCTGCAGATCAATCACATGGTGGCGGTGAAAGAATCCCTGTCGAGATCCGAGCCGGAAGCCGTGCGCGAAATCTACCGCCTCCTGGCCGAGAGCAAGAAGATGGCGAAGCTGCCCAAGCCCGGCGAGTTCGACACCCACCCGTTCGGCCTGGAGGCGAACCGGCGCAGCCTCGAAGTCGTCATCGACACCGTCTACCAGCAGCGGATGATTCCGAAGCGCTTTACAGTGGACGAGCTGTTCGACGACGTGACGCGCAAACTCGGCTGACGGAGACGACAAACCGATGATCATCGATTGCCACGGTCACTACACCACCGCTCCCAAGCAGCTCGAGGAATGGCGCAAGCGCCAGATCGCGGCGCTGGAGGATGCCAAGCACGTCCCGTCGAAGGGCTCGCTCGGGATCAGCGACGACGAGATCCGCGCGAGCCTCGAGGGCGCGCAGCTGAAGCTGCAGCGCGAGCGCGGCACCGACATCACCATCTTCTCGCCGCGCGCGATGGGCATGAGCCATCACATCGGCAACGAGACCACGAGCCGGCACTGGTCGGAGCACTGCAACGAGATGATCCACCGCGTCTGCATGCTCTACCCGGAGAAGTTCGTCGGTGTCTGCCAGCTTCCGCAAAGTCCCGGCGTTTCGCCGAAGAACTGCATCCCGGAGCTGGAGCGCTGCGTGAAAGAGTTCGGATTCATCGGCTGCAACCTGAACCCGGATCCTTCGGGCGGCTACTGGAAGGAGCCGCCGCTCACCGACAAGTGGTGGTATCCGCTCTACGAGAAAATGGTCGAGCTGGAGGTGCCGGCCATGGTCCACGTGAGCGCGTCCTGCAACCCGAACTTCCACGGGACCGGGGCGCACTACATCAACGGCGATACCACCGCGTTCATGCAGTTCATCACCGCGGACCTGTTCCACGATTTCCCGACGCTGAAATTCATCATTCCGCACGGCGGCGGCGCGGTGCCGTACCACTGGGGCCGCTACCGGGGCCTCGCGCAGGACATGAAGCGCCCGCCGCTGAAGGAGCTGCTCGTGAACAACGTCTACTTCGACACCTGCGTCTATCATCAGCCCGGCATCGACCTGCTGCTGAAAGTGATCCCCGCCGACAATATCCTTTTCGCCTCCGAGATGGTCGGTGCGGTGAAGGGCGTAGACCCGGAGACCGGGTTCAACTACGACGACACCAAGCGCTACATCGATAAGATCGACTGGGTGAGCAAGGCCGACAAGGAGAAGATCTTCCAGGGCAACGTGAAGAAGGTGTACCCGCGCTTCGCGAGGACCGCGGAACGCTGAGACTGGGCCGCGGACGTGAACGACGTGGGCCGGAACCGGCTTGTCGCTTCCCAGCGACATACGGCACGTCAAAAAATAATCAATGGGATCAAAACAGTTCCGCCCGGACTATCGGTATTCGAGAAATATTGCCTCAAATACGCTGGCGCGCCGTGCCCGCCTGATCTATCTTATGCCGTTGTCCGACAACCGGCCGGCAGGCCGGATGGGGAGGTCACATGAGCAACCAGTTCTGGATGATCTGGCCCGGCAACGCTGTCGCTTCCGCGTTGATTTTGTTCGCCATCGCGATGCCGTTCCTGTATGCCGCGCGCAAGCTCGTGCACAATCTGCTCCGTTCGGTCGGCCACATGATCGGGGGACCGTTGAGGCTGGGCGCGCGCTGGCTCTTCGCCACGGCACGGGACATGAAGGAACGCAACAAGGTGGTCCTGCTCGCGCACGGGCGCGAGGAGGTGGGCCAGCACATCGAGCGCGAATTCGAGCGCATCGGCGCCCTCGTCACGCGCGATCTGGAAGGCTACCCGGCGTTGCAGCGCAAGCTGCTCGAGGAGATCACCCGCGTCGAGGAGGACTACAAGAAATGCGGGGAAGTCCCGCCGCCGCCGCCCGAATGGGTCGAGGCCGTCACCGCGATCGCGAAGGTCAAGTCAGAGGGCGGCAACGAGATGGTGCAAAGGATCCTCGAGGAGATCAAGCGCTCGGTGCACAGCATCCACGACAAGGCTCTCGCCGATTACCGTCGCGCCTACGAGTCGCGGCACAAGATCCTGAACGGCTTCATGCCGTTCTGGCGCTCGCTCGACAAGACCTTCGGACAGGTCGACAAGAAGCTGACGGGTCTGCACGACACCTCTTCGAAGATCGACGCGCAGATGGAGAAGTACGAGCAGATCAACAAGAAGACCGACAAGACGGAGCACGCGCTCACCGTGTCCGCGTTCACGCAATTTGCAATATCAACGCTCGTTCTGCTGATCGCGGTCGGCGGCGCGCTCGTCAACTTCAAGCTGATCGCCCTGCCGTTCTCCGAGATGGTCGGGGCCGGCGACTACCTGACTTCCACGCTGCGCATGTCCGACGTGGCCGCGCTCGTGATCATCTTCCTCGAGGCGACGATGGGCTTGTTCGTGATGGAGACGCTGCGCATCACGCATCTGTTCCCCCTCATCGCCAACATGAACGACCGCATGCGGCGCCGCATGCTCTGGACCGCGGTCGTCTTTCTCTTCGTCTTCGCGGGAATCGAGGCGGCGCTCGCCCTGATGCGCGACATGCTGGCCTCCGACAAGCAGGCCTTGGTTCGGTCGCTCGCAAGCGCGCAGGTGGGTCCGCCCGATCCCCTGCTCAGGCTCATCCCGACCACGGCGCAGATGCTCCTCGGCTTCTTCCTGCCCTTCGCGCTGGCTTTCGTGGCGGTCCCGCTCGAGTCCTTCGTCTATTCTCTGCGGACGGTGGGCGGGGCGTTCGTCGTAATGCTCATCCGCGCGACTGCGTTCGTGCTGCGTGTTCTCGGCAACTTCATACGGCAGCTGTGCAGGGTGCTGATCGGCGTATACGACATCACGATCGTCCTCCCGCTGCTCATCGAGCGCCTGGTGAGGGCGACCCGCTCGGAGGGCGACGCGTCGGAATCGCGCCCCGTCAAGCGCGCCGCATAAATGGGGGCGACCATGGTGAAACGCTTGCTTCTCGCGTCGCTGCTCGGATTGTCGGCGTCGACCTGCACCGACCAACGCAGCCACACCCAGGCGGTGTATATGCTGATCGACACCTCGGGAACTTACGCGCAGGAGGTCGGCAAGGCTCAGCGCATCATCAACTACCTGCTCGGCACCCTGCAGTCGGGGGATTCGCTGGCGGTTGCGCGGGTGAAAACGCGCAGCTTCAGCGAGAAGGACATCATCGCGAAGGTCACCTTCGACAGCCGCCCCTCGCAGGCCAACGCGCAGAAGCGCGCCTTCAAGGACAAAATCGACGCGTTCGTCAAGTCCGTGGCAGGTAGCGCCTACACCGACATCACCGGCGGCCTCATCCAGGGAGGGATGTTCCTGAACGAAACCGGTGCGGGAAGGAAGACCATCCTGATCTTCTCTGACATGCAGGAGGAGCTCGACAAAGTCACGGTCCGTGATTTTCCGATCAACCTGAAGGACATCCGGGTCGTGGCGCTCAACGTAGTCAAGCTCAAGACCGACAACATCGATCCGCGGCGCTACATGGGGCGGCTCGAGGCCTGGCAGAAGCGGATCGAGCGGGCCGGGGCTTCCGAGTGGATCCTCATCAACGACATCGAGCACCTCGACAGGATGCTCCAGAGCTAGAGGCCGGGGCTCCCCGGCATCGCGTTACTTCTTGCCCTGCGTGAACTGCGCGCTGGCCTTCTCGAAGGCCTTGCGCATCGCCGCCCAGGCCTCGTCCGCGCCGCGAGCGAGCTCCATCCAGGCGTCGCCCGAGGCCGCCTGCACCTTGCGCAAGTGTTCCTTGGCCTGGTCCTGACGCTGACGGATTGCGGCGAGCTGCTTCTCGTACTCGGCGCGCATGCTCGCCTGCGCCTCCGCGGCCTGGCCTTCCCACTTCGCCATCTCGGCGTTCCATTGATCGAGCTGGGTCTTCAGTTTCGTGATGTACTCTTCACGCTTGGTTGCCATGGAGCCTCCTTTACCTGAGGGAAAGAGACGCGGTCCAATACTACTCCGACCCCTCAGATCGTGACGCGCGTTCCGAGCTCGATAACCCGCTCCGGCAGCAGATTGAAGTATTCAGCGGTCGCGGGGCTGTTGCGTTGCATCCAGCGGAACAGCTCCCTGCGCCACGTAAACAAACCGGGTTTGGTCGCCCGCGCGATGGTCGATTTGCCGAGGAAGAATGTCGTCCCCATCGAGTCGAACGTGAGTCCGTGGCGGGCCAGTAGCTTCAGACCCTTTGGCACGTCGGGCTCCTCCATGAAGCCGTAGCGCAGCAGCGCCCGGTAGACGCGACCCCGCTCAACTACCCGCACGTATGTGCGTTCGCTGTCCGGCACATGGGGCACTTCCTCGTCGATGATGGTGAGGAATACGATGCGCTCGTGCAGCACCTTGTTGTGCTTTAGGTTGTGTAAGAGCACGGGCGGCACCGTTTCAGGGTCGGGCGACAGATAGATTGCCGTGCCTTCAACGTATGGAGTTTCCGAACCGCACATTGCGGGAAACGCATCGACCGGAAGTCGGAATTTTCCCTCGCGGCTGAGCACCACCGATTCAGCGCGCTTCCAGGTAGTCAGCATGGCGAAAATCAGAAGGGCGCAGGCAAGTGGGAACCAGCCACCATCAGCGAACTTGGCGGCATTGGCCGCGAAGAACACGATCTCGACCAGGCCGATCGCCGCGATTGCCGCAATCAGGACCGGCGTCGCGCGGCCTCGGCGTGACATAGTGACGATGCCGATCAGAATTGTGGTGAGGACCATCGTGCCCGACACCGCGATTCCGTAGGCCGAAGCGATCGCGCTCGAGGATTTGAACGCGAGAACGATGAGCAGCACGACGGCCAGCATGATCCAGTTGACGTGGCCGATATAGATCTGCCCGGGCTCGGTCTCGGAAGTGTGGCGCACGGGGATGCGCGGCAGATAGCCTAGGCGCGTGGCCTGCTGGGTCATGGAGAACGCGCCCGATATGGTTGCCTGTGACGCGATCACCGTTGCCATCGTGGCGAGAACGACCAGGGGCAGCAGCAGCTCGGTAGGTGCAAGCAGGTAGAACGGATTCTTGATGGCGGCCGGATCGCGCAGCACCAGGGCGCCCTGGCCGATGTAGTTGGTCATCAGCGCCGGAAAAACCAGGGTGAGCCACGCCAGTCGGATCGGCTTCGCACCGAAATGCCCCATATCCGCATAGAGCGCCTCCGCTCCGGTTATTGCCAGAAACACGGCGCCGAGCACAAGGAAGGTGAGCCCCGGGAAGCGCCACGCGAAGTCGAGCGCATGGCGCGGATCAAGTGAGGCGAGCACTCCGGGGGTCTGTGCGATCGAAATCCCGCCGAGCACCGTGAGCGCGAGGAACCACATCACCATGCAGGGCCCGAACAGCTTTCCAACCGCGCCCGTGCCGCGGAACTGGATTGAAAACAACCCGATCAGGATGCCGATCGTGACCGGCACCACCCACGATTCCAACGCTGGCGTCGCCACCGAAATGCCCTCCACGGCCGAGAGCACCGAAATCGCCGGCGTCAGCACCGCATCGCCGTAGAAAAGCGACGCCCCGAAAATTCCGCACGTCGTCACGATCCAAGCGAGGCGGGGCCGCTCGCGCGTGGCTTTCGAAGCGAGCGCAAGCAGGGCAAGTATGCCGCCTTCGCCGCGGTTGTCGAATTGCAGCATCATCGCAACGTACTTCAGGGTGACGATGAGCGTCAGCGACCAAAACATAAGCGACAACACCGCGAGCACATTGGTCTGGTTGAGAGGTAGTCCGTGCGGACCGCCGAGGGCTTCCTTGAACGCGTACAAGGGACTCGTGCCGATGTCGCCATAGACCACACCCAGCGCCGCGAGCGTGAGCGCGGCAAGTTTCGAATTACCCGAGCTCGGTGCGGGCTTAGAGGAGAAAGAACTGCCGTTGGCGGCGGGGGAGGTGTTCATGACGGGCCCCTCTCGTGAGGAGAGGCCGCATAGCATACTCCGGCATTTGCTGCGTCGCAACAAGGAGCCAGGTATGCGAGGTATCTCTTTGATCCAGGAAGGTAGTCGATGCTATTCTGAATGGATAGCTGTGTTTCGCTCGGGCCCGATTCAGTTCGCCTTCACGCCCGCTGCGCGGAGCAGGGGGCCCAGCGTGGCGAGCTGCTCGCGCATGTAGGCGTCGAACTGCTCCGGGCTCATCGGCATCGGCTCGGCGCCGAGGTTCGCGTGCCGCTCGCGCACGTCGGGCGATTGCAGGGCGCGCGCGAATTCCCCGTTCAGCCGGTTCACGACGGCGCGCGGCGTCTGCGCGGGGGCAAGCACGCCGATCCAGAAATCGAACTCGGCGCCGGGCACGCCTGCTTCGGCGATGGTCGGCACATCGGGCAGGGTAGGGGCGCGTTTCGCGCTGCTTACCGCGAGTCCGACGAGCCGCCCGTCCCGGATCGCCGAGAGCGCCGCGGCGATGCCGAGGAACCCGAAATGCGTGCGGCCCGCGATGGTCTCGGACACCATCTCGGGCGCGCCCTTCATCGGGATATGCACGGCGTTGATGCCGGTGACCACGCGGAACTTTTCCGCGTTCACGTGCGAGGCGCTGCCTACGCCGGCCGAGGAGTAGTTCAGCTCGCCGGGTTTGGATTTTGCGAGCGCAATGAATTCCCGCACCGACTTCACGCCGAGTCCGGCCGACACGAACATCACGCTCGGAAGATTGCCGAGCGGAATTACCCCGGAGAAGTCTTTCAAGGAGTCGTAGGGCAGCTTGTCGTAGATCGCGGGATTGACCGCGTGCCCGGCGGAGACCACTGCGAGCGTGTAGCCGTCCGGCGCCGACTTCGCCACCTGCGCGGAGCCGAGGGTGCCGCCCGCGCCCGGGCGGTTTTCGACGACGACCGGCTGCCCGAGCCCCGAGGACAGCTTGTCGCTCACGCTGCGCGCCATGATGTCGGTGACGCTCCCCGGGGTGAAGGGGACGATGATTTTCACCGGACGCGACGCGTAG
>Ga0179596_10000390_pt1 | contig 13320 bp, 6 predicted proteins | sample CZODoug1_1_08_16_FD_155494 | JGI IMG/M metagenome (GOLD analysis project Ga0179596, IMG submission 155494) | Vadose zone soil fungal communities from Angelo Coast Range Reserve, California, USA - CZODoug1_1_08_16fungal (Illumina Assembly) | ecosystem: Environmental > Terrestrial > Soil > Vadose...
TGCCATCGCACACCGAGAACAGTTTGTGCCCCTTCAGATCCATCGCCATGCCCGAAGGCGACTCGCACCCCCCCATCGGCCACTCGCCGACCAGCTTCAGCGTGTTCGCATCCAGCTTCACAATCTCGTTCTTGTCCTCGATGTTGTCATAGACCATACCCGTACCATCGGCCTGCGGAAACTCCGGCTTACCTGGCAAAGCGATAGTTGCCACAACCTTCCGCGTATTTGTATCGATGACCGTTACATTCTTGCTGCGCCCATTGAACGCCCACACCGTCTTCGTCTTCGGCTCGAAGATAATTCCATCCGGATTCGTCCCCGCCGGAATCGTCGCCACATTCTCAAGCGTCGCACGATCAAAAACCACCACCGCATTGCCCGCACCATCGCTCACATAACCGAACTTGCCATCGGGATCGAGCGCCACGCCATGCGTGCTCTTATAGCCCGTCAGCGCACCCACAACCTTTCCCGTCGTCGTGTCCAGCACCTCGACCTTCGGCCCATGCGTCACGTACAGACGGTGCGCCGCCGCGTCCATCGTCAGGTAGTCCCAACCACCCTCGCCGCCGATCGTCCACTTCGTCTCAATCGCATAGTGTGTCTGCGCGCCGGCCACAGCCGAGGTCAACAAGGTACCAAGAGCAAGCGTGGAAGCAGCTACTGAAGCCAGCCCGCGCAAGGTGCATGTACGTTTCATCATCATTTGGATTTGCCTCTGTCTCAGAATAGTGTAAGCATCGTCCCGCAGGACGTTTGAGCATACCTGCCAACTTCACCACTATGTCACTCGCAGATTAAGGAATTCTGAAGGGAGCCTATATCTTTTTTCACGCCACAATCATCCCTGCCACACAGGCACCCGCACTGTAACCTTCGTTCCCTCGCCCACCACGCTCTCCATCGCAATCGAGCCTCCCAGCCGCACCACAATCGCCTTGCAGATCGCGAGCCCCAACCCCGTCCCGCCCGTATGCCGGCTCCGCGAAGGATCTCCCCGGTAGAACCGCTCAAATACATGCGGCAGATCGTCAGCAGCCACACCGCTGCCATGATCCTCCACCCGCATCTCCACATCGTCGACCAGCCGCCGCACCACAATCCGCACCTCGGCACCCGCAGCACTATGCTGAATCGCATTCTGCGTCAGGTTCGCGCACACCAGCCGCAACTCCTCGGCCTCCGCCGCCACCATCACGCCCTCGTCCATATCCAGCACCACCGGCACACCACGAGCCTCCGCCATCGGAGCCAGCTCATCCACCACGCCATGCACCACCGACGCCACCGCCACGCCGTTCGTCGCCCGCTCCCCCGCCTTCTCCTCCGTATGCTCCGCCCGCGCCAGCAGAAGCATCTTGCCGACGATCGCCTCCATCCGCTCGCAGTCCACCTGCGTCCGCTCCAGCCCACTTACATACTCCGCCGCCGTCCTCTCGCGCATCGTCAATAGTTGCAGCGAAGACTTCACCACCGCCACACCCGTCTTCAGCTCATGCGCCGCATCGCTCACAAAGCGGTCCCGCTGCAGAAACGACTCCTTCAGCCCCTCCAACACATCGCCCAGAGCCAACGCCAAAGGCCGCAACTCCTTCGTAGCCGTCACGCGCTCAGAAGGCGTAAACTCCCACGACCGCACCGAGACCATCGACGCCTCCTCCGCCAGTTCGCGCAGTGGAGCCAGCCCCCTGCGCAGCAGCCAGACCATCAGCAGCGCCGTCAACACCATCACGCCTACGCTCATCCACGCGTAGAATTCAACCTCTTCCCGCACCTCGCGCCATACCCGTCCAATCGGCGAGCCATACATAATCGTCACCCGCCGCGCGATGCCCCCGCCCTTCTCACCCGGGTCCACCATACGCACACCCTCCACCCGCACCATCACATACGGAACACCCGCCACCTCCACCGGAAAGTACGTCCCCCCATTGTGATGCCTCGGCCCCCTCCCGCTCTCAGGATGCGACAAAGCCCTCTGCGCCTCCTCCCCAGTCCAGTTCGCGGAACGCCCCAGCACCTTCCCATCCTGGGCTGAAACAAGGTACAGATCATCCTTCGGCAGCCTTGCCTCCGTGCCATCCAGCATCACCGTATCGGCCTCATCGCCCGCCTGCTGCACCGACCCCAGCAACGAGTCGGCCCGCCCCCGCAGCATCACGTCGAACGCCTGAAACCGCTCATGCCGTTCATGCTCCAGCGCCAGCCCGGACACCACCACAGCCGCCAGCAGCTCCACCACCAGCATCACCACTATCAGCCGTCGAACGATGGAATACGCCTTCATCGCACCGGCTCCTGATCCAGAATCAGCCTGTACCCACGCCCCCGCAACGTCTCGATGCTCGGCACCTTCTCCGCGCCATCCAGCTTCTTGCGCAGGTTCGAAAGATGCGCCTCAATCACATTCGAGTGATGCTCCCAGTTGTAGTCGTACAGGTGCTCCAGCAGCTCCTTCTTCGACACAATCACCCGCGGCCGATGCATCAGATACTCCAGCACCCGGTACTCCGTCGGCGACAGCTCAATCTCCCGCTCACCCCGCCGCACCGTCTGCTCCAGTGTATTCATCCGCAGGTCGCCCACCCGCAGCTCCGGATGCGCCACGCCCTTGCCCCGCCGCACCAGAGCCTTCACCCGCGCAATCAGCTCGCCCAGGTCGAACGGCTTCGTCAGATAGTCGTCCGCCCCCGCATTCAGCAGCGTGATGATCGAAGCAGGTTCACTGCGCGCCGTCAGAATCAGCACCGGCGTCCCATCGCTCTGTCCGCGCATTCGCCGCAGAATCCCAAGACCATCCAGCCCCGGCAGCATCAGGTCCAGGATCACGGCGTCGTAGCAGCCATTCCCCGCCAGATCCACACCGGTCAACCCATCGCCCGCATGGTCCACCGCAAAGCCCGGTCCTTCACGCAGCGCGGTCGCTACGTTCTCAGCCAGCCGTACCTCGTCCTCTACCAGCAGAATTCGCATCCACGCAGTATCGCTCAACAGCCTTAAGCCGTGCTGAAGGGGCGTTCACACGCCCTTTTACACCTTCGGGTGGCTCTTCCGTTGGTCGAGAACAAAATTCCATGCCGACCAAAGGAAGGCCCGCACGATATCGCGCCGCCACGACCGGTATACAAGTCACGAAGTGACCGCCCCGCGCGCAGCGGGCCCGTCCGGCAGGATAAACCTACACCAGCCGCCTGTTAGCAGCCTCCAGCCTCTCCCCCGCCAGATACACCAAAAGCTCCTGCGTCCACCGCCCCATCAGCAAGCAAAGCAGCAGCATCGACACCAACAGTACCCAAAAGTGCTCCGCCAGCCAGATCCGCATCAGCGTGTACCAGGAGATCGACCCCACATGGTACCCCGGCGTAGGCATGCCATACGAGGTGAAGCCCGCCTTCCGCAGCAAACTCACGCTCTGCGAGATATCGCTCGACTGCGACCTCTCCTGAAACACCTCCGCGAACCGGTCCACCACGTCATCCGACTGCAGCGCCACCAACACCATCGACCGTCCACGCCCCGCCGGCGACTCCAGTCCCTCGATCATCAGGTCCGGAATCCCCTCGTCATTCGACGGCAGTTCGCTCTGCGTCCCCCGCAGCCTCTGCCACACCCGCAGCCCCTGCAGCAAGCGCATCACCCCGTTCAGCCGCCCCAGCAGCGCCTGATTCACATGTACGCCCGCCGCATTCAAGCTCACCGGCAGCGAGCCCTCCAACCGCCCAAACACAGGCTGATCCCCCACACCACCCAAAATCAGATAATCACGATCCGCGCTCAGCGCCACATCCGGCCCCACCACCTCCACCCGCAGCGCCGGATACCCCGTCTGCGTCCCAAAGTGGCTCATCAGATACAGCAGCAGCGCAATCTCCTTCGGCGTCGGCGCCGCCGGCATCACGACCGTCGTATCCGCCAGATCCGCCAGCCGCGTAAACGGAAACCCGGCATTCGCAAACAGCTCCAGGTTCGGCATCGCCGCCCAGTGCGCCAACCCCCGAATATCCAGCGCCGAGTCCCGCAGGATATCCCCCTTCAGCGCCCGCTCCGGATTCTGCCCCGTATCGTTCGGGTTCGCCGGCACAAAGTCGAAGTTCATCGTCATCGTATTGCCGAACGGCCGCAGCGTCTCCACCGGCAGCAGAATCGCCCGCGTCTTATCCAGCGTGCCGCTCCCCGGAGCCAGCTTCGTATCCGTCACCAGCGCCCCATTCACATACACCCGCAGCGCCGAGCCCTCCGCCACAGCCAGCGAGTTATACCGATAGCTCAACTTCAAGTTCAGGTTCTGATTTTCGCCATAGAACAGGTCCGGCGGCAGCCGAAAATAAACCGGCAACGGCTGCGATCCATTTGACGTCATCGACGCCTGCCGGTCCGCGAACAGCGTCTTCAACCGGTCCGTCATCAACCAGCGCGGAGCGTCATCCAGCTTCCGCACCGCCGGCATCTGGAAATCCCCGATTCTCAGCACGTCGCCCGCCGCGGCAATCGTCTCCGGCCCCTCCGTATGCGAAACCGTCATCAGAGCCAGACTCCGCGCCACCTGCAGCAACTGGTCCTCATCGTCGCCCGCCAGAGCCAGCACGCTTCCATCCGGGTCCGAAGGGTTCACCTTCAGGCTCATCGAAGCCCCGCCCTGCGGCACCCGCATCGCCGCCGGCATATCCGTCGCATGGTCCGAGAACACAATCACGTCGCCAGCTGGAATCACCCCGATCGACACCGAGAAGTGGATCGGCTTCGCGCTCTGCTGCACCCCAAACCACGACGCCACAATCCCCGCCGCCTGCAACATCTTCGGCGTAGGCGTCGACAGGAACACGAACGGAATCGTAGTCGTCGTCTGCAGGTCCGGATCGAACAGAGGCATCGGCAGCAGGCTCAGATCGCGCCGCACTGGAATCCGATCGCCGACCACTAGAAGCGTCGACGTCGCGCCCACGCTCGCCATCACCGCGGCCTTGTTCTGCGTGTCCAGACGCAGCGCCGTCCCCCTGGTAAACTCGAACGTCAGCTCATTGTTCCGGATCAGCAGGTCCGATGGCACACCGAACGAGGCAATCGCATACTCACCCCGCCCCATGGCCGCATCCGGAGCCTTGATCTCCCCAATCGGCGTCCCGTTCATCATCACCCGAATCGTCGCCGTTCGCGGCAACACCATCGAGTTGAAGTGGTACGCCAGATTGATCTGCGCCCTCTTCGGCACACGCGAGTTCGACAGCACAAACCCAACCGAGGAGTACGAGTGCGGTCCATGCATCTCCAGCGCGCCCTGCACGCCCATATCCTTCAGCGTGATCTTGTCCGTGGCCTCCGCCTCCGTCACCTTCCGCAGCTCCACCGGCGCCGTCACCGGAGCGGCGGCGTCCTGCCCCCACCCAACGTGCACCGCAAGCAGCATCGCCACAATCGTCGCCGCAGCCTTACGTTTCGGCAGCAAACCACGCAGCACATCCGCGAATCCGGTGAAGGAGAGCCGCACCACACGCGCCAAACTCACCAGCGGACGGTCCTCCTCGATCGTACCCCGTGACGTAATCCACGAGTTCGCCCTCGAGTAGATCGCCCGCGTCAGCGTCTCCTGATCCGTAATCGTCGGGGTCTCAAACCGCAGCCGCAGATTTTGCTTATACTGCCCCGCCACCCTCGCGCCAATCTCCCGGTCATGCGTCTGCACCGGAAACGACACCCGAAACTTCGTCCCCTTCTCGAACACCACTCCCTCCGGCACGATCAGCGAGCACCCGCCCACCGAAATATCCGTCGTGACCGTCTCCACCGGATCCATCCCCTCCTGCCGCAGCCGGATCGTGATCTTCGCCATGATCCTGACGGCGGTCCGCCTCTGCTGCTGCTCGTTCGCAACAGCAGCCGCCACACCCAGAATCACCATGTTGAAGCAGATCCAGAGCAGGTTGCTCAGCACCGTCCCCGGATGCGTCGGGTCCGTCACCAGCAGACGGTAAGGAGCCACGCACACCCCAATGAAATTAAACGCCAGCAGCCACGTCGTCGGTGCCGCAATGTGGTGATCGAACCTCGTCTCCGCCAGCGTGCCTCCCTTGTCCGTCACATTGAAGCTGCCCAGCTTCGGATTGATAAGCGCCAGCAATGTAGGCATCAGGATATAAGGTGCCAGCACCGTCTCATAGATCTCATTCCAGAACGAATGCCTGTGCTTGCCTTGCACCCGTGAGTTCGTAAGGCTCGAGATCACCAGGTGCGGCATCGCATACGCTAGAATCGCCACCCAGTACCCCGGAATGATCGTCCGCCCAGCCAGCATGTAAGCCAGCGGCGCGCACAGGAACACCAGACGCGGCACCGCATACAGAAAGTGCAGCATCGCATTGAAGTAGCACAGCCTCTGCGTGAACTTCATCCCGCTCGCCAGCATCGGGTTATCCGTCCGGAAGATCTGGATCATGCCGCGAGCCCACCGAATCCGCTGGCCCACATGCGCGGAAAGCGTCTCGGTCGCCAGCCCCGCCGCCTGCGGCAGATTGATATAAGCCGTCCCCCAGCCCTTCTTCTGCATCCGCAGCGAAGTGTGCGCGTCTTCCGTAACTGTCTCGGTTGCAATTCCCCCGACATCGTTCAAAGCCGTCCTCCGGATCACCGCGCACGACCCGCAGAAGAACGTCGCATTCCAAAGATCGTTCCCATCCTGGATCACGCCGTAGAACAGCTCTCCTTCGTTCGGAATCGTCTTGTACTGCAGCAGATTCCGTTCAAACGGGTCTGCCGAGTAGAAGAAGTGCGGCGTCTGCAGCATCGCCAGGGTCTCGTCGGCCAGAAACCACCCCACCGTCACCTGCAGAAAGCTCCGCGTCGGCACGTGGTCGCAATCGAAGATCGTCACCAGCGGCGAGTCCATCGTCTCGAGCGCGTGGTTGATGTTCCCAGCCTTCGCGTGGTTGTGCTTCTCCCGCGTCACATACCCGATCCCGGCCTCTTCGCAGAACAACCTGAAGTCCTCGCGCGTGCCGTCATCCAGAATTGCGACGTGAAGCTTCCGAGGCGGATAGTCCATATTGATCGCCGCCAGAGCCGTATACCGCACCAGCGAGAGCGGCTCGTTGTACGTCGGAATCAGTACATCGACATGCGGCCACTTCGTCTCATCGACCGGCAGAGGAATCGGCTTCCGCTCCAGCGGAGCCACTGTCTGCATGAACCCCAGAACCATGATGAAGATCGTGTACGCCTCGGCCGTAAGCAGAATCAACATCAGCACCGCGTCGATCGTGATCCTGTGGTTCGTCTCGTCCGAGAAATACTGCGCGATCATATCGATCCGCCACCACCCATACCGCAGCGTCGCCGCGAGCGACATCAGCATCAGCGCCACCGTCACCACGCGCGACTTCGAGCTGCGGTTCAGCACGATCACCAGCAAGATGCTGATCCCGCCCACCGCCACCTGTTTCGGCCAGCTCAGGTACACGCTGACAAACTGAAATAGCAGAAAGAGCGACGCACATGTCACCACGAAACGGAACACGCGCTGCGGAAATGTCTGTGTGTCGGAAAAAGAAGTCACCCCTCTACTCTCCTCCCGTTTCGCATCTTGTCAAGGAGACAGACGCACCATTCCCAAAACTACCCCGGCTTCCGCCGATTGCTCCTGGAAATACAAGGAAGGTGATTCCAGCGGGATCGAAATTCCCAGGTATAAATAGGTTCAACATGGACCAAACCGGTTCCATAAGTACCCATCTCTGTGGGTTACTATAGATTGAATTCGGCAAAGGGTATCGTGCGAGAGCATCCGCCCTCACAAAGAGACACCCGTAAAAAGAGCACAGGTCCAGCGATGGGTCAACGTAGTCCTATCGACAGTGAATATGCAGCATAGCCGCGTACACCATTGAACCGCACCAGCGTCACTAAGGAAGGTATTGCGAAGATCAGGAAACCGAGAGTGAAGAGAATCAGCGCCATGCAGCCCGAATCCCAGGCCGAAAAGGCCGATCCCCACGGCAGCAGCATCCGGCTGCAAGACCGTTCCCTCGATCTCCAGACCCCCCACCCCACCGCCCTCCTGGTCAACGCCATCCAGGACATCGGCCTCTTCCTCCTCGATCCCGCCGGCATCGTCCTCACCTGGAACCTCGGTGCCGAGCGCATCACCGGCTACCCCGCCGCAGATATCCTCGGCCACAGCTTTCAGCGGCTCCTCCCCATCACCGACTCCCCCGCCATCCCAGGCCCCTCCTTCCTTGAGACCGCCGCCAACACCGGCCACTCCGAGGTGCACGGCTGGGCAAAACGCCGCGACGCCTCCCGCTTCTGGTCCCTCATCTCCATCTCTCCCGTCTACAACGAGGGCATCCTCCAGGGCTTCGCCGTCCTCATCCGCGACCTCACCGAGAGCCAGGAGCGTAACGAGGCCCTCAACCGCTCCGAGTCCGCCCTCCAGAAAGAGCGCGACCGCCTCCACGTCACCCTCGAAGCCATCCGTGACGGCGTCATCTCCACCGACTCCCAGGGCCGCGTCCTCTTCCTCAACGCCGCTGCCTCCGCGCTCACCGGCTGGAGCCTCGAGGCTGCACGCGGCCTGCCCATCCGCCAGGTCTTCCAGCTCTTCCCCGACAACGGCGTCGTCGAGCTCAATCCCGCCGAGTCCTGCCTCGCCACCCGAACCCCCTCCCCCCTCCGCGACGGCGGCCGCCTCCTCTCCCGCAGCGGCGAAGAGCACGTCATCCAGGACTCCGCCGCGCCCATCCTCGACTGCAACGGCGAGCTCACCGGCGCCGTCCTCGTCTTCCAGGACGTCACCCACGTCCACCAGGTCCAGACCGAGCTCCGCCACCAGACCTTCCACGACGCCCTCACCGGCCTGCCCAACCGCCGCCAGCTCGAAAACAAGCTCGCCGACGCCATCGAGGACTCAGAGGTCCGCGGCACCGAACACGTCCTCTGCTTCCTCGACCTCGACCGCTTCAAGATCATCAACGACACCGCCGGCCACTCCGTCGGCGACATGTTCCTCCGCGCCGCCACCGAAGCCATCCGCCACTGCGTCCGCGAAACCGACCTCGTAGCCCGCCTCGGCGGCGACGAGTTCGCCCTCCTCCTCCTCGACTGCCGCCTCGAAGAAGCCGCCCCCATCCTCACCCGCATCGCCGAGGCCGTCGCCGCCATCCGCTTCCAGTGGGAAGGCCATCTCTACCAGGTCACCGTCAGCATCGGCGTCGCCGGCATCACCCAGCGCTCCGGATCATCCAGCCACGTCATGAAACAAGCCGACGTCGCCTGCTACTCCGCCAAGCGCGCCGGCCGCAACCGCGTCATGCTCTACCGCCCCGACCAGGCAGGCGGCGAAGAGAACCACCGCGAGCTCCACATGGCCGCCGAGATCGGCGAAGCCCTCACGCAAAACCGCTTCGTCCTCTACGCCCAGAAGATCGTCCCCACCAAACCCGGCCGGTCCGAATACTGCGAGGTCCTCATCCGCATGATCGACCGCGACGGCGGCCACGTCCCCCCTGGCGACTTCATCCCCGCCGCCGAGCGCTACGACCTCATGGTCGAAGTCGACCGCTGGGTCATGACCGAGATCTTCACCAACCTCGCCCCCGAGCTCGTCCGCCACCCCAACCTCACCCTCAGCCTCAACATCTCCGCCCAATCACTCAACGACCCCAAGTTCCTGCCCTTCTTCCTCGATCTCCTCAAAAGCTCCGGCATCCCCGGCTCCCGCCTCATCCTCGAGATCACCGAAACCGCCATCGTCAACAACCTGCGCATCGCCTCAACCATCGTGGAGCAGCTCCGCTCCTACGGTTGCCGCGTCGCGCTAGACGACTTCGGCACCGGCCTCAGCTCCTTTGGTTATCTAAGAACGTTCCGCGTCGACTTGATCAAAATCGAGGGCAGCTTCGTCAAGAATATGCTCTCAAACCCAGTCGACCTCACCATCGTGCGCGCAATCAACCAGATCGCCCACGAGCTCAAAATCCTCACAGTCGCCGAGTTCGTAGAAGACGAAGCCACCATCCAAATGCTCGAAAAGCTAGGCGTCGACTTCGGCCAGGGCTACGCACTAGGCCGCCCCGAACCCGTCCTCTCCCTCCTCGAATCCCTCTCCACCACCTAAAGACTTGGTTGTCATTCCCGAAGGGAATCTGCTTTTGCCCTTGCTGTTGTCGTTGCCCCTTTGTTTGTCATCCCCGAAGGGGATCTGCGGTTGCTCTTGCCGTTGCCCTTCTGGGTTGTCATTCCCGAAGGGAATCTGCTGTTGCCCTTGCTGTTGCCTTTGCCGTTGCTCCTGAGATAGGTCCGGGCTTTAGCCCGGACATTCCAACCACCCGATAAAGCGGGCTTTAGCCCCTGGGATACGGGTTTTCTTCCTTCCCCAAACCTGCATCCATAGCCACCAAGCAATGATCCGGGGTGCCCCATCCTTTGTCAGTCTTATCGACAAAGGGTGGGGTATCGAGCGCAGCGAGACCGCTTTCCTCCCACCGCCACAAAACACACGCCTCATCCGAGACGTGGGCAATACCTCACAAACACTTCCAAAACCTACTTCTTCTTAGCAGCCTTCTTCCCAGCACTCTTCTTAGCCAAAGCTTTCTTAGCCACAACCTTCTTAGCCGAAACCTTCTTAGCAACTACCTTCTTCTTACCCACAACCTTCTTCGCAGCCACCTTAACCGGAGCAACCTTAACAACCGTCTCCACCTGCACCTTAGCCTGATGCGTCAACAGCAGCTTCTCAAGCTTCTGCAGCAGAATCCGCGTCTGCATCGGCTTCACCAGCATCTTGTCCGCGCCCACCGCATCCGAGTCCTCGTCCGACAACGGAAACGCCGTCAGCAGCGCCACCGCCGGATGATACTTCGCCGTCCGCGCCGCCTTGATTACCTCGGTGCCCGAAGCATCGCTCTCCATCCGCATGTCCGTAATGACCATGTCGTACTCACGCTTCAAAATCTTCGACTTGCCTTCCTTCGCCGACGCAGCCGTCTCTACATCGAACCCGCTGATCTCCAACACAGCCTTCAGCGTCAGCAGAACGGCAATCTCATCGTCGACCAGAAGAATCCTTCGTTGCTTCACCCGGTACCCCCAGCCGCCCAGCGGCTTATCTCGTCTTCAAAATATTCAGTTCGGCAATGACCATATTCTTCCTGAAATGGGAATCCTGCAACACGCTCACACGAATCGACCTTTCCCCATCAACCGCCCGCATTGCACCCATGCAAAATCGCATCAAAATAAAGGCTGGGTGCTATACTTCACGTTGCAGCCCAGCGTTTCCCGCACAGGCTAAAAAATCAACCCAACGCACGGTCTGCCGTTAATACAGGCTGTGGAGGCGACCCATTCCACCGATCGATAAACGTTCCGCAAAGTCTTTCATCCGCACCAACGAACGCATTCGCGCACGCGAAGTCCGCGTCATCGACGAAAACGGTGAGCAGCTAGGCGTCATGGCTCCCTTCGAGGCCCTCAAGATGGCCCGCGAGCGCACGCTCGACCTCGTCGAAATCTCGCCCAACGCCGTCCCTCCCGTCTGCAAGATCCAGGACTACGGAAAGTTCCTCTACGAGAAGGACAAGTCCGACCGCGCCGCGCGCAAGAAGCAAAAGGTCATCGTCATCAAGGAAGTCAAGTTCTCGGTTACCGTCGACGAACACGACTACCAGACCAAGAAGAACCAGGCCGTCCGCTTCCTCGGCGAAGGCGACAAGGTCAAGGCCTCGCTCCGCTTCAAGGGCCGTCAGATGGCCCACCGCGACCTCGGCTACAAGATCATCAACCGCCTCATCCTCGACATCGGCGAAGCCGGCATCGTAGAGTTCATGCCCCGCATGGAAGGCACCACGCTCCACGCCATCATCGCTCCATCGAAGAAGGCCGAGCAGCAGGCAGCAGCCGTAGCGCCCAAAAAGCCCACGCCCCCTCCTGCCATCCCCGCCCCAGTCGCCGAACCCGCTTCCTAAAACAAACAGCCCCACAAAGCCCCCGAGCCAGAGAATCCACCCTCTCCCTCGGGGCTTTGTGTTTTTTTGCGGTTGCTTTTTGGTCTGCTCCCAGGTCTGCTCTGCGGCGGACATGGCGGTAGAGTAGCCGAGGTAAGGCGCTGCCTGTTGGGCTTGCGCGGTGGGCTAAGCGACGGTGAGGAGGAGCAGGGAGAGAGCTGCCAGGGATCGCATGTGTATCTCAATTAATTTGGGGCTCGCACCCAATGCATCAAGGGATTCCGCGAGAACCCCTCCCCCTGGGGGACCTTGGGCATAAGTTCAATGGATGCATGGACCTACGGTGGTCCATGGGCGGCAAAGTCCTGCAAACATGGGACTTACAGCTAAAGTCCTACACGCAAAGGGGTTACGCGTCTTATCAGGGAAAGACGAGGTATTTACGCGATGTTTTCGGGAGCTATCTCTATTCTATCGAATGGAGTGGAACTAATGGATCATGGATATTTGGTTTGGAATGAGTGGTTTAGGTCAAAGTGGGGCTTGACACGCGTTTTTGCTGGTGTTTTTGCAGATATATTTTATTGGTCGGATTTTGGAGGGGAATGAAGCTCGTTGAAAGGCTATCTCAATAGCCAAAGATCCCAACGAAGACCAAAAGAAAGAGCCTGGGCTGTCGCCCAGGCTCGTGAGTGCTGCGGATTGGTTACAGGCCTATGCCTCGGTAACCTCTGCGGCAATCTTGGTCTGGGCGACGGTCCAATCGGACGCGCCTACCTTGAAGCGGGCGAAGCGGCGGACGCTGATGTTTTCGCCGAGTTTGCCAACCTTCGTTGCGATGATCTGCGCGATGGTTTGGGTCGCTTCCTTGATGAATGGCTGGTCGAGCAGGCAGGTCTCCTCGTAGAACTTGGCGATCTTGCCCTCGAGGATCTTGCCGATCACGGCCTCGGGCTTGCCCTTCATCGAGGGCTGCGCGAGGAAGACTTCCTTCTCGCGGTCGAGCTCGGACTGGGGAACCTCGTTGCGGGTGATGAAGCGGGGATCGGTCGCGGCGATGTGCATGGCGATGTCGCGGAGCAGCTCCTGGAAGTCTTCCGTGACGGCCACGAAGTCCGACTCGCAGTTGAGCTCGAGCAGCACGCCGATCTTGCCGCCGGCATGGATGTAGGTGCCGACCGCCCCCTCGTTGGTCGTGCGCGAAGCCTTCTTGGCAGCGGACGCCATGCCGCGCTTACGCAGAACGACGAACGCGTTCTCCATATCGCCCTTGGCCTCCTGCAGGGCCTTCAGGCAGTCGCCCATGGGGGCGCCGGACTTCTCGCGGAGTTCCTTGACGAGCTTGGCATCGATCTTCACAGCGGTTTCCGTAGACATGTCG
>Ga0179596_10000391_pt1 | contig 13291 bp, 12 predicted proteins | sample CZODoug1_1_08_16_FD_155494 | JGI IMG/M metagenome (GOLD analysis project Ga0179596, IMG submission 155494) | Vadose zone soil fungal communities from Angelo Coast Range Reserve, California, USA - CZODoug1_1_08_16fungal (Illumina Assembly) | ecosystem: Environmental > Terrestrial > Soil > Vadose...
GCGCTGTTCTACGCACTGTCCGACGACATGGCTGTGGGCTGCGCGACCGCAGTCAAGTCGGCCGGCTCCAAGGCCAAGATTATCGGTGTAGGTGGCTCGGCCGGCGGAATCGCGGCCATCAAGTCTGGGGCGGAATACGGCACGGTCTGCTACCAGCCTGCTACCGAGGGTGCGATGGCCGTGCAGATGATGTACGACGTCGTCACCGGCAAGCTGGCCGGTGCCCCGAAGACCACCTTCTACGACACCCAGGGAATCACCGCGGCGAACGTCGATAGCTGCACCCCGCAGTGGTGACCCGCACGCTCCTCGAGCCCTGACATTACGAGGAAGGATCCTCATGCCTGACAACCCGGACGGCCCCCGCGAGCCGATCTTCGTCGTCTCCGACGTGCACAAGATCTATTCCAGTGGCACGCACGCGTTGCGAGGTGTTTCGCTGGCGGTCCGTCCGGGCTCGGTGCATGGCCTGATCGGCGCCAACGGCGCCGGGAAGTCCACCCTCATCCGGATCATGTCCGGCGTGGAGACGGCCACCAGCGGCACGGTGTCGTGGCACGGCGAGCCGGTCTCCTGGACGGCCCCGGGCCAGGCGCTCGCCGCCGGCCTGGCAGCAGTGCACCAGCACACCCCGCTGGTGTCGACGCTGTCCGTGCTGGGCAACGTCTTCCTCGGTCGCAAAGACTCGATCAGGTGGGACGCCGCGCGACGCGAGGCGCAGCTACGCGCGCTGTGCGAACGGATGGACTACGACATCCATCCGCAACGGACCATCGGCGAGCTGTCGACCGGCGGCAAGCAGATGGTCGCGATCCTGCAGGCACTGGCACGCGACGCGCAGTTCGTCCTCCTCGATGAGCCCACAGCGGCGCTGTCGCCACATGAACGGGACGTGCTGTTCCGCTCCATCCGCAGGCTGCGTGACCAGGGCACCGCGTTCGTCTACGTATCCCATTTCCTCGACGAGATCCTCGACCTCACCGATCGTCTGACGGTCCTGCGAGACGGTCAGGTAATCGTCGACGCGGCTACGTCGGAAGTGAACAAGCAAGACCTGGTCACCGCCATCGTCGGGCAACGACTGGCCCCGGTCGAACTGCAGAACGCCAGCTCGCAAGGGTCGACGGGCGAGCCACTGCTCGTCGTGGATGAACTGAGCTCGCCCGGCCGGTTCGGCCCGATCAGCTTGACGGTGCACGCCGGCGAGGTGGTCGGGCTGGCCGGCTTGCTGGGCAGCGGGCGCACCGAGCTCCTGGAAGCGATCTACGGCGCCGACCGTTCGGCGTCCGGTTCGGTGCGGATCGGCTCGCATCGCCTCCGGCATCGGTCACCCCGAGCCGCGGTGCGGGCCGGGCTGGCGCTGGTACCGGAAGACCGCGCCCGCCAGGGGCTGCTGCGGGACTGGGAGATCTGGCGCAACATCTCACTGCCGTACCTGTCGAGCATGTCGCGGCGACGGTTGCTGCCCGATCGTCGGCGCGAGCGTGAGGTCGCCGACCAGGCGATCGCCGACCTCGACATCAAGACACCTTCGGCGGACGCACCGGTCGGTGAGCTCAGTGGCGGCAACGCCCAGAAGGTCGTTTTCGCCAAGTGGCTCTACGGCCCGGCGCGCGTCTTCCTGCTGGACGAGCCGTCGGCGGGCGTCGACGTCGGTGCCAAGGCGGACATCAGCCAGCTCATCCGCAGGCTGGCCCGCGCCGGCCAGGGCGTGCTCATCGTCTCGTCCGAGTTCGAGGAACTTCTCGGCGCCTGCGACAGAATCCTCGTCATCCGGCGTGGACAGATCATCTCCGAACGCCCCGTAGTGGACACCGATCTGCACGAGCTGACCGCCCTGGCCAGCGGACTGTAGGGAAGGCGTGAATCTCATGACCTCTGGTACCGCAACCGCCCGCCAGCGCGGAGGCAGTGGCTGGCGCCGCGCACTGGCCCCCCGCTCCGCGGGCGTGGTGTACGCACTGTTCGCGCTCGTCCTCGTTCTGACGATCACCTCGTCGGTGCAGTCGCGCCCCAGCTATCTCAGCAGCGTCAACGTCAGCAACATCCTCGATCAGGCATCGCTGACGGGCATCCTCGCGATCTTCATGACCGTCGTGCTGATCACGGGCAATTTCGACCTGTCCGTCGCGTCGACCGCGGCCTTGGCCGGCACCGTGGCGCTGAAGTTGATCGATCAACACGGCGCGGTGCTCGCCCTGGTCGCCGCGCTGCTTACCGGTGTGCTGGTCGGGCTGATCAACGGTGTCCTCGTGCAGAAGGTCGGCGTCAACTCCTTCATCGTCACGCTCGGCACGCTCACGGCCGTCCGCGGTGTGGTCGAGGCGATCCTCAACGGCCAGAGCATAACCGCGACCGACGCGGTGTTCGAGCGGTTCGAGACCGCGCACTGGACCATGCCCCAGGGTCTAGCCATCGGCGGCGGCACCGTGCTGATCGCGGCGGGTGTCGCATTCACCGTGCGCGCGAGGCTGCGCCAGCTGACCGCGGGCAACGTGATGCTGATGGGCGCTGGTGCGGTGCTGCTGGCCATCGGCGCGTTCCGGCCGCTCTTGCTGGACGAGACCGCGCCGGTGTGGCTCATGCTCGGTATCACCGTGGTCACCAGCCTCGTGCTGCGGTACACCGTCGTCGGCCGGAACCTCTATGCGGTCGGGGGCAATCCCGAGGCCGCACGACTGTCGGGCATCAACATCGACCGCTACAAGATGGGCGCTTTCGTCCTCAACGGCTTCGTGGCCGCCGCCGTCGGCGTGCTCTATGCGGGCAAGTTCGACTCCGTCGACCCGACCGTGCTGACCGGCAGCGAACTCACCGTTATCGCGGCCGCCGTCCTGGGCGGGACCTCGCCGTTCGGCGGATCCGGCTACGTCGCGAAGTCGGTGATCGGCACCCTGATTCTGTTCACCCTCAGCAACGGGTTCAATGTGCTCAACATCGGCTCGAACTACCAGGACGTCGTGCAGGGCGCGGTGCTCGTCGCGGCCGCGTCGCTGTATACCGCGACCAGCACTCGGGGCCGCGGCTTCATCACGTCCGCCCTGGCCCGGCGGCGCAAGGCCAAGCCGCAGCCTCCACCGGTCACCGGAGCCGGGCAACCGAGCCCGGCGGAGCTTGGGACGAGGAGCTAGCCGATGGCGCGTCATCGACGACATGGAGCGCGTGCTGCGGCTGGAACAGGAAGCTCACCGCGCAGCAGCTGCAGATCGCCCGCGGCTCGCTCTACCAGAAGATGCGCCACTACCGGATCACCGTCCCTGACGGCGGGCCACCCGCGTTCAGATCTTGGACAGTCGCACGCGGATGCGGGAAATCACACTCGAGGTACGGGGCCGACCGGCCCGGACCATGCCGAGCACGGCGGGAGCCAGCCGATGGGCAGGATCGCTCAGGATTTCAAGGACGCTGCCTTCGAGGATTTCGTCTGCGGCGACGTGTTCCACACGACCCACCACCTCGATCCCGCCGTCGTCGCCGAGTACGACCGGCTCGTCGAGGCGCCCGGTTCGCGGGCCACGGTGCCGCCGTGGGTGTACTGCACGTTCCTGCCGATGTTCCGGGCGATGGACAGCCGGATGAAGCAGGGTTCGATCCACGCGCGCCAGACGATGACCGTGCACGGGTCGGCTGCTGTCGGTGCCACGCTCGACGTGGAGGTCCGCGTCGCCGAGAAGTACGAGCGCGCGGGCCGTCGCCACCTGGTGCTGGAGATCGTCTTCAGCGACGCGGAGCGGCCCGTCTGCACCTCGACCGGCACCTACCTGTGGGGGTACGCGACCCGATGACCACCGCGACGATCCGTCCGACCACCCTGCGCCGCACCTTCACCCAGGACGAGCTGGACGCCTTCGGCCAGGCCAGCGGCGGCACCGGCCACATCCACACCGACCCGGAGTACGCCGCGGCCACCCCGTTCGGCCGGCCCCTCGTGCAGGGCCTGTTCCTGCTGGCCGTCGTCGAACGAGCGATCGAGACAGCCCTCCCCGACCCCGCCGTGGGCTGGGCGGAGCTGCGGGTCGTTTTCGTCGCGCCGGTGGGCGTCGGCGACGAGTTCCGGGTCGAGGTCGCCCCCGGCGACGCACCCGGCCTGGTCCGCGTCGAGGCCTTCGCCGGCTCTACGACGGCCCTGGTCGGGACCGCGACGACACGAGAGGAAACATCCTGATGCCGTCCACCTCCGCGCCGTCCACCTCCGCGCCTGCCGTGAGCGCCAGCGACTTCCGGGCCGCGATGGGCCGGTTCCCCAGCGGGGTCACCGTCGCCACCACAATCGACGCGAGCGGCGCTCCGCGCGGGTTTACCGCCAACGCGTTCTCCTCGGTGTCGCTGAATCCCCCGATCGTGCTGGTCTGCCTGGCCCGCACGGCGGAGTGCTTCCCGGCGTTCATGGAGTGCGAGCGCTTCGCGGTCAGCGTGCTGGCGCGTGGCCAGCGCGCGCTGGCGCTGCGCTTCGCCACCCGCGGCGCGGACAAGTTCGGGCCCGGCGGCTTCGAGCCGGGCGCGGGTGCGCCGGTGGTCGCCGGCGCCGCGGGCGCGGTGCGCTGCCGGGTGCTCGAGCGCCATCCCGCGGGCGACCACGTCGTGCTGCTGGGCAGCGTCGAGAACGCGTCGTGGACCGAGCACCCGCCGCTGGTCTACCACGCGGGGGCTTTCCCGGAGCTCGTCCCGGGCGGCGGTGCCGACGATGTCTGAGGTGGCTCTGACCCTCGCGCCGGTCGGCCGCGATCCCGGCTCCGGCCGGGTACCGGTCATGGACGCGCTGTTCCGGCCGCGCTCGATCGTGGTCGTCGGCGCCTCCGACGACCCGCGCAAGGCCGGTGGCAAGCTACTCGCGCACCTGCTGCGCCACGGCTTCGCCGGCGAGCTGTACCTGGTGAACCCCGCCCGGCCGAGCGTGCAGGGCCGGGCGGCGTACCCGTCGGTCGCGGATCTCCCGGCCGCCGCGGCGATCGACCTCGCCCTGGTCGCCACGCCCGCCGCGGAGGTGCCGGGCGCCGTCGCCGCGCTCGCCGCGCGGGGGGTGTGGGCCGCGGTGATCGTCAGCTCTGGTTTCGGCGAGACCGGGGACGCGGGCCGCGAGGCGGAGGAGCGAGCGCTCGCCGCATGCGGCGACAGCGGCATGCGGCTGCTCGGCCCGAACTGCCAGGGCGTGGCCAACATCGGTGCCGGTGTGGTGGCGTCGTTCTCGTCGGCGTTCGGCCCGGCCGCCGACATCCCGGACGGCTCGGCGGCCGTCCTGAGCCAGAGCGGCGGGATGGCCGCGGTACTCACCCAGCTCGCCCTGCCGCACGTCGACGGCCTGCGGTACTGGGCGGCGAGCGGCAACGAGATCGACCTGCGGGTCGCGGACCTGCTGCGCTACGTGGTCGACGATCCGGCGATCCGCACGGTCCAGGTCTACCTGGAGAGCCTCGGCGACGCCGCAAACCTCGCCGCCGCTGGGCGCGCCGCAACGGCGAACGGCACGGCGGTGCTGGTGCTCAAGTCCGGGACAACCGCGGCAGGTGGGCGTGCGGCGGGCTCGCATACCGGTGCGCTGGCGCAGGAGGACGCCGTCGTCGAGGCGTTCCTGCGCCGCCACGGCATGATCCGCGCGCGTGATCCACGGGAGATGAGCGAGCTCGTACGCTTGTTTACCTCAGCGAAGCGGCCGTGCGGGAGCCGGGTTGCGATAGTGACCAACTCGGGCGGACTTGGTGTGCTGCTCACCGACGAATCCGTCACCCACGGACTGCGGGTGGCCGAGTTCGCCCCGGCGACCGTGCACCGGCTGAGCGCGGCGCTTCCCCCATTCGCCGCCGTTCACAACCCGATCGACGTCACCGCCGAGCTTCTCAGCCGTCCCGAGCTGATCCGGGAGGCGCTAGCGGCCGTCGCGGACGACCCCGGTGTGGACGTCGTTCTGCTCGGCGTTGGCATGCTGGGGGAGTACTACGACCTGGACCGCATCCTCGCCGACGTCGTGGTGTTGAACCGGCGGAGCGACAAGCTCGTCGTGGTCTGCTGCATCGCCAGTCAGGCCGGCATGGTCGAGCGCTTCGCAGCGGAAGGCGTCCCCACGTTCGACGACACCACGGGGTGTGTACGCGCGCTCGGCAGGCTCGTGGCACACACCGAGCAGGTGCGGCGGACCGCCGCGGCACCCGAACCCGAGCCGGCGGCACCCGGCGGGGAGGCGGCCGTGCCGGGCGCCGGTTCCCTTTCCGAACACGCGGGCAAGGTGATCGTGGGTTCCTGGGGGCTGCCGGTCGTACCGGGCCGTCTCGTCGAGTGCGTCGACGAGGCCGTGGCCGCCGGCCGCGCGTTCGGCTACCCCGTCGTCGCCAAGCTGTCCGCACCGTCCGTGGCGCACAAGACCGAGCTGGGGCTCATCGAGGTCGGGATCGCCGACGACGCCGCGATGGCTGCGGCGGCCGCCCGGCTGCTGGCGGCCGCCGGTCCGGGCGGCGTCGTGAAGGGCCCGATCGACGGCGTGCTCGTCGAACCGATGGTCGCGGGCGGGCTGGAGATGGCTGTCGGCGTGGGGCACGACCCCGACGTCGGCCCGGTGATCATGGTGGGGACCGGAGGAACCCAGGCGGAGCTGCTGGCCGACGTCCGGCTGCTCATCCCACCGCTCACCGAGGCCGCCGTCCGCGACGCCCTCGCCTCGCTGACCCTGTTCCCGCTACTCGACGGCTACCGCGGCGCCCCACCGCGGGACGTCGACGCGTTCGTCCGGCTGGTGCTCGACCTCGCTGCGGCACCCCCGGTCGCGGCCGGCCGGGTCGCCGAGCTGGACCTCAACCCCGTCCTAGTGCTGCCCGCCGGTAAGGGCGTGTCCGTGGTGGACGTCGCCCTGACCGTGCGCGAGCCCGACCCGTCCGGAGAAGACCACCGATGACGAGCACTTTGACCAGGGACCTCACCTGCTACCGCATGCCGATCGGCGGCAAGCACGTCGACAGTGTGACCGACATCGTGCCCGTGGGCACCCCGGGTCCGGTGGGCCGGGTGAGCGCGCCATGCAGCTAGGGCTCGAGGGCCGATCCGCGGTCGTCACCGGTGGCTCGAAAGGTCTCGGCCGAGCGATCGCGCTCGAGCTGGCTTCCGAGGGCGCCGCGGTGGCGATCTGCAGCCGCCGTGCAGAGGAACTGATCCCGGTCGTGCGCGAGATCGAGGCGCATAGCGTACCCGCCTTCGCCGGCCGGGCCGACGTCACCGTGGCCGAGGATGTCGAGGCCTTCCTGGGGGCAGCCGCTGACGCCCTCGGCGGTATTGACATCCTGGTGAACAACGCGGGGGGTGCTCGTCCCGGCCGCTTCGAAGCTCTCACCGACAAGGATTGGACGACCGACCTCGACACCAAGCTCTTCTCGATCATCCGATGCGTGCGCGCGGTCCTGCCGCACATGCGCAAGCGAGGCGGCGGCCGGGTGATCAACATCGGTGCGGTGCAGGCGCGCTCACCGGACCCGGTGCTCTGCGCGACGACGACGATTCGCGCCGCCGGCCTGAGCCTCACCAAGGTGCTCGCGCAGCAGTACGGACCGGAGAACATCCTTGTGAACGCGGTGAACATCGGCCTAGTCACCACGCCGCAGTGGGAGAACATCCGCGCCCGCACCGCGCCGGACAGCTCGCTGGATGAGTTCACCACCGCATTCGCGCAGCGCGAGGTGCCGCTCGGCCGCTTCGGCCGGCCGGACGAGGTGTCGGGCCTCGTCGCGTTCCTCGCCGGTGACCGGGCCAGCTACCTGACCGGCGCCTCCATCGATGTCGCCGGCGGGATGGGACGTTACGTCTGACGTGAAGAATCACGAACCGGATGGAGGGATCGGCTGAGGTGCCGCCAGTGCGGTGAGCTCCTCGACGCGGGTCCGGTACAGCGCCACGTTGCGAAGTTTGACTCCTTCGTAGCCTCGGACCATGTCCGGTGCTGCCGCCAGCTCGCGGATGACCTCAGCGTTGGCTTCGGTGAGCTTCGTGAGCGCGTCTGCCATGATGGCCTGGTACTCGACGATCAGGCTTCGTTCCACCTTGCGGACCTCCATCGCTCCAAAGGGGTCCATCGCCGTGCCGCGCAGTCGCTTGCCCGCGCGCAGGGCCTTGAGCCCGGGACGGAACCAGCGACCGAGCCGGATCTTGCGGTCCATACCCATGGCCCGAAGGATCGGCGGGTGGAGCATGATCTCCACCTTCGTGACGTCCCCGAACGCGTAGCTCAGCCGCTGCTGCTCGGCGTCAAGCAGATGCAGCCGCGCCACCTCGTATTCGTCCTTGTACGCCATCAGGTGATGGAGGCCTCGGGCGAACGCGTCGGTGATGGCGTGCTGTCCGTGACCCAGGACGCCCCCCTCGGCCGCCATGACATCCCGCACGGCGTCGAGGTATCGCTTCGCGTAGGCGACGCTCTGGTAGTCGGTCAGATCCGACACCCGGGTGGACAGCACCTCGCCCAGCTCACCGGACAGCTGCGCGCGGGACACCATCGTTACAGCGCGAGCACTGGGCACCGCGGGCGCGGGCGCTCCGCGTCCCACGGCTGCGTCCACGGCGTCGGGGTCGAGGACGACGCAGCGTCCCCAGCTGAACGCGGCGAGGTTCGCGGCCACGCCGCTGCCGTTGAGCTCGATCGCCTGGGTGATGCTGGCTTCGCTGATGGGCAGGTAGCCAGCTTGGAACGCCGCGCCAAGCATCAAGAGGTTCGCCGGCATGTGATCGGCGAACAGCGCATCGGACAGGCCCTGGGCGTCCAGATAGATGTTCCGTTCGGAGCGGGTCGAGGCGTCGATGAGCGATCGGGCCTGGTCCGGGTTGCCCGGTCCGACAGCGACATCGGTGACCATAGCGGCGGTGGCGAGCATGCCGGTGTTGACGATCGCGACTGTGCGCGAGGCGTCGCAGGCAGCCAGAGTCGCGGGACCGGCCGCCCCGAGGGGGTCGAGTCCGAGGAGGACGTCGATGGAGCCCTTCGACGCGCGGATACCCGCGTCGATCGCGGTGTCACTGATCCGGACATCGGAGACGACCGCGCCGCCCTTCTGCGCCAGCCCGGTCTGATCGAGTCCGGCCGTGAACTTGCCGTCGATCATCGCCGCCATCTGCAGAATCTGGGAGACGGTGACGACCCCTGTTCCTCCGATGCCGGGCATCCGCATCAGGTAGCTCACCGAGTCGACGCGCAGCTGCGGGGCGACCAGGTCGACGGGCAGCTTCGGTGGCTTGCGCTTCTTGGGTTTGCTGCCGACGTCGACCATCACGAACGAGGGACAGTCACCCTTGAGGCAGGACATGTCGGAATTGCAGGAGGCCTGATGGATTTGGGTCTTGCGTCCGAACTCGGTGTCGATGGGGACGACGGAAAGGCAGCTGGATTTGTCGCCGCAGTCACCGCAGCCTTCGCAGACGCGTTGGTTGATCCAGACCCGTTCGGTGACGACCGGCAGCAGGTTGCGCTTGCGCATGCGGCGTTCTTCGGTGGCGCAGCGGTCGTCGTGGATGATGACGGTGACCCCGTCGACCTTGGCCAGTTCGGCTTCGACGTCCGCGTAGTCGTCGCGGTGGCGTACCGACGCCTTCGGGTCGAGTGCCACCGATTTATAGGTCGCGGGTTCTGCTGTGGTGACGACGACCTGGCGTACCCCTTCGGCCGCCAGCCAGCGGGTGAGTGACGGGACGTCCATCCGGCCCTCGGCGACCTGGCCGCCGGTCATCGCGACCGCGTCGTTGTACAGCAGCCGGAACGTCAGGTCCGAGCGGGCCGCGACCGCGGCGCGGACCGCGAGCGATCCGGAATGGTGGAAGGTTCCGTCACCGACGTTCTGGGTGTAGTGCTTGTCGTCGGTGAACGGGGCCAGACCGATCCAGTGCGCGCCTTCGCCACCCATTTGCGGTGCACCGATGAGGTTTCCGCGCGCGCCGACCGGGTCGAACGCGGCGAGGGAGTGGCAGCCGATGCCCGCGCCGACGATCTGGTCGGGGCGGGCCTTGGTGGAGATGTTGTGGGGGCATCCCGAGCAGAAGAACGGGGTCCGCGACTGGAGCAGGTTCAACCCTGCGGGGACTTTCGGTCGCGCGGTCAGCTCGGCCAGCCGCTGCCGCACCGGGGCCGTCAGAAGCTCGGCGGGAAGGAGCTTCGCCAGGGCCGCGATGACGGCGTCGGCGTCCAGCGCGCCGTAGGAGCTCAGCAGCGTCCCGCCGTCGGCGTCGTTCTTGCCGAGGATGCGCGGGCCGCCGGCCACGCCGTAGAGGAGCTCTTTCAACTGGGTCTCGACGAAGGGAAGCTTGTCCTCAACGACGAAGACCTGCTCCAGGTCGCTGAACAGCGTCCGGGCGTCGTGGTCTGACAGCGGCCACGGCATCCGCAGCTGCACCAGTCGGATTCCTAGCCCGTTGAGCTCGGCCTCGCCGATGCGGAGCTCGGTCAGCGCCCGGGACAGCGTGGCGTAGGAGGCACCGGCAGCGGCGATGCCTATCCGAGGTTCGGTGGGCTCGAAGACGGTGCGGTTGAGGTTCGCCGCCTGGCTGTAGGCCTTGACGCGGTCCCAGCGCGCTGTCATGAGATCGTGTTCGGCTTGCAGCGATGTGGGTGCTAGCAACACAGGGGGCTTGGGCCGAGCCACGGTCGGCGGCTCAGGAACGTCGTCTGCTTCACCGCCGAAGGTGACGGTCGCGGAGGAGTCGGCGACGTCGGAGACGATCTTCAAGCCCACCCAGGTGCCCGATGCGCGTGAGAGAGCCACGGCATGCAAACCCAGTTCCACGATCTCAGCTACCGAGGACGGCGCGAGCAGCGGCAGCAGGAGGCTGCGACATATAGCTTCTGATGCACCGGGAAGCGTCGAGGACTTACACATCGGATCGTCACCGATCAACGCCACTGCCCCCCCGAGGTGGCTGGTGCCCCTGACGTTGGCGTGCCGGATCGCATCCGAGGCCCGGTCCAGCCCAGGCGTCTTGCCGTACCAGAAGCCGACGACTCCGTCGACGCGGCGCCCCGGCAGCTCACTCAACAGTTGGGTGCCGGCCACGGCGGTAGCGGCCAGCTCCTCATTGACGGCCGGTTGGAACACCACACCGGCCGGGTCTAGGAATTTGGCACTGCGGGCGATCTCGGTATCAAGCCCTCCCAGTGGCGACCCCGGGTAGCCGCTGACGAACATGCCGGCACGCAGACCGCGTTGTGCATCGAGTCGGCGCTGGGTCAGCAGCAGCCGCACGAGGGCCTGGGTGCCGTTGAGCAGAACCTGGCCCTCATCGCGCGTATAGCGATCTTCCAACGTCACCGGTCGATCGGGAAGGGTCGCAGTCATGGAACCTCCAGTGTCCTCAGTGCGGTGTGCCGCCGACTCGAGTCACCCGCTCAGAGTCACCCGCTACCGCTTAAGGACACCAAGTCGGCCCATCGCACGCAAGTAAACTGATCCAGCTACCGTGGATGCGCAGTAAAGCTGCGCGCTACCCACATATTCGCCCGATCCGATGCGCTACAGTACGGTCGTGGCCTCGGATGCGTCCCCCCTCGACGATACGGACTTGCTCCTTGTTTCGCTGCTCGAAGCAGACGGGCGCGCCGCGGCTCAGGAGCTGGCGACACAGGTGGCTCTGACGGCGACCGCGGTCACCCGCCGGATGCGCCGCCTGGAACGAAGCGGCGTCATCACCGGCTACTCCGCCCGGGTGGACTACTCCAAGCTCGGATTCGGCATCGAGGCCCTCATCGACGTCCGCTTCTCCGGTACGACACGCCCTCAGGTCATGGACGAAACCACCATGCAACTGACCGAAGTCGTTGGCGTCTTCACGATCTCCGGAAACTATGACGCGCTGGTATGGATTCGAGTACACGACGTTGCCCACCTGCGCGATGTCATCGACAAACTCAGGGTGAGTCCCGGCGTAGTTGATACCAGAACGCACATCGTGCTGGCGTCCAATCTCCTCCCGCGTCGCGCTCGATGACGGTGGCGGGTACCGGCCCGGTCAGGAGCGCCCTGTGTCCCGGGGTGTGTCGCCTTGTCGCGCTGTAGACCGTTGCGTTGCGGGGTCTCCGGACGCATGGCGGACGGGAATCGGGGCCAGGGAGCGGTGTGCGTAGCCGGTCGCTGGTCCGCGTCTGGCCACCTTCCACGGCTCAGGAGTGCCTGTCCTCACACAACTTCGCCCTAATCCCCGTGGCTCTTGGGGTGCCTCGGCTCGGCCGAAGAGCCGAAGAGCCGAAGGCTGAGCAGCGACTTCGTCAGCCCGTCCGGCGCCCACGGGTCCCATCCGGTGAGTTCCCGCCAGCGGTCGAGGCGGTATTTCACCGTGTTCGGGTGCAGGTGGAGGACCCGCGCGCCGGCCGTCACGGAGTAGCCGTGCTTGACGAAGGCGTGAACCGCCTCGGCCAGGTGCTGGTGGGCGGCGGCGACGTCACCGCCGCGCGCCGGTCGGTCGCTGAGGCCCTGGTCACCGTCACCATAGCGCTCACCGCGAAGGAAAAGGGCGCGCCCGAGCCGAGGGTGCTGCGCCGGGCGCTGTTCACCTGGGCGTTCAACCCTGCCACCCGCGAGACCGACCCGCCGCGCGAGATCGCCCTCGCCCTCGGCTGGGCCGCCCGCGCCTGACCGCAGTCCGGGGCCTGTCTGACCGGGGCGCGCACCTGGAGGCGTTCTACGCCTGCCTGTACTACGCCGCCCTGCGACCCTCGGAGGCGGTCATGCTCCGCGAACTGGACCTGTACCTGCCCAAGAAGGGCTGGGGGAGGATCGTCCTGGCCGCCTCCGCCTCCCGGGCCGGCACGGCCTGGACCGACCACGGCACCTCCCGCCAGGAACGCGGGCTGAAGCACCGCGCCGACAACGAGACCCGCACCATCCCCATCCCGCCCGAACTCGTCCGGCTGCTCCGCGCCCACATGAAGAAGTACGGGACGACGCCGGACGGGCGGATCTTCCAGACCACCCGGGGCGGCATCATCCAGGACTCCGCCTACAGCGCCGTATGGGCCGAGGCCCGCAAGACGGCCCTCACCGAGGCGCAGTACCGCTCCCCGCTCGGCCGCCGCCCCTACGACCTGCGGCACGCGGCGGTGTCGCTGTGGCTCAACTCCGGGGTACCCGCCACCGAGGTCGCCCGCCGCGCCGGGCACGGCGTCGCCGTCCTGCTCAAGATCTACGCCCACTGCATCGACGGCCAGGCCGACGCCGCCAACCAGCGCATCACCGACGCCCTCGGCACCAAGGACGCCGAGCCCGAACCGGGGGACGAGGAAGACGGCGACAGCAAGAAGGCATCTTGAACGCCGCAGGTCAAAGGCCACAAGGCCCAG
>Ga0179596_10000393_pt1 | contig 13253 bp, 11 predicted proteins | sample CZODoug1_1_08_16_FD_155494 | JGI IMG/M metagenome (GOLD analysis project Ga0179596, IMG submission 155494) | Vadose zone soil fungal communities from Angelo Coast Range Reserve, California, USA - CZODoug1_1_08_16fungal (Illumina Assembly) | ecosystem: Environmental > Terrestrial > Soil > Vadose...
GTGCGGCGTCTCGCCGGCCTCCAGCAGAGGCTGCAGCACGCCGAACAGCGCCATGTTGTCGCTCTCCGTGCCGCCGGAGGTGAAGACGATCTCCGACGCCTTACAGCCGATCAGCCGCGCCAGCGACTCCCGCGCCCGGTCGACGGCTGCGCGTGCGCTCTGCCCCGCCTGATGAACCGAGCTTGCGTTCCCGAAGACCTCGAGCCAGTACGGACGCATCGCCTCGACCACCTCGGGCAGCAGAGGCGTTGTCGCATTAGCGTCCATGTACATTCTTGCCATACAGATAAGTCTACTGCTCGGTCGGGCCGTTCGTGACGAGCTTCGGAGGCGGCCCGCCACGGATCAGCTCGTCGATCGTGGGGTCGTCGAGCATGTCCTTCGCAGGCGGAGCGCCGCGCAGGACATACGTATAGCCGATCGCCACAGTGTCCGACCGGTAGCGCGTGCTGCGGTTGTAGTAGGCGGAGAACGTCATATGTCCACCTACGGGGATGTCGAACGAGCCGATCAGGCCGTTGTCCTCGGAGATCTTGTGGCCTGTCACCACGAGCACGCCGTTGCGTCCCGGAGCCCCCGGGGCAGGCGCGTAGGTCTTCTGGTTGCCCACCGGCAGCTGCTCGTACGCATCCGCGTCGAAGCTCGCCCCAAAGGGTAGCGATACACCCACGCCCACCTGGTAGTGCGAGAGCGGGCCCAGCGAAGGCTGGTAGTTCTTGGTGGCGATCCGGTTCACCAGCGAGGCGCTGTCGCCCAGGCCGATGTCGAGATTCGGCGTCAGCTTCCACACCGAAAAGTCGAGGTGGTTGGAGAAGTCGAAGGACGTGAGTCCGGTTGTCAGACCATCCTTGGCCGGACCCACCGGAACCGCCAGAGCCGCAGTAGCCTGATACTCATAGCTTTTAGGAGCGAAGTGCATGTGGCCAGCCACCACTACGTCGCCAATATCGCCCCGCGACTGTACCAGCAGCGCATTGGGTTTGGGACGCGCTTTCGTGGTCGGAGCCAGCCGGAAGAAGTAGATTGGCATGCTCACATCTACGTTGAACGTGTTGTTGAAGGCGTATCCGAGAGCTGGCGTCACCAGCGTTCCCCAGCCCGTGTAGGTGTCGTGGATGCCTGAGAACGTGATGCCGGCGTTGAAACCGCGCAGCACGGAGGAGAGCCCTGGGACGTCGGGAACCTCGGATTGCTTGGTGGGGGAAGCCGTCGCGATCGTGCCCTGCTCAGCAGTGTGCACTACCTGTCCAGTCAGAGGGAGAGACAACAACAGAACTCCGCCAAGGCGAAGACAACGATCGAACACAGCAGTCACCCCGGAAGTCCTTCCATTGCCAGCATTTCACCTTTTTCCGTGGCACGCCAGCCTGGACAAGAAAAGGGTTACCGGAATGTCATCCCAGGGGAGATTGGGAAGTTTTTTAGCGAGCTTCAACCGCGATGTAGGGTGCCGGATAGGCGGGGCCTGTGTACTCGGCACGCGGACGGATCAGGCGATTGTCGTCGTGCTGCTCGATCACATGCGCCGCCCAGCCCGCGATGCGGCTGACCGCGAAGATCGGCGTAAACAGGTCGATATCGATGCCCAGCGTCGTGTAGGTGGAGGCGGAGTAGAAGTCGACGTTCGCGTTCAGCTTCTTCTCGCTCTTCACAAACGCCTCGATCTTCTGCGACAAATCAAACCACTTTGTGTTTCCCGCCGCAGTGCCAAGCTCTTCAGACATCTTGCGCAAGTGGGTCGCGCGCGGATCTTCCGTGTGGTACACGCGGTGGCCGAAGCCCGAGATCTTCTTCTTCTCCGCGAACATCTGCTTCACGTACTCGACCGGATCAGCACCCGCGGCGTCGATCGCGTACAGAAGATGCATCGTGGCCTCATTGGCCCCGCCATGCAACGGGCCTTTCAGCGCGCCGATGGCGCCGGTAATGGCGGAGTGCATATCGGCCAGCGTCGCGGCAATCACTCGCGCGGCAAAGGTGCTGGCATTCAATTCATGGTCGGCGTGCAGGATCAGCGCAATATCGAGCGCCTTGGTGGCGGTCTCGGAGGGCTTTTCGCCGTTCAACATCCAAAGAAAGTTGGCCGCATGGGACAGGCTCTTGTCCGCCTCGACGATCGCCTTACCCTTGCGAATCCGGTCGAACAGGGCCACGATCATCGGAATCTGCGCCGTCAGGTGGAAGGCCTTGCGGACGTTCGCCTCGTGCGTCGTCAGCTTCTCGCCCTCTTCGTACATGCTCAGCAACGAGACCGCCGTCCGCAGCACCTCCATCGGAGTCGCTCCGGACGGCACCGTCTTAAGGAACGCGACGACGGCCGGGGAGATCTCGCGGGCCTTGGCCAGTTCTGCCGAGAACGCCGTCAGCTCGTCCGTCGTCGGCAGCTTGCCGTTCCAGAGCAGATACGTCGTCTCTTCGAAGTTCGACTTGGTCGCCAGCTCGTGAATGTCGATGCCGCGATACGAGAGAACGCCCGCATCTCCATCGATCCAGCAGATCGAGGAGGTAGTGGCGACGATGCCTTCGAGACCCTTAGACGCAACCGCTGTAGACATTGGCCATCCTTTGATTACGTCGCCACTATAAGTGCGAACGACGTTAGAAAGTACATTCGGTTATAGCGCAGCGAAGAAAGCGTTGTCATGTTCTGGGTGCGAATATCGACCCAGGTGTGCGAAAAAGGCCACTTAGGCGAATCTCACTGGTGAAAACGCGGCTAAATCGACCCCTGGCTCCCGCCCCTCCAGCAAGTCGACGACGACCCCCGCCGTGCCCGGTGCCAGCAGAATGCCGTTGCGGTAGTGGCCGGTCGCGACGATTTTCCTGCGGCTCTCACCGGCCCAGCCGATCAGCGGCAGGTGGTCCGGTGTATCTGGCCGCAGACCCGCCCACTGGTCCACCATCGGAGCGCGTGCCGCATCGCCCAGCGCCGGCAGAAAGGCAGCGGCCATGGCACGCAGCGAGGCCAGACTGGCAGCGTCCGTGGTGGTCGAAAAGCCGGCGTCCTCCACCGTTGCGCCGATCACCACCTGTCCGGCGCGTGGCCCATGCAGACGCGGGACGGCGTAGATCTCCGGCGTCCGCACCACATAGTCGAACGCCGCACCCTCCGGCATCCGCACTGCCAGCATCTGACCCTTGCGTGGACGCACCGGCGCGAAGCTCCACGCGCCCATCGCGAAGACGACTTGATTCGCATGGATCTCCTCGCCGCTCGTCTGGATGACAACGCCACCGGGCGATTCGCTCACGGTATGGGCCGCCGTATCTTCCACCACATGGATCGCGCTCGCCTCAACAGCCGCTCGCAGCGCCGTCGCCAGCTGTCGTGGGTCGATCGAATGCTCCTCAAGACGAAAGAAATGGCTTCCCCCCGGCAACATCTCTGCCGGAAGCGTGGCAACCTCGGCGCGCTCACAGGCCTGGTAGGTTAGGCTGGTCTGGAAGGGTACGGACAGCCCCGCAAGGCGCTCGATCTCGATCAAATACTGGGGGTATCGCGCAATACTAAATGCCGAAAGATCAGCGAGTTCCGCAGGGTTTTCGGGGTCTTCGGCGGCCAGCATCCCGGCCGCCGCCTGGGAGGCCTCCTGGAGCAGTTTGCCCCGCTCCAGCACGGTAACGCGAGCACCCCGGCCGGCCAGCTCGAGCGCGATCGACAAACCAATTATTCCGCCTCCGGTAACGCAAACGTCACAAACCTGCATCAAACCATTTTAGTTGGAACAGTATCTAGAATGTTCGGCCGTCTGCTTTCGTTCTTTGTAGAGCACCGGTCGAACCCATGTGGAGGATCTCACCGTATGAGCGTCAACGAAGAAACTTACGTAGAACATCGCGAGACCCCTGGCGCATTGATTACCGCAGTCGTTGCCGTAGTACTTTCCGTCGGGTCGCTGATCTGGAGCTTTGGTTTACACAACCATCTCGAGGCGGATGAGGCAAGCCTCGCCACCGCCAATCAGCGCAACACGGACCTGGCCAAAAAGCTTGACGCAACCAATGCGCAGCTTCAGGCCACCAGCGAGACGCTGGGCCAAAGCGTCGGAATGACTCAGAAGCAACTCGAAGCCCGCGCCTCGGCCATCATGGCATCGCAGCGGACGGCGAATGCCCGTATGGAGCATGAGCAGGCTGCGAACGCCAAGCAGATTGGTGCCGTTGCCAGCGATGTGTCGTCGGTGAAGGAAGATGTGGGCGGCGTGAAGACCGACGTCGGTGGCGTAAAGACCGATGTGGCCTCCACCAAGCAGGACCTTGAGGACACCAAGGTGCAGTTGCAGCGCGTTGTCGGCGATGCAGGCGTGATGAGCGGCCAGATCGCTACGACGCACGCAGAGCTGGAGATTCTGAAGCACAAGGGCGACCGCAACTACTATGAGTTCACCCTGCACAAGGGACAGCAGCCCATGCTGCTCTCGACCATCAAGCTACAGTTGAAGAAGGCCGACGAGAAGCGCTCGAAGTTCACCCTCAACGTATCGGCGGACGACAAGAACATCGAGAAGAAGGATAAGAGTCTCGATGAGCCGGTCCAGTTCTACACCGGCAAGACGCCCGTGCTGTACGAGGTCGTTGTGAACTCGATCAGCAAAAACCAGGTGACTGGCTATCTCTCGACTCCCAAGGGCACGTCTTAATTAGCTGCTCTCCCAAGTCTTAAAAATGCTGTTCCAAACTGAAGCCGCGGGGAATGTCTTAGGACATTCCCCGCGGCTTTTTAAAGCTGCTGATGACGCACGAGGAAGAAGACCGCTGTCAGCAGATCCTGCAGCGTGTGCGCGATGATGGCCGTGCGGAGATGTCCGCTTCGCACCGTCACCACGGCGTAGATCCCGGCCAGTACCGTCAGGCTCAGCACCGTAACCCAGCCCTCGTACGCATGCATCACGCCGAACAGCACCGAGGTCAGCACGATGGCCCAGCGCGTGCCGCCCAGCCAGCGCGCAGTCTGCTGGAGCAGATAGCCACGGAAGACCAACTCCTCGCCCAGGCCCGCGCAGATGCTGATGCCCAGCCACGGCAGCATATGCCACCAGGAGTGCGGCAGCATCGCGATGAGCAGCGACCGGTCGGGACTGGACAGATGCAGAATGCCCGCCAACATGCCGGAGAGCAGCAAGACCACCGCGCCCGCCATATACACCAGGAGCCCTTGCGCGAGATCCTGCGGCCAGGAGACGCGCCGGTGCATCAGGGTGGAATAGAAGAACGCACGCCGGTTGTAGATACCCGCGACGACCGCACCCGTCAGCAGCATCTGCGAGATGATGGCCGAGAGCGAACGCAGCAGGTAGTCCGAGGCAGGTGGACTGGCATGTGCGCGCAGATAGCCTGATGTCGCGAGGAATCCAAGCACCACGAGTACGGCCAGCGTATGAAGCCACGGCGCGATGGGGCCGGCCTCACCGCCGGGTAGCAGAGGCGAGGCGTTCTTCCCCCACTGCAGGCCGTTCAGGCCAAGCTGGGGGGAGTCGTCGGGCAGATCGTGGACCATTCCCCGTATACTACGGCGTCGTACTGTTCGTAGGGGGATCTGAATGCATGACATTGTCGTCATCTCCGCGGCTCGCACTCCAGTCGGTAAGTTTTTAGGCAGTCTCGCAGGTTTTTCGGCCGTGGAGCTTGGCGCCATCGCCGTGCGCGAGGCCGTGCGACGCGCCGGGATCGACCCGGCGACAGTCGACGAGTGCCTGATGGGCTGCGTGCTGCCCGCGGGCCTCGGACAGAATCCGGCGAGGCAGGCCGCCCTGCGCGCGGGGCTGGCGGACACAGTCTCCGCGCTCACCATCAACATGGTCTGCGGCAGCGGCCTGAAGGCCGTCGCACTGGCCGCGCAGGCCATCCAGACGGGCACGGCGGAGATCGTTGTTGCTGGCGGTATGGAGTCGATGTCGAACGCGCCCTACCTGTTGCCGAATGCCCGGAAGGGCTTCCGCATGGGCGATGCCGCGGCCGTCGACTCGATGGTTCGGGACGGCCTCTGGTGCGCCTGCGAAGACCAGCACATGGGCATGACCGGCGAACTCGTCGCCGAGAAGCACGCCATCACCCGCGAGCAGCAGGACGCCTACGCGCTCGCCTCCCACCAGAAGGCCGCGGCCGCCTGGGCCGAGGGCCGCTTCGACGCCGAGGTCGTGCCGGTCGAGATCCCCGGGAAGAAGGGCGCGCCCACCCTCTTCACCCGCGACGAAAGCATCCGCGAAGACACCACGTTGGAAGCTCTAGCCGCCCTGCGTCCAGCCTTCAAGAAGGACGGTACCGTCACCGCAGGCAATGCCCCCGGGGTCAACGACGCAGCCGCCGCATTGGTCCTCATGTCCGCCGAAAAAGCGGCCAAGCTAGGCCTCAAACCCCTCGTCACGATCAAGGCGCAAGCCACCAGCGGAGTCGCCCCGAAGTGGGTCATGCTCGCCCCCGTCACCGGCGTCCAGAAGGTCTTGGCCCGTGCCGGATGGAGCAGGGAAGAGGTCGACCTCTACGAGCTCAACGAAGCCTTCAGCGTTCAGGCGCTTGGCGTGATGAAGGAGCTTGGACTCGACCCCACAAAGGTCAACGTCAACGGAGGAGCTGTAGCGATTGGCCATCCCATCGGAGCCAGCGGGGCGAGAGTCCTCGTAACCCTCATCCACGAGATGATCCGCCGCGACGCGAAGAAGGGCGTGGCAGCTCTGTGCCTGGGGGGAGGGAACTCGGTGGCCTTGGCTGTCGAACGCTCTTCCGTCAGCACTCGATAATATTCAGTGCCAGCCCAGCCAGACTCGTCTCCTTGTACCGCGACTGCATATCCATGCCGGTCTGGTACATCGTCTCAATCACCTGGTCGAGCGACAGCTTGTGGCCCTCGGTCTCGTGCATCGCCATGCGGGCCGCGTTGATGGCCTTCACCGCGCCCATGCCGTTGCGCTCGATACAGGGAATCTGCACCAGCCCGCCGATGGGGTCGCACGTCATCCCCAGGTTGTGCTCCATGCCTATTTCGGCGGCGTGTTCTATCTGCTCGTTGGTACCACCCAGCGCAGCGACGAGCCCGCCCGCAGCCATCGAACAAGCCACGCCCACCTCGCCCTGGCAGCCGACCTCCGCGCCCGAGATGCTCGCGTTCTCCTTGTACAAAATCCCAATCGCAGCGGCGGTCAAAAAGTACCGCACCAGCGCCTCCTCGTCGGCGTCGGCGACGAATCGCAGATAGTGTCCAATCGCCGGGATCACCCCCGCCGCACCATTCGTCGGAGCTGTCACGACCCGCCCGCCGGCAGCGTTCTCCTCATTCACCGCCATCGCCCACAGCGTCACCCAGTCGATCGCCGCCAGCGGATCCGGAGCCGGGGCAGCGGTTAGCCGAGCCGCCAGCCGATGCGCCCGTCGCCGCACATTCAACCCACCCGGAAGAATGCCCTCGGTCGCGATCCCCCGCGCCGTGCAATCCATCATCACCCTCCAGAGCCCAAGGATCCCGCCCCGCACCCGCTCTTCTCCGGAGCCCTCCCCGGCAGGCCGGTTGATCCCCGCCGTCCCCAGAAGAGCCACCTCATTCGCCATCACCAGCTCGGCGATCGTCAGCCCATGCGTCGCCGCTGTCGCCAACAGCTCCGCGCCGCTCGCGAACGGATACGGCACCATGCGCCCACCCGTCTCGCTGGTAGCCGAAGCGAACTCCTCCGCCGACACGATGAACCCGCCGCCCACCGAATAAAACACACCCTCCCGCAGTACCTCGCCGGAGCCATCGAAGGCCGCGAACCGCATCCCATTCGGATGCGTCGTCACACTCACTTCGGGATACATCTGGTCCCGCCGAAACAGCAGGTTCTCCGCCTCCTGAAACGGCACCACCTGCCGCCCCGCAAGCTTCAACAGGCCGCTCGCCCGCACCTCCGCCAGCATCCCCTCGACCGCCGCCGGATCGACCGCATCCGGCGCCTCGCCCAGCAGCCCCAGCAACACAGCCCGATCCGTCGCATGGCCCACTCCGGTCAGCGCCAGCGATCCATACAGCTCTACCCGCACACTGGCCGTCCGCTCCAATGCTCCTGCTTCCGCAAGCTCGCGGACAAAGCGCAACGAGGCACGCATCGGCCCCACCGTATGCGAGCTGGAGGGGCCGATGCCGATCTTGAACAGTTCAAAGAGACTTGTATTCACGTCTGACGATTGTAGACGCGGAGCCCTACTACTTTGTGACGGGAACCTTCGTGACCACGGGCGTAGCGCTCACTCCCACCGACCGCAGATACGCCGCCGCCGCCGTGTACCGCACCGGGGCCTTCGGGTCGATCATCAGCTTCGACAGAGCCGTGGTCACATCGGCCTCGCGATACGTGCCCAGCACCTTCGCCGCCGCCGCCCGCACGCCAGGATCCTTATCGGTCAGCGCATCCAGCATCGCCGCCCGCACCGGAGCCGTCCTCTCTTCGCTCAACTGCTCAATGGAGGCCACCCGTGCCGAGCTGCCGCCATTCTTCTTCATCGCCTCATACGCCGTAATGCCGAAACCGAACGGCCCCAGCAGCATCGACGCACCCTGCAGCGCACCCATCTTAGCCAGCGTCGCCGGATTGTGGAAGTCCTTGTTGAGCGTGTGTGCGGTGCCGTTCACAAGCGACGCATTCGCCTTGCGGTCGCCGTTCGCCACCGCCATCAGAATGTCCTCGCCCGTCCGGTCGTTCAGCTTCCACAGCGTGGTCGCCGCGGCAAACGCCACCTGCGGCTCCTTGTCGTCGAGCATCTCGTGCATCTTGCCCCGCAGCGTCGTCGTCCTCGACTGCCCCGCCGCCAGCACCGCCGCCGTCCTCACATCGACGTCCGCATCGCCCATCGCATTGGCGATCATCGCCGTCGACCTCTGATCGCTCATCGTGCCCAACGCAGCCAGTGCCTCAATCCGTATGTCCGAATGCTTATCCTCCACCGCGACCTTCAGCACCGACCAGGCCTCCATGCTCAGCTCCGCCTTGCTCGCATGCAGCGGATCGAAGTCTGTTGGAGCCGGCGGATCGGTGTCCTGCGAAGCCGCGGGCGGAGTCGCCTGTGCCCTGGCCGTTACGGCCTGCATCGTCATCAGGGGAAGGGCAACAGCGAGAATGAGCAGCGAGGACCGCGAGAGGGGGCGAAGGGAGAGCAGCGAGAGGCGCATAGTCGGGTTATTCCTTGAATCTAAGGATAGGACGGAATGGGCCGGTGTGGAGGAAGATGATGGAAGGATGCCCTGCTCCTCTCAATGGATGCTTACGCGTGGAAGAAGTCTCTGGAATCCTCGCATCTGCGCAAAGTTTTCGCTCCCGCTCCATCACTGCTAGACTGACCGAACTCCCACCTCTCACTCTCTGCCTCAAGGATCGACCAGGTACATGCCCCTCTTCAAAGTTCGCAGCGCCGCTGTCTATGGCATCGACGCCCACCTCATCGAGGTCGAGGTTGACTTCGCTACAGTCAAGCTCAACGACGACGCCCAGTTCCACACCGTCGGCCTGCCCGACGCAGCCGTGCGTGAGAGCCGCGACCGCGTCCGTTCCGCCATCAAGAACTCCGGCTTCGACCTCCCGCCCACGCGCATCACCATCAACCTCGCGCCGGCCGACATCAAAAAAGAGGGTTCCGGCTTCGATCTGCCCATCGCCATCGCCATCCTGGGGGCCTACGGCGCGTTGCATAACAAGGACCTCTCGGACTTCCTGCTGGTCGGCGAGCTCGGTCTCGACGGGGCCCTGCGCGCCGTGCAGGGGATGTTGCCCATCGCCGTTGCCGTACGCAAGGCGGGTATCGCCAACCTCATCGTCCCGGCGTCGAACGCACGGGAGGCGGCGGTGGTGCAGGGCGTCAACGTCTACCCGGTCAAGACCCTCATCGAGGTTCGCGAGCTGCTCAACACCCACGCCTTCGGCACCCAGACCGTCCTGCCCCTGAAGGTCGAGCCTGCCGACCTGCTCAATGAGCTGCAACACTTCCCGGCGGACTTCAAGGATGTACGCGGCCAGCACGTAGCCAAGCGCGCGCTTGAGGTAGCGGCAGCCGGAGGCCACAACATTCTGATGATCGGGCCACCTGGCTCCGGCAAGACGATGCTCGCCAAGCGCCTGCCGTCGATCCTCGCGCCCCTCCGCTTTGAAGAAGCCCTCGAGACCACCAAAATCCACTCCGTAGCCGGTATCCTCAACGCCGAGGAGGGCCTCGTCGCCCACCGGCCATTCCGCTCACCGCACCACACCATCTCCGATGCAGGCCTCATCGGTGGCGGAGCCGTCCCACGCCCCGGCGAGGTGTCCCTCGCGCACAACGGCCTGCTCTTCCTCGACGAGCTTCCCGAGTTCCCCCGCAACGTTCTGGAGGTGTTGCGCCAGCCGCTCGAAGACGGCACCGTCACCATCGCCCGCGCCGCCATGAGCCTCAGCTTCCCCGCGCGCTTCATGCTCGCCGCCGCCATGAACCCCTGTCCCTGCGGCTACTTCAACGACAAGAGCCGCGAGTGCATGTGTACGCCACCCATGATCCAGCGCTACGTCTCGAAGGTCTCCGGCCCCCTGCTCGACCGCATCGACATCCACATTGAGGTGCCCGCCGTGCAGTATAAGGAGCTGCGCGGAGGCGTCGCCGCCGAGGGCTCGGCCGAGATCCGCGACCGCGTCCTCGCCGCCCGCGAGCGCCAGCACGAGCGCTTCGCCGCCGCCGCGGCCCGCACCAAAGGCACGGCCAAGGCCGCGACGCAGGCCGTCTTCTCAAACGCTCAAATGACCACCCAGCAGATCCGCCTCTTCTGCGAGCTTTCGACCGACGCCGAACGCCTCCTCGAACGCGCCATGCAGCAGCAGGGCCTCAGCGCCCGCGCCCACGACCGCATCCTCAAGGTCTCCCGCACCATCGCCGACCTCGAAGGCGCACAGGACATCGCGGTCAAGCACATCGCCGAGGCCATCCAGTACCGCACACTGGACCGAAGCTACTGGTCCTAGAGGTACTTGGAAGACCTACGACTTGCGACCCCGCAGGTGATACACCACCCCGGTCTGAAACCAGGCCGTAGCCGCCCCCTTGGTCGAGCCCCCGCCTCCCCCCGTCGCCACGCCGTAGTCGAATGCCCGCCAGTCAAACCGATTCGTCAGCCGCACATCCAACCCGAGCGCCAGTTCGGCCGCCCCGTTGGTAAGTCGCTCGTTCTCCACATTTTGAAAGGTCGTTCCGGTGTAGATCGTGTCATTCTTCAATACGGTCGTCACCACGCCGCCGCCGATCTGGAAAAAGGGCCGCAACGGAACCTTATGAGGAACGAAGCCTACACGCAAGGCAGCTCCCGTAAAATCGCCCCCATTCGATCCAAAGCCGACCACCGTGCGCACGTCGACCCCGGCTGTCAGCCGGCTCGCAATCGGAAAGTTATAGAAGCCACCCGCCGTCAACCCGCCCGCAGTCGATAGGTGTGCGATCGTGGAATGCTGGACCGTTTCGTATGCCGTCAGTCCCACGTTGCCATAGACAGAAATCTGGGCATGAACTCCAACGGCCGAGCACAGAAAAGACGCAGGCAGCAAGAGCCGCTTGAGAAAGGAAGCGATGGGCATGGAACTCCTTGATTGCTTTGGATTCCGTCCAGAGTACACCATCCCCCCTACGCTGAGGACGTTTTCCGTGCAAGGTCTCGTCCGCAGTTGAAGCCTGTATATTCCGTTTACGGGAGAATGAATCCGGCCACCTCCCGAAATAAGTATTGACCTGACCCCTCAAACAGGTTACCCTCCATGAGTGTCATCGTGTCTGGGCTTTCTTGGCCAGCGCTTCGTCTCAGCTCGGATCTGGCTCATTTTGAACCTCTTCCGCGCCAAACGATCTCACACCTCGCAGCCGGACCGGTTCCCCTGCCTGTCCCAATCGCACAGCGTACGTCGTGAGTCTTTGACTTGCCGCACTTTGGCAGGCTCACCGTCTCCTGTGTTTTGGATAGGAAGATAGAACGCCCTCCGGACTGTGAAGACGAATCGTCAACGGCCTCGTCTGCGTCTAAAAGATCAGATGACAAGGTTGAAAAGAGACAAGGCAGCGCATCGCTGACCATGCTTCGCCGCAAGAACACCGGATGGACCGGCGTACCAATCGTCGGCCACTCAGGAAAAGGAGAATGCCCAATGCGTTCGGATCTGATTTTTGGAGCACTGACCCACGTTACCAACCGTTATGAGCTCTGTCAGCTCGCCTCCAAGGCGACGCGTAAGCTGCACAAGCCCAACACCCGTCTCCAGGACACCACCAATGAGGTGCTCGACCGCTTCAAGGACACCGTTCCCATGGACGATGCCTCCGAGCCCGTCGAGAAGATCACCCACACGGATCGCCGCGCGGCCTAACGCGCGGCAGTTTTCCTCTCAAACCAAGAAACTCCGCAAGACAAACCCCCTGCAATCTGCCATAATCGGCTCATCCGCACAGAACCCCCTTCTCCAGTACACGCGTTTCCGGCCTCCGCTTCGATTAACTCCCCGTATAGCTGATCCCGCCTCCGCTCCAACCACCCCTTCCAAATTTCATCCCTCCAGGTAAATCAATGACCATTTCTGAGTTAAAAGAGCACAACATCGCCGAGCTGGGTAAGCTCGCCCGCGGCCTCGACATCGCTGGCACCAGCGGCCTCCGCAAGCAGGACCTGATCTTCAAGATCCTCCAGGCGCAGAGCGAAAAAGAGGGCCACATCTTCGCCGAAGGCGTCCTTGAGATCCTGCCCGACGGCTACGGCTTCCTCCGCTCACCCGACTACAACTACCTGCCCGGCCCCGACGACATCTACGTTAGCCCCTCGCAGATTCGCAAGTTCGACCTCAAGACCGGCGACACCATCTCCGGCAACGTCCGCCCCCCACACGAGGGCGAGAAGTACTTCGCACTGGTCAAGATCGAGGCGATCAACTTCGAGTCGCCGGAAGAGACCCGCAACAAGATCCTCTTCGACAACCTCACCCCTCTCTACGCGCAGGAGCGCGTGAAGATGGAGACCGTCCGCGAGCATATCTCCGGACGCGTCATGGATCTCCTCACCCCCGTGGGCAAGGGACAGCGCGGCCTGATCGTCGCTCCCCCCCGCACCGGCAAGACGATGCTCCTCCAGTCCATCGCCAACTCCATCACGTCGAACCATCCCGAGGTCGTCCTCATCGTTCTGCTGATCGACGAGCGCCCGGAAGAAGTCACCGACATGCAGCGCAGCGTCAAGGGTGAGGTCATCAGCTCCACCTTCGACGAGCCAGCAGCCCGCCACGTGCAGGTCGCCG
>Ga0179596_10000394_pt1 | contig 13243 bp, 9 predicted proteins | sample CZODoug1_1_08_16_FD_155494 | JGI IMG/M metagenome (GOLD analysis project Ga0179596, IMG submission 155494) | Vadose zone soil fungal communities from Angelo Coast Range Reserve, California, USA - CZODoug1_1_08_16fungal (Illumina Assembly) | ecosystem: Environmental > Terrestrial > Soil > Vadose...
CTCATCCAATCCGGCATGAAGATCGTCACGGGATGGCCCAGGGCACGGCCGAGAGCGGAGAAGGATATACCCGTGTTGCCGCTGGTGGCTTCGATGATGCGGTCTCCCGGCTTCAGTGTCCCGTCGGTGTAAGCGCTGCGAAGGATGTGCAGCGCCATGCGGTCCTTGATGCTGCCGGTCAGGTTCTTCCATTCGCACTTTGCGAAAATGCGCCGCGGAGCACCGTCGATTGTAAGGTGAATCGCGATGAGCGGCGTCTTTCCAATGAGCCGGCTGAGCCCCTCAAGACGTCCGTGCTGATGTGGTTGAGGAGGGACATAGGGTGTCGAGAGGGAAGTGGCATGAGCAAGCATCCTTCTACAGTAGTGAGATTGTCCTCGAAGATGAATTGCAATTCTTCTGTGAAATAGGAAAAATTACTAACGATCTGTGGAATGTCAACATGTGTGCTTTACGATGCCCCGCGAGGCAAGCAGGGCGATGCATGAGGCTTCGGTTACAGGACAGAGTCGCCGAAAGAGAAGGCAAAGGGTACAGCCATTCTTTTGCTTGGTCTGGGATAAGAAACTCTCATTCACTCTGATACCAAATCGGATGTTTGGGTGACCCTGAGTTGATCGGTGTGCTCAACGGAGAGGAGCGATCCATTGAGATCGATCGCGGCACAGGAGGATGGATGCGAGGCTTCTCCAGCGTCTTTCATCTTGGGATCCGCCACATCGCGGAAGGAACGGATCACCTTCTCTTCCTGCTCGCTCTCCTGCTTCCTGCACCGCTGTTCTATCGCGCCAGACGTTGGCGCGAGTTCGCAGGCGTCCGGCATGGCTTCGTGCAGATCCTGAAGGTTGTCACAGCCTTTACGGTCGGCCACTCCATGACGCTCGCCCTGGCTGCATCTGGCATCGTGCATGTGCCGGGCCGGCCGATTGAAGTATTGATCGCCGTATCCATTCTCATATCGGCCATCCATGCGGTACGACCCCTCTTCCCAGGCCGTGAAGCGTTCATCGCCGCGGGTTTCGGATTGGTTCATGGCCTTGCATTTGCTTCTACGTTGGCCGCACTCGGTTTACACGGTTGGGAACGAGCGGAGAGCATCTTAGCCTTCAATCTCGGGATTGAGGCAATGCAGTTGCTTGTTGTCGTATGCATCATGCCATCGCTGATGCTGCTCAGTCGAACGAAGCTCTACACACCCTTTCGCCTCATCGGCGCGACATGCGCCGGCTTGGCCGCTTGCGGATGGATCGCCGAGCGTTCCTCGAACCATGCTCTGGGTGTTGACGCTGTGGTCGACGGCTTGGCGAAGCATTCCGTCACGCTAGCTTCGTCTCTCTTTGTCGTCGCGCTCGCAGCGAACTTCTTGCTCACGACACGACTAGGACGGATCCATAACAATGCACTTTAGGTAAACAATTTTAGATGAGGGTACAAATGGGGGGCAGCCGCAAAGTGTGGACGTAAACGATTCATTTGTAATGTCTGTGGAGTCCGGGGGGGGATGCGGGCATGGCTGTAGGTGCTCCGGAACTGAGTGCCGGGTCCTTTACAGATATTTTCCTGTCGTGTAAACGACCAATTCGAGTGCCTCCTTCCAGCCGCTGGAATAAATTACACCATCAAATGCCGGGACTAAACAGGTAGGGGCCGTAGGCGCCGCGAAGGTGATCGGCCTCAGTGGGCGCGGCGGGTGCCGCCTGGGCGCGCACGGCTGTGCCGGCCGCGAGGCACAAGAGGACCAGGAAGAGACTGAGAGCGGCGGACACTTTGGACATGCTGAGACTCTATCTCAGAAATGCAAAGTTGTATCCAAATTATTGTTCTTACCAGCTCCCGCGTTCGCCGAAGATGTCGATGACATGGCCAAGCCGGTCGGAGCCCTTGAGCCAGTTCAGTTGCAACCCGGCCTCCGCGCGATCCGCGTCACCCTTCTCGATGCTCTGGATGATGTTGTTGTGCTCCTGCACGGAGATGTGGAGATCCTTGATAATGGAGCTGGCGTAGAGCCGCCAGTAGCGTTCCGTCTGGGGTTCGATAGCCTTGTGCAGCGTGGTCATGCGTGCGCCGGCACCGTGCTTGATGACGAGGCGATGAAAGTCACGGTCGAGCTCGAAGATCTCGCCCGGGTGGCCGTCATGATCCTTCGAGATCAGGAGGAGGCGATCGTTGAGAGCCTGAAGCTGGGTGCAGATCACTTTGCGCTCGGCGAGGGGGAGCGCAGCGACTCCGCGACCGGCTATCCCTTCCAGGTGCCCGATGATGCGGTAGAGCTCGTTGGCGTCTTCCTTGGTCAGGGGCGCGACGATCATGCGAGATTTCTTGATGTTGCGATGCTCAAGGATGTATCCCTCGCGCTGTAGCCAATGGATGGCGCCACGCACGGGGGTGCGGCTCATGTTGAGCCGTTCGGCAAGTTCGGCCTCAAGAATCCAGGTTCCAGGGGAAAGGCGTCCGTGAACGATGAGTTCGCGAATCTCGCGAAACGCTGTGAGGAGACTGGTACCGTGTTCAGCCTTGACTCTCGGGGCGGCGGCTGTTGCCGTTCCGGACTTTGTTTTCTTCATCTGACACATAATAACTGCTTCAAAGCGAGGGCAGCACTCGAAGGGGGGAGGGCAGTGTTTTTTTGTTCTCAACTTGAGGAAAAAGTGGTCAAAGTTTACGTATCCAATTTCGTCGACAATGAGGTATTATCAAATTTCATGAACCCCAGCACGACTATCCATGTTTTTGATTCTCATACTGAAGGGGAGCCTACCCGGGTTGTAATCTCCGGCGGTCCTGAGCTTGGCGAAGGCTCGCTTGCCGAACGTTTACATCGTTTTAGGACGCAGTTCGATCACTTTCGTTCGGGAATTGTTTGCGAGCCCAGGGGATCCGAGGTCGTTGTTGGGGCGCTTCTGTTGGAGCCCGTGGAGCCGGAGTCGGCTGCTGCAGTAATCTTCTTCAACGATGTCGGCTACCTGGGAATGTGTGGGCACGGAACCATCGGAGTGGTGACGACGCTGGCCCATCTGGGCCGGATTGGGCCGGGAGTTCACCAGATCGAGACACCTGTTGGGAAGGTGCAGGCTACGCTTCACGTGGATCGTACGGTGACCGTGGAAAATGTGCCGAGTTACCGCTACCGGTCTGGTGTGGAGGTCGATGTGCCGGGCTATCAGCTGTTTATCGGCGATATCGCCTGGGGCGGAAACTGGTTCTTTCTGATTGGCGATCATCCGTTCGAGCTGGTTCAGGAGAACCGGATCGAATTGGTCGCGGCCTCCCGCGCGGTTCGGGATGCGCTCGATGCGAGTGGCATTACAGGGAGCGACGGGGCGTACATCGACCATATCGAGTTCTTTTCCAACCCAGTGGACGCGGCGAACTCTTCGCGAAATTTTGTGCTCTGTCCTGGTGCGTCGTTTGACCGGTCGCCCTGCGGGACGGGCACAAGTGCAAAGATGGCGTGTCTTTACGATGAGGGCAAGCTGGCTCCGGGGGCGGTGTGGCGTCAAGAGGGTATTCTTGGGACCGTATTTCAAGGTTCGGTGCGCGAGTCGCAGGACGGCAAGGTGAATCCGAGCATACGTGGGCGGGCCTGGATGACTGCTGAATCGAAGCTGCTCTTTATGGAAGACGACCCATTCCAGCAGGGGATCAAGTTCTGAGATGAAGCAGTTTGACATTCTGATTGTGGGTGCGGGTATCGTCGGCTGTGCAGTTGCCCGGGAGTGTGCCCTGGCGGGCATGCACGCCGGTGTAATCGAGGGCGGTGTGCCAGGCGGCGGTGCTACGGCGGCGGGCATGGGGCACGTGGTGGTGATGGACGATTCACCGGCACAGTTGGCGCTGACGGGCTATTCCCGTTCTCTCTGGCAGAGGGAGAATCAAACGCTTCCAGCTGCGGTGGAGTATGAGACACGGGGAACGGTGTGGGTTGCGGCGGACGACGAGGAGATGCTTGAGGTCGAATCGAAGTGTGTGGCCTATCGGGGGGCAGGCATTGAATCTGCCATTCTCACCTCAAGGCAGTTAGCCGAGGCTGAGCCGAACCTGAGACGTGGTCTCGCTGGAGGGTTGCTGGTTCCGGGCGATGGGGTGATCTATCCGCCAGCTGCTGCCGGGTACTACCTCTCCGAGGCGGGGAGGATGGGTGCGGAGTTGATGCTTTCGCGGGCGGTGAAGGCGGCGGAGGGCGTGGTTCAGTTGGCGAATGGAAGTACCATTCGAGCGGAGAAGATCGTGCTCGCGGTGGGAACGGAGTGCGATCTTCTGCCTGCGCTTCCGATCGAGAAAAGGAAGGGACATCTGCTGATTACCGATCGGTACCCGGGATTTCTGCGGCATCAGCTGGTGGAGCTGGGGTATTTGAAGAGTGCGCATCAGTCACTGGAGGATTCGGTCGCCTTCAATATTCAGCCGCGGCAGACGGGACAGATGTTGCTTGGTTCTTCGCGGCAGTTCGGCAGCGTAGATCCACGGGCTGAGAGCGAGATGATGCGGCGGATGCTGGATCGGGCCAGGAGCTACATGCCGGGTCTCGCACAGATTTCAGCTCTGCGGGTCTGGACTGGCTTTCGCGCGTCGACGAAAGACAAGCTGCCTCTGATCGGTCCGGCGAAGGGACTTTCGGACGACGGTTCCCTTTGGCTGGCGGCTGGATTTGAAGGCCTTGGGATTACGAATGCTCCGGGGGCTGCGCGGCTTCTGGTGGATGGAATGCTTGGACGGACGCCGGAGATCGCGGCTGAGCCTTACCTTCCGGCGCGGCTGATAGAGGGGTTGCATGTCTAAATTGATTGCGATCACGATCAACGGAGTGCGGAACGAGGTCGTTGAAGGGACGACGATTGCCGCTGCCTTGCTGCTTGCGGGGCAGGCTTGCCGTGTTTCCGTGACGGGCGAGGCGCGGACGGCGTTGTGCGGGATGGGGATCTGTTTTGAGTGCCGAGCCATGGTGGATGGGGTTCCGCACCGGCGTACCTGCCAGACGGTCTGCACCCCGGGGATAACCGTGGAGACGAATCCATGAAACGAACCCAAGTATTGGTGATTGGAGCGGGGCCGGCGGGGATTGCGGCGGCGATTGCCGCCGCTGAAGGTGGACGGCGGGTGATGGTGCTGGACGATAACCCGTCGGCCGGAGGGCAGATCTGGCGCGGTGGAACGGTGTCTGGCGGAAGCCGTTCGGACGATGGCGGTGGAGCAAGACAGCGTGCGCTCGATCGTCTGTCGCGGTCGGGGGCTACGGTGCTTTCGGGTATGCGGGTGTTCGATGCGCAGGTATCCGGGGTGGTCGATGCTGTTCGAGAGACGGGTTCACACTCGGTTGTGGAGCGGTTTGCGTTCGAGCAACTGATCCTGGCTACAGGGGCGCGGGAGAGGTTTCTGCCTTTCCCTGGATGGACGCTGCCGGGGGTGTTCGGGGCGGGTGGATTGCAGGCCCTGGTGAAGGGCGGGTATCCGGTCAAGGGTAAGCGCATTGTGGTCTCGGGGAGTGGTCCACTCCTTCTGGCTGTGGCCGCGCATCTGGCCGAGGATGGGGCGGTAGTGTCAACCGTTGCGGAGCAGGCCGACATGGGGCAGATGGCCCGTTTTGCGGCTTCGCTCTGGTCGCATCCGGGCAAGCTGATGCAGGGTGCGGCCTACCGCGCGAAGTTGTGGAAGACGGCGTATCGCACCGGCTGCTGGGTGAGCGAGGCACTGCCTGCCGCGAATGGACAAGGGCTGCGGGCAGTTCGGCTAAGCGATGGGACGCGGGAGTGGGAAGAGGCCTGCGATCTGCTGGCCTGCGGGTTTCACCTGGTTCCGAACACCGAGGTGGCGTCGTTGCTCGGGTGTGATTTTCGCGAGAGCTATGTGCGCGTGGATGGGGCACAGCGTACGTCCGTAGAGGGTGTCTATTGCGCCGGAGAGCCTACCGGAATCGCGGGGTTTGACGCTGCTCTTGTGCAAGGAGAGATCGCAGGGCTGAGCTGTGCGGGACGCAGTACAGAGGCATTGCGCAAGCGGGCGCAGGCCGAGCAGCAGTTTCAGCTTGGGCTGGAGAAGGCCTTTGCACTGAGGCCGGAAATTGGTTTGCTCGCGCGGCAGGAGACGATCGTCTGCCGGTGTGAGGATGTTGCGCTTGGCGCGCTTCAGGGGCGCCTGGGCTGGACGGACGCCAAGTTGCAGACGCGGTGCGGGATGGGGCCGTGCCAGGGAAGAGTGTGTGGGCCTGCGGTTGAGCATCTGCTCGGCTGGAAGCCTGTGTCGGTGCGGCAGCCTTTGTCTCCCGTACCGATTGACGCGTTTTGTTCGAACAACGAAGACGAATTGATCAAGGAGAAAGTATGAATTGGACTGGTGTATTGCCTGCGGTGACTACCCCTTTTGACGAAAACCTCAAGGTCGACCATAAATTTTTAGCGCAACATCTGGCCTGGCAGCTTGGCAACGGATGCACTGGGCTTGTCATGCTTGGTTCGCTCGGTGAAGGCGCGACGCTGGATCATGCGGAGAAGATGGCCATTCTGAAGACGGCCGTTCGCGTTGCGGGCGACAAGCCTGTGGTTGCGGCGATTTCTTCGCTGTCCACGGCCGGCGCGGTGGCTTTGGCCGCTGACGCGGAGCAGGCTGGCTGCTCTGGGTTGATGGTTCTGCCGCCTTACGTTTACACATCAGACTGGCGGGAGATGAAGACGCACGTATCCACTGTGTTTGCTTCTACTTCCTTGCCCTGCATGCTCTATAACAACCCGGTTGCGTACAAGACGGACTTTCGTCCGGAAGAGATCGCGGAGCTTGCTGCTGAGCACGCGAACCTGGCGGCAGTGAAGGAGTCGAGCGCGGATGTGCGCAGAGTGACGGCGATTCGTGAGGTGCTGGCGGACCGTTTGCGCATCTGTGTTGGCGTCGATGATGTGCTGGTCGAAGGCGTTGGAGCGGGCGCGGTGGGCTGGGTTGCGGGGCTTGTGAACGCCTATCCGGCGGAGTCGGTGAAGCTGTTTGACCTGGCCACCGCTGGCAAGGATGCGGAGGCGTTCGAGCTTTATCGGTGGTTCCTGCCCCTGCTGCGGATGGATACGATTCCGAAGTTCGTGCAGTGGATCAAGTGGGTTCAGGAGCAGATTGGCGTAGGATCGGCTCGGGTTCGTGGACCTCGGATGGAGATCGCCGGTGCGGAGTTGGAGACGGCTAAGGCTATCCTGGCTACGGCTTTGGCGGATCTTCCTTCGGTTACTTCGAAGCCGTTTTCGGACTTCGCTGGGGCTTAAGGATGATCGATTCGAGAGAGTCCGGCAGCCTGCTGGACTCTCTCGAAAGGTCGTACCTTTGCGCTTAAAACGTGGTATGAAGTGCACCGTTTTCGGTGCGCTTTTTGTTTTGTCCGTATCCTGGTGTTCTAAAGGACTTGCGGGCTGGTGGTGCGAAAATTCCAATGTTTCACCAGAACATTTTGGACCGTAGAACGTGGGCCAATGTAGCGTAGAAGGTGGGCCATTGTATGGATAGTGTGGACAAACGCATGGAAAACGTCCGTCCCGGAAAATGGTATGGCCGCGCGTCGATTACCGCACGGCGGGCTCGAGGGCGAGTTGTTGCTGGCGGTTGTTTCTTCTGAGGAAGAGATAGACGGGGACGCCGCTGAGGACGATGAGCAGGCCGGGCCAGGTGGTGGCGGGGCGGTAGGCGAAGAGGATGACCAGAACGATCGCCGAGCCGACGATGTAACCGGCGGGTAGCCAGGGGTATCCCCAGCAGAGATAGGGGCGGGTGGCTTCGGGGCGGATGGCGCGGAGCCGGAAGAGGCCGGCTACGGTGAGGATGTAGAAGATCAGCGCGGCCGAGATCACGTAGTCGAGCAGATTGCTGTAGAGATTGCCATAGGTGTTGGTGGCGGCATCGTAGGTGCGGGGCAGGACGAGGAGAAGGGCCCAGAGGCACTGGATGCCGAGGGCCCAGCCGGGGACGCGGGCCTGGTTGAGGGTTCCGGCGCGCTTGAAGAAGAGGCCGTCCTGGGCCATGGCGTAGCAGGCACGTCCGCCAGCGAGGGTGAGGGCGTTGACGGTGCCGAAGGTGGAGACCATGATGAGGACGCCCATGGCGAGCTTGCCGATGCCCGGAAGGACGGTGTCGACTACCAGGGTGGCTACGCGGTCGTCTGGTGCCGTCTGGATGGCGGCGACGGGCACTACGGCGAGGTAGCAGAGGTTGCAGAGAATGTAGAAGACGATGATGATGCCGGTTCCCAGGGCGAGGGACAAAGGCAGGTTGCGCTGCGGGTTGCGGACCTCTCCGGCGACGAAGGTGATGTCGTGCCAGGAGTCAGCGGAGAAGAGCGAGCCGGTTTGGGAGACACAGAGGGCGATGAGCATACCGAAGGCGGTGGTGACGTCGAGATTGTGGATGAGCGAGGTGGGGTGAGGCGTCCAGGCGTGGGTGAAGTTGAGGCGGAGGACTTCGGGGTGGCGGATGAAGGCGAAGACGCCAAGGCCGAGAAGGAAGACCATGCCGGTGAGCTTGGCGACGGTGAAGACGTTCTGGATGAGCTTGCCGTACTGCACGCCGCGCACGTTGACGAAGCAGGCGAGGAGGATGACTCCGAAGGCCAGGGCCTGGGCGGTGGAGAGGGAGAGGGCGTAGCCGGGCAGGATGTGGATGGGAGCGATGAGATAGTGGCTCTCGCTGACGGCGGGGAAGAGCACGCCGCTGAAGCGGGCGAAGGCGATGGCCACGGCGGCGATGGTGCCGGTCTGGATGACGGTGAGGAGGGTCCATCCGTAGAGGAAGCCGAAGAGGGGAGAGAAAGCCTCGCGGAGGTAGACGTACATGCCTCCGGCGGAGGGCATCATGGCGGCGAGTTCACCGTAGCTGACTGCTCCGGCTACGGTGAGGACACCGGTGATGACCCAGGCGACGAGGAGCCACGCGGAGGAGCCGACCTGCCGTGCGATCTCGGCGCTGACGATGAAGATGCCGGAGCCGACCATGATGCCGGCGACGATCATGATGGAGTCGAAGAGGCCGAGGGCCTTGCGGAACTCTATGGGATGCTCGGGGTCGGGAGCGGGTGCTTGCATGGTTTGGGCCTCAGTGGGATGCGTTGCGGAGATGTAGTTTCAGTATGGCAACTTTTTGATCAGGGTACACGATGGCCTGATTGCGCTCCCCTGTAGTTTTGTTCCAGGCGAAAGAGGACACGAAAAAGTAGAGGTGAGGGTAAGTAAGGAGTACCTCGAGGGCTAGTGTGGTGTCTGACGAATCGGCTTGCGGCGGATGGGACGTGCAAAAGGCAAAGGCCCGGGGCTAAAGCCCCTTATTTTCGGCCCGTAATTCGTGGGGCTAAAGCCCCACGCTAATCCCAAAAGCTCCCCCAAATAGGCTGTTCGCGATTCGTCAAACACTACCTAAAGCCCAATTCAAAAGGCAGAACTTACGACACGGCTGAAGCCGTGCCGTAAAGCAAAACGGGATTTTCGGCAGGTTGTGACGCGCAGGCCGATCTGAGAAACAAACAAAGACGGAAGCCTCGGTTGCGATTCGTTGGTGGATGTGGCGATCCCCGATTCGCCATGTGATCTGGACGAATCGGGGATCCTTTTGGAAGCGTTTAGAACTCGATGTTGGCGCGGAGTTCAATGATACGGCCGAACCCAGCGGTTTCGTTGGTGACACCGGCGCGGGAGAACGAGGTGCTCTGGACCGCGCCAGTGGTGGAGCCGTTGGTGTTTCCGTAGACAGGGTGATTGAAGGCGTTCAGGAACTCACTCTGGATACGGAAGTTGATGCCTTCCTTGATGGGGACCGCCTTAGTGAGGGCGATGTCATCGTAGAAGGCGTGGGGGCCGTGGAGCCAGATCCGCTGGCCGATGGTTCCGGGAGTGGTGTTGGGAGCGAGGAAGGCGGTAGCCGATGCGCCGCCGGTGGCGGGAACGAACTTCGAGCTGAGGAGGTTGGCGGTGGTCTGGCCTGGGATGCGGTGGACGCCTACAGCGCTCTGCAGGTCTTTGGAGGTGACGCCGGTGAGGGTGACGCCGCCATCGGACGTGTTGAAGGTGGTGTATCCGCCGGTGAGGAGGAAGGGTGTGCCGCCCTGGTAGGTCAGGATGGTTCCTACGTTGAAGCCGCCGACGATGCGGTTCACAAAGTTCCCATGGTTGAGGAAGGTTCTTCCTTTTCCAAAGGGAAGGTCATAGGTGCCGCTGATGTGGAGGACCTGGGCGACGTCGAAGGGGCTTGGGCTGTAGCTGAGGCGCAGGTCACGGAGGGTGTAGATCTGGCTTGGACCCGCGAGGTAGTCGGCCGAGGCGGGCGAGATACCGAGCGAGTGGCTCCAGGCGTAGTTGGCGTTGAGCTGGAGGCCCTTCCAGTTACCCTGGCGCATTTCGATCTGGAGACCGTTGTAGTTGGAGTATCCGGAGTCGGTCATCTGGCCGGTGGCGCGGCCTCCGGTGTAGGGGTTGGCCTGGAAGAAGTTGATCGGATATCCGGCGCCGGCGGTGGTGTATCCGGCGTTGGTGGCGCATGGAGTGAACTTGACGCCGACGAGGTTACAGAAATAGAGCGGGTTGGCGTTGCCGTTGCCGGCGAGCTGGCTGGCGAAGCTGCCGACCTGGCCGTTGTTGAGGTAGTTGATGAAGGTGGCGTTGGTGAAGTTGGCGGTTCCGGCTCCGCCGAAGGCAGCGTTCATGATGGGGGTTGGGTTTCCACGTCCTACGTCGGAGAAGCTCTTTCCGCCGCCGGCGATCAGATTGGCCTGAGCCTTCTTGAATTCAGCGGCGAAGCCGTTCTCAACCGTATTGACTTCGTTGGTGTTGATCTGGATCCACTGGTGGATGCTGCGATTTCCGTTGTAGCGGATCTCGAGTACGCGTGAGCGTCCGAGTTCGCGCTGGATGCTGAGGTTCCAGGATTCGGTGTAGGGCTGTTTGATCTTCGGGTTGAAGCCATAGACGCCCGGGCTGCCGGTGACATAGGTGTACTGCGATATGGGGGCGGTGGTCTGGTAGGATGCGGGGCTGACGGCGTAGTTGGTGAAGGCCGCTCCGGTTGCGGTGACGACGGGGCCGTTGGTGCCGAGGGAGACGCTGCCCGGCGTGTAGGTTCCGGGCTTGCCGGTGGTTCCGGGGCCGGCGGCGAAGCTCTGGTAGAAGAAGGCTCCCTGATCGGAGGCGGCATCCCAGTAGAACTGGTAGGGCTCGGTGAAGTTGCGGAGGCCGAAGCCGGCACGGATGACGGTTCCTTCTCCGTTGCCACCGAGGATCTTGCGCCAGACCCCGGAGTCGATGCGTGGGTTATAGGCAAGTCCGAAGGCGGGCTGCGGGGACTTGAACCAGGAGCTGTAGGCGTGGGGGTTGGAGGAGAGGACGGGGCTTTGATTGCCGTTCAGTGTGCCGGGCTGGAAGAGCTGTCCCTGGGCGGTGGGCCCGTAGAGGCTGTCGGGCAGAGCGTTGTGATAGGCGCCGGTGAGGTCGTGGTTGTCGAAGGTGAAGTCCCAGCGCATGCCGAAGTTGAGGGTGAGCGCCGGGGTGACGCGGTAGGAGTCTTCGGCGAAGCCCGCAATGGCCCGGGAGAGTTCGTCGAGGTTGTAACGGCCGGGTGCCTGAACGTACTGATTGAGCTTGTTGTTGTAAGCGTACTGGCCCGAGACGGAGGAGACGCGGCCGGTGAGGACAGCATAGAGCTGCTTGGCTTCGGCGAGGCCGGTGGAGGTGGCGTAAGGGATGGAGCCGATGCTGGTTCCAACGTTGTTGGTGAAGGCCTGGGAGGCGGGATCGGTGACGTCGAGACCGAGGTTGACGTTGTTGAAGCCGACGGGAGGATTGTAGTAGTGGTCCTGTTCACGGTATCCGGAGAAGCCGAACTGGATGGTGTGGGAACCCTTCTGGAGGGTCATGGAGTCGGAGAGGCTGAAGAGGGGATAGAAGTTTCCGACGGGCAGAGGGTAGTTCTGGCCGGACATCTTGTTGGAGGAATCGAAGTAGCTGGTGAAGTTGTAGAAGACGAGAGGGTTGGTGTTGTAGGTCTTGGCGGCGTTGTAGTTGTATTCGTTGTGGGCGTAGAGGTAGCCCAGCTTGAACTGGTTGATGAGGTTGGGGGTGAAGGTGTAGTCCACGCCGAGGGTCCCGATGTAGTTGCGGGTGAAGTAGCCGGCGTTCTGGTTGGAGAAGCCGCTGCCGGGATAGGGCGGGGTGGAGTAGCCGGAGGGCTGGGTGGTGGTGGTTGCCAGGAAGGAGAGATAGGTGCGGAGCTTCTGCGAGAAGTTGTAGTCGAGGCGCGCAGCGGGGAAGTACTTGATGATGGGCGCGGTGACGTTGAAGCTAAGGGCGGAGGCGTTGGGGTCGGAGCTGTTGGAGACGGCTGCGTTTGCCAGGTTCTGGTTGATGACGCCGAACTGGGCGGCGACAGCAGCGTTCGGGGTGGTCTGAAAACCTCCGTTGCCCGCGACCTGATACACGTTGACCGTGTGGATCGCGTTGTCCGTGCCGGTGTAGATGAAGTTGCCGGCCTGGGCCGCGGACTTGAGGATGTAGTTGGATGCGGTCACGTTGTTGGGCTGACGCGAGCTGGCGAAGGATCCGAAGAAGAAGAGCTTGTCGCGGATGACGAAGCCTCCAACGCTGGCTCCGAAGTCGTTGAGGATGAGCTTGGGCTTACGGACGCCTTTGCCTCCTCCGGCGAGGCTGACGAAGTTCTGGATGCCGATGGTCTCGCTGGTGGCGTTGAGTCCGCTGTTGCGGAAGTCTTCGTAGGCGCGGAAGTGGAACTTGTTGCCACCGCGTCGGGTTACATAGTTGATCTGGGTGGTGGACTGTCCGAAGCCGGAGGCGATGTCGAGCTGATCGGTCTGGATGGACATCTGCTCGATGGATTCGATGCGAGGCGAGACAGAGCCCTGCTGGGCGCCGGTGGTGCCGTACTTGCCGCGGCTTGGCGTGCCCTGGGTGCCGTCGATGTTGTTGCCGGAGTCTACGGAGGGCAGGCCGTTGAAGGTGCCGGTGTAGCCGGCGACGAGGCGTGAGAAGGAGGTGAGGTCGCGGCCCTGGAGGGGAAGGTCTTCGACCTGCTTGAGGTCGATGACCTGGCCGATCTGGTTGGAGGTGGTCTCGAGGACAGCGTTGGTTTCGCCGGTGACGCGGACGGTCTCGCTGGCGGAGCCTACGGGAAGGATGGCGGTGAGGCCGTCGGTCTGGCCGGCGTCGACGATGACCTTATCGAAGATCTTGGTGGCGAATCCCTCTTTGGTGACGGTGAGGGAGTAGGTGCCGGTCTGGAG
>Ga0179596_10000395_pt1 | contig 13174 bp, 11 predicted proteins | sample CZODoug1_1_08_16_FD_155494 | JGI IMG/M metagenome (GOLD analysis project Ga0179596, IMG submission 155494) | Vadose zone soil fungal communities from Angelo Coast Range Reserve, California, USA - CZODoug1_1_08_16fungal (Illumina Assembly) | ecosystem: Environmental > Terrestrial > Soil > Vadose...
GCGCAACGTGCAGGAGGTGGCGATGGCCGCCAACCAGATCTCGGCCAGCATCAGCGATGTCGGCCAATCGGTGGACCAGGCGAGCCAGGTCGCCGGCGAGGTCCGCGAGGCCGCCGAACTGATGGGCACCGAAGCCGATACCCTCAAGGGCGATGTCGCAGGCTTCCTCGGCGGCATCAGGGCGGCGTGAGGCAAAGCAATGCGTGCGCGCCGGTTCCGCCTCGCTTAATCTCGGCGCCATTCCAGGTTTCGCGGCGAGGATAGTCGACCATGCTCGAGTGCCAAAAGCACCTGTTCGCCCTCGATCCCGACATCACCTATCTGAATTCCGCATCGATCTCGGCCATACCGTTCGCGGTCGAGCAGGCGGGTGCCGCCGGTGTCGCCGTCAAGGTCAAACCATGGCGGCGCGACCTGGCCGCCGCCGATCGGGTCGTCGAGGAGACCCGGCAGGCGGCGGCCGATCTGATCGGTGCCCGCGCCGACGACATCGCGATCATCGGTGCCGTGAGCTATGGCATCGCCACGGTCTGCGCCAATACGCGCATGGCCCCCGGCGCGCGCATCCTGCTGCTGGATGGCGAACATTCCTCCCTGATCCTCTGCTGGTCGGCCTTCGCGCGCGACACCGGCGCGGTGCTCGACTTCGTGGCGCGGCCGGCCGATGGCGATTGGACGGCGGCGGTGCTGGAAGCCGTCGAGCGGCCGGGCGCGCCGCCGATCGGCATCGCCGCGCTGACGCCGCTGATCTGGAGCGACGGCGCATTGGTCGATCTCGCAGACATCGCGCCGGTGCTGCGCCGACGGGGCGTGCCGTTGTTGATCGATGCCACCCAGGCGGTCGGCGTGATGCCGATCGACGTCAAGCTGTTGCAGCCCGATTTCCTGGTCTTCCCCAGCTACAAATGGGTGCTGGGCCCGTATGGGCTGGCGTTTCTCTATGTCGCGCCGCACCGGCAATCCGGCCGGCCGCTGGAGGAGCATGCCGGCAACCGGCGCGGCGTCGACCTGCCGGGTGCCGGGCCGGTCGAGACGTTACCGTTCCTGGATGGCGCGCGCCGCTTCGACCGGGGCGAACGGGACAGCTTCATCACCATCCCCATGGTGCATGCGGGGCTACGACTGATCGCCACTTTCGGGCGGGATCGGATCGAGGAGCGGCTGCGCCATCTCACCGATCGCTTCGCCGATCGGATCGCCGACCTGCCCCTGCGCTTTCCGCCACGTCATGCACGGGTTCCCCATATCATCGGCCTGCGCTTCCCCGGAACCCTCCCCGAGGGGATCGTCGAGCGCATGGCAGCGGAGCGGATCTTCGTCAGCCTCCGCGGCGGCGGGCTGCGCATCAGCCCGCATGTCTATAACGACGACGCCGATCTCGACCGCTGCGCCGATTGGCTGCGAGGCAACGCGCTAGGCCGATAGCAAACCGAGCGGCGCCAGCGCCTCGACCAGCGGACCGGGCGAGGCGCCCTCGGTGATCAACACCAGCCGCCCGGACGGCGCCCGCAGGGCAGGGCCGATATCGAGGTCATGCACCGTCATCAGGGCCGCCTGCACGATCAGGACCCGTCCCCCCGCCAAGGGGAGCAGCGCCTTCAAGCGCAGCAGATGCGGCCCGGCATAGGCCCGCACAGCCTCGATCAAGGCCGGCATTTCGGCCTCCGTCAGATCGCGCGTGGCATGCAGCACGGTCGCGGTGAAGCGGTCGGTATGATGAGCGTGATGATGGGCCGGATCGTCGCAGCATTCGGCATACGCCGTGGCTTGCGCGCCCTTGGCCTCGGCCCAGGGGTCGAGGAACCATGCCGCATCGACCGCGCCCGGCACCACATGATGGATCGGCGCCAGCGGGTTCAGGGCGCGCAGCCGCCGATCCAATAGGGCCACCCCATCGGCGGGGGCGAGATCGGTTTTGGTCACCAGCAGCCGATCGGCCAAGCGGACCTGGCTCGCCGCCTCCGGTTGCCGCACCAGGGTCTCGAAGCCGGCGACCGCGTCGCAGGTGGTCACCACGGCGCCCAGCCGATAGCGGGCCATGACCCGCCGGTCGCTCATCAGAAACGCCAGGACCGGTGCCGGATCGGCGATACCGGAGGTCTCGACGATCACCCGGTCGAAGACGCGCAGCCGCCCGGACTCCCGCTGAGCCAGCACGTCCAGCAAGGTATCGACCAGATTGCCCCGGATGGTGCAGCACAGACAGCCATTCGCCAGCAGGATCGTGTCGTCGCTGGACGCCTCCAGCAAATCGTGATCGATGCCGGCCTCGCCGAATTCATTGACCACGACCAAGGTGCCGGCGAAGCCGTCCTGGCGCAGCAGGTGGCCGATCAGCGTGGTCTTGCCGCTGCCCAGGAACCCAGTGACCAGGGTGACCGGGATACGCTCGGGGCTCTCAGCGGCTGGAACATCAGGGGCCGGCATGCGCGCGGCGTGTCAGGAAGCGCCCCTGGCCCGGCTGTCCCAGGAAAGTGCCCGCCTCGACGGCGACCTCGCCGCGCCGGATGGTCAGCACCGGCCAGCCGGTCAGCGCCATGCCCTCGAACGGGCTATAGCCGATCGCCCCATAATGGCTGGCCGCCGTCATCGGCCGCGACGTCTCGGGATCGAGCACGACGAGATCGGCATCGGCGCCCGGCACGATGCCGCCCTTGTCCGGCGCCAGGCCGAACAGCCGCGCGGGACCGCCGCTCCACACCTCGGCGAGCTGTGCCAGGGTGAGGCGACCGGCGGCGACGCCCAATGTATAGAGCAGCGGCAGTCGCGCCTCGACGCCCGGCACGCCATTGGCGATCCGGTCGAACGAGTCCTTGCCGAGCGCCTTGGCCTCGGCGCTGTAGGAGGCGTCGTCGGAGGTGACCGCCGCCAGCGCGCCGCCGGCGAGACCCCGCCACATCCGTTCCTGGTGGACGGCGTCGCGCAGCGGCGGGCTCATCACATAGAGATGCCCATCCGGCCGGTCATAGGCGGCATCGGTCAGCGCCAGGTAATGGGTGCAGGTCTCGGCCGAGGCGGCCTGGCCGCGCGCCCGCGCCGCCTCGATCAGGTCGAGCGCCGGGCCGGAATTCAGGTGGAAGATGTGCAAGGGACAGCCGGCATCGGCGGCGAGCGCCAGGCCGCGCTCGACCGCCAGGGTCTCGGCGAGGGCCGGGCGGGACAGGGCGTGAAACCGCGGCGCCACCTCGCCCGCCGCCACATGGCGGGCGATCGCCGCGTCGACGATGCCGGCATCCTCCGCATGCAGCCCGACCATCGCCCCGGCGGCGGCGGCGGCGCGCATCAGATCGTGCAACGGCCCCTCCGCCACTTTCAGCCCTTCGGTCTCGTAGATCGTATAGACCTTGAACGACGAGACGCCGGCCGCGACCAGGGCCGGCACCTCGGCCAAGGTGGCCGGGTTGATATCGGTGGCGATGAGGTGAAGGCCGTAATCGGTGGCGACATGGCGGTCGGCCTGGACGCGCCGGTGCTTCAACCCGTCCATCATGCTGCGCCCGCCGCGCTGCAGGGCGAAGTCGATCACCGTGGTATTGCCGCCGCGCAGGGCCGCGACCGTGCCAGAATAGAAGTCGTAGACGCTGCGCTGGCCCATGAAGCCGATCAGGAAATGCACATGCGCGTCGATGCCGCCGGGCAGCACGACGCGGCCCGCGGCGTCGATCACCCGATCGCCCCGGCCGCTGCCCGGATCGACGATGTCGACGATCTTGCCGCCGGCGACCAGCACATCGGCCGGTGCCGCCCCCTCGGGCCGCACCACCAAGCCGCGCGCCAGCACCAGATCGATCGTCATCGTGCGTTCCCCGCTACCGGTGTCAGCGCAGCATCTCGCGGGAGATGACGATGCGCAGGATCTCCGAGGTACCGCCACCGATCTCGGCGAGCTTGGCGTCGCGGTAATGGCGCTGCATGTCGAATTCCATGAGATAGCCCCAGCCACCCATCAGCCGCATGCCGTTGACGGCGGCGCGCATATAGGTCTCCGACGAGGCGAGGTTGGCGATCGCCGATTGCTTGTTGTTGGGGATGCCGCGATCGACCAGGGTGGCGCTGCGATAGAGCAGCAGCCGGGAGGCGTCGATCTCCATCTCCATATCGGCGAGCTTGGCGCGGGTCAGCTGGAACTGCGAGATCTTCTGGCCGAATTGCTCGCGCTCCTTGGTATAGGCGAGCGCCTTGTCGAGGCAGGATTGCGCGGCGCCGACATTGACCGCCGACAGGCAGCAGCGCTCGTAATCCAGCGTCTTCAGCACATTGTGCCAGCCGCCATGGACGGCACCGATAACGTCGCCCGCCGGCACGCGGACATCGGTCAGGAAGATCTCGTTGAGGTCCATCGGCTTCAGGCCGAGCTTCTTCAGCTTGCGGATCTCCACCCCCGGCGTCTTCGGGTCGAGCAACAGCATGGTGATGCCGTCATGCTTGGGCACCGCCGTATCGGTGCGGACCATCAGCAGGATGTAATCGGCACCCTGGGCGCAGGAACAGAACATCTTCTGGCCGTTGACCACCCAATGGTCACCGTCGAGCACCGCCCGGGTGCGCAGCGAGGCGGCGTCGGACCCGGAATTCGGCTCGGACAGCGAGAAGGCGAAGCGGATCTCGCCGCGCGCCAGCCTGGGCAGCAGATCGCGCTTTTGCGCCTCGGTGCCGAAATGGCTGATCGCGTCGGCCGCGATCACCACCGTGGTGTAATAGATGTTCGCCGCCGCCTCGAAATGCCCGGCGAACTCCTCCAGAAACACCGCGAGATCGGCGCAGCTGCCGCCGCTGCCGCCATATTCCTCGGCGATCGGCAGGCCGAGCCAGCCTTGCGCCGCGAGCTTCGCATAGAGCTCGGTCGGAAAGCGTTCGGTCTCGTCGCAGTCGCGGACGTAGTCGATCGGGCATTCGCGGCGCAAAAAGGCGCGCAGACCATCCCGCATCGCGGTTTGGGCCTCGGTCAGGTCGAAATCCATGCTGTTCCCTACTCCGCTGATCGTCGTCTGCTACACGCCCGTCCAGCGGGGCGGCCGCTTTTCGGCAAAGGAGCGCGGCCCTTCCAGGAAATCCGCCGAATCGCGCATCCGGCGATGCGCCGGCAGGCCGGAACGCATGCGCTGGAACGCCTGCTCGTCCGGCAGGCATTCGACCGCGCGGGTCACCTCGAGCAGCGCTTCGACCGCGAGCGGCGCCGAGGCAACGATCCTTCCGGCCATCTCGCGGGCCGCGTCCAACAACTGGTCGCGCGGCACGATCCGGTTGACGAAGCCGAGCCGCAGCCCCTCCTCCGCCGTCAGCCGGCGCCCGGTCAGCAGCAGCTCGAAGGCGATGTTCGCGGGCAGCCGCCGGTGGACGCGCCACAGCCCGCCCGCCTCCGGGATGAAGCCGCGTTGCAGCTCGGGCAGGCCGAATTCGGCATGGGGCGCGGCGATCACCAGGGTGGCGGCGAGCGAGAATTCGAACCCGCCACCGACCGCCAAGCCGTTGACCGCCGCGATCACCGGCTTGTTGAGGTCGAACCGCTCCAGCCCCATGAAGCCATGCGCCCCGAAATCCTCGCCCCGATCGCCGGCGGCGACCGCCTTCAAATCCCAGCCGGCCGAGAAGATGCGATCGCCCGTCGCGGTGACGATGGCGCAGCGCAGCGCCGGGGTGTCACGCAGCCGGTCGAACGCCGCGTCGAGATCGCGGCTCGCCTGCTGATCGAAGGCATGGGCCGGCGGGTGATCGAAGGTGATCTCCAGGATCGGGCCGTTCTCTTGGACCTGAATCCGTGATGGGGAATTCACGACCGGTACTCGCGCAGCACATCCTTGGCGATGATGTCGCGATGGATCTCCGACGTGCCTTCCCAGATCCGCTCGACCCGGGCATCGCGCCAGAACCGCTCCAGCGGCAGCTCCTTGGTCACCCCCATGCCGCCCATGACCTGCAGCGCGTTGTCGGTCACCCGCCCGACCATCTCGGAGCCGTAGAGATTGACCTGCGACGCCTCGCGCTGGGTGATGGTGCCGGCATCCATCTTGGCCGCGGCGTCGAACACCATCAGCCGGGTCGCATGGATCTCGGTCGCCATGTCGGCGAATTTGAACGAGGTGCCTTGGAACTGGCCGATCGGCTGGCCGAAGGCGACCCGGCTATTGGCCCATTGCGCGGCGATGCCCATCGCCCGCTCGGCAAGGCCGACGCAATTCGCCGCCAGCATGACGCGGCCCGAGAAGATCCAGCTTTTCGCGATGGCGAAGCCCTGGCCCTCGCCGCCCAGGATATTGCGCTTGGGCACGCGCACATCGGCGAAGCCGAGGATGCAGGATTTCATGCCCCGGTTCGACAAGACGTCGAGCGGCGTGACCGTGATGCCGGGCGTCGCCTTGTCGACCAGAAAGGCGGTGATGCGCTTTCGCGGGCCCCGCGGCGTCTCGTCCATCCCGGTCACCGCGAACAGGATGATGAAGTCGGCGCGCATCGCCATGGTGATGAACTGCTTGGTGCCGTTGATCACATAATCGTCGCCGTCCGGCACGGCCTTGGTGGTGATGGCGCGGGCATCCGATCCGGCACCGGGCTCCGTCAGCGCGAAGCATTCCCAGCGCTCGCCGCGGATGACCGGCCTGAGATAGGTCTCGATCTGGTCGCCGGTACAGGCCTTGAGGATCGGCGCCGGGCGGTTGCAAATGATGCCGAGCGCGCGGCTGACCCGGCCGAATTCGATCTCGGCGACGCAACGCTCGCGCGCCACGAGTCCGCCGCCGCCATGCTCCTCCGGCATGTTGATCGCGTAATAGCCGGCCTTGATGGCCTTCTTCCGCAGTTCCGCGAACAGCTCGTCCGGCACCGCGTCGAGCCGTTCCACCAGATCCTCGTGGGGCAAAAGCTCCGTCTCGACGAAGGCGCGGACGCCATCGGCCAACAGACGGTGATCATCCGATTCGACCTGATCCACGAGGGACCTCCCCACAACCGGCTGCCACCCGATGACAGGCCTCTTGTTTCAAATCTAAAAACGCTGTTCCATATTGGTGATGGTCCATTATCGTGTCAACGGGCGGCACGGGGACGGCCAGGGGCAGCAGCGAGGGGAACATTCATGGATCGTCGGGAATTCGGGATCGGCGCCGCGGCGGTGGCTCTGGCGGGTTTGGTGCCGATGCACCGGGCCACGGCGCAGAGCCGGGCGGAAAGCCTGCGCGTGCTCAGCGAAGGCAGCCCGAACTCGTTCGATCCGATCGGCATCGGCGTCAATCGCAGCTCGATCCAGGTGACCTGGAACACCTATGACCGTCTGGTCCGGTTCGGCACCAAGCCGCGCGAAGACGGCACGCTCTATTACGACTACTTCACCATCGAGGGCGAGCTGGCGGAGCGCTACGAGATCTCCGACGACAAGCGCAGCATCACGTTTCATCTGCGCAAGGACGCCACCTTTCATGACGGCACGCCAGTCACCGCCGAGGATGTGAAATGGTCGCTCGACCGGATCGTCGCGAGCCCGATCGGCAAGGCGCAGTTCAGCACCGGATCGATGACCACCCCGGACCAGTTCGAGGTGCTGGACGCCCAGACGATCCGCATCACCACGCCCAAGCCCGATCGCTTTACCCTGCCGAACATGGCGACGACCTATCCGATCATCATCAATTCGAAGCTCGCGAAGTCACACGCGACGGATGCCGACCCCTGGGCCAGCGAATGGCTGAAGACCAATATCGCCGGCGGCGGCCCGTTCAAGCTGGACAGCGCCGTCCCCGGGCAAAGCGTCACCCTGTCGCGCAACGACGGTTGGAAGAACGGCGCGCTGCCCGGCTTTCAGCGGGTGCTGTGGCAGGTCGTGCCGAACGCCCAGTCGCGCCGCACCTCGCTGGAGCGCGGCGACGCCGATATCGTGCAGGACCTGCCGCCGCAGGATGCCGTATCGCTGGCGCAGGAGGCGAAGGTCAAGGTGGTCGGCGTGCCGATGGCCGGGGCCTTCCAGTTCATCGGCATGAACGGCAACATGGCGCCGTTCAACAACGTGAAGGTGCGCCAAGCCGTCGCCTATGCGCTACCCTATCAGCAGATGTTCGAGGCGGCGCTGTTCAAGCGCGGCCGGCCGCTGTTCGGCGGCAAGCCGGGCGAAGCCGATGGCATGGAATTCCCGCAGCCGCTGGGCTATGCCACCGATCCGGCCAAGGCCAAGGCGCTGCTGGCCGAAGCGGGGTTCCCAACCGGCTTCGACACGACTTTCTCGTTCGAACTGTCGCTCGCGACCGTCGCCGAACCGGTCTCGCTGCTGATCCAGGAGGCGCTGGGCCAGGTCGGCATCCGCGTCACCATCAACAAGGTGCCGGGCGGCCAGCTCGGCACCTTGCTGGAAAAGAAGGAGGTGCCGTTCTTCTTCGAGGGTTCGGCCGCCTATCTCAGCGATCCGGATTACTTCTTCCGGATCTTCTATAACGGGGCGACCCGCTGGAATTTCGGCAGCTACGCCAACCCGGAATTCCAGGGCCTGGTGGAAAAGACCCGGTTCGAGACCGATAAGCCGGTCTACGAGACGGAGGTGAAGCGCATGATCACCCTCGCCAAGGAAGAGGTGCCGATCATCCTGCTGTGGCAGCCCACCCTCGATACCGGCATGCAGAAATCCGTCGACGGGTACAAATACCTGTTCCACCGGATGCTGGAACTGCGCACCCTGAAACGGGTTTGATGCGGCTCAATCCTAAGCGGCCGGTCATCGGCTGACCGGCCGCCATGTGGGTTTTGTCCAGGCTGCTCGGCATCGTCCCGACCCTGTTGGGCGTGGTCATCGCGACCTTCGTGCTGACCCATCTGTTGCCCGGCGACCCGGCGGTGTTCTTCGCCAATAGCCCGACGGCGGATGCCGCGACGATCCAGGCGATCCGCGAGAAGCTGGGCCTCGATCAGCCGCTCTGGCGCCAATACCTGATCTATATGGGGGATTTGCTGCAGGGCGATCTGGGCAAGTCGATCACCACCGGCCAGCCGGTCGCCCGCGACCTGATGCAGCGCCTGCCGGCTTCGGCCGAACTCACCCTTACCGCCTTCCTGCTGGCGGTCGCGGTGGCGCTGCCCCTGGGCATCGGCGCCGCGCTGCGACCCCGCTCGCTGATCGATCACGCCTGCCGGCTGATCAGCACGGCGGGGGTCTCGTTGCCGACCTTCGTCACCGGGCTGCTGCTGATCTATCTGTTCTATTACCTGGCGGGGGTCTCGCCGGAGCCGATCGGCCGGCTCGACCCCTTCGCGGCACCACCGCCGACGGTCACCGGTTTCTTCCTGATCGACACGCTGCTGGCCGGCGATCCCGCGAGTTTCCTGAGCGCGCTGTCGCAACTCATATTGCCCAGCGTCACCATGGCCCTGTTCGCCCTGGCGCCGCTGGCGCGCATGACGCGGTCGGCGATGCTGGGGGCGCTGGGCAGCGAGTTCATCCGCACCGCGCGCGCCAATGGGCTGCGCTGGCACAAGATCGTGTTCTCCTATGCCCTGCGCAACGCCATGCTGCCGATCGTCACCACCTTCGGCATGGTGTTCTCCTACATGCTGGGCGCCAATGTGCTGGTCGAGCGGGTGTTCGCCTGGCCGGGCGTCGGCTCCTACGCGCTCGACGCGCTGATCGCCTTGGATTACGGCCCGGTGCAGGGCTTCATGCTGGTCATGGCGGCGATCTTCGTGCTGGTGAACCTGATCGTCGATATCGCCTATGGCGTCATCGATCCGCGCACGGGGCTCACCAATGCATAAAGGCCCAATGCCTAAGGGCCCGATACCTAGGGGTCCAATGCATGACCGATTGGCGATGGTGCGCCATGTCCTGCTGGACAACCCACCGAACCTGATCGCCTCGCTGGTGCTGCTGGCCCTGCTGATCGCCGCATTTCTCGGCCCCTGGGTCGTGCCCTACGACCCGATCGCCACGAACACGCGGGTGGCCTTGCAGGCACCCTCGGCGCAGCATTGGTTCGGCACCGACCAGCTCGGCCGGGACGTGTTCTCGCGCACGGTCGTGGCCGCGCGGCTGGACCTGGTCATCGCCTTCGCGGCGGTGCTGCTGTCGCTCGCCCTGGGTTCGGCGATCGGCGCCGCGATCGGTTATTTCCGGGGCGCGCTCGATGCCACGGTCAGCCGGGTGGTCGATGTGCTGATGGCGTTTCCGCTGTTCGTGCTGGCCATGGCGATGGTGGCCGCCCTGGGCAATTCGGTGACCAATGTCGTCTATGCCACGGCGGTCATCAACCTGCCCTTCTATATCCGCCTCGCCCGCGCCGAGGTCAGCATGCGCAGCACTCTCGGTTACATCGAGGCGGCGCGGGTCGGCGGGTCGAGCCATGTCCGCATCCTGTGCGTGTTCCTGCTGCCCAACATCCTGCCGTCGCTGGTCGTGCAGGCGTCGCTGAACCTGGGCTGGGCGGTGCTCAACGCGGCGGGCTTGTCGTTCATCGGCCTCGGCGTGCGCGCACCGACGCCGGAATGGGGCATCATGGTCGCGGAGGGGGCGCAGTTCATCGTCTCCGGCCGCTGGTGGATGGCCTTGTTCCCCGGCCTTGCGTTGATGCTCGCCGTGTTCTGCTTCAACCTCCTGGGCGACGGGCTGCGCGATATCGTCGATCCTCGGAATCGGACATGAAAGCGGGCATGAACGGGCAACCGCTGCTGTCGGTCACCGACCTCACGGTCGAGTTCCGCACCCGATCGGGGAGGGTTCACGCGCTCGACCGCGTGTCCTTCGACGTCGCACCGGGCGAGATCCTGGGCATCGTCGGCGAAAGCGGCTCCGGCAAATCGGTCACCGCGTTCAGCCTGCTGGGGCTGCTGGGAACCGCCGCGCGCGTCACCGCCGGCACGGCGATGTTCGGTGGCCGGGACCTGCTGCGCCTGGCGCCGCGCGAGATGAACGAGATCCGCGGCCGCGATCTATCGATCGTGTTCCAGAACCCGCGCACCGCACTCAACCCGATCCGCGCGGTCGGCACGCAGATCGCCGATGTGCTGGCCCGCCACGATCCGGGATCGGCCGGGGAGATCCGGGCGAAAGTGCTCGCAGCGCTGCGCCAGGTGCGGATCGCCGATCCGGAACGGCGCAGCCGCGCCTTTCCGTTCGAGCTGTCCGGTGGGATGTGCCAGCGGATCGGCATCGCCATGGCGCTGGCCTGCTCGCCCAAGCTGCTGATCGCCGACGAGCCGACCACCGGGCTCGACGTCACCACCCAGGCGGTGATCATGGATCTGTTCCGCGACCAGGTGCGCGATCGGGGAGGGCGGGGTGGCGTCAGCGCCATCCTGATCACCCATGATTTGGCGCTCGCCTCGGCCTATTGCGACCGCATCGTGGTGATGCATGCGGGCCATGTGGTCGAGACCGCCCCGGTCGCCGCCCTGTTCGACCGACCGCGCCACCCCTATACGGCGAAGCTGCTGCGCAGCGTGCCATCCTCGGTCGACAGCATCGACCTGCTGCAGCCGATCGACGGCGCCTTGCCCGACCTGCGGCGCGACGACCTGCCGCCCTGCCGGTTCAGCGAGCGGTGCGAGCGGCATCAAGCCATCTGCGATACCGAGGCGCTGGATCAGTCGCCGGCGGCCGGCCACCGCGTGCTGTGCCGGCTGCCGCTATGATCCCGATCCTGGAGACCAGGGGCTTGCGCAAGCTCTATCCGATCCCCCACCCCGGCGGCCGGCTGCGTGGCTTGGTCGGCCGGCGGGCCTTCTCCCAGCTCTTCGCCGTGGACGGGGTCGACCTCACCATCCTGCCGGGCGAGGCGGTGGGGTTGGTCGGCGAATCCGGCTGCGGAAAATCCACGCTCGCCCGGCTGATCAGCCGGCTGATCTCGCCGGATGCGGGCGAGATCCTGCTCGACGGCGCGGCGATCCAGGGGATCAGCCCGGCGCGCTTCGCGGCCTCGCCGTTGCGCCGGCGCATCCAGATGGTGTTCCAGGACCCGACCGAGAGCCTGAACCCGCGCTTCAACGTGTTCGACGCGATCGCCGATCCCGCGCGCCAATTGCTGCCCGGCATCGATCGGCACGACCTCGCCCGCCGCGTCGAGCGCGCCGCCGCCCAGGTCGGCTTGCCCCCCGAGCTGTTCCGCCGCTATCCGCATCAGCTCTCCGGCGGGCAGAAGGCACGCGTCGGCATCGCCCGGGCCATGGTGGTGGAACCGGCCTTGCTGGTGCTCGACGAACCGACCTCGGCGCTCGACGTGTCGGTCCAGGCGCTGGTGCTGAAGCTGCTGATGGCGCTGCGCCGGGAGGCCGGCGTGGCGCAGCTGTTCGTCAGCCACGACCTCAACGTCGTGCGCCTGCTGTGCGACCGCATCATCGTCATGTATCTGGGCAAGGTGGTTGAGGCCGGACCGGCGCGACAGGTGTTCCAGGCGCCGCGCCACCCCTATACCCGGGCGCTGATCCAGGCGATCCCCCGCCTGCCCGGCGCCCTCCCGCCCGCCGCCGGGGAAGCTTCCGAACGGCTGGCGGGGGAGCCGCGCAGCCCCATCGATCCCGACCCGCTCGCCTGCCGCCTGCATGGCCGCTGCCCGCGCGAGACGGATTTCTGCACGACCCATCCACCGGAATTGCGGGAAGTGGCACCGGGCCAGTTGGTCCGCTGCCACTTCCCGCTCGACGGGGCGAGCCCCTAGGAGACGCGACCGATGAGCATCCCACGCTGGAAAGTCGGCATCGATATCGGCGGCACCTTCACCGACATCGTCGCGACCGACGGGGCCGGCGGTTTTCGCCATGCCAAGACGCTGACCACCGCGAAGGACCCGCTGGGCGGGCTGCACGCGGCGATCGAGGCGATCGGCCTCGGCTGGAAAGATGTCGCGACCCTGGTGCATGGCACGACGCTGGTCACCAACAGCCTGGTCGAAAGCAAGCTCGCCCGGGTGGCGCTGATCACCACCGCCGGGTTCGAGGATGTGCTGGCGATCGCGCGGGCCAGCCGCGACCGGCTGTATCGCCTCGACACGCCGCCGCGCGTCGCCCCGCTGGTACCGCGCGACCGCACCCTGGGCATCGCCGAGCGGGTCGGGCCGAAGGGCGAGGTGCTGACCGGCCTCAGCGAGGCCGAGATCGACCGCGCCGTGGCCTGGCTGGGCGAGAGCGATGTGGAGGCGGTGGCGATCTGCCTGCTGCACGCCTATGCCAATCCGGCCCATGAGGCCGCCCTGGCGGCGGCGCTGCGCCG
>Ga0179596_10000397_pt1 | contig 13152 bp, 13 predicted proteins | sample CZODoug1_1_08_16_FD_155494 | JGI IMG/M metagenome (GOLD analysis project Ga0179596, IMG submission 155494) | Vadose zone soil fungal communities from Angelo Coast Range Reserve, California, USA - CZODoug1_1_08_16fungal (Illumina Assembly) | ecosystem: Environmental > Terrestrial > Soil > Vadose...
CTCCGGAATTCCCATTAATTCCGTGTGTACCGGGTTCCGACTCTCGTGTGCAAACGAGGCGATCCTCTGCTCCCTCGTCTCGACCAGCCCCGTCTCCTCCGCTCCCACAGCCAGGTTCTCCTGCAACAGAGTTGCTGAAGCCGTCGGCACAGCCTCCGGACGTGCCGGAAGCCTCCGCAGAGCAAATAAATACGCGCCGCAAATCACCACCAACCCAGCCACCAGCGCGGGCCGCAGATACTTTCTCTCGCGCATCCGAATTCTGACCAGCCAAAGGGCATTCACTGCCGCGATCACGAACGACAGCGCATACGCTCCGCCCCATGGGGCCAGCCGTGTCAGCAGAGGGTTATCCACCTGCGAGTTACCCAGCAGATCCCATGGGAACCCTGTGATTCTGGCCCTCGTCAGCTCCACCGCTACCCACAGGAAGGGGGCGAGCAGCATCGCCGTCTGCCGCCCAAACCGCACCCGGGCAAACGCCACCAGCGCGCCAAAAAGCGCCAGGTAGAGCCCCAGATAGAGAGCGAACAGCACCAGAATCCCTGCCGCGACCGGTTTCGGGAGACCACCGTAGATATTCATCGTCTCGAAGATCCAGTAGCAATTTCCGAGATAAAAAACAAAACCAGCCGAATATCCGATGAATGCCGCCTGTAGCACATGCACGGGGCGTCCGAACCGGTTCTCCCCCGTCAGCGCATAGAGCAGAGGCCACAGACACACCCAGCACAGCGCCGTTCGCCAAACCGGCACCGGCCCAGCCAGCGGAAACGAGAGTACCTGCAGCACTCCAGACAGAACAGCCAGGCCCCAAAGCCGTAGTGGGAGGGTCTTCATCGCTGACGAGTCTAACATCCGTCTCATACGCGAGAGGCCAAAGCGGAGTTACACTGAATGATGTGATGGACTTCGTAGCGCGCACACTCTCGTACCTGCTCGTCCCGTGCTTCTTCCTCGGCATGGCCGGCTCGCTCGCCGTGGTCGCCGTCACCATCGTGCACGACTTCCGTGAAGTCCTCTCGAAGGATGAGGCCGTACCCGATCCGGAAACAACAACCACCCCGTGAAGAAAGCCCACATTAACCCTGACCTGCTCCCGGATGGCTTCTCCGCATCCTGAAAACCCATGGCCTCCGCGAAACCTACCTCCGTCTCTGCCCCCTCCAGTCGTGTTCGCCTCGTCGTCGCATCTTCCGTGATGCTGACCTTTATCTCGTTCTGGCGAGCGGCCGCCATCGTACTCAACGACCTTGGCTCCTCGGCCTTCTACGCCGGCGGTCTCGCCGAGCAGGCTGTCGGTAAATCCGCTCCGTGGCTCATCCTCGGCGTCATGTTCTTCTCCTACGCGGTGCGCGCGGTGTACGTCGAGAGCTGCTCGATGTTCACCCGGGGCGGCGTCTATCGCATCGTCAAGGAGGCACTCGGCGGAACCTTCGCCAAGATCAGCGTCTCCGCGCTTATGTTCGACTACGTGCTGACGGGCCCCATCTCCGGCGTCTCCGCCGGCCAGTACATCGTCGGCGCACTCAACGACTTCAGCCTCTACGCCACCCGCCACTATCACCTCAGCCACACCCACCTTCTCCCCACCAACACCACCTCCGCAGTCTTCGCCATCGTCATCACCCTCTTTTTCTGGTGGCAGAACATCAAGGGCATCGAGGAGTCCAGCGAGAAGGCCCTCACCATCATGAAGATCTGTACCGTCATGGTGGTCATCCTGCTGGCCTGGGGCATCTACACGATTCTGGTGCGCGGCGCCATTCTGCCGCCCCTGCCCACACCCGGCAACCTCCACTTCAGCAACGACGCACTCGGCTTCCTGAAGGGCACCTCCTTCGCCAAGAAGCTCGGCCTCTTCGGCGTCCTTATGGCATTCGGCCACTCCGTCCTCGCCATGAGCGGTGAAGAGTCTCTTGCGCAGGTCAACCGCGAGATCGAGCACCCCAAGCTCAAGAACCTCAAGCGCGCCGCCATCGTCATCGCCATCTACAGCTTCATGTTCACCGGCATCTGCTCGCTGCTCGCCGTCATGATTATTCCCGACAGCGTGCGCGTCTCGGTCTACGGAGACAACCTCATCGCCGGCATGGCCATGTACATGGTCGGCCCCGAAGGCCTGCGTATCGCGTTCCGCACCTTCGTCGTCATCGTCGGCTTCCTCATCCTCGGCGGAGCCGTCAACACCGCCATTGTGGGCTCCACCGGTGTGCTGATGCGCGTCGCTGAAGACGGTGTGCTCGCCGACTGGTTCCGCAAGCCGCAGAAGAAGTACGGCACCAGCTATCGCATCGTCAACCTAGTCGCCATTTTGCAGCTTGTCGTTATCGTTCTTACTCACGGCAACGTCTTAATGATCGGCGAAGCCTATGCCTTCGGCGTTATCTGGAGCTTCACCTTCAACGCGCTTGCCATGCTCGTTCTGCGCTGGAAATATAAGGGCGAACGCAATGCGAAGGTACCGCTGAACCTGCGCATCGGCAAGACCGAAATTCCCCTCGGACTTATCTTCGTCTTCCTGGTTCTACTCACCACGGCGCTCGTCAACTTACTGACCAAGTCGGTAGCGACAGTAAGTGGCATCATCTTCGCGGCATCTTTCTTCGTTATTTTTTCGCTCTCCGAGCGCGATAACAAGCGTCGCCATGCCGCCGCGAAGCGCCAGATGAAAGAGCACTTCCAGCTCGAGCATCAGGACGATATCGGCCCTGAAGTCCTCGATATCCGCCCCGGTGGCGTCATGGTCACCATGCGCGATGCCGATACTCCCTTCGCGCTCAAGTGGGCTCTTACTCACACCGACACCGATGAGCAGGACATCGTCGTGCTGGCCGCGCGCATGATGGGCGTGGGTGGCCCCGACTACTTCGACGCCTCCGACCAACTCTTCTCCGAGCATGAGCAGATGCTCTTCACCAAGGCCGTCTCCGTCGCCGAGAGCTTCGGCAAACATATCTCGCTGTTAGTCGTTCCCGCCGGCGATGTCTTCGCAGCCCTTGTCCGCACGGCCAACTCACTCGGCGTAATTGCCGTCGTCTCCGGTCTCTCTTCTAAGCTCACCGCGCAGGAGCAGGCATATCACGTAGGTCAGGCATGGGAAACGCTTCCTGAACCCAAGCGGCAATTTACCTTCTACGTGATCCATCCCACGGGTGAGTCACTCAGCTTCCACATCGGCCCCCACGCACCTACGCTCGCGGCCAACGATGTAGAACTCGTACATCGTCTCTGGCTCGGCATGCGCCATGCACCGAACATGCATCACCTGCACCACAGCGATATCGTCACCTACGCGCTTCACCGCGTAGCCAGCGACTTTACGCTCGATCGCGATGCCACACTGCACGATCTCCAGCACTGCATCGCGGAACAATCCGCGCCACGCGGCCTTGGCGGAGCGCTCTATGAGCGGCTCGAAGGGGAGAGAGTGCTTGCCGGAGCAAAGATCGAAGCTACCTCCCGTCAGAAAGAAATAGCTTCGGCTCATAAAAAATAAGCTAAGTCCAAGCGAAAATAATTCTCGAAAATGAGTGCGAATATTTGCGTTCAGCATATCTCTTCTGTATTGTCTAGAGCGGGTGTTGAAAAATATCCTGACCAGTATCATCCCAGGATTGGTCAAAACGATCGATGGCACATGAGCCTCGGAGATATCCATGGAAGTAAGTCGTATCCTCGTAGAAATCGATGCACAAATTGCCAAGTTACAGCAGGCACGCCAGTTGCTCGCAGGCACGGAAGTGGTTCGCAAGAGCCCAGGCCGTGGACGTCCTAAGGGCAGCAAAAACCTCACCAAGGCAGCACCGGAAACAGCAACTCCCCGCAAGCGCAAACTGAGCCCCGAAGGTCGCAAGCGGATCGCGGATGCCATGAAGAAGCGCTGGGCCGAGCGCCGCAAGCAGGGCTAAACAAAAAGCCTCCCACCCAAAAACTTTCGAGCCACCCCACGCATGATCGTGGCGCCGGCGTGAACTGCAAATCTCCCGTCGAGGTTTATTGGTTCACGCCGGCTTCGCTTAACGTGTCACAATCACTTCCGCCAGATTGTCCTTTGCAAGAAAGAACTTGTAGTTCGAGTAAGCCTGAAACATCCGCTCGATCTGCCGGTTCTGAAACACCTGCACCAGAGGAAACTTCCCCACCTTCTGCATCTCCACCTGGTTCAACTCCGTCAGGTGGTAACGCGAGAAGTTCGTCTCTGCCGGCAGCAGCTTCGTATGGAAGAAGCCCAGCAGCTTTCCTCCGGGGGCCAACACCTCGTACAGGCGATTCACCAGCGGAGCCACCAGATCCACCGGAAGAAAGTCCAGCGTATCCCACAGCAGCACCACATCGAACTGCCGCCCGGCGAAGTCCATGTTCTCCGTCACGAAGCCTTCGAGGTTGAACCGCGTGCCTCCGGTCGGCGCATCCGCGCGATCATCCGCCACCATCCACTCCGGCTTCGCCGCGTCTTCCACGAAGTTGGCCATGTACACGCTATGGCTAAGGTTCGTCAGGAAGTTGATGTTGTTCGCGGACGTCGCGCCAACGTCCAGCACCCGCAGCGCATCCGCCGTCTGTAGATATTTGTACAGGTCCGCCCAGCCGCTCGACGAGCGAGCGATCCGTGGTTCAGCCGTCCGTTGATCCGAGGAACTCTTGAAGAAGCTGCGCATGGTGCCGGCATCTCTCTCTTGTAGCCAGGGGACTGTTGGATGGTGCCGAAGCCTTAGCGAACGCCAGCGCGCTGCGACGGATCCGTCAACTCCACGCGTCCGCTCAGCGTCGCGCTCTCTTCAACCGAGAGCCGCCCCGCCTGAATGTCGCCGACCACGCTCCCGGACTGCCGCAGCTCGAGACGCCCTGTCGCTTTCACGTTGCCTTCAATCCGGCCGAACACGATCACGTCCTGCACGAGAATGTCCGCGCGCACCTTTGCGTTCGGACCCACCGTCAGCCGGCTCTCGGTCAACGTAATGGTCCCATCGATCTCCCCGTCCATGAAGAGGTCCTCGCTGCCGGAGAGATCACCCCGGATAATGACGGACTTCCCAATGACGGTGGAACCCTCTGCTGGCTTCATGCGGCAATCTCCTTTGGTCCCGTCTGAAAGCTGCGGGCCTGACCCGAACTATACCCAAGCCCTACACTGGGAAGCAAACATGGAAACTCAAACCTCCTTCGGTACGTCCAACCCATGATGGTTCGCGCAGCGGTTCACAGTTCGAAGGTCACACGGAGCATCCTTGGGAGCACGCTCCACCCCACATGGCTCCTCACCCTCACCGCTCTTCTGCTGCCCTGCCTTGCGCACGCGCAGGCCCATCTCGACGGCCCCCATGCCCCCGCGCAGGCCTCCTCTCCGCTCGCCCTGCCGCCACGCGCCTGGGCCGTTGACGCGACCAACAATGAGATTCCCGTCATCGAGCACACGGGCCAGTACCTGCGGTATCGCATGCACGTCATCGACGCCAAGGGCGATCAGCTACGCGACGTCATCGAGAGCCGCGACGGCACCGTCGCCCGTCTCATCGAGCGGGACGGTCGCGCCCTTACCGAAGACGAGGACAAGTGGGAGCAGCAGCGGCTCAACGACATGATCGCCTCGCCTGAGAGATACAAGCGGCACGTGGGCGGAGATGTCTCCGGTAAGAGGCGCGCCATCGAGCTCATTCAGATGCTCCCCGACTGCATGATCTTCACCTACGCCCCCGGCCAGCCGCAGCTCCCCGACTTCCCTGGCGAACAGGTCGTACTCGACTACACGCCCAACCCCAGGTGGCACCCACCCAGCACCACCTCCGAGGCTCTCACCGGCCTTCAGGGCCGCGTCTGGATCGACGTCGCTACCCGCCACATGGTACGCATGGAGGGCGACATCTTCCAGGGCGTCAACCTCGGCTGGGGCATGCTCGCGCACATCTATTCCGGCGGCAAGCTCATGCTGCAACAGACGCCCGTCCAGCCCGAAGCCAACACCCGCTGGATCTTCTCCCGCTTCAACGAGCAAATTACCGTCCGAGCCTTGATGCTGAAGACCTTTCGCGAGGACTCCCACGTCACCACCGAGGCCTACACCAACGTGCGGGGCATGACCTACCAGGACGCCATCCGCACCCTGCTAGCCTCTCCCCTGCCCAAGACCCCAACGGTGGCGCTACGACAGCCCCAGCAGCCTTAGCGCTTGCCCTAGAAACTAAGCCTTGATCGTAGCCTTCCGTACCGTGAGCTTCTCGATCCGGTCCTTCCGCACCTGGAACCCAGACCCAGGCGTAGTCGGCACCACAATCTCGCCCTTCTTCGACACCGTCACCTCGGGTTCAATGATGTCCTCAGCCCAGTAACGTTTTGAGGCCGACACATCGCCCGGCAGAGAAAAATTAGGTAACGACGAAAGTGCCACATTCGCCGCGCGCCCAATCCCTGTCTCGAGCATCCCGCCGCACCACACCGGAATCCCTCGCTCCTGCGCCGCGTTGTGTACCGCAATCGCCTCGGTAAACCCACCCACACGGCCCACCTTGATGTTGATGATCCTGCACGACTCCATATCGATCGCGGCCAACGCATCGCGCCGGTTGCGAATCGATTCATCCAGACAGATCGCCGTCTCAATCCGCTTCTGCAGCATCGAGTGAAAATAAAAATCGTCGTACCAAAGCGGCTGCTCAATCATCAGCAGCTTGAACTGGTCCCACGCCGCAATGTGGTCGATATCCTTCAACCGGTAGACCGAGTTCGCATCGCACGAAAGCAGAATCTTCGGCCAGCGCTTCCGCACCTCTTCAAAGATCGTCACGTCCCAGCCCGGCTTACACTTCAGCTTGATCCTCTGGTACCCCGCCTCCAACTCCGTGGCAATCTTCTCCATCAACTGCTCCGGCGTTGGCTGAATCCCGATCGACACACCGCACGGAATGATTTCGCGCGTGCCTCCCAGCAGCTTACCCAGCGGCATCTGCTCCATCTGCGCCTCAAGATCCCACACCGCGTTCTCGAGCGCCGCCTTGGCCATCCTGTGCCCGCGCACCTGCCGCAGCAGATGCGGCACCGACCCGCCGCCCTCCATCTCCACGCCGACCATCTTCGGAGCCAGCTCACTCTCCGTAATCAGCCAGGCCGTGTCGATCATCTCGTCCGAGAAGTACGGATGCTCGCCCGCCACGCACTCGCCCCAGGCGGTGAGCCCTTCGGCCTCCAGTTCGATCAGCATGATGCGGCGCGCCGTCGTCAGCCCGAAGCTCGTCTCAAAGGGGTGTGCGAGCGGCATGTTGATCTCGCGAAGATGGATGCGGTCGATCTTGAACATTGAGAATTCCTAACGTGTTGAAGGTTTCAAATCCGGTACGGGGCCCAGCAGAAAGGCGCCATCGCCCTCCGGCTTCCGTTCATATCCAACCACGGCCAGCCCACGGGCAAAGGCCGCTTCCAACGCATCGCGGTTCGCGGTCTGCACCGACAGGGCCTCACCCCGGCGCTCCGGATCCGCCTTCCACGCGGGAATCTGATGCGGAACAAACACACGTTCCGGTGCACCAAGTGTCTCTAAAGTCTGATCGCCCACCAGCATACGCTCCACCCGCTCCGAACGCAGCCACCACTCGGCGTACAAGCGGTCCGTAGGCAGCCCGCCCTGTAACGGAGAAGACGAAGACCCGTAAAAATTCCGCGCATACCGCCGACAGATCGCGCCCAGCCGAGCGATGTTCAAGTGCGCGTTCTTGATCTCCAGCGGATCGAACGTCCACTCCATCAGCTCGATGCCACGCTCGATCGCATCGTCCCGCTGCGCCAGCTTCAGCCTGCGGCCGATGCCATAGTTGCGATACTCCGGCAGCACCGCCAGCATATGCGAGTGCAGATACGGCGTCCTGTCCCGATACCCCGACAACCCCATCGCAAACGCCACAATCACGCCCGTCTGCTCATCCACCGCGCCAAACACCTGCCCACCGATCTTTTGTGCGAGAAGGAACATGCGCTTGGGAATCAGGTCCGCCGCGTCATACTGCCACACCGCAAGCTGCAGCTCGACACACCGCTCGAACTGCTCGAGCGTCGTCAGCTTCTCAATCCGTATCGTCTTTTGCTCGGTCACGCCTTCTCCACCTTCGCCGCCCGCCACAGCGCATCGAGTTCCTCGGGCGTCTTCGCCGCCAGCACCTCGTGCCCGCCGGCCGCAGCCTCCATCGCATCGAAGCGTCCGCGAAACTTCGCATTCGCCCGTCGCAACGCCGTCTCCGGATCGAGCTTCAGATGCCGCGCCAGATTCACCGCCGTAAACAGCAGATCGCCCAGCTCGTCTTCCACCGCCGATAACTCCGGGTGCCCCGCATCTCGCTTCTGAGATGTGGGTTCCAAAACCGCCTCGATCTCCACCTGAAGCTCAGCAGTCTCCTCGCGAAGTTTTTCGACAAGCCCAGAAACATCCGGCCAATCGAACCCAACCTTCGCCGCCTTGGCCCCCAGCTTGCGCGCCTCGGTCATCGCCGGCATCGCCCGCGAGACATCCCCCAGCAGCCCCTTCGCGGTCGTCCCCGCAGCCTTCTTCTCTTCGGCCTTCACCGCGTCCCAGGTCTTCTGCACCGCCGCCGGATCGTCGGCTGTCGCATCCGCAAAAATATGTGGATGCCGTCGAACCAACTTTGCCGATAGACCCGCCGCGACATCGGCCATCGTGAAGTGCCCGGCCTCGGCGGCCATCTGCGCGTAAAACAACACCTGCAACAGCATGTCGCCGAGCTCATCCTTCAGCTCTGGCCACGCCCTCCGCTCAATTGCGTCGAAGACCTCATAGGTCTCCTCTAACGTGTTGTGCTTGATTGAGTCGAACGTCTGCTCGCGGTCCCACGGACACCCATCCGGTCCGCGCAGATGCGCCATCAACGCCGCCGCCTCGGCGACACGGGCTCCGGCCTCGGCCATCGTTGGAAGGCCGGCGGGCAGATTCGGCAAAGCGGGCAAGGCGTTCGGAGGCATCCTGTCTAGTTTACCGGAATCAAGAGGCCCAACCACACCCCGGAACCGTGATAGCATCGCCCCGATGGCCCTCGAAACCAATCCGCAGCCCACCAGCGCGCGCACCAAAAGCCGCCGATACCGCTGGCTCCTCGTCCTGCCGTACCTCGGCCTCTGCTTCCCCGCGCTCTACGCCCGCACGACACCCACGCTCTTTGGTTTTCCTTTTTTCTACTGGTACCAGTTCGCCTGGGTCCTGCTCGCGTCCTTCCTCATCTGGGTTTGCTACCGCAAGCACGTCGACTAGAACCAGGAAAGAAGTAAGAACGATGGGGCGCCGAGCAAAGCGAGACATCCTTCTTTCATCCGCCAGAGCTTCTTTCGCCTTACCCCTCATCCTGTGTCTTAGCATGGCAACCGGCATTTCATCGGGCCGCTCGTCGCTGCCCCGCGACAGAACGAACCCTCGCGACGGGCTGAAAGTCGTATGGATCGCTCCTGGATCCTACATAACCGGCTGCACCGATACCGACAAAGAATGCATGGGCGGCGGCCGAGAACGACCGAAGCAGAAAATCGTATTGGAACGCGGCTTCTGGATGGACAGGACGGAAGTCACTCAGCTCGCTTATCAGAAGATCATGGGCACCAACACCAGCCGCTATCCTGGTGCCCATCACCCCGTGGAACAGGTCGACTGGAAATCTGCTCGGGAGTATTGCCAAGCTGTCGGCATGAGGCTCCCGACAGAGTCCGAGTGGGAATTCGCCGCTACCGGCAAAATCCCGGAGCCTCGCTACGGACCGCTTGATGCTATCGCCTGGTACGACCCCAACAGCGATGACTCCACACACGACGTCGGCTTGAAGCAGCCAAACAGTTACGGCCTCTTCGATATGCTGGGAAACGTCTGGGAGTGGGTTGAAGACCAATCCAACGTTGACCCAAACCGGAAGATTATGAAGGGGGGTCCTTCTACAACATTGCCCGTGATCTACGAGTCGCAAACCGGGAGATACCGATCGCAAATCTTCGCCATCGGAACGTCGGCTTCCGTTGCGTCAGCTATTGATCGCTACCAAGACGTTGCCAAGACGCCATACAAGGTCTTCGTCACCCGCAAGCTTCGCAAGGAGGGCGGCCAGTACTTCGGTCCCTATTTTCACGGCAATAATTCACCATCCCAGCATCATAGCCACAACTACCCATCCGCCTTAGCAGCCTCCATCACCCGCCGATACCGCCAGGCAATCCCCAACGCCACCCCCAGCGGCACAGCCACCACCCAAAAACTCCGGTTACCCAGTCGCGGAGCCATCCAGGCCCCCATCAACGCCCCCACAAGAAACGCTGCACACACCAGCGCAAGCTCGTAGGCCAGCTTCCTCTGCCGCTCCTCCGGATCCGTCTTCTCCACGCCTGCAATCGCCTCGCGCTCCCGCGGAAACAGCAGCAGGTACGAGGCTTCCGCCACCGACCGCAGATTCCCCGTCACAAACGCCGAGTTATACGCAAAGCCATCCAGCTTGCGAAACGTAGCCACCTGCAGCGAGGCGGAAAACGCAATCGCCACCGTAATGGCCACCGGCGAGAACCCCCTCGGCATCGCCCCCAGCACCATCAGCGCCACCATCTCCACCGCGATCCCCACAGCCGCCAGCCGCCGCGCCCGCAGAAACATTGACCCCGCAATCCCAAAGAAGAACGCCACCAGCAGAGCCGCATGCCGCCCCACCTGCACCCAGTCCCGCGTCAGCGCCGCAATCGCCATAAAGATGACGTTCCCCGTCATCGCGCACGCAAACACATGGTTCTGATTCAGAAACACAATCGCGTCCAGCATCCCGCCCGTACCCGCCAGCAGGCAGGCACCAGCCAGAGACTCCAGCGGTGCATTCGACTCGGCCATCCTCCCGCCAGACTAAACTAGAAGATGCGCATGGATCTCCTCGCCAAAATCCGCACCCTGCCCACCAGCCCCGGCTGCTATCTCTACAAAAATGCCGAGGGCGAGGTCATCTACGTCGGCAAGGCGAAGAACCTCCGCTCCCGCGTCCGCTCCTACTTCCTCGACGCCAACCAGATCAACAACCCCAAGACCGGCTCGCTGATGCGCGAGGCCGTCGACGTCGAGTACATCACCGTCGACAACGAGCGCGAGGCCCTCGCCCTTGAAAACAACCTCATCAAGCAGCGTAAGCCGCGCTTCAACATCCTGCTGCGCGACGACAAGACCTACCCATACATCAAGCTCACCATGGGCGACCGTTACCCCAAGGTCTTCGTCACGCGCAAACTCCGCAAGGATGGCGGCCAGTACTTCGGACCCTACTTCCCCGGCAACCTCGCGCATCGTTTAGTCGACCTCATCCACCGCAGCTTCTTGATCCCGAGCTGTAAGGTAGACCTCAACCGCTACCACCCCCGCGCCTGCCTGCAGTACTACATCAAGCGCTGCCTCGGCCCCTGCGTCGAAGGCCTCACCACGCCGGAGATCTACAAGCAAACCGTCCGCGACGTGCAGCTCCTGCTCGATGGCAAGCCGCAGGAGCTGGAAGCGCGCCTTACTTCCAGAATGGTTGAGGCTGCGAGTCAGGAACAGTTCGAGCTAGCCGCTCGCCTCCGCGACCAACTCGTCACGCTCTCGCAGATGCAGGACAAGCAGCGCATCGCCACAGCCGACAACGAAGACGCCGACGTCTTCGGCTTCCACTACGAGCAGCAGATGTTGGCGGTCAATCTCTTTCATATGCGCGGAGGCAAGATCGTAGACCGCCGCGACTTCTTCTGGGAAGACCTTCCCGACCTCCTCATCGCAAACCTGAACGAAGACGCCGACCTCGAACCCAACCCAACCTTCACCGCTCCAAACATCAACGAGACCGACCACACCAGCGACCAGTCCGCTCCGCTCACCGCAAACTTCGAATCCCCCAACGAGATCGCCTTCTCCCCCGCGGCCTTCTTCTCCGCCTTACTCAAGCAGCTCTATCTCGACCAAAGCTACGTACCAAAATCCGTGCTCGTCCCCGTAGACTTTCCCGACCGAGCCCTCCTCGCCGAGACCCTCACCGAGCGCACCGGCCATCGCATCGAGATCGCTGCCCCGCAGCGCGGCGATAAGCGTTCGTTAGTCGACCTCGTCTGCCAGAACGCGAAGCAGTCCTACGACCAGCGCTTCCGCGTTCTGCAGCCGAACCAGAAGATGATTCAGGAAGCATTGCAGGATGCCCTTACCCTCGAAGAACTCCCCACCCGCATCGAGTGCTTCGACATCTCGCACATCCAGGGCGCCGAGACCGTCGCCTCCATGGTCGTCTGGGAACACGGTGAGATGAAGAAGTCGGATTACCGCAAATACCAGATCAAAACCGTCACTGGCGTAGACGACTTCGCCTCCATGCGCGAGGTCATCCAGCGCCGCTACAAGAAGTTGATGGACGAGAAGAAGTCCTTCCCATCCCTCATCCTCATCGACGGCGGCCTCGGCCAGTTACACGCCGCCTACGCAGCTCTCGAAGAGATCGGCGTAACCCTCCAACCGCTCGCCTCCATCGCCAAGAAGGAAGAGATCATCTACGTCCACGGCCAGGAGCACGACCCCGTCGTCCTCGACCGCCGCTCCCCGGTCCTGCACCTCATGCAAAAGATCCGCGACGAGAGCCACCGCTTCGCCGTCACCTATCACCGCAAGCGTCGCCAGATGCGCGACCGCACCACCGAGCTCGACGACATCCCCGGCGTAGGCCCACGTACCCGCGAGCGCTTAGTGCAGCACTTCGGCAGTATCCGAGGCATCTCGCAAGCCACGCACGACGCCCTCACCGCCGTCGTTTCACCCACCATCGCAAAGAAGATCCGAGCCCACTTCGACGATGCTCTCTCCGCTCCAGCCCCCAAGCCCCTGCTCAAAATCCTCAAGTAGAGACCTGCCGCAACGGTACTCGACGCCATGAATAACGCGTCTCACAAGACAAGCAAGCCGTGCTTGCCCTGGAGACCGGATGAGATGTAAGTCCCTGCTGCTCGCCGCAACGCTTGCGTTTGCGCCCATGATGCTCGCGCAAACCGCGCCTACTCCGGCGCAGGCCGCCCAGCAGATCGTGCAGCGTTACGTCATGCTGCTCGGTCTCACCTCCACGCAACAGGAAGAAGCGCTCACCATCTACACCGCGGAGCAGACGGCCGAGGTTCCCATCCGCACCTCAG
>Ga0179596_10000398_pt1 | contig 13140 bp, 14 predicted proteins | sample CZODoug1_1_08_16_FD_155494 | JGI IMG/M metagenome (GOLD analysis project Ga0179596, IMG submission 155494) | Vadose zone soil fungal communities from Angelo Coast Range Reserve, California, USA - CZODoug1_1_08_16fungal (Illumina Assembly) | ecosystem: Environmental > Terrestrial > Soil > Vadose...
ACTCATCTTTACGACCACCAAGGACGACCGCGTGGGCCCTGTACATGCACGCAAGTTCGCCGCGCGCATGGAGGAGTTCCACAAGCCATTCTTCTACCAGGAGATCACCGAAGGCGGCCACGGCGCGGGCGCAGACCTGAAGGAGCAGGCTGGCACGCGAGCCGTACAGTACATCTACCTGACTCGGAAGCTAATGGATTAGACGCTCCCTGGTTCACGGAACCTCGGAGCGCATCCGTGCGTAAGCGTGTCATCGGCTTCACGAAAGAGGTTCGCATGATGCATCGCTGGCTCGCTTCCCTTCTCGCTCTTACGATGGCTCTGCCCGCGGTGGCGCAGGCTCCGGCGGATTCGCTGGCCGTGACGGTCAAGGCTTTGGATACGAAGTTGTTCGACGCTTACAACCACTGCGACCTCCAGACTCTGGGCGCACTGGTCGCGGACGACCTGGAGTTTTACCACGACAAGACCGGCCTGGCCGTGGGCAAGGGGCCGTTCCTGAAGTCGACCCAGGCTTACATCTGCGGCAAGGTCACGCGGACGCTGGTGGCGTCTTCGCTAGAGGTTTACCCGCTAGACACGTATGGGGCGGTCGAGATCGGCGTACACCAGTTTCATCATGTGGGTGAGAGCCCGACGGACCCTCCGGGCGAAGCCAAGTTCGTGATGCTGTGGCAGAAGAAGGGCAACGGCTGGAAGCTGACGCGGGTCATCAGCTACGACCATGCATCGCTGGCGAAGTAGGCGTTCACACGCCTTTTTACAGCTTCGCGCAGCTCTCCCGGTGGTCGAGAATAAAGTTCATTGCCGACCAACGGGAGGCCCACGCGAAGCAGGTATGAGTCACGAAGTGACCGCCGCCCGCGCAGGGCGCCCGTCCGGCAGGACCATGCCTTACCGGATCTGTACCAGCTCAGGCGTGGGATTCGACTGGTGGCCGGAGCCGGGCGTCACCGAGGTGTTCTGCGGGGCGCGCCAGTGGTCGATGTAGCTGACCTGATGCACGCAACTGATGGTGCAGTTGGGCGCGCAGGACTTCTCCGTGAGGAACTCGCGCTTGACGTCCGCCTTCTTGTAGTCGGCGATCGGGATACCGGGATAGCCGCGCTGCTGCGAGCAGTAGTGGACGAGGCCGTTCTCGCAGATATAGAGATAGCGCGAACCGGCGCGGCAACGCCAGTCGTTGGGCTGACCGTTGGCGATGGCCTCTTGAAAATGATTGAAGCGGGAGTAGCTGCGCCGCGTCAGGTTGCGGACGCGATCCCAGACGCTACGCTCAGCCTCGCCCAACGGTTTCAGTTGCCCGCTGCCGTCGTGGATGATGCCGATGGTCGAGCTGAAGCCCAGACCCAGGGCGCGCTGCGAGACTGTGTACGCATCCTCGGGATTCGCGATACCACCGCCGACGACCGAGTTGATATTGACGTGGAAGTCCGCGTGTTCGGCGAGCATTTGAAGCTTCTTGTCGAGGACCTTGAGCGACTTCTTCGAGACATCGTCGGGCATGACGTTGTCGATCGAGATCTGCATGTGATCGAGACCGGCCTTGTTCAGGCGCTCGATGCGGTCGGGCATCAGCAGGTAGCCGTTGGTAATCATGCCGGCGATGGCGCCGGTCTTGCGGATGCGGGCGATCACCTGATCGAGCTCGGGGTGGAGCAGGGGCTCACCGCCCGAGATGGTGATGACCGAGGTGCCAAGGCGGCCCAGGTGGTCGATGCGGCGGAACATCTCCTCGATCGGCACGGGATCGGAGAAGTCGTCGTACTCGTTGCAGTAGGTGCAGGCCAGGTTGCAGCGGCGCATGGGCACGATGTGCGCCATGTAGGGGTGGTCGGTCGCGGCCACGGCGGAGGCGATGGAGCCAAGCTCACGCAGCTTGCGCGTCACGGCCTTCCAGCGGCGCTTGCCAGCGGAGGACTTGGGGACGACGGCGGGGATGGTGCGGGCGGCCGGCTCGGGCGTGCTGGTGGATAGGGTCATGCTCTCTTTATTGAATCACAGGCGGGGTATGTTGTGCCTCGTGGCATAGGCCGTCAGTTCTCTGAGGGCATCTCGGCGTGGTCCACCACAATGACCCAAACCGGCCCTTTGGACGGATGCAGTTTGAGCCCCAACTGCTCCTCAACCGCGGTAAAGAGCGACGGGCCGGAGTCGTTCTGCTGTGTCCCCTCCGTGGGAGTCCAGTGCATTTCGAAGTCGAAGGTCCCCGGCGTATCTGTCTTATCTTCTACAGGACGCTCCAGCACCATCGCAAATACGACTGGGATGAACGCCATCGGCACGTTCTCGGCGGAGAGCTTGCCGGGATCCCAGTTCATCGATCCATGCTCGGGGTCGACTGGATGCGCAGCCTTCATGCGTACGCCGCTTTTGGCCAGCGCCATCTCATAGAGGGGCATGACCTTTTGCTCGTAGTGCACCTTGAGATGAAAGCGGTCCTCGAGCAGCCGCTGGAGCATCAGCATGCGAAACGTGGGGGTGCGGGTGACGATCTGACGGGCCTCGACCATCATGGTCGCGGCTTTGGTGAGCTCCTTGACCTTCGGCACGTCGTCCGAGTCGACCTTGGCCTTCACGTCGAATCGCTGGGTGTCTGCCCATGACGGCGCACCGACAAGCTGCTGATTGTTCAGTTCTCCGAGGGAAAAGCCATAGGCCTCCGCGATGAGCGAGCGCAGGGTGGACGCCGTGGCCGAGAATCCGTCCGGCTGGTCGTTGGTCGCCCGTAGCGTGCTCGAATCCGGCGTCTTGTGAATCGACACAAGCTCGTACGACGGAATTTGCGCAGCATCCTGGCGTGGGGTAAAGCCTGCGTTCTGGGCATACGTCAGGGGCAGCGCCAGGACGCTCCAAAGCAGGGCCGCGACGATCCGCTTCAACGCGCCGCGTTGACCGGCAGGAAGTGGCTCACCCGGACACTACAGTTGTAGGCGCCGTCCGGTTGCCAGACGGTGCCGTCGGCGTAGGTGAGACTCAGCAGTTTGACCCGCGTGACGCTGACACCGGGGCTCAGTTGGAGGCTACGCTCCAGTTCCAACACCGGGGCTTCGCCCGCGGAAAGCTCAAAGGTCCTGGTCTCGGTGGATGGGGAACCGCCGACCAGCATCGCGCCTGCGGGCGGCACCATGTAAGAGACCACAACCTTCGCTTCACGGATGGCCCAGTCCTTCGGAGCCGTAAGACCGACACGCACCCCCATCTTCCCGCGAGGAATCCGAACTGGATCGCGGGAATCTTCGAGCGAGACGACCCACTGGGTGGCACCGTTCGCCTGCTGCTCGGCCGTCATGCCGACCGGGCAGCTCCAATGATTCAGCGGGGAGACGTTCGGCTGGTCCAGGGAATAGGTGTGATGCAGGGTAAAGGGGCGCGGAGCCTGCGCGAACGCCATCGTTGTTGCGAGGAGGGGAAGAGCGAAGAGGACATGACGCATAGGTCACCTCGTAGTGCTTGCCATGCTACATCGAAAACGGGATCGGCAGAATGCAGGCCGACTGCGTCGTATCCGCCTTCGGGCTACTGGAGCCGAAGGGCCAGATATCCGGCAGCAGGCTCGAATGGTGTTTGGAGTTCGGCACCATCAGCAGGGTCTGCTCGCGACGGTCGCGCAGCACGACGACCGAGATCGTCTTGCCCTTGTTGTCGCGCACGGCCCGCAGCCAGTCGCTGCTGGTGGCAATGCTGGCCGAGTTCACCCGCACCACGACGTCGCCCGCATGCATTCCGGCCTGAGCCGCCGGGCTGTTGGTATCGACCGAGCGGACCAGGAGCCCCGTCTTGCCCTGTGCGCCGAAGTACTCGGCCAGTTGCGGTGCCATCGTCTCCAGCACCGCGCCCGTATAGGTGGGGCTGACGATCGAGCCCAGGAAGCTGCGGCTAGCCTTACCCGGCGACGAGAAGAAGCTGTGCTTCTCCTCAGGCAGGACAGGTGCCGGGGCGGAAGCACCGTCCGGCTCCAGAACGTGCTGCGGCCACGCCTGGCGCTCGACCTCTTCCTTGTTCGCCATCTGGGTGGCCAGGGTCTGCTGCTGGCCGTCGCGGCTGATGACGAGGGTAACGGGACGTCCCGGAGCGGTCTCCCGGATCATCTTCCGCATCTGCTCTTCGCCCTCGACCACCTGCCCATTCATTGTCAGGATGACGTCGTGCTCACGCAGCCCGGCCTTACCGGCGGGGCCGTCGTGGTCCACATGCAGAATCTCGGCACCATGCACGGAGTCCATCTTCAGGTTCGCAAGCTGCTCTTTGCTCACATCGCGGATATCGACCCCAAGGTACCCCTGCAAGCCATGGGTGGAGTTAGCGGCCGCCACCCGTGCACCGGGCAGCACGTAGGACACACGCTGCCGCTGTGCCCCCGCGACGCCGACCTGGCTGAGAGTCGTCGCTGCCAGCACCGCCGACAGACCGAACGATCCCCTCCGCCATCTCGACTGCCGCGTTGCCGTCCTCAAGCCGCTCATGTCCCTCATCTCAACCGAAAATCAACCGGCGATGCGTCAACCCGACACATCCCCTCCAGTGTTCGACTCCCTGCACACGCAGCAGTAAGCGAAGCAACCAAAGGAGATTACTGGATCGAATCAGCCCCTTGCAGAGCCTGAAACGACGCTGTACGGATATAGGGATTTTCGTCTGAAGTGGAGACCGTGCGCAAGACATTTCGCACGCTGGAATCAGCCTGTACAGGCTCCAGCTCGCTGATGGCCGCAGTCCGAACCTGTGCGTTCGAATCGTGCAGCAGGGCCTCCAGCACGGCATCCCGCACCTTGCGATCCTGCCCCACATAGGGCTGCAAGCCTTCGAGCGCCTTCATCCGCACGCCGGGGTTCTTATCGTACCGCAGGGAGACCATGAGCGCGCCACGGATGCCCTTGTCGTCGCCCTCCGACTCGCACCCCTTGCCGGAGCGGCACTCGCTGGCCAGCAGCGATACCGAATCCGTACGGACACCGTTCGCCGCCGCCGCCCGTGTGCCCATCAGCAGAAGCTGGCGGATCTGCGGATCGTTCAGGTTGCCCTCGATCGACTCCGGCACCACGCGGTTATAGAGAACCTGCACCACGTCCGGATTGGAGGTCTGGACGATGCCGTTGACGCCCTGAATGGTGCTGTTGGCCTGGTCCGTAATGGTGACCGCCGGAAGCTGCTTCGGCGCGTGCGCGTCCTGGTAGCGGTGGACGAAGTTGCCAGAGAGAAATCCAACACCCACCAGAAGCGTCGCCAGCGCCGGCGCGCTCTGGATATTGCCCACCCAGCGAAAGAAGTTGGTGCGTGTGCGGGCGAAAAAACCATTGGCTGGAATCTGGTCCAGCGCCTCATCCAGACGCATCCGCGACTGGGCCAGCAAATTGGGGGAGGGTTCAACGACGGGGGTCAGCTCGAGCGTCTGAAACATCGCCCGCATGACAACCAGCTCTTCCTGGCAGGTCGTACATTCCGCGAGATGCCGTTCCAACACAATTGCGTCTTCATCCGGAAGCTCGCTGTACGACGCGAGTACCATGCTCTCCTGTGCCTGCTCACACTTCATGATCGGTAACCTCAAACCAGCCTCAAAAATTTTCCCTGCGCCTTACTGCCTGGGGTATCGGTCTCATCGAGCGGTCAGAGCCGCTCGCCGCCTTACTCCCAAAGAAAACGCTTCACAGCAAAGAAAAAGCTTTAAAATAAAAAGCTTTTTGTTTGTCTTTCTTTACCGCAACACTGCGAGATTCGCCCGCAGCTTGCGCGTCGCCCGGAAGAGCGTGTTCTTGGCTGTCTCTTCCGTGGTATTCAACATCTCTCCGATGGTCCGGAGCTTCAGACCCTGGTAGTGCTTCAATTCAAAGACCGTGCGTTCGCGCGGAGTCAATTTGTCGAGCGCTTCGTTGATCGAAACACCCATCTGTTTGCGCTCGAGCTCCCGCGCCGGGTTCGCCATCGCCCGTTCGTCCGAGATATTCGAGAGCAGATCCATCTCGTCGCCACTCGCATCGAGAACGGTGGCCGGATCTTCGCGGCGGCTCTTGCGGCGGCGAAGCTGGTCCAGGCACAGATTCGTGACGATGCGGTACAGCCACGTATAAAAGCTGCACTCGAAGCGGAAGTTGCCCAAATGCCGGTAGGCCTTGATGAAGGCCTCCTGGTGGACATCCTGCGCGTCCTGCTCGTTCGAAAGCATGTGCAGGGCGAGCCGCAGCACCGACTGGTCATAGCGGCGGACGAGCGCATCGAACGCCGTACGGTGCCCGGCCTGGGCCTCGCGGATGAGGTCGTCGTCCTCGGAACGTTGCTGGGCGCGCGCGTCCAACTGCGCCTGCGTCAGCTTGCCGCCTCTCACTCCGGGTTGTGCCACCGGTTTCGCCATCAATGGGACCGATTCTACCTGTCCAACACTGATATCCGCGACCCGAAGCAGTCCCGAAAAGACATGCGAGCGGCCAATTCCAGCCACGGGAAGCACTGCCGTCATCTCCCCGGTAAGGTCCATTCCCATCGCCTCAGCATTCATTCGATCGAAACTCCACAAAAAAGAAGCGCTTCCATTGAGTAGACCGCGCAAGCAAAGGAAAGGTGAGCAACCCCGGGTTTGGGTGCCTGCATCCACCGGCGGCGGTCTTATACACTCGGGAAATGCCGTCCCGTACCCCCTCTTCGAGCCTCTTCGGCGATGCCGAATCGCCCTCCCCAAGCAGCAGCAAAGCAACCGGCTGGATCAACGCCCACTGCGACGGCGGCGCCCGCGGCAACCCCGGCCCGGCCGGCTACGGCGCACAGATCGTCGACGACTCCGGTGCCGTGATCGCCGAGCTCTCCGAGTTTCTGGGCTTCAAAACCAACAACTTCGCGGAATACTCCGGTCTGCTGGGCTGTCTGAACTACGCGCTCGAGCACGGACACCCGCGCCTGCGTGTCGTCTCAGACTCCGAGCTGATGGTGAAGCAGATCCAGGGCAAGTACCAGGTGAAGAGCCCCGACCTGAAGCCTCTATTTGAGGAGGCCAAGCGTCGCATCGCCAAGCTCGACGGCTTCCAGATCTCGCACGCGCTGCGCCACAAGAACAAAGAGGCCGACCGTCTGGCGAACGAGGCCATGGATCGCGGGATGAAGCGTCCACCCGCCGCACCACCGGTCATCGCGCGCGCTACGCCCTATCCGCAGAAGTCCGAGGCCCCGCCCACGCCTCCCGCACCCAAGGCCGACACCATGCTGCGCGGCTTCACCCGTGACGGTGTCGTCCACATCCTGGGAGACACGCGTCTGCCGGACGGCATCTTCGTCAAGATCATTCGGGAATAAGCTTTGTTCTTGACCATCGGTTCTGCCGCAGGCACCGGGAGAGCCACGGCGAAACCCCAGTACATGGCACGAAGTGCCCGCCCCGCGCGTAGCGGGCTTTTAGAGCAAATAACCTTTTGGTGTGTGGCCGTTTTGAACGGCGGGCACGCCTTGCGCGATTATCGACGCCAAAACATACCACTTTCCCTTCACCAGCGTTTGTCCAGCTTTTCCATACTTTGGCCCGCTATCTGTACCATAAAAAAGCGACAAAACATTCTTGGTGAAACATTGGGAAATTCGCGTCGCTAGCCCATAACCCCTTTAGAAGACCATAGATGACCACAGCCCCACGAAGTGCACCAAAAATGGTGCACTTCATACCACTTTTTAGAGCGAGAGGTCTGACCTCTTGTCGCCTTTTTGGTTGTCATTCCCGAAGGGAATCTGCCTCGCTCTACACCATTCTGCTATCTGCTCTAAACGGTCACCGGCGCGTGTAGGAGAACGTGCCGCACAGGTTCACGCTGTTGGTGAGCGCTTCGGTCGTGAAGACCGGGGGGAAGGCGTTCGAAAAGAAGATGATCCCCAGCCCCTTGCCGGAGACATAGGTAGCCATCCATTGGGTCTCCTCGGAGCCGCACAGGGTGTTCTTGTGCAGAAAGCGCTTGTCGCCCGGAATGCTCAGGCGGTAGAGATGGCCGGATCCGGCGTTGGCATCGGCGGTGTCGAACGCCGCCAGAACCTCCTCCGGCTTCAGCGGGCGGATCTCCGCGATGGGGAAGGTGTAGAAGTTCATCGACAGCCTCTCGCCGCTGATGACCAGGTCCCCCGTGATCGATTGCGCCGTCTTGCTCACGGGGCGCCAGTTGCCCCGGTCCTGTGCCGCACCCGGCAGCGTGCAGCTGAGCCCAAGCACCAAGGCCGTCGAGAGAATCGTCCGTAACTTCATCTATTGAGCATGACATTCAGTGGAGCTTTGGGCAACACAACGTCTTCTCCTGACTGCCTGCTTTTATTCATTTTCTTTACTTCGCCTTCTCCAACTCGATCAGCATCACCTCAAGCGGTTTATCGCCCACATTCACCTCGGCCTGCCTCGCCCCGGAAGGCATCGCGGGGAGCCAGTATGCCTTGCCCGCCTCCCAGACGTGCTCTTCCTTCGTGCCGCCTGAATCGACCAGGCTCATCGTGCCGCTGGTCAGCGCGACGATCACGCGTGGATGGTCGTGCCGGTGCATCGTCAGCGGCTGATGCGGCAACACGATTGACTTCCACACCTTCACCTCGTCGTTCTCGAACTGCGGAATACGCTGGCTCGTCTGCTGCGCGATCAATACGCACGCAGCACCAAGCAGTGCGCCAGCCGCAAGCGTCAGGGTTGTGGGAATTTTCAAGAGAGACCTCGCCATCGTGAAAGTCTCGACGAGTATAGTTCACTCCGCGTGCAGGATACGGGCGACATCCAGCCGGAAGGCCCAGCAGAAGGCTCTCCGTCAGCAGTTGCCGGAAGACACGCGAGCGGCGCCGAGGTTGAGCCGCATCTGAATCTCACGCTGACGGCTTACCCCGTGAGCCCGTGGAAGTCCGACGCAGGCAAACCCGCGCTGCTTCTCGACCCACGCCAGCCCCATGCCTTCGAACTCACGCCCTTTGAGGTCCAGACACTCGATATGACGCAGCGTTGAAGAAAAATTTTGTGCGGCAACCATCGCTGACGCATCGCCAAAGCAATCAACAACATCGCCCACCGCTACTCTGCGCGTCGCACACGAAGATGCGCAAAACCCGGTGGATTCGGGGCTCCGGAGCACTTCGGCATCTGGACGGAACAATGCGCCAACGCTACACTGGGCACTCCATCGGCTAACAATTAACCACGTCTACGCAACCGGTAGAGAGGGGCTCCATGGCGTTTCGGCTTTCGCTTGTCTGCGCGGCTTTGTTCACCTTGTCTCCAGCAATCCTGCTGTCGCAGCAAACGGCTCCGCTCGTCCAGCCTGGTGCGCCTGGACAGCCCACAACCACGCTGACCAAACCCACCGTCGGGACCGCCGTCCGCGCGGTCACCGACGCCGATGTGAAGTTCATGCAGGACATGGTGATGCACCACTCGCAGGCGGTGGAGATGGTTGGCCTGATGCAGACCAATACCCGCAACCCGCTTCTGCTCGAGCTTGGCCAGCGGATCAAGATCTCCCAAGGCGACGAGATCCTCTTTATGAAGCGCTGGCTCGACTTCCACGACAAGCCCATCGCCGCGGACAACGGCATGGGCGGCATGGATATGTCCACCATGCCCGGCATGGAAGATACCCCTATGATGCCCGGTATGCTCAGCCCACGGCAGATGACCGCGCTGCGCAACGCCAAGGGCCTCGCGTTCGACCACCTCTTCCTCACCGGCATGATCCAGCACCACACCGGTGCCCTCTCCATGGTGAAGGATCTGTTCAGCGCACCCGGCTCCGGACAGGAGCCGCAACTCTTCGATTTCACCGCAGACGTCGTCGTCACCCAGCAGGGCGAGATCGACAGCATGCGCAATATGTTGGCCTCGGAAAAACAAAAGGAGAAACACTAGTGTTCAAGCGACTTACCGCTTCCCTCGCTGCCTTAACGTTGTCCGCGCCTCTCTGCCTTGCGCAGGTCGCCCTGCCAGCCAAGCCTACCGTCTACAACAACCCGCAGCTTCCAAACGATCCGCGCGTGGGCCTGAAGGGTGGCGTCACGGATGCAGGTATCGCCGAGTCGGGCATGCACCTGCTCCTCAACCTGCCTAAGCCTCCGGGCTTCGCCGCCGGCACCACTCCGCAGGAGGCCGCGCCACCTCCGCCGCCGCCCGCTCCGATCCCCGGAGCCCCGGCCCGTCCGCCGCGTGCCCTGCAACTTGGTTCGACCAATTCCGACCTCGCCTTCAGCGGCAAGTACATCATCGTTGGCAACTACAACGGCTTCAACATCTACGACGCCTCCAACCCCGCGCAGACCAAGCTGACCACCTCGGTGATGTGCCCCGGCTCGCAGGATGACGTGACCGTCTACGGCAACCTGCTCTTCCTTTCGATCGAGTCCACCGGCTCGCGTCTGGACTGCGGCACGCAGGGGATTCCGCTGCCTCCGGGCTACGTCGCTCCCGTCCGCACCCCGCCGACCGCCGCTCCCGGAGCCGCCGGTGCGCCGCCACAGCGCTCGCCCCGTGCCACCGAACCGCCCAACCCCGAGCGCTTTCGCGGCGTCCGTATCTTCGATATCTCCGACATCGTGCACCCCAAGCAGGTAGGCGCCGTCCAGACCTGCCGCGGTACCCACACCAATACGCTCGTGACCGACCCGACCGACAAGGAGAACATCTACCTCTACCTCTCCGGCTACGCGCCCATCCGTTCGCAGGAAGAGCTGGCGGGCTGCTCGGCCGGCGGCGTCGACGACCCCAACACCGCGCTCTACACCATCGTCGTCATCAAGGTGCCGCTCGCGCATCCTGAGCTTTCGAAGGTCGTCAACAGCCCGCGCATCTTCTCCGACCCCTCGACCGGCGCGATGAACGGCCTCGCCGTCGGCAACCTGCACGGCGAAGGCGCAGCCGCCCAGCCTGTTAGCGGATGCCACGACATTACCGTCTACCCCGCGATTGGTCTGGCCGCCGGTGCCTGCACCCGCGTCGGCATCCTGCTGGACATCAAGGATCCGGTCAACCCCAAGCGCGTCGCTGCCATTTCCGACCCTAACTTCTCCTTCTGGCACTCGGCTATGTTCAACAACGCCGGGGACCGCGTCATCTTCTCCGATGAGTGGGGCGGGGGTGGCCAGCCACGCTGCCGCGCCACCGATCCCATGACCTGGGGTGCGGACTCCATCTTCACGCTCAAGGGCGCCGAGCTCACCCTCGACTCCTACTACAAGATGCCCGCGCCCCAGACCGAGCTCGAGAACTGCACGGCGCACAACGGCAACCTGATCCCCGTTCCGGGCCGCGACATCGAGGTGCAGTCCTGGTACCAGGGCGGCGTCTCCGTCATGGACTACACCGATCCCAAGAAGCCGATCGAACTGGCCTACTTCGATCGCGGTCCGCTCGACAGCACCAAGTTCATCGACGGCGGCACCTGGTCGGCGTACTGGTACAACGGCTACATCTATGGCGCGGAGATCGCACGGGGCCTCGACGTCTACAAGCTCGTTCCCTCTAAGTTCCTCTCGCAGAATGAGATCGACGCAGCCACGCAGATTCAGATGAGCCAGATGAACCCGCAGTACCAGGAGAAGGTCGTCTACCCGCCGACCTTCGTTACGGGTAAGGCGTACGTCGATCAACTCGCCCGCACAAATGCTCTAACGCCCGCCAAGGCGACGGCCCTCATCGCCGCCATGGACAAGAAGAAGACGAAGGAGCTGAAGGCCTTCGCCGCAACCCTGAACAAGGACGCCGCTACCGCCCAACCGGCGGACGGCGCCCGCATGACGGCTCTGGCCGCCATCCTTACGAAGTAAAGAAAAATCAGCAAAAGAAAGGGGTGCAGCTTCGGCTGCGCCTCTTTCTCTTACTGCAACGACTGTCCTGCCGGACGGGCCCGCTCCGCGCGGGGCGGTCACTTCGTGACTTGTATACCGGTCGGGGCGCTACGGAATCGTGCGGGCCTTCCGTTGATCGGCAGGGAATTTTGTTCTCGACCGGCGGGAGAGCCACGCGAAGCAGTAAGAAGGCGTGTGAACGCCCTGGCAGGACAAGAGCATCTACCGACCGTTAGAATGGCGGCCATCCTGATATACGGAGCCTCTCATGCATCGTCGCCAGTTTCTCCAGAGTTCTCTCGCCGCCTCTGCCCTTACGCTTACTGGTGAAGCCGTTGCCCAGAGCCCCAAGGGCACTCCCCAGTTCTACGAGCTGCGCAAGTACCACCTGCAGTCCGGCCCGCAGACCAAGATGACCCAGAGCTACTTCGCCGATGCACTCATCCCCGCGCTAAACCGCATGGGCATCACACCGGTGGGTGCGTTCTCGCTCGACTTCGGCCCGCAGACTCCTACCTACTACCTGCTGCTGCCCAGCGCTTCGGTCGAGACGCTCGTCACCGCCGACCTGACCCTGGCCAAAGACGCCGCGTTCATGAAGGCAGCCGAGCCGTACTGGAACGCACCCGCCGCCTCGCCCGCGTTCGCGCGAATCGAGAGCCAGTTGATGCGCGCCTTCCCCGGCTGGCCCACGCTTACGCCGCCCGACACCAAGGCCAAGCGCATCTTCCAGCTCCGCACGTACGAGTCCCCGACCTATCGGGACCACGTCGTCAAGGTAGACATGTTCCACAACGGAGAGTTCGACTTCTTCGCCAAGGCTGGTTGCGGACAGGTCTTCTTCGGTGACAACCTGATCGGCGCGCGGCTGCCGAGCCTGACCTACATGCTCACCTTCCCCGACACCGCCGCGCTCGAAAAGGGCTGGGCCGCCTTCGGCAGCGATCCGGGCTGGAAGAAACTGTCGAGCGATCCGAAGTATGCCTTCGAACCGACGGTCTCGAACATCGATAACCTGATTTTGAAGCCGCTTTCCTGCTCGCAGATCTAGACCAAGAGGTCGGACCTCCGCGTGTTAAAAGTGGTATGAAGTGCACCGTTTTCGGTGCACTTCATGGATCCATGGTCTTCTAAAGGGGTTACGCATCTCCAACGTGATTTTCCCAACGTTTCACCAGGAGTGTTTCGTCGCTTTTTTGTGGTGCAGATAGCGGGCCAAAGTATGGGAAAGCTGGACAGAACGTGGTCGGGCGAAAGTGGTATGGCGGCGCTTCGATTATCGACTACTTCGCCAGCTCCGCCTTCACCAACTCCGAGACCAGCTTGCCGTCGGCGCGAGCTCCGCTGGCGAGGATGCGCTGC
>Ga0179596_10000399_pt1 | contig 13132 bp, 5 predicted proteins | sample CZODoug1_1_08_16_FD_155494 | JGI IMG/M metagenome (GOLD analysis project Ga0179596, IMG submission 155494) | Vadose zone soil fungal communities from Angelo Coast Range Reserve, California, USA - CZODoug1_1_08_16fungal (Illumina Assembly) | ecosystem: Environmental > Terrestrial > Soil > Vadose...
ACAACCCCCACGAGGCCCGCTCTTCAAACAGCGAAGACCCACTCAACCGCACCATCCGCACACTCTGGTTCAGGAACCAGAGCGCCGCAATCACCAGCACCGGCCGCACCGAGTAGTGCAGCGGCACATGCACAAAGTAGCGCGGCAGCACATGCCCCAACAGCGTAGCCACCTCATCCAGCACCGGAGTCAGCAGCGCGCCCATCAACGCCGCCGACAGCAAAAAGTCCACCGGAGTATGGCTCATATTCCACGACGGTCGCGCTGGCACCAGATAGATGTATGCGCTCGCCAGCGTACCCAGCACCCCAAAGATCGCCGCCATCCAACCCAGCACCGGCACTACATGCGCGTTACGCACAAACCCCAGCATCCCCGCCCACGAAGCCGCCGTGCAAACCCCAATCGTCAGGAAGAACAGCCCAAACAGAAGCACCTCGCGACTCAGCCACGAGCGCCTCCACATCTTCAGCGCACGCCACGCATACGCAGGCCGCCCCAGATGAAACACCGAAATATTCAAAGCCACAGCCGTCAACAGAGCCAGCAGCGTAAGGCTCACTGTATCGGTCGCATGCTTCACCAGCATCACCACCAGAGCCCCCACCACCGCCTGCACCATCGTCGTCATACACACCAGCGACCAGTGCGCATGCTCCGGCTTGATCTGCCCGTTGTCCACCCGCTCCAACTCCGCCGAGGCCACCGCCTCCGGCAGCGTAATCCGTGTCGTAGAGATCGTATGCTTCGCCGCCGGCATCCCCGGCGAGTCCGCCTCCATATAGTCCGCCCGCCACCCAGCCTTATTGATGATCTCAATCTCAATCGCGCCTTCCGGACAAGCATTCACACAAGCCGGCTCCAGCCCATCCTCCAGCCGTCCCTTGCACATATCGCACTTACCCACCACGCCCCGCTCCGCATTGAACTGCGGCACCGAGTACGGGCAATTCCAAACACAGTATTGACATCCGATACAGGCATCCGCCGAATGCACCACAATCCCCGTCACCGGGTCTTTCTTGTACGCATCGACGGGACACCCCTTCACGCAATCCGCATCCAGACAGTGGTTGCACCCCATCGACAGATAGTGCCGCAGCGTATCCGGATACGTCCCGCCCTCCAGCTCACCAACACGACGCCAGTTGATGTCCGCCGGATTCCCGTTCTGTTCATTGCAAGCCACCTCGCACGACCTGCACCCAATGCACTTCGTCATGTCGAAGTGAAAGCGATATTGCTCCCCCTCTTCAAGCGCACGATTCGGAATCAGCCCCGACACAACCTCCGCCCCACTCAGCAACGACAGACGCACCAGATCGAAGCTGCTCCCATCCGATGCGCGTTCATGCAGTGGTAAAGCCATCAGTACACATCCCGGTGATAGCGGTTCTGCTCCTGTAACTCCTGCACATACTCTTTTGCGGCTTCGACATCCTTGCGCCCATGCTGTTCCACCACCCGATGCAGCGCCGCATCCACATCCTTCGCCATCCGCGAAGCATCGCCACACACATACAGCGACGCTCCTTCAGCCAGCCACTCCCAAAGCTCCGCGCCCGCCTCTATCATGCGGTCCTGCACATACACCTTGTGCTCCTGATCCCGCGAGAACGCCGTATCCAAACGCGTCAAATGCCCATCGCCCCGCATCGCTTCCAGCTCATCCCGATACAGAAAATCCGTAGCCGCGCTCCGCTCCCCAAAGAACAACCAGTTGCGCCCCTTCGCCCCCAGCGCCTTCCGCTCATGCAGGAACGAGCGAAACGGCGCGATCCCCGTTCCCGGCCCAATCATGATGATCGGAGCGTTGCCGTCCACCGGCAGACGAAACTTCCTGTTCGGCTGAATGTAGATCGGCACCCGGCTTCCCAGCGGAGTCCGGTCACTCAGCATCGTCGAACACACCCCACCACGCTCGCGGTTATGCGCGTTGTACCGCACCACCGCCACCGTCGTATGCAGTTCGCCCGCATGGAACGCGGGACTCGAGGAGATCGAGTAGAGCCGCGTCGAAAGCTTGGGCAGCAGATCCACCAACTGCTGCGGCGAACGCAACAACCCCGGACACTCCTCAATCAAATCGCTCAGCCCGCGATCCCACATATACGCATCCAGCTCCTGCTGCGCCTCCGGAGCCAGCAGACGCTCCAGCCTGCGGCAGTCGCCCAGCGCCGCATACGCCGCCACCATCTTCCGCGAGAGCCGCGTAGGCTGCAGATGATGCGTCAACGCCTCCGCGACCGTCGTGCTCCCCAGCTTCGGCAGCGTCACCAGCGCCTCCGCATCGAACTCTGTCAACGCAAGAATCTCCTCCACCACACGAGCATCGTTCTGCGCGAACACCCCGCACGCATCCCCCGCCTCATAGTGAACCTCGGAGTCCGCCAGTGAGATCGAAAGATGCACCGTCAGCTTGCTCGACACCTCCTGCGTTAGCGGCCTCCGTTCAATCACCTCCGCGTGATACGGATTCTCCCGCGTATGCACATGCACCTTCGCAACCGGCTCATTCACCACAGCCGAAGCAGCCTCCACCGCAGGTCCATCGCTCAACCGGCTCACCACCGCGCTCTTCCATTGGTCAAACGGCGCATCCACCTCTACGCCGCAGTCCACCCGCTCCAGCAGCCTCGAACCACCCAGCGCATACAGCCTTGCATCGAGGTCCGCGCCAAACTTGCAGAAGTGCTCATAGCTCGTATCGCCCAGCGCGAACACCGCGAACCGCAACGTATCCAATCGCGGAGCGGACAACAGCGATAGCGACTCAAAGAAAGCCTGCGTCCCATCCGGAGGATCGCCCTCGCCATACGTACTCGCCAGCACCAGAGCATGTCTCTGCTCCGCCAGCGCCGCCGTCGTATACGTGTCCAGCGAAGCCAGCTCCGGTGCATGACCCTGCGCCTTCAGCTCCTTCACCATCTTCTTCGCCAGCCGCTCGCTCGTTCCGCCCTGCGTCGCATACAACACCGCAATCTTCAACGAGGGCGCCTTCGCTGCAACCGGCACACCCTCCGCCGTCGAGTAGATTCCAGCCAGAAACCCATTCAGCCAGGCCCTCTGCTCCTGTGAAAACGGAGCGTTCTCCGGGATAAAAGGAACCTTGCTCATCGCGCCGCCTCCATGCCCGCAAAGCCATGCAGCTCAGCAATGCTGTGCCGCCGCGAGAAGCTCAGAAACGATTCGCCTTCCCTACAAGCCGTCGTATAGCTCGAAAACAGTTGATGCATCACCGGCATCAACTCCGTGAACTTGATAGCCGCTACCAACTCACGCGCCAACCCCTCATCCTCATCCGCCCCACCACCCAACACCACCTGATACCCCTCTTCCCCCGCTACCTTCACCCCCATCAGCCCGATGTCGCCGATGTAGTGCTGCGCACACGAATTGTTGCAACCCGTCACATGCAGATTGATCGGCTGCACAATCTTGAACTGCTCATCGAGCGAGTTCGCCAGCGCCACCGCATGAGTCTTCGTATCGCTCGCCGCAAACCGGCAGCCCTGACTCCCCGTGCAAGCCACCGTTCCACTCAGCACCCGCCCCGCCGTACACTGCAACCCAGCGGTCAGCAGAGCCTCCTGCGCCGCAGCCACATCCTCCTCACGCACATTCGGAAGAATCACGTTCTGCCAAACCGTAAGCCGAAACTCCCCACTCCCAAACGCATCCGCAATCGCCGCCAGCGCACGCATCTGCGCCACAGGCAGCCGCCCCACAGGCACGACCACTCCAATCGAACAGAGCCCAGCCTGCTTCTGTGCATGAACCCCAATATGCCCAGCCCGGTCGATCGCCGCCCGTGCCTCGCACTGCTCCGCTCCCAGATGAATCAGCGGAAACGCCAGCAGCTTCTCCGTCTCCTCCAGAAACTTCGCCACGCCCCACCTGTCGACCAGATACTTCAGCCGAGCCTTCTTCCGGTCCGTGCGATCTCCATGCGCGTTGAACACCCGGATCATCGCGACAGCCACAGCCACAGCCTGATCCGGCCGCAACAGCAACCCGCAATCCGTGGCAAACTGCTTATGCCCCGTGATTCCACACAGCAGCACACGAAAGTAAACGCCTGCCGGAACATCCCTGCCCTCGCCCACCTTCACCGCGACGAACCCAATGTCGTTCGTATCCGCCACCACCGAGATCGCCCCGCCGTTGTCGAACGCCACATTGAACTTCCGCGGCAGCCCATACAGATCCCGCGAGTTTGAGATGTACTGCTGCAACGCCAGCGCCAGCGGCTGCACATCCAGCAGCTCCGTCGGATCGATCCCCGACAGCGGCGAAGCCGTGATGTTGCGAATATTGTCCGCGCCCGCTCCACGCGAGCTCATTCCCAGCGCATCCACCTTGGTCAGCACCTTCACAATGTCACGCGGCTTGAACTCCCGTATCTGCACATTGGCCCGCGTCGTCAGATCGCAACGACCCGCACCCCATTCCTCGGCCATCTCCGCCAACCCAAGCATCTGCGCCGAGGTCAGCACCCCACCCGGAGCCCGCAGCCGCAGCATGAACGAATCCTGCGCCGGAGCGACATAGAACAACCCATAAAACTTGAACCGAAAAAGATCGTCCGCGGCTGGCACCCGGTCTTCACTCGCATGGCGCACCAGCTTCTCCCACACATCCAGCCCGTTCTGCTCATACTTCCAAACCTCTTCGCGACACAGCTCGCTCACCGGCGTGCCAAAGTACATCGGCTCAGCCGCCATGTTCTCAACGCCAGTCCCAGGGTCGTTCGTCACCCGCCCATCCGCCAGATGCCCAGCGAACGGCATCAGCCCACGCTGCTGCACACCCGCAAAAAATCCCTGCAGATACTGCTTCTGCTCTTCGGTAAACATCGCATTGTCGAGTGGGGCGAGGGTCATCTTCAAAGCTCCAAAACCAAACTGGATCGAACACCAAACAAAATGGTGGATACACAGCTCGTCGTGGAGACTGAAGAAGAGAGAGGCGAAATCACATTCGCCGGGCAAGACACGTCAGGGTGCCAGGCCATCCGCTACAGATCTGGTCACAAATTGCAGCAGATGGTTGAAGCGTAATCCAGATCCGCCGGAACTGCAAGCTGGACCACAAAGAAATAAATGCTTGATTGCAATACGATGAATGCCGTGCTATACCTCAGGCAATCCCTTCCCCGTCGTGCGACACCCTGACGTGACTCGCGCGCAACCAGCAGATCATCGGCCGGTCCTCCACCGTGAGGCCCGTGAACTGGCCGACTTAGAACCCAAACCATTATCCTTATCGACTACGCTCTGCTGAGCCTGGCTCTGGCGCCATACCGCTCAGCTCCTGCCCCCGTTCGTTCGGGAACGATACCCTTCTCGCTTATTCCACGCGAGCACTCTTCCGCCTTGAGGTGAACTCCTTTGAAGCAACTCATCAGCCTGTCCCTGCTCCTCGCCGCACCTCTCGCCGCCCTCGCTCAGAGCCCCGCGCCCTCCACCTCGCCCGTCAGCATCTCCGTCTACGACCGCACCCGTGTCGACTCCGTCCAGTGGTTCAGCGCCACCCCCAACGCCGAGGTCTACGGCTACCTCGAATCCCTCGTCCGCATCGGTGTCGCCCAAAAGCGCAAGCAGTTCGACTGGCAGCTCGAGCTCACCCAGCCCTCTGTCCTCGGCCTCCCCTCCGACGCCGTCTCTCCCGTCACCGCGCAGGGCCAGCTCGGCCTCGGCGGCACCTACTACGCCTCCAACAACAACCAGACCGAGAACGCCGCCGCCGCCCTCAAACAGGGCTTCATCCGCTTCCACGGCAGCAAGCCCGGTCGCACCCTCCGCATCGGACGCTTCGAGTTCTTCGACGGCCAGGAGACCACCCCCAAGTTCGCCGACCTCCTCTACCTCCAGACCAACCGCGTCGCCCAACGCCTCATCGGCAACTTCGGCTTCTCCAACGCGCAGCGCAGCTTCGACGGCATCGACGGCCACTACAACGGCAAGACCTGGGACCTCACCGCCATGGCCGCCCGCGCCGACCAGGGCGTCTTCAACATGAACGCCAACCCCGAGCTCAACGTCGACGTCCAGTACCTCGCCTACTCCAAATACCAGGCCAAGGACCACCTCCTCTGGCGCGTCTTCGCCATCGACTACCACGACGGCCGCACCGGCCTCACCAAAACCGACAACCGCGCCCTCGCCGTCCGCGCCGCCGACCACCGCAACATCCGCCTCGGCAGCTACGGAGCCAACGTCCTCACCACCATCCCCGCCGGCAAGGGCAAGGTCGACTTCATGGCCTGGGGCGTCCTCCAGAACGGCAACTGGGGTGCCCTCAACCACCACGCCGGAGCCATCGCCGTCGAGGCTGGTTACCACGCTACCCAGATCCCGACGACCCCGTGGATCCGCGGCGGATTCCTCCGCACAACCGGCGACAACAATCCCACCGACGACCAGCACAACACCTTCTTCCAGGTCTTGCCCACCCCGCGCGGCTATGCCCGCTTCCCCTTCTACAACATGATGAACAACAAGGATCAGTTCATCCAGGTGATGGATAAGCCCACCAAAAAACTCGACCTCCGCTCCGACCTCCACTTCCTCCAGCTCACCTCCAGCAACGATCTCTGGTACCAGGGCGGCGGCGCATTCGACAACAAGGTCTTCGGCTACGTAGGCCGTCCAGCCAACCTCCATTCGAGCTTCACCTCCATCCTCGACCTCTCGGCCGACTACCAAGTCTCCAAAACCGTAGCCCTCACCGCCTACTACGCCCACGCCTACGGCAAAAGCGTCATCGCCGCCATCTACCCCACCGGCCACTCCGCGCAGTTCGGTTATCTGGAGATGACCTACCGCTGGGGCCTCGCTCAAAAGCCCATCAAGTAGCTTCCCCACCAGCCCGGCGGCGTCCGTCCGGTGGGGGATGGACGCCACCGGGCTACGTGTATTGTTGGGACTAACAAGCTCTTTCATATCTGCTGTTCCGCTCTACCCACCAACCTGAGGAATCATGGCCCACGCCAGCTTTGACGGACTCAGAGTGCTCTCCCTCGAGAGCCGCCGCGCAAAGGAAGTCGAGAAGCTCATCCGCACCTATCGCGGTGAGCCCATCGTCGTGCCCTCCATGCGCGAGGTTCCCATCGAAAGCCACACGGCCGCCCTCGACTTCGTCGGAGACCTCCTCGCCGGCCAGTTCGATCTCGTCCTCTTCATGACCGGCGTCGGCGTCCGCGCCCTCATGGACATCGCCAAAACCAAGTACGATCCCGCCCAGGTCATCACCGCCCTGCGCGGCGTCCGCATCGCCGCTCGCGGGCCCAAGCCCGAGCAAGTCCTCCGCGAGCTCAAGGTCCCCGTCCTCTGCACCTCCGTCGAGCCCAACACCTGGCACGAGGTCCTCACCATGCTCGACGAGACCTTCGGCCCCTCGCTCCGCACCATGCGCGTCGCCCTCCAGGAGTACGGGGCCTCCAACCCCGAGCTCATCTCCGCCCTCAGCGAGCGCTGCCTCGCCGTCACCAAGGTCCCCGTCTACCAGTGGGCCCTCCCCGAAGATATCCAGCCCCTCCGCGAGTGCGTCCTCGGCATCACCACCGGCTACGTCGACGTCGTCCTCTTCATGACCGCCGTCCAGGTCATCCACCTCTTCCAGGTCGCCGAGCAGATGGGCGTCGCCGAAGACCTCCGCGCCGGCCTCAACGCCATGGTCGTCCTCTCCATCGGCCCAACTACGTCGGAGGAGCTGGCCCACTACGGCATCATCCCGGACTTCGAGCCCTCCCGCCCCAAGATGGGCTTCCTCGTCAACGAGGCCGCCCAGTACTCCGGCAAGCTCCTCCACGCCAAGCGCAACAGCGCCGTAGCCAAGCTCGATCTCACCCTACCCACCAGCCCCGACGGTACCGTCCTTCCTGGAAATGTCCCTCGCATCAGCGTCCGCCGCGTCGCCGAGTCCACCTCCACTATGGCCGGCTTCCGCGACGGCCTCCTCCCCATGGAGTTCCTCCACGAGCTCTCCAGCCGCATCGCCGCCGCCGACCCCTTCCACGAGGTTCTCAGCCGCGTCCTCGACTTCGTAACGCTGATGCTCCCCTGCGACTCCTGCTTCGTCTACGTCCTCGAAGCCGAAAAGCTGGTCCTGCGCGCCTCCAAAAACCCCCACGCCGACCTCGTCGACCGCCTCGGCCTCCAGATCGGACAAGGCATCACCGGCTGGGTCGCCCAGCATCGCGAGCCGGTCGCCATCGACTCCAAGGCCTCCGAAGACCCTCGCTTCAGCGCCTTCATCAGCCTCCCCGAAGACCGCTTCGAGGCCATGCTCTGCACCCCTGTTCTCTGCGCCGGTCGAGTCGTCGGCGTCATCACGGTCCAGCACCGTCTCCCTTACCAGCACACTCCAGTGGAGATCCGCCTCCTCTCCACCATCGGCTTCCTGGTCGGTGCCGAGATGGAGCGAGCCCGCCTGGAGACCGAAAACCTCCAGCTCTCCGACCGCCTGGAGACCCGCAAGCTCCTCGACCGCGCCAAGAGCGTCCTCCAGCGCGACTTCCAGCTCTCGGAGGAAGAGGCCTACCGCCGCATGCAGCGCGAGAGCCGCCAGCGCCGCATGGCCATGAAGGACATCGCCGAAGCCATCCTCCTCACCGAAGATCTAAAGAAAAATCTTTAAAACAAACGCGGTTGCCGTCGCTTTTGCGGTTGCCGTTGCCCCTTTGTTTGTCATTCCCGAAGGGATTCTGCTTCTGCTCTTGCCCTTGGGTGGAAGCGTGGGGCTTTAGCCCCGGGTCGTTGCCTTTGCCGTGGCTTCTCAGATAAGTCTGGGCTTTAGGCAGTGTCTGACTAATCGAAATGCTGCGTTTTTGCCTTTGTTTTTGCACCTGAGATAGGTCAGGGCTTTAGCCCTGACATCCCACATTGTCTATAAATCGGGGCTTCAGCCCCTGGGATATGGGTTCCTCTCAACCGCCCCCAAAATAATTCCCTCAAAAACACCAGCAAAATCGCATGTCAAGCCCAAAAACCCATAACTCACTCATTCCAAAAGGAATAAACTTGCCAGGCAGTTCCCCTCCAACCCGTACAATTAAACCAAAGACCCAAAATGGCCCGGCCAAAAGCCGGGCCATCGCTTTTTAACCCGAGACTCAACCCGAAGACTTTAGCCACACAAGTCCAGACCTAAGTCCAATCAATCACGTACTTTAAGACTTTCCCGTGGGGGGGGATACACACATATGCAAACCATCGAACCGAAGTCCTACCAGTGCCGTCACATCTTCGCCGACGGCCACAAACCCCTACAAAGGCTTCTCCGGCCAATGGTGCTTCGGGTACTTCCGTGCCAATCCCGGTCTCACCTCCGGATAGAGCTTCGCCCAGAACCCTGCCAAATCCGTCGTCGTCTGCAAAGCCCGCTGATTCGGAGCAAGAAGATGCACCACCACGGGCACCTTCTCCGGCCCGATCTTCAGCGTGTCTTTCATCCCGAAGAAGTCCTGTAGCCGTGCCGATACCCAGGGCGGCCGTCCATGCTCATAGTGAATTTTGATCGGACGGCCCTTCTTCAGCTTCATCATCAGCGGAGCGATCTCCTCCAGCACCGACCGGTTTACTTTGCTTTCAAGCAGCGGCATAAAGTCCTTCGCCGTGCCACGCAGATCGCCGAAGCTCTGTAGTCCGACACAAAGCTCACGCAGCGTTGCCTCAACATCCGGCGCTTCCAGCCCGGCAAATTCACACCGCAACAGGAACGGCTCAAGCAGGTCCTTGTCGACAAACTGCTCGATCCCAACCTCCAGCGCCTTCTTCGCCAGCATCTCCGCCGCTTCCGCCTCCGAAGCGGCACCACGCGTCTCCTCCAGCACAAGCTTCTCGTACATCAAGGAGCTGGTCTTCTCGACACGCTCCGAGGAGCGATTCCAGACGACGCTCGAAGTCTCCACCACGCGATCCGGAAACAGCTCCAGCAGCCACTCTGGCTCGATTCGCGCCGTCATCCGGACCAGAGGCATCGGATTCTCCTTCCGGTCTTCCACGTCAACAACCACCATGAAAGGGTAAGAAGGAACTTCACCCGCGAACTCCGCCGAAACCCCGCTCGCGAGCAGAACCTGCTTCCCTTTACGCTTCGTCGCCACCCGATCTGGAAACCCTGCGAGCACCGACAGCAGAAGCGCATCATCATCGTGCCCAGCCTGCTTCGGTGGTCGGGCCATCCGCAGCAGTTGGTCGGTATGCTGCTTCAGCCTAGGATCGGCAGGCAGATCGAGCGCGGCCAGCAGATCGCTCTTCTCGCTCCGCGCACCGAGCCCAAGCAGAGCCGCCGCGCGACAACCATCCTCGCCAACCCCGCGCTCCAAAGCCTCCACCAGAATCCGCGACAGACGCGGAGGCAGAGGAAACCGCGCCAGACGCTCCGCCATCGCGCCCTTCGCGCCAAGCCGGTCGAGCAGCAGCTCCGCACTCGCAACCGCCTCGGCAGGAGGAGCATCGAGCCAGGCTAAGTCCGTAACACCCATCGCCCGCAGGGAGAGCAGCAACTGCGACAGATCCGCCCGCGCAATCTCCGGGGCGTCATGCTCCGGCCGCCGCTGGTAGTCCTCCTCCGGATAAAGCCGCACGACCTGCCCCGGTCCGGTTCGTCCCGCGCGCCCGCCGCGCTGCGTCGCCGAAGCCTTGCTCACACGCACGATCTCAAGCGTCGGAAGTCCGGTCCAGTGCGAGTAAGTCGCCATCCGCACCAATCCGCTGTCAATCACCGCGGTCACACCTTCGACCGTCACCGAGCTCTCGGCCACGTTGGTTGCCAGAATCAGCCTCCGCTCGGCCGAAGGCATCACCGCCCGATCCTGCTCCGCCGGCGTCAGATCGCCGTGCAGCGGAAGCACCGTCATTCCGCCAAAACGCTCGCACTCCCGCATCGTCCGCCGGATTTCCGCAACACCGGGCAGGAACACCAACACGCTACCAGCATGACGCTCGGCGAGCAGCAACTCGACCGCCTTGCGCACCTGTACCCACAACGCCTCCGGCGAGTAAGGAAGATGCCGAACCGCCAACGGATATAACCGGCCCTCGGACCGAACCACCGGGCAGTCATCGAGGTACCGCGCAATCGGCCCGGCATCGAGCGTAGCCGACATCACCACGATCAGAAGCTCAGGCCTCGACTGCTGCAACCGCTTCAGCAGAGCCAGCGCCAGGTCGCTGTCGATATGCCGCTCATGGAACTCGTCCAGCACCACCGCATCGACGCCCTTGAGCTCCGGATCGGTCAGCAGCCGCCGAGCCAGGATCCCTTCGGTCACAAAGCGCAGACGGGTCTTCGGCCCAACCTTCTCCTCGAACCGAACCTGGTACCCAACCGTCTCGCCGACCTCCTCGCCGAGTTCCCACGCCACCCGCCGAGCCGACATCCGGGCCGCAATCCGCCGCGGCTCCAACACAACGACCTCGCCACGCACCAACTCCAGCAGTGCCGGTGGTACCCGGGTTGTCTTCCCCGCCCCCGGCGGAGCCTCGATCACAAGGCTCGGCCTCTCCCGCAGGGACGCAAGGACGCCCGGCAGAATCGCATCCACCGGTAGTGCTGGCTTTCGACTCACTCTGCTCATCGGAACACAGCGCCCACCCACCGTCAACGCGGGCACTTGATCTTACAGAAGGCGTTTTTCTTATAATGCCCTTATGTCGAAACGTGAATTTCAAACAGAAGTCAGTCAGCTCCTGCAGCTCATCATCCACTCGCTCTATTCGCACCCGGAGATCTTCCTCCGCGAGCTTATCTCGAACTCCTCCGACGCGCTCGACAAGCTGCGCCATCTCACGCTCACCGACGAAGCCTTCAAGGCCCTTCCCTTCGAGCCGCGCATCGACCTCTCGCTCGATGAGGAGAACAACACCCTCACCCTCGCCGACACCGGCATCGGCATGAACGAGGAAGACCTCACCTCGAACCTCGGCACGATCGCCCGCTCGGGCACCAAGAACTTCCTCTCCCAACTCTCCGGCGACGCCCGCAAGGACTCGAACCTTATCGGCCAGTTCGGCGTCGGCTTTTACAGCGCCTTCATGGTCGCTGACACGATCGAGGTCGTCTCCCGCAAAGCCGGTGAAGAGCAGGCCTTCCGCTGGACCTCCGACGGCAAGACCGGCTTCGAGATCGAGCCCGCCGAGCGCGAGGTCGCAGGCACCACGATCACTCTGCACCTCAACGACGAGGGCAAGCAGTACGCCAATAGCTGGCGGCTCAAAGAGGTGGTCAAGAAGTACTCCAACCACATCGCCTTCCCCATCTTCCTCACCTATGACAAGAGCGAGTGGAACGAAGAGGAGAAGAAGTCCGACAAGGTCCGCACCACCGAGCAGGTCAACGCTGCCAGCGCTCTCTGGCGACGGTCGAAGAGCGAGCTCACCGACGAGGACTACAAGGAGCTCTACAAGTCCATCTCCGGCGACTCCACGGACCCGCTCTTCTGGTTCCACACCCGCGCCGAAGGCACGCTCGACTACACGACGCTCTTCTACATCCCGGCGAAGGCCCCGCTCGATCTCTACCAGGCCGAGTACAAGGTCGGCGTCAAGCTCTACGTCAAGCGCGTCTTCATCATGGACGACGCCAAGGAGCTTCTGCCGCAGTACCTCCGCTTCGTCCGCGGCATCATCGACTCGGAAGACCTCCCGCTCAACGTCAGCCGGGAGATCCTGCAGCAAAACCGCGTCCTCACCAGCATTCGCACCGCCAGCGTGAAGAAGATCCTCTCCGAGCTGAAGAGCATCGCGCTCCACCAGCCGGAGAAGTACCTTGCCTTCATCACCGAGTACAACCGTCCGCTGAAGGAAGGTCTCTACAGCGACTACGCCAACCGCGAGAATCTCCTCGACCTCATACGCTTCAAGTCGACCAAAGTCGAAGGCCTTACCAGCCTGGCCGACGTGAAGTCCCGCATGAGCGAGGGCCAGAAGAGCATCTACTACATCACCGGCGGCAGTGAGTCGCTGCTCCGTACGTCGCCCCTGCTTGAGATCTACAAGAAGAAGGATCTCGAGGTGCTCATCCTCGACGACGACATCGACGAGATCGTCTTCTCCGGCATCGACAAGTACGGCGAGATCGACCTGAAGGCCGTCAACAAGGCCTCGACCAGCGAAGACCTCAAGGA
>Ga0179596_10000401_pt1 | contig 13059 bp, 8 predicted proteins | sample CZODoug1_1_08_16_FD_155494 | JGI IMG/M metagenome (GOLD analysis project Ga0179596, IMG submission 155494) | Vadose zone soil fungal communities from Angelo Coast Range Reserve, California, USA - CZODoug1_1_08_16fungal (Illumina Assembly) | ecosystem: Environmental > Terrestrial > Soil > Vadose...
CCGAGTGGCTTCTCCCGTGCGAACCACCGTCACCACTGCTGGCCTGCTGACTGCTTCCCTTCTCCTCGCCTCAACCGCTATCGCCCAGACCGGCCTCACAACCATCCCCGCCTTCCCCCTCGACTCCAATCCCCTAGTCATCCGCAAAGACGCCATGCCGAACAAGCCCTTCTCCGTAACCGGAGAGCGCGGCGCGATCCTCGGCCAGCAGGACGGCACCTTCGAGCTCTGGCTCCTGCCCGTGAAGATGTTGCATGAGGCCCACCTGAAGGCACGGCTGAAGGACTACGACACCGACATCGACCTGAACGCACACGCGACCAATATAGAGGTCCGACCAGATCACACCACTATCACCTACTCGCACGCCGCGATCACGGTGAAGCAGCACATGTTCATCCCGCACACATCGGAACCCGGCCTCGCGACCGCCGTCGTCCTCTTCGAGATCCACGCGTCCCGCCCGGCCGAGGTCACACTTTCCTTCGCCCCCAGCATGGAGCAGCAGTGGCCCGCCCCCAACTTCGGCCGCCCTGGCAGCAGTTGGATCCCCTCCGGCACCGGCGGAGCCTACTCCCTCGAGACCGACAACCCGGACTTCCATGGCATGGTCGCCATGCCCAACGCCCAGCACGGCCCCATCCCTCCCTATCAGGAACGCCCCGCGACCACCCCGGTCGAGTTCCACCTCTCCTACGACCCCGCGAAGGACGACCACAGCTTCTACCCCCTGCTCTGCGGCCTGGCAAAGAAGGGTGAGACCGGAGCCGCGCTGCTCCAGCGGCTGGTCAGCGAGAACCAGCATCTCGACCACGATTACCAGACAACGGCCCAGTACTACGACCACTTTTTCGACCACCGGCTGACCATCTCCACACCCGATAAGCGCTTCGACGAGGCCATGCGTTGGGCCGAGGTATCCATCGAAGAATCAAAGGTTTCCACCGCCAACGGAGCTGGTCTCGCAGGCGGCTGGTACACCTCCGGCGACTCCGCCCGCCCCGGCTTCGGCTGGTTCTTCGGCCGCGACACCCTGTGGACGTTGTACGCGGTGAACAGCTTCGGCGACTTCGCTATGTCGAAGCAAGCATTGGACTTCCTGCTCGCCCACCAACGCGCCGACGGCAAGATGATGCACGAATACTCCCAAACCGCCAACCAGGTCGACTGGAGTCACATGCCATATCTCTACGCATCCGCAGACTCAACTCCCTTATTTGTCATGCAGATAGAGGACTACGTCCGCACCAGCGGCGACCTAACCTACCTGAAACAGCACTGGGACAACGTAAAACGCGCCTACGCCTTCACCAGAAGTCACACAACCGATGGGGTTTACGACAACACACAAGGCACAGGCTGGGTGGAAGAGTGGCCTAAAATGCCACACCAGGAGATCTATCTCGCAGCACTCGACCAGCAGTCCGCCGCCTCATTCTCGCGACTCGCGAAGCTTATGAATGAAAGAGATACGGCTGAAGAAGCGAGCAAAACAGCCTCTATGATTGAAGCGAAACTCGCGGAGTATCGTGGGGCGGATGGGATGTATCGCTTCAGCCGCCGCGAGGATGGTTCGTATGAGGATGTACCTTCCATTTTCCCGGCGGTTGCCTGGTGGAGCGGGCATTTGGTGCTTCCGCAGGCTGGTCAGACCTTTGCAGCGTGGGCGGGGCATGAGTTCAGCACCGACTGGGGCATCCGCTCGGTTGCGACGAGCACCCCGATCTATGACGCTGTTAGCTATCACCATGGGTCGGTTTGGCCGCTCTACAGCGGATGGACCTCTATGGCGGAGTACCGCACAGGGCGGCCTGTGCAGGCGTTTGCGAATCTGCGGAACTCGGCTGAGTTGACGTGGCTGCAGGATCCGGGGGCGATCACCGAGGTGATCTCGGGTGAGTTTCTTGCTCCGCTGGGCAGGAGCAGTTCGCACCAGTTGTGGTCGTCGGCGATGGTGCTGGCGCCTGCTATTCGTGGGCTGTTTGGGTTGGAGGCCGATGCGCTGAACCATACGCTCCGTGTTGCACCACAGATGCCGGCGGCCTGGGGTGAGGCGTCGGTCCAGCATGTGATGGTTGGCGACCAGAGCTTCGATGTGACGATGAAGCGCGTGGGGGCTCAGTTGGAGGTGCGGGCCACCTCGGCTGCGCCTTCCACGCTGTGTCTTGCGCAGGAGGTGCATGGGGATTGCGCGGAGAAGCCCGCGCTTGAACACCGGCTTCGCCTGCCTCTGCCTGCGGTGGAGATCGGTACGGAAGAGGTCGGCGGCGTTGAAGGCAGCAGGAGCTCTCAGATGAAGGTGGTGGAGGTGCAGAGCGGCGCACATCGTCTTACCATTCAGGCTGAGGCCCCGGCGGGGAGCACTCACCGCATCTATATTCGGCAAAATACCGCGAAGAAGCTGGCCTTGAAGGCCGAGGGTGGAGTGCTTGAAGGGGATGAGATCATCGTTCGCTTCCCTGCCGCCGGTCATGGCGGCGGGACAGACTATGTGAGTACGACTGTCACCTTGCAGTGGTAGCCCCGATTCAGGGCCTGGGAGGCTCTGAGCGTTTTCATTTCACAAACCCGTCCACACCCGATATTCTCGTCCACGCGAGGCGATTGCGCGGATGGGCGGGGTGTGGACGGGAATCGTTTCCATTTCATGCCTCCCAGTGACCGCGACGGCGCATAGTTTGTAACGAAAACTGGAGCTTCTTTTGAATCGATATCTGGTGAAGGCTACTACCGTTGGAGCGCTCGGCGGCCTGCTGTTCGGCTTCGATACGGCGGTTATCGCGGGGACGACAGAACAACTGACCACGATCTTTCACCTGACACCGGCGACGCTGGGGTTGACCGTGTCGATTGGGCTGGCGGGAACCATCCTTGGGGCGATGACCTCCGGTGTGCTGGGGCAGAAGATCGGCGGGCGCGAGGCGCTGCGGATCATGGCGATTCTGTACACGATTTCGGCGCTGGGATGCGCGTTTGCGTGGAACTGGGATGCGCTGATGGTGTCTCGGTTTATCGGCGGGCTGGGAATTGGCGGGTCGTCGGTGCTGGGGCCGGTGTATATCGCGGAGCTGGCTCCGGCGAAGTGGCGCGGGCGCATGGTGGGGATGTTTCAGATCAATATCGTCATCGGCATTCTGCTGGCGTATCTTTCTAACTTCATCATTACGGCGCAACATCTGGGTGATATGCAGTGGCGGTGGGAGTTTGGCGTGGCCATCGTGCCGTCCATCCTGTTCCTTGTGATGCTGTACCAGATTCCGCGCAGCTCGCGCTGGCTGGTGACGACGAACCAGACGGAAGAGGCGCGGCAGGTGCTGGAGATGATGGGCTCGCCCAACTCCGAGGCTGAGCTGCGCGAGATCATGGACTCCATCCATATGGAGCGCGGCGTGAAGCCGGAGCCGCTGTTCAATGGGCGGTATACGCTGCCGATCTTTCTGGCTATCTCGATTGGGTTGTTCAACCAGCTTGCGGGGATCAATGCCCTGCTCTACTACTCGAACTCGATCTTTGCTTCGGCAGGGTTCAGCTCGAACTCGGCTGCGCTACAGACGGTTGGGGTGGGGCTGGTGAACCTGCTGGCTACTTTCCTGGGCATGAGCCTGATCGACAAGCTCGGACGTAAGACGCTGCTGCTGATTGGATCGCTGGGCATGGTCGCCGCGATGGGAGGGGTTGCGGGGATCTTCTATACGAACAGCCACCAGTCGCTGCTGGTGTGGCTGCTGATGCTGTTTATCGTCTTCTTCGCGGTGTCGCAGGGTTCGGTGATCTGGGTGTATATCGCGGAGGTGTTTCCTTCGCGCGTGCGGTCGAAGGGGCAGAGTCTGGGATCTTCTTCGCACTGGATTATGAACGCCATTATTGCGGGTGCGTTTCCTTATATCGCGGCGAAGTCGCATGCGGCTCCGTTCGTCTTCTTTGCGGGGATGATGCTGGTGCAGTTCTTCGTGGTGCTGTTTGTGTATCCGGAGACGAAGGGCAAGTCGCTTGAGGAGATTCAGGCGAAACTGGGGACGGGTTGATGCTGGTTTGCGGAAGAATTCTCTCGGAGTAAAACAGACAACGACCCGGGGCTAAAGCCCCATCGTTCTCGGCTCGTAGTGCGTGGGGCTGAAGCCCCACTCTAATCCCAAAAGCTACCTTGATTGGCAGTGTGCGGTTCGTCAGACATTGTCTAAAGGTTGGACCTCTTGCTCTGAAAAGTGGTATGGAGTGCACCGTTTTTGGGGCACTCTTTCTTTGCTGCGCTATGTATGGTTTTCTAAAGGAGTTCGTGGATGGCGATGCGGTTTTTCCAAGTTTTCACCAGGGGATTTTTTGTGGTCCGATAGTGGGCCAAAGTATGGACAGACCGGTTAGCGGATAGTGTGGGGAAAGTGGTATGTTTTTGCTTCGATAAACGCACGGCAGGCGTGTGGGGAAAGAACATACCCTAGGGGCTAGTGTGGTGAGTCAGAAGTTCCTTTCGGAATTGGTTGAGAGAAATGGTCGGAGAGTCGAGTTGATGCGAACCTCGTCGGGGTCCCGTTCGGCTACGCTCAGGGCAGGCTCTTCGACTGCGTTTGGCGCAAAAAGCCGCGCCAAACTCCGCTCAGGATGACGAATTCGATGAGATTTTTACTCAGGCACGACTGCATGCCTCCTGTCGATGTAGAGGCAAAGGAAGAAAACCCATATCCCAGGGGCTAAAGCCCGCTTTATCGGCTGCCTGGAATGTCCGGGCTAAAGCCCGGACCTATCTCAGAAACAACGGCGAAGGCAAGAGCAACCGCAGATCCCCGGCACCTGCGGCAGACCCTTCCGGGAGGATGACAAAGGAGGGGTCGAGGCGCGAGGCTGGAAGGAGTACCTCAGCGGCTAGGTAGTGTTTGACGAATCGGTTGGCGGCTGAAGGAGAAGCAAAACAGACAATGACCCGGGGCTAAAGCCCCTCATCTTCGGCCCGTAATTCGTGGGGCTAAAGCCCCACGCTAATCCCAAAAGCTCCCCAGATAGACGGTTTGCGATTCGTCAGACGCTGCTTAGAGTCCGTTTTCTGGCTAGTTTTAGTAGTGCGAAGTCGATGCCACGGCGAAGGTAGAAGCGCGCGAGCACGGAGTAGATGCGCATCGAGTCGCGCATGGGGTCGAAGTGCGAGCTTTTGTTGCCGTCGAGATAGACGGTTTCGATGGGGATCTCGAGCGGCCGCTTGCCGCTCCGGCAGAGGTGTGCGAGGACGGTCATCTCGTACTCGTAGCGCTCTCCTTTGAGGAGCATGATTTCGGACAGGATGGAGGCGGGAAAGCAGCGGAGTCCGGTCTGCGTGTCCGATAGCTTGACGCCCGTGACAAGGGCGAAGACCTGCCGGGTGAGCACATTGCCGAAGCGGTTGCGGAGGGGCACATCGCCGGAGAAGACACGGACGCCGAGGACGACCTGATCGGAGGAAGACTGCGCCACGCGGACGATGTCGGCGATGGTGTGCTGGCCGTCAGCATCGGCGGTTACGAGGTGGTCGAAGCTGGGGAAGCGGGTGAGGAAGGCGCCGAAGCCGGTCTTGAGGGCGCGGCCCTTGCCGAGGTTGACGGTGTGACGCAGAAGATGGACGCGCGGCATCTGTGCGATGGAGTCGAAGAGGCCGGTGCAATGGGGAGAGCTGCCATCGTCCAACACGAGCACCGCACCGAAGCCAGCGTCGATGAGGCCCACGACGATTTCAAGCAGAGACGATTCCGGCTCACGCGCCGGGATCAGGACTGCACAGTGCTCGATAGCCGATGAAAGATTGACCCCCATATGCGTCGCCATTATCTCAGGTGCGGGACGACCAGACCATTTCGAGATTGACTTCGTCCTCTGCATGCGTGGTGAAGCCGAGGCGTTGGTAGAGGAGTTTGGCGGGGTTGCCCTGGGCGACGGTGAGGCGCAGGGCTAGGCCGTCGCGGGCGGCGGAGCTGATGCAGCCCTGGAGGATCTGGGTGCCGATGCCCTGCCCCTGATACTCGGGGAGGACGGCGAGGTCGATGAGATAGAGGGAGCCGGCGTGGTGCGCGATGAGTTGCCGGCCGATGGGGGTCGCAGGATCGAGGCAGAGGATCCAGTCTTCGGACTGGGGATAGGCGGAGGCGTAGCTGAGGGCGCGAGCGCGATACTGCATGGCGGCGAGGGCTCCGCGGAGAGGCTCGGGGAGGTCGCGCACGCTGGTGTGGGTTTCGCGAAAGAGGCGCTGGAGGAAGACTTCGTCTGCTGGAGCGGCGCGGCGGAGCGTGATTTGGGGAGTGGCGTGGGTCATTGTGCGGCTTTCGGGTGAGCGAGGCAGAAGGTGGACGCCGCCGGAGATCGATTCCCCCGGCGGCGCAGGGCTATGGACGGGGCGGGAAGATGCCAGAGGTAGCAATCATGTAATAGACCCCGAGAGCCGGAGATTGAGTGGAGACCGGAGTGTTTCCGCCCGCTGCCGACAGAGCGACACCGATGCCTGTGGTGGAAGTCCCCGTAGCGCTGGCTCCGGAGGCCGTTGCCGCACCGGTTGCGGCGATCCCCATGGCGTCATTAGCCGTGGTTGCGTAGAGTGGGGTTCCGGAGACGTTGGTGAAGGTGTTGAGGCCCTGAGAGGCGGTGGAGGCATCGGCGATGGCAACATTGATGTTCGCGTCGATTCCAGAGGTCGTGGTGGGGTAGCTGCCTACGGGAGAGGCCGTGGTGAGCGCCCCACCACTGCCGTTGTCGCAGGGAACAGCGAAGGAATGGGTATGGGCAGGCAGGGCTGCGGAGTGGTTGTGGCCTAGATCGTTGACCGAGGCAGTATGGATGTGTGCCGGCATCTGGCCCAGAGCGAGTGCCACCTGAGACTGACCGGTCTTCTGGCCCCATGTGATCGGGGACAGGTTGAATCCGACACCGACTCCGATGATGCTGCGTCCCTGAAGGTCAGGGATGCCGAAGGTGCCCTGGGAGGCCTGGCCTCCGTATTGATTGCCGATGAGCGCGTAGAGGGCCTGGTAGGCGTTGACGTTCACGACCTGTCCCTGGCACAGAAGCCAGCCATCGGGTGCGTAGTTGAAACATACGGAGCGAACTTCGCCGACAAACGGATCTGCCATCTCTTCCTCTTTCCTTCGGGGTTGCATCGTGCGGTGAGCTTGAAGAGGGACACGCACGGAAAAGACCACGGCGTATCGCACCCCAGGATATTCGAAACACAGAGCCGCGAGTCCCCAGAGGAGACCTTTGCATGAGAAAGAGAGCAGGACATCTCAAAAAGGGATACAGGGGCCGGGGTCAATCACGGTGCGCGCCGCATTTGCGTTGGAAGGACGGAGTAGCAACACGCTCCGAGCCGGACCCAGCATACAGGCTCATGCAGGATGCGTGAGAATTTTTCGCAGGTTGGCGGCTATGTTCCGCAGAAGGTTTGTGTGACTTGCTGCTCGGGGAGAGCTGGGGTGGTGTAGCGGGTGCGGCTGGGGCGGTAGGCGTAGGGCTGCGCGATGACGTCCAGGAGCTCTTCGAAGGGCTGGAAGTCTTCACGCTCGACGGCGGCGTCGATGACCTCGGCTACCAGGTGGTTGCGGGGGATGAAGGCTGGGTTGGCGAGGCGCATCGCGGCGGCGCGGTCTTGTGGGGTGAGGGGCTCTTGTTCGAGGCGGTGGTGCCAGCGGGCGGCCCATGCGTCGTAGGCGGTGGGGTCGGCGAAGAGGGTGCGGACTTCGCGGTTGGCCTCTGGGTGTTCCGCTGCGTTTGCGAGGAGGCGGAAGGTGAGGGTGAAGTCGGCTTGGTTGGCGGCCATGCGAGTGAGGAGGTCTTCTGCGAGGGTGGCGTCGCCTTCTTGGAGGGTGGCGAGGCCTAGCTTGCGGCGGAGGCCTTCCTCGCGAGCGGTGTCGAAGTGCGTGGCGAAGGCGGCCAGGGCGTCGGTGGCGGAGGTCATGGCGGCGTCGGCGGTTCCCTCCTCCTGCTCGAGGAGGGGCAGGAGGGTTTCGGCGAGGCGGGCGAGGTTCCAGTGGGCGGCGTGGGGCTGGTTGCTGTAGCCGTAGCGGCCGCGCTGGTCGATGGAGCTGAAGACCTGGGCGGGGTCGTAGGCCTCCATGAAGGCGCAGGGGCCGTAGTCGAGGGTCTCGCCGGAGATAGAGGTGTTGTCGGTGTTCATGACGCCATGGATGAAGCCGAGGAGCATCCACTGGGCGACCAGGCGGCCGTGGCGGGAGACAACCCCTTCAAGGAAAGCTCGGTAGGGCTTGGGTGAGCTGGCGGCCTCGGGGTAGTGGCGGGCGATGGCGTAGTCGGCGAGGGTACGGACGGCTTCGTTGTCGCCCTTGGCGGCGAAGTATTGGAAGGTGCCGACGCGGAGGTGGCTGGCGGCGACGCGGGTGATGATGGCTCCGGGGAGGACGGTCTCGCGGAAGACGCGTTCGCCAGTGGTGACGGCGGCGAGAGCTCGGGTGGTGGGGACGCCGAGGGCGTGCATGGCTTCGCTGAGGATGTACTCGCGGAGGACGGGGCCGAGGGCGGCGCGGCCATCGCCACGACGGGAGAAGGGGGTGGGGCCGGAGCCTTTGAGCTGGATGTCGTAACGCTGGCCGTCGCGGGCGACGACCTCTCCGAGGAGGTTGGCGCGTCCGTCGCCGAGCTGAGGAACGAAGTGTCCGAACTGATGACCGGCGTAGGCGAGGGCGATGGGTTCGGAGCCTTCGGCGACTTGATTGCCGGAGAGGATGGCGATGCCTTGCGGGGTGGCCAGGGCTTCGGGGTCCAGGCCGAGGGTCTCGGCGAGTTCCGCGTTCACCTTGATGAGGCGGGGGGATGCGACGTGCGTGGGGTTTACGCGGGTGAAGAAGTGCTGCGGCAGACGGGCGTAGGTGTTGTCGAAGGCGAAGCGGACGGGCGAGACGAGCGCGGAGGAACCCATGCCTTATTCTACGTGGCCACCCGCCTGGAGGAACTCCTGCAGGGCCATGCTGGCGGCTCCGCGAGCGAGGAAGCTTTGGTCTACGGGCTGGAAGACGATCTCGGTGCGGGAGAGGAAGCGCGGGAGGATGTTGTTCTCGATGGTCTGGCGGGTGGTGGTGCTGAAGAGGCCACCGCCGAAGCCTTCGAGGTCGGCGAAGAGGACGGTTTCGGGGTTGTTGATCTGGACGAGGCTGGCTACGGTGAGGCCGAGGGCTTGTCCGCCACGACGGAGGAGGGCGAAGGCCTCGGTGCTGCCGCTGGCGGCGAGGGCTTCGAGCTCGCGCATGGAGGTGATGGTGAGGCCGGCGGACCTGGCTCCGGCTTCGAGGGCGGCGCCACCGGCGTACATGTCGAGGCATCCGCTGCGGCCACAGCGGCAGAGGGGACCGGCAGGGTCGACGGTGATGTGACCGATCTCGCCGGCGCCGCCGTCGTGTCCGCGATAGAGCTTGTTGTCGATGAAGTGGGCGCAGCCGATGTTGCGGCCGAGGATGATGCTGGAGAAGTGTTTGAGATCGCGGCCGCGGCCGAAGAGCTTATGGCCGATGGCGATCATGTTGGCGTCGTTGTCGATGTGGGTCTTGATGCCGGTGGCCTTCTCGACGATGGCACCGATGGGGACGTCGCGCCAGTTGAGCGCGGCGGAGTAACGGCAGGTGCCGGTGGCCTGCTCGATGATGCCGGTGACGGCGATGCCGAAGCCGAAGATACGCTCGCGTGGGATGCGGGCGGTCTTGAGGAGCTGGGTGACGCCTTTGCGGAGGGAGGAGGCGACCTCGGCGGGGGTGGAACTGACGGGGAGCTCGCAGTCGGCGACGATCTCTCCACGGAGGTTGACGAGGACGAGGAGGGAGGGGCGGTCGGTGATGCTGACGCCGAGGAAGTAGCCGTAGGATGCGGTGAAGGAGAGGAGGACGGAGGGTCGGCCGCGACGCTGTTCCGTGTAGACGACGGGGAGTTCTTCGAGGAGGCCGAGGTCGATGAGGCCCTGGGTGACCTCGGTGATGGCGGAACGGCTGAGACCTGTCGCCTCGGCCAGGCTGGACCGGGACATGGACAGGTGTTGAAGTAGTGCATCGATGACGGCGCGTCGTGAGGTACGTAAAGGCTCTGGGTTCACTTTGTCTCTATACCACCACAGTTGATGGGCTTTGCGAAGTGTGGGGGCCGAATTGAAGTGGGCGCGTGGTTCGCATCCGAGGGGATGAAAGTGAAGGGCAATCTTTTGGCTGCGACTCATTTTTCCGTTGACAGTCCAGCGCAGGTCTCATAATCTTCAGCAACCGAACGAATCTTTTTACTATTTATTGATATACCGCATGATTTGTACAAAAATATGTATTTTATTTTTGCATGAATGTGAAATAAATACCGACTTCAAACGATATTAGCGCAAAGACTTCATTTTTCCTCCGGAGTACCGTATGCAACGTCGAGCCTTCATCACCTCCGCTTTCGGTGCCGGACTCACCTCCACCGTGAACGCTTCCGGGTTTCTCTCCCATGCGCTGATGGCCGCGCCGGCGGCTCCGCTGAAGCCGATGGAGCTGGGGCTGCTCATCAAGCCGGGGCGTGGGATCGAAGAGACGATTGGGCGCGTACGGAGACTTGGGTTCTCGAACTGCTTTCTTTCGCTCGATGATTTTCTGGGCAAGTACAACGGGGCGTTGGCGCAGAGGATGCGGGATGCGCTGGACAAGAACAATCTGGTGGCAACGACGGCCGAGGTGGTGGGGCCGGGGCCTTTGAAGTGGAACTTTACCGAAGGGCCGGCGACGATTGGGGTGGTGCCTCGGGCGACGCGAGCGGCGCGGGTGGATGCGCTGAAGCAGACCTCCGACTTTGCGAAGATGCTGGGGATTGGGCGGGTGCAGACGCACTGCGGGTTTATCCCCGAGGACCCGGCTGATCCGCTCTACGAAGAGACGGTGCTGGCGATTCGCGATCTGACGAAGCACTGCGCGGGCAATGGCCAGGACTTTCTGATGGAGACCGGGCAGGAGACGCCTACGACGATGCTGCGGGCGATCAAGGATGTGAACCATCCGAACCTGGGCGTGGGCCTGGATACGGCGAACCTGATTCTGTACGGCAAGGCAAATCCGGTGGATGCGCTGGAACTGATTGGGCCGTATGTGAAGGCGATGCATGCGAAGGATGGTCGTTGGCCCACGGACCCTTCGAAGCTGGGTGAAGAGGTCGTGATCGGCAAGGGGTTGGTGGACTTCAAGCAGGTGCTGGGGAAGCTGAAGCGCCTGGGCTACCAGGGCGCGGTGACGATTGAGCGTGAGACGTCCGGCGCGCAGCAGATGGAAGACGTGAAGCAGGAGAAGTTGTATCTGGAACGCATTCTGGCTGAGCTCTAGGTCACTTCAACAGAGAAAAGGCGGTACGTGCTATGGACCGGAGAAAGTTTGTCAGTGGTGCAGCGGCAGCCTCGGGGCTGATGATTCTGAAATCGAAGACTGCGTTTGGGTATGAGGCCAACTCCGCGGTGCGGCTGGCGTTGCTTGGATGCGGGCGGCGTGGGACTGCCGTCGCAAGTTCGTTCGCGAAGAATACGACCGCGCGTGTGGTAGCGCTGGCGGATATCTTTCCGGACCAACTGGACAAAGCGAAGACGCACTTCGATGCGTTGCAGAGCGGACTGGGCAAGCCATCGATCGACCCGAAGCTGATGTTCCGGGGGCATACGGCGTTCCAGCAGGTTGCGGCCTCGTCCGAGGTGGATGCGGTGCAGATCTCGACGCCGCCCTGGTTTCATGTGGAGCATCTGGACGGGATCGTCAGCGCAGGTAAGCACGCCTACTGCGAGAAGCCGGTGGGCGTGGACATTGCGCAGACTGAGCGGGCGCTGGCGATTGCTGCGCGCGTGGGCAACAAGGTGAGCGTGGATGTTGGATTTCAGATTCGCAGCGCGCCACCGTTTGTGGAGATTGTGCGGCGGATTCATGAGGGGCAGATTGGTAAGATTGCGTCGATCTCCGCGCACTACAACGCGCCGGCTTCGGCGTATCCGGATCGCTCGGGGATGAACAAGGATGAGGTGCGGCTGCGGGATTGGCTTTGGGACCGCACGCTCTCAGGCGACATTCTGTTGGAGCAGAACATCCATGTGATCGATGTGTGCAACTGGATCATGGGCGGGCATCCGGTGAAGGCTGTGGCGAAGAGCAGCCGCAAGGTGGTGAAACATGCGGGCGACACGAGCGATAACTACCAGGTGATCTTTACGTATCCGGGCGATGTGGAGTTGAGCTTCTCGTCGACACAGTTTGGCAACACGGGCTACTTCGATGTGGCGGAGACGATCTTCGGAACCGCCGGTCATGCGGAGGCACCTTACTCCGGGCCGCTACGGATTGTGGGCGAGCAGCCGTGGACGTGGACGAACGATGCAGCGGCGGGAGCGGCACCGGCAAAGTTTGCTGCCGATGGATCGTTCACCGACAACCTTGCGCTGGCAGACACGATGAAGGATCGCGGGTTCATCGAGAGCATTACGTCGGGCAAATTTCATAACCAGATTGCCGCGGGAGTCGAGAGCGCACGGAGCTGCATGCTCGGACGCCAGGCGGCGAGTCTAGGCCGCGAAGTGACGTGGGATGAGATGTTGAAGCATCCCGAGACGTACTCGCTTGGCATGGACGTTTCGCAGTTCAGCTAACTGGACCCCTGCTTTACTTTCACCTGTATTCGATCCGGGTAGACTCATTGTTTTCTATGTAGAATGAGCGCCTTTTCCCTACTTCCTCATTAAACCCTTCATAAGGAGAGCCAGATGATTTCCAAAACGCTTCTTTTTTCTATACGCAGAAGTTCCCCGCCGCGGCGCTGTTCGCTATTGCAACGCGCCGCACTGCTTGCTTTGCCAATGGCATTTTGCGGCGTGATGATGACGCCCGCTACGCTGCTGGCACAGAACACAACGGCCGATGTGATTGGTACGGCGACCGATGCCTCGGGAGCGGTGGTTCCGGGTGCGACGGTGCAATTGACCAACGTCAGCACGCAGGAGAAGAAGACCGCGACCTCGAATGAGGCCGGCCAGTATACGTTCACGCTGCTGAAGCCGAGCCACTACACGCTGACGGTGACGGGCAAGGGCTTCAAGACGGCAACGATCCAGGA
>Ga0179596_10000402_pt1 | contig 13016 bp, 13 predicted proteins | sample CZODoug1_1_08_16_FD_155494 | JGI IMG/M metagenome (GOLD analysis project Ga0179596, IMG submission 155494) | Vadose zone soil fungal communities from Angelo Coast Range Reserve, California, USA - CZODoug1_1_08_16fungal (Illumina Assembly) | ecosystem: Environmental > Terrestrial > Soil > Vadose...
GACGCGTATCGAGAGTCAAGGACCGTTGCAGGGCCGTCGAAGGTCGGCGGAGAACCCACCTACTCGACGCTTCATTCAGGAATACAGGGATGAGGGCCTAGCGGGCCTGTTTATCATGCACCCGTGGCCCTCGGCGCTGGAACGTGGGAAGATCGCAAACGGAGCGGGACCCGTCCGTAGCCGGACGATCGCGGTCTTGGAACCCCTAAGAGACCGTTTGAGAATGCGGCGGCGGAGGGCCGGCGCGGGATTTTTCGGGTCGGGAAGGAGGTCGCGCGGCCACGATGCTGGGACATCGTGGCAAGCGGCTGACGCTCCCGGCGCGGAAAAGACCCGCTGGACCGACCCGACCGTGTTCTCAAACGGTCTCTCAGCCCGCGTCGACGACAAACATGCGGGCTTCCTGCGCCGCGTCGCGCTCAACCTTGATCGGCGCGTATTCCGATGACTGATAAAACGCCAGCGCGTCGGCCAGGGTCGCGAATTCGAAGATGCCGGCCATGGGCAATGGCGCCACGTCCCCTTCCAGCATCTGGGCCACCGGCCCGAAGTGGAGGATGCGGCCTCCTGCTGCCTGTAGCGCCGCCTGAAAGCGCGGCGCCAGTGCGGCTTGCCTGGCCGGATCTTTATATACGCAGATTGACGTGGACATAGGCCGTCATGGCGCGGCTCCCTAACAATGCTGCATATACACTATTGTATGAGTCCAAGCTTGTCGAGACCTGCAAATGACAGAGGCTTCTGATCTCTATCGCCGCGTCGAAACCGAGTGCCCGGCCTTCCAGGCCCGGGTCACCGCGCGGGCGCTCACGCGCTACTACAATGCCTGCTTTCGGCCCTTGGGGATCACCGCGGAACAGTTCAGCCTTCTGGTGGGGATTGGCGGCAGCCACGAGCCAACGCTCGCGGAGCTGGCGGCGCGCGCCGGGGTCGACGCCACCACTCTCAGCCGCGGCGTAAAGAGCCTCGAGCGGAGGGATCTCGTGCGCAACCATGGGGGGCGGGGCCGAGCCGGTAAACGCCTGGTGCTTACCGACGGGGGCCGCCGGCTGATGGACGAGTCCATGGCCGCCTGGGAGCGCGCCCGGGTCCGGTTGGCTGAGGCTCTTGGCGAGGAGGCATCGCGTGTTGCGAGGAGTGTCATGTCCCAGCTCGCAGTCGCCGCGCAGGCTGCGGCCTCGGCTGTCTCACCACCCGATTCCTCAGGTACCTAGCTCGGGACACCCGCTACCCGATAGCACCGCATTGGCCGCCGCTGGTGTGTACCAGGAGCACATAAATATATATTGTGTCCCCTTATTTTCCTATTGTGTCCCCTTATTTTCCCCGATAGCACCGCATTGGCCGCCGCTGGTGTGTACCAGGAGCACATAAATATATATTGTGTCCCCTTATTTTCCCAGCCTTGCAACATCTTCAAAACGGCATATCAACCTCGCAATTTTTGGGAGACTAACGACTGGAAAATATTTGAAGATATTTAAGGTTGTTCATCTATTTCTGATTTTATCTTTTCAAGATCTCCGAATCTTTTTATATATAGTTTTATTTTACACTGAAATATTACAAATGATCCAGCAGATCCAAACGTCAAATCAGCCTCAAGATCACACTCTGTATCTACGAATTCCGACCAAGATGCCTGAGATTTATTCAATTTCGATTCCAGAATTTTACTTTTCGGATCAGAAATCAAATTATTGAAATAATTAATGACTTTATTTTTGCTTTCATCAAATGTTTTCATTTCGCATAAAGATTTTTCATATGTATTTAAATAAATACTGTCGCAATCTGCCGCATGAGCAACAGAATTTGGCGACAAAAATGAAAAAATTAGCAGTATAATCATAAATATTTTTTCAAAACAAATCTATTTTCATTCTTAATTGTACTTGAGAAAGGTGGGATCATCTGTTTCGTATTCCACTGAGATTGGAGACGGCATACCATCCAGGAAACTACAGCTATGCATAAGGCCACCATCGTCTCTGGCTTGTTCATTGTCCGGCCCCTAACTTCTCTCCGCGCACAATCTCGACCGTGCGGCCGGTGGGCGTGTTCTTGTGCATGTGGAAGGTGGTCTCGGCGAACACCGCCTTCGCGAGATCCGCCACCACAGCATCCGAATTCGCCATCGGTGCGAACACATTAATCAGCCAGAGCCGATCGCCGCTGTTCCAATCCTTCGGTGCCAGGCGCGGATTGGGTTCCTGCAGCCGTAGAAAAGTCGGGGAAAATCGGGGACCCCGCGTTCCAGACTTGAGTGCAGCAGGCGATGGAGGGAATGTGAGGACCTGAGAGGTGCGCTCACCGAACAGGATGCGGCGGTATTCCGACTCGGGTCTCGTTCCCGCCTCGAAAAATTCGATGCGCTCAAATCCACACCTTACACCTCGGCGAATGACGGTTCCGACGACGCAACCTTAACGGGATATATCGATCGGGAAAGGTCTATCTTCGCCGCGTTTCGATGGACGGTGTGGAAGTCACGGGCTGGCATGACGGCATCGGCCTGCCGCCGCCCCCGTCGCCCGGCTCGGCATGGCGGGCGCGTTGCGGCGCCGTGGATGAGGTGCTAGGAGTCCAAGCTACAAGCTTGCCGGATCGGCCTCCATCGGGATCGACCGGTGCAAGTTGGCGAAGCGCCCTTCCATCGGGAAGCGTGGCGCGATGCGAGGCTTCGGAAGACGCACCAATCGATGCTGACCACACTGCCCAATATGCTGACGCTGTCGCGCATCGCGGTGATCCCGCTGGTGGTCGCCTCCTTCTATCTGCCTGGTCTCTGGGCGCCTTGGGTCGCCTGCGGATTGTTCTCCGCGGCCGGCGTGACGGATTGGCTGGACGGCCATTTCGCGCGGCGCTGGAAGCAGCAATCGGCACTCGGCCGATTTCTCGATCCGATCGCGGACAAGCTGCTGGTGGCCGAGACCCTTTTGATGTTGGTCGCATTCGAGCGGCTGGTCGGCGCCGCCCTGTTTCCGACGCTGGTGATCCTCGGCCGCGAGATCCTGGTCTCGGGCCTGCGCGAATATCTGGCGGGCCTGCGCGTCGGGCTGCCGGTCAGCCGCCTCGCCAAATGGAAGACCGGCATCCAGATGGTCGCCATCGGCACCCTGCTGGTCGGCGATGCCGGCCCGGATTGGATTCCGGTCGTGGCCCTGGGAGAGATGCTGCTCTGGCTCGCGGCCTTGCTGACGCTGGTGACCGGCTATGACTACCTGCGCGCCGGCCTCAAGCATATGACCACCGAGGATAGCCCACAGGCGATGGACCCCGCCGAAACGCCGAAGGCGCTGGGCGAGCCGGGTTAGGCAGGATTCTTGATGCAGTCCTTTGGTCTCGCCGGGTGGAGCGGTAGCGGCAAGACCACGCTGCTGAGACGGCTCATCCCGGCGCTGATCGCCCGCGGCGTCACCGTCTCGACGGTGAAACACGCGCATCACGCCTTCGACATCGATCAGCCGGGCAAGGACAGCTACCACCATCGCGAAGCCGGCGCCGTCGAGGTGCTGGTCGGCTCGGTCAACCGCTGGGCGCTGATGCATGAACTTCGCGGCCAGCCCGAACCGGGGCTGGACGAGCTGTTGAGCCGGATGAGCCCGGTCGACCTCGTGCTGATCGAAGGCTTCAAGCGGCACAGCCATCCCAAGCTCGAAGTACATCGCATGGAGCTGGGCAAGCCTTTGCTCTGCCCGGAGGACCCAGACATCATCGCGGTCGCGACGGATGGCCCGATCGATGCCGTCGGCCCGGACCGGACAATCCTGCCGATACTGCCGCTGGACGACGCGCCGGCGATCGCCGCGTTCATCGCCGGCCGGCTCGGGTTAAACTGATGCTGGCCCCCGGCCAATGATGGGGATCGGCTAATGGTGGAGATCGGCTGATGGCACAGCTCGCCGATGACTGCTTCGCATTCGGCGGCGCGCTGATGAGCGCCGACGCGGCGCTGGCCTTGCTGACCGAGCGCGTCGTCACCCTGCCGGATGCGGAGACGATCAGCCTGCGCGGCGCCGTCGGCCGCGTCTTGGCCGAGGATGTGGTGGCGGGTTTTTCGGTGCCGCCGCATGACAATTCCGCGGTCGACGGCTATGCGGTCCGCCACGCCGATCTCGATCCGCTGGCCCCCACCCGGCTGCCGGTGGTGGGCCGTGCCGCCGCGGGTCATCCCTTGGATGGACCGGTGGCACCCGGCACCGCCCTGCGCATCTTCACCGGCGCGCCGATGCCGGTGGGCACCGATACGGTGATGATGCAGGAGGATTGTCGCCTGGAGGGCGATCACGTCAGCATCAGTCCCGGCATCAAGCCGGGCGCCAACCGGCGACGGGCGGGCGAGGACATCGCCGCGGGGGCTACCGTGCTCGCCCGCGGCATCCGGCTGCGCGCCCAGGAGATCGGCGTCGCCGCCTCGCTGGGCCGGACCGGGCTGTCGGTCTATCGCCCCCTGCGCGTCGCCGTGCTGTCGACCGGCGACGAATTGCGCGAGCCCGGCACGGTTTTGCCGGCAGGCGCCATCTACGATTCCAACCGCCACGCGCTGATGGCGCTGCTCGACGGGCTGGGCCTCGCCACGACCGATCTCGGCATCCAGCCGGATCAACCCGCGGCGTTGCGCCGGGTACTGGCCGATGCCGCGGCGAGCCATGATGTGGTGATGAGTTCGGGCGGCATGTCGACCGGCGAGGAAGATCATGTGAAGGCTGCCCTGGTGGCTCTGGGCAGCCTGCATTTCTGGCGGCTGGCGATCAAGCCGGGGCGGCCGGTGGCGCTGGGCCAGATCGGCCGCGTGCCGTTCCTCGGCCTGCCCGGCAACCCGGTGGCGGCGATGGTGACCTTCCTGACGCTGGCCCGCCCGCTGCTGCTGCGGCTGCAGGGAGCGTCGCATATCCATCCAAACCTGTTTCGGGTACGCGCGGATTTCGACTACCGGAAAAAGCCCGGACGGCGCGAATATGTCCGTGCGACCATCGCCCGGGATGCATCCGGACAACCGGTCGCCGCGAGACATCCGAAGGACGGCGCCGGCATTCTGACCTCGATGGCCGAAAGCCAGGGTCTCGTGGTGCTGGATGAACAGCTTACCTCGCTTGAACGGGGCGGCTTGGTGGACTACCTGCCCTTTACCGAGGTGATGCCATGAAGGTCCTGCCGTGAAACTCCTGTATTTCGCCTGGTTGCGCACCCGCATCGGCCTCGCCGAGGAACGGGTCGAGCCGCCGCCCGGGGTCGGCACCGTCGGTCAACTGCTCGACTGGTTGCGCAGCCGCGGCCCCGGTTTCGCCGCGGCCCTGGCGGATCTGTCGGTGGTGCGTGTCGCGGTCAACCAGGACTATGTCGATGTCGATCACCCGGTCTCGGCCGGTGACGAGATCGCCCTGTTTCCGCCCGTCACCGGCGGCTGACCCGGCATGATCCGCGTGCAGCGGGAGCCCTTCGATGTCGGCCGGGAACTGGCCGCCCTGACGGAAGGCAACCGGCGGATCGGCGGCGTCGCGAGCTTCATCGGCCTGGTCAGCGACATCGCGAGCGCGCCATCGGGCAGCGCACCCCCTATCGGCGCGCTCACCTTGGAGCATTACCCCGGGATGACCGAGGCCAAACTGGCCGAGATCGAGGCCGAAGCGTGCGCGCGCTGGGTGCTCGACGCGTCACTGATCATCCACCGCTATGGCCGGATGGAACCGGGCGAGGGCATCGTCCTAGTGGCGACCGCGTCGCGCCATCGCGAAGCCGCCTTCGCCAGTTGCCAATTCCTGATGGATTGGCTGAAGACCAAGGCGCCGTTCTGGAAATTGGAAGAGACGGCCGAAGGTGCCGCCTGGGTCGCGGCACGCGACAGCGACGAGGCCGCGGCCGAGCGCTGGTCTCCCCCCTCCGCATGAGGCGGGTCCTCAAGCGGCTCATCCCCTTGGCAGCCCCGCTTGCCTTGAAGGCCGGCTACTCGCCGATCGCGGTGGTGAATGCGCTGACGCCGCGCGACAGCTATTCGCTGACGCCATCGGTACCCTATACGATGGGCGCCCGAGGCACGCTCGACGTCTATTTACCCATGCATCAGCGGCCGGACCGGCCGATCGTGGTGTTCTTCTATGGCGGCGGCTGGGAAACCGGCGACAAGACCGACTACCGCTTCATCGGCGAGGCCTTCGCCGCGCATGGCTATGTCACGGTCATCCCGGATTACCGGCTCTACCCCGAAGTGGTCTATCCGGGCTTTTTGGAAGACAACGCGGCGGCCGTCGCCTGGGTCGATCATCATCGCGCGGAACTCGGCGATGCGCGCGGGCCGATCTATCTGATCGGCCATTCGGCCGGTGCCTATGGCGCGCTGATGCTGACCTTGGACAAACGCTGGCTCGCCGCCGCCTCGGGCGTGAGTGGCGGGGGCACGGACGGCGGGCGCGCCCCGGATCGGCTGATCAAGGCGACGATCGGGCTTGCCGGCCCATATGATTTCCTGCCGGTGACCAGCCCCACCCTGCAGACCATCTTCGGCCCCGAGGCGACGCGCCCCGATACCCAGCCGATCCGCCATGTCCGCGGCGACGCGCCGCCCGTCCTGCTGGCAACCGGCGACCTCGACACCATGGTCAGCCCGGCCAACGCCACCCGCCTGGCCGCCGCCATCCGTGCCACGGGCGGCACCGCCGAAACCATCAATTATGACGGCATCACCCACTCCACGCTGGTCGGAGCACTCGCCGACCCGTTCCGCTTCCTGGCACCGGTACTGAAGGATTGCTTGGCCTTTCTGGAGGCACATCGCTAAACGGAAGCGTGCGGCATCTCCCCCCTGTTTTCGTGATTGTCTCCGTTCGCTGATTTCTGCGACGCTGTCGAAGAGACAACGGTGGCAGGCTTTTGTCCAAGCTGCCGGCCGAACGGGATGGGGGAAGATGCATGGAAGCGATCCAGCGTGAGCAGGCATTGCTGCGGCGGCTAGCCTGGCGGCTGATGCCATTGTTGATCGCGCTGTTCGTGATGTCGTTCATCGACCGGCAGAATGTCGGCTTCGCCAAGCTGCAGATGCTGTCCGACCTACACATGACCGAGGCGGTCTACGGCTTCGGCGCCTCGCTGTTCTTCATCGGCTATCTGATCTTCGAAGTGCCGAGCGCCCTGGGGTTGCAGCGCTATGGCGCGCGGCTGTGGCTGGCGCGGATCATCTGCACCTGGGGGCTGATCACCATCGCCCTGGGCTTCACCTCCTCCGCGACGATGTTCTACTCCTTGCGCTTCCTGCTGGGCGTCGCGGAGGCCGGCTTCTATCCCGGCGCCATCTTCTATATCTCGACCTGGTTCCCGCGCTCCTACCGCATTCGGGTACTGGGCTTCTTCACCTTGGGCAGCACGCTCGGCAATATGTTCGGTGGGCTGCTGAATGGGATGTTTTTAGACCTGAACGGCGCGCTCGGCCTGGCCGGTTGGCAATGGGTGTTCATCGGCACCGGCCTGCCGGCGGTGCTGATGACCGCCGTCGTGCTGGCCTATCTGCCCTCCTCGCCGGAGACCGCGACCTTCTTGTCCGATGAGGATCGCCGCCTGCTGGCCGATGCCCATGCGCGCGAGCCGGCGCTGCACCCGACTCACGGCCGCCCCTGGGCGGCGTTGTGGGATCCGCGGGTCATCGGCTTCGCCGCGATCTACATGCTGATGTCGACCTCGCTCTATGGCATGACCTATTGGCTACCGACCGTGGTCAAGGGTTTCGGCGTCAGCTCCACCATCAACGGGCTGCTGAACATGGTCCCGTGGGGGATCGCGGCGCTGCTGCTGATCTGGCTGCCGGGGCTGTTGCGGCGCGACCGGCTGGTGTTCCAGGCGGTCTCGGCGATCACCCTGCTGGGTGTGCTGTGCTTCACCGCCAGCGTGCTGTTGACCGACAGCACCGAGCGGTTCGTAGCGCTGGCGATCGGCGGCCCGTGTATCTCGCTGCTGTATCCCTGTTTCTGGTCGCTACCGCCGCGGTTCTTTTCCGGCGCCCGCGCGGCGGCCAGCATCGCCGCGATCAACTCGATCGGCAATCTGGGCGGTTTCTTCGCGCAGAACCTGATGCCCTGGGTCGGCCAACAGATGGGCAGCACCGCCGCCCCGATGCTGGTACCGGCGGTGTGCCTCTCGGTACTGTGCCTCGGCGCGGTGGCCTTTCTGATCGCAGGGCCACGCGGCGGGCGCGATGGCGGTTTACCGGATATTCACCAAACCCGTCCAAGCTCGATCAGCGGATAAACGGCAAACCGCTTTCAGCTGGCGCGGGGACCAATGATCGATCCGGCAACCTCGCCCGAACCGGTGACGCGGACCGACTTCCAGCAAGCCTTGGCCCATCATCAGGCGGGACGCCTGCCGCAAGCGGAGGCGTGCTATCGTCGGGTATTGGCAGTCGACCCGACGCATGCTCCAGCCCTCCACCGGCTGGGCATCATCGCCTCGCATGTCGGCCGAAACGACATCGCGGCCGAGTACCTCGCCAAGGCGACCCACCTCCAGCCGCTGAGTGCCGAATACCACGGCGATCTGGGCAAGGCCCTGACCGGCCTGGGCCGGCTCGCAGAGGCCGAGAGCTGTTACCGGATGGCGCTGAGCCTCGATGGCGGGTATGTGGCGGCCCATACCAATCTCGGCCACCTCTATCGGAAATCACAGCGTCTCGACGATGCCGTGGCGTGCTTTCAGTCGGCGATCAGGCTGCAGCCGGATCTCGCCGAGGCGCATCATACGCTGGGGAATGTCTTCCGCGAGCTTGAGCGGATGGACGAGGCGGCGGCCTGCTACCGCGAGGTGCTGCTGTGGCACCCCGACGTGGCGGAGGTGCACTACAACCTGGGCTTCGTGCTGCATGATCTGGGCCTGCTCGGCGAAGCCGAAGGGTGTTACCGCGAGGCCGTGCGCCTGAAGCCGATGTTCAAGGAAGCACACGACAATCTCGGCTATTTGTTGCTGCTGGACGGTCGGTTGAAGGAGGCCTGGCCGGAATATGAATGGCGTCATCGGACGCAGGTCAAAAATGGCTTCGCCGCTCGGCGCAGCTTTCCTCAAGCGCAATGGACCGGCGAGGCTCTGGACGGACGGAGCTTGCTGATCCACGCCGAACAGGGTTTCGGCGACACGCTGCAATTCTGCCGCTATCTACCCCTGGCCGCCGCTTATGGCCGCGTGGTGCTGGAAGTGCCGCGTCCCTTGATCCGTCTGTTGACCAGCCTGCCCGGCATCGACCAGATCGTAGCAACCGGCGATCCACTACCGGAATTCGGCCTGCATTGTCCCCTGCTGAGCTTGCCCGGCGTGTTCGGCACGACACTCGACACCATTCCGGCGAGGTCGCCTTACCTGGCGGCCGAACCCTCGCTGGTCGCTGCTTGGCGCCGGCGGGTCTCGGCGTTGCCGGGTCTGCGCGTCGGTCTGGTCTGGGCCGGCGACCCACGGCCTCACGCCACGGCGCTGCATGACGTCGATCGCCGCCGGTCGACTACGCTGGCCCAGCTGGCGCCGCTCGCCGAGATCGATGGGATCAGCTTCATCTCGCTGCAGAAGGGCGAGGCGGCTCGTCAGGTACCACCCGCCGGCCTGGCGCTGCATGACTGGACGGATGAGTTGGGCGACTTCGCCGATACGGCCGCCCTCATCGAGACGCTGGACCTGGTGATCAGCGTCGATACCGCCGTGCTGCATCTGGTCGGTGCCCTGGGCAAGCCGGTCTGGCTGCTCAATCGGTTCGACACCTGCTGGCGTTGGCTCAGATACCGCGCCGACAGCCCCTGGTACCCGACCTTACGCCAGTTCCGGCAACCTCGGCCGGGCGACTGGGGCGGTGTGATGCGCGATGTCCACATCGCCTTGCAGCAATTGGCCACCGCCGATCCTAGGGAAACGCCGGATCTCCGTAGGGGTAGAACTTCTTGATATCGACGTTCTCGTAGGAAAGCCCGTCCAGCCGCACGGTGCCGAGGAACGGCTCGGGCGGTTCGACCAGCAGGATGGTCTTGGCGAAGCCGCTATCGTCGAAGCCACGCCGGAAATGTACACGGGATTTGATCGCGATAACGTCGAAGGCATCGGGATCGAGCCCCAGTTTGCGAAGTGAAGACGGCTCGACGATCTGCGCCAGAAAGGGGCTGATCACCAACACGTTGCCGCGCCCGAAACCGACGGCGACCCAGAGTTCGCCGACGCCGGGATGGAGCCCCTCGCTCACGCCGAGCACGGTGCCTTGGATGCGCACCGGCTGACCGGCGGACTCGTCGGCCAAGCCGCCGACCATCCGGTCAAAGGTGTCGCCGGGCCGCACGTCCTGCGCCTTCAGAGCTTCGATGGCCCGCACATCCGTCACCGTGACGATCAGCGTCTTTGACAGATCCTGCGCGATGATTTCCTTGAGTAGCCAGGTGGCATAGCCCGAACGATCGCTGTGATCGGCGAGCACCGCGGGGGTCTCGCCCGCTGCCACCGCCGCCTTGGCCAGCGCCACGCCCTCGGCGATGGTGTGGATCCGGGTCGAATTCAGCAGCGCCTTTCGATGACGCCAGGCGGTTCGTGCCATGTCGTCGGCGACCTGCCTGGCAAGCTCGGGATCGCCGTTCGTCAGCACCTGGAAGGTCATGCCCAGATCCGGCACATCGGCCCAGGGGAAGCCGAAGAAGACATTCACATAGACATCCGGCTCGCGCGCTTCCCAGGTCAGCGCCCGCTGCACCAGATCCATCCAGGGCGAGGCACCGGTCCATTGCAGCACGGTCGGCGAGACGATCGGCACCTTCACGGTCACATGGGCCGGCTTGTAGTCGCCGCGGATCGCCCGCACGAGGGTCCGCGCCGCCCGCTCACCCTGCAGATACATGTCGTAATGCGGGAAGTATTTCACCGTGAACGCCATGTCTGCGTGGCGCAGGAAGGCCTCGTCCTCATTGCCGTGCGGGTCGAAGGTCGCGGCGATGAACGCGTCCGGCCCGACCGTCTGCCGCACCCGCCGGGCGAGCTCCGCCTCGGGCCGCGGCACGCCGCGCACGCCCATGGCGCCGTGCAGGCTGAGGTAGACACCGTCGAACGGTCCTTGAGCGTCGAGTTCCGCGATCATCTTGCCGACGAAGGTCTCGTAGGCCGCCTCGGTGATCCAACCGGACCCGGTGCCGGTCTTCGGCCAAAACGGCGACTCGATGCCGACCAGTTCGACCCCATCGAACTCGCGCGCGACCTTGACGAACCCGCCCATGTAGAATTTCGGATCCCATGCCAGCATCGCCTCGCCCTTGGCGGGGGAGCCTGGATAAAGGAAATCCTCAAGCGTCGTGTCGTTCTTCAAGAATGTCACGGTCTCATGGCAAAAATACAGAACGGCGATGCGGATCGGTTTTCTGGTCATGACGGTGCCGGGTCCTCTCCATCAACTCTCCCGAACACCATACTATTCCGCCTTCGTACTCGTCTTCGGCGTTCCGATATGATCGGCGAGCTGCGAGCCCGTGAAGTTCTCGGTGAAGCTGTCGTCGATCTCCGGCAGCATGGTCGCATTCCACGCCTTCCATTCGGCGATCAACGCCTCGAAAGCCGGCTTGTCGCGGTCCTTGAGGTTGGCGCGCTCCAGCGGATCACCGACCACGTTGAACAGGAACGTGTTGTCGAGGATCTTCAGATACTTCATATCACCGTCACGCGCGGCACGCTGGGCATTCGCCTTATAGCGCCAGAACAGCTTGCGCGGCACCGGGGGAACGTCAGGCGCCAACAGCGGCAGCAGATCGATCCCGTCGGACGGGAAGGCCGGATCCGGTGCCGTTTCGGCGGCGGCCAAGAGGGTCGGCAGCCAATCCATGCTGATCATCACCTGGTCGATGGCGTGGCCGGGGGCGAGCCGCGCTGGCCAGGCCATGACCGAGGGAATGCGCAAACCGCCTTCCAGCAGCTCGGTCTTGCGACCGGTGAACGGCCAGGTATCGGCGAACCGCTCGCCGCCATTGTCGCTGGTGAAGATCACGATGGTGTCGTCGGTAAGACCATTGGCGTCGAGCGCCCGCAGCACCCGCCCGATCTCGGCATCCATCGCCTGGATCATCCCGCGATACGTGGCCTGCGAGCCGCCATCCCAATCGCGCAGATTGCTGCCCGCGATGCGCTCGGATTCCGCGCTGTCGCCGGGCGCTTCCCAGGGCCAATGCGGCGCGTTGAAATGGACGCTCAACAGGAATGGTTCGCCCGATCTCGCATAGGCATCGACCGCGTCGACGGCGCGGTTGCCCAGCAGTTCGGTCAGATAGCCGGCCTGGTGCACGGCGACATCGCCGTCCCAGAGATCGTCCTTCGTGTCGGTGCCTTTATGCGAGTAGTAGTCGACGGCACCGCCTCGAAATCCGTAGAAATGATCGTAACCGCTTTGCAGCGGACCGAAATTCGGTAGGGTGCCCAAATGCCATTTGCCGATTAGGGATGTGCCATAGCCTGCCTTCTTCAGTAAGGAGGGAAGTGTCGGATGCTCGGGCGGCAGACCCACGTTGCGGCTCGTCGGCAAGGGTTCCTCGAGGCCGAGCGGCAAGCGGTAGTGATAGCGCCCGGTGATGAGTGCCGTGCGCGTCGCGGTGCAAACGGCGGAATTGGCATAGGCCTGCAGGAAACGCACGCCGCGCGTCGCGATGCCATCGATATTGGGCGTGGCGATATCCGGCCGCCCATAGCACGACACATCGGCGGCACCGAGGTCATCGGCCAAAAAGAACACGATGTTCGGCCGCTTGGCCGGTGCCTGTGCGGCGGCCTGACCGCGCCCCATCGCCAATGCCAGCGTGCCCAGCGCGCCACCGCGCAGCACCCCGCGCCGTGTCACATCCGTCGATGCCATGCCGTCGTCCTCCGAACCGTTCCGCTCATTGCCGATAATTGATATTGACGCAACGAGACTGGCCGTGGTTTACCTCCCGGCCAAGGGGTTATTCGCGATTACCCCGTGAGGCGGCAGCCCAAAGATCGCGTCCATGTTCCCTAAGAGGAATGGACGCCCATGCCGTCGAATAGTGAAA